>OBLU010003474.1_pt1 | contig 14277 bp, 18 predicted proteins | sample 1518681 | NCBI WGS metagenome assembly OBLU01 (sample SAMEA3539304, study PRJEB22396) | soil metagenome | biome: tundra; feature: field; material: soil | place: USA | collected 2010-05 | depth 0.15 m
CTCGGAAGCTAATGGGGAATGTATTCGACATTACCGCCATGCCTTTGGTGACTAGCTACCACTGGGGTGGAAGGGCGTTTTGAGTCCTGTACCAACCACAATCCAGCAGCATGCTACCACAAACTGAGTCCAACACTGCGGCGCAGCATCCAATTAGCATTCATACGGACACGGGTTCAATATGAGCCACGGCCTCATTCGAGGTTCGTGGCTTTTTCATTTGCGGCCACACCCGACAACCACAACGCACCAGCAACCGAAAGGAGAACAGTTAATGAGCAAAACGCGCAAGAGATCGTCACAATCGAAAGCAGTCATCGAAGCATCGTTGCAGATGGCAGCCGAGATTGCACAGCAACGTCACACCCTGGAAACAGCGCAGACCACGGGCGACCGTGAACACCTGGAATCTGCCACCAAAGCAGGGGTAGCCCAGTGAAGAGACCAATCATCTTTAAAAGCTGGTGCCCGGTACAGGATCACATCGAACCGTTGTTACCCGAGCTAACATTGTCCGAACTTCGCTTGTATATGGCACTTTCTTTCCGCAGTAGGGGCAGAGCGAGAACGACCGAATTCAAGAATCGGGATTTGATGCGGATGGCAGGCTTGACCAAAAACACTCTGCCATCTGCAAAGCAGGGTCTCATCGAACGCGGGTTAATTGATGCGACGAAAGAAGGCAAAGAGACATATCGATATGAGATTCTCGAGCGTCTGTGCGACTCAAAGCCGACCGCCGCCCTTGATTTGGAAGTGTGGGCAGTGCCGATACCTCATGACGTTTTGTTTCCGACAGCAGCACCGGCTGCTACGTCTGCTCCTGCTGCACCTGCACCTGTACCGACTGTGCCTGCACCGGTTGCTCCTGGTGGTTCTGTGAGCGTCCCGCAGACGGAAGTCACACCGTCGCCAGAATCGTTGCGGCCTGTGGTAACCCTGGGCACATGGGCCAACCGTTCACCAAAACGGCCATTGTCTCCCCCGGCCCAGCCGCCTCCCCCACCTGCAACACGTCCTATATGGTCGCCGCACACTGGCAAGGAAGGCACGCAGTCTGTTGATTAGTCCTCGAAATCAGACAAATGGTGAAAGCCATTGTTCCTCGAAATCAGACAAATGAACGATTTCATTGTTCCTCGAAATCAGACTGATTGTTCCTTTAAATCAGACAAATGAATTCGCCAAGTCGTTCGCGCCAAAGGTACTTAGTGTCTGAATGAGTCGTCTGCACTTCTCTTAAACGGAAAACCGTAAACAGAAAACCGTAACTTAAAACTAGAAACAACGTTTGTTAACAGCCCCCTTTATCCCCCAAGACAAGAAACAAAACGTTTTGAGAAGGGATTACCAAAACACAGAGAAGGCAGAACAAAAGCTATAACAGTCTTTCGCGCCGGGGCCGGGGGCTGGACTGCATAGTGTGCAGTTGCCATCCGTGCGCAATCCACTCCCCAACCACGAAAGGAACCATATGACCACATCCCAATGCGTTCATGCGCCAACCACACCACTATTACAGGAGCAGAAACCAAAGGAGCGATACCCTGGGGAATGGAAGCACGATGAGCGTATCCGGCGAGAGCGACGGGCAGCCGGTCTTCGGGTAAAGGCACAACCCTTGAAGCATCCGCCAGCCATTCAGAGCAGATCACCTCAAGCTGCTGTCGTTGTGGTCAAGCCTTGAACTCCGCTTAAATTCGGTATGCTCCGGGGTTCATCATCGGCCAGTGGACCGCCAGCGGTCTTCTGCCTTCTCACGCGTACACGCTCGAAACCTTGGCTGCTGGCAAGATCACGGCGAAGGAACTGCCTATTGCGACCGGCGAGCGCCAGCGCACAGACAAGATTCGTGTGGCTCCTGGGTTCGGCGTGGAGCAGAGTTCTGCTGGCGGAATACTGTCTCGCGGTACTTATACCGCTGATGGTCTTGCTAAGTTCTTGGGCGAAGTGAAAGACAATGGCCATGCCACAGATGCTTTCTTTGCCACATTCGGTGCTCTCGAACTCATCGACGGAAACAGCCTAAAGGAAAACGATGTTGTCGGTCTTGAGTTATGGAAGATTGATGCGGTTGTGCCATGTCGTAGAGTCATGCACAATGAGGCAGGAAGTGGGCAAGGTGCTCGTGGTGGAAGTTTTTGGCACCGCTACCTGTCCCAGTCTTTCGCAGGCGTAACTTTTCCTGCTGCACACTGTGCAGTTTGTAACTGCTTTAGAATTGAGAGTTCGAAAATAAAGTTCACGCTCTGGAAAGTTTTTGCCTCTTTTTCGGGTTTATTAGTGTAGAGACACATACACCCGGTTACACTCCGCTAAAAATAAAGTTCAGTCTCGGGAAAGTTTTTACCTCTTTTTCGGGTTAGTTAGTATAGAGACACCACTTGGCTAATTTCCATTCCGCGCCACCCAACAAATATCCACCCAAACCATCAACTGCCCCGCAAACGGGCGAGGAGACACGTATGCCCAAAACAATTGAAACCAATCCCGTGAAACGTGGCCGTGGACGGTCCCGCAAGTATGCCAACGATGCCGACCGCATTGAAGCCGAAGCAGGCCGCCGCGCTGACAAAGCTGCATTGGCAGCCATTGCCAAACGTGATGTGGACGACGCATTGAAAAAGCCAATCGAAATTCTGTTGATAACTATTACGCAAGCTGCGCAGGCTCTTCAGGTCAGCGAAGGCACGATTTGGAATCTGATGCGGGACGGTCATCTTCCATTCGTCAAGATCAACGGCACACGTCGCATCATGCTCGACGAACTTAAACAATTGGCCAGCACAGGCACTCAGGAGCACCAGCGTGATTCACATGAACTTTATGCTTCGTAGATTTATCTTAGTTCTGCTATTGGGCAGCTATCAGTACGATTACTGCTCCAGCGGCCTGTGTAGTTACAGGCTACATGTGTACGTTGACTCTTATTCCTGATGGGGTATTTACCACAGTCACCGGGGGCAACATCGCGTCCGCTTCCACGGCGATTGCGAACCGGGTCTTGACTGAGACATATGATCCTGCAACTTCGCTCTGGTATCCGAACTATTAAACGGACTAAGTTACTGCTTGCGCAGCAACAGAGAAGAGAAAAAACATGAAACTAGATTTAACGACACACGATGCCTTGATCCAGATTGCAGGCGACTCGCACAAAGGGCTGTGGGCGTCACAAGCCTTCAGCCGGACTAGCAAATTCACGGTGCGGACTGCGGGACAACTCCCAACGTCTGCATCATTGCATACGCTCGAGATTGTCGCGTTAACCACTGCCCTTCGTTCGATCACCAAGGGCATGGCAGCCAAACTGATTCAACCGGGCATGACGAAGCCACGGATATTAGTTGGCACATCTGACGCCTCATTCGCAGGCGCGATAAGTGGGTTGCTTGTTGGAGATCGTACAGCCCCGTTACTTAGGGCTGGACGCAACTTCTTGTCAATCGCGGCCTATCAACTGGCAAGATTCAACGTCGAGATACGAACACCCGAAACTGGAGACACTGCGATTCTTGTTCTCAAGGGCTGGGCACAAAATCACGTCACTGACCCTAAAGTGATAAAGCACATTCCGGGCCTTGAACCGTCTGCTGTGTCACAAGTCTGCGGTTTCACAAGTCTTCTAAGCCGTTTCTAACCGTTGGGTGCGGTTTATCTCTCCGCTGTTCTTGTCTCACAGTGGCTCATGTTACGACCGCACCCGTACACACAGGATGTTTTCAAGCTACAGACATAGCCCGAATCAGTCGGGTACTCGCTGGCCATAACGTGGCATCCTGTTTCATTTTCCAAAAGATTGAAATACGGCGGAATCCCCACATAGGAAGTGATTTTAGTCTCGTCACTTTTTTCAAGGATTCCAACGTGCCACGGTTGATGATTTATTGTCCCGTGGCGTCAGTGGGCAGATTACATAATCGTTTCCATCAGTTTCGGTTGTGGTCTCTGCCCATAGATTTTTGTAACAAGATTCGTTCGCCGTTCATGTCCTCTTGCCTCTGGTTTCGGTTCGGGGTCCTCCGGTAAACGGATGCAGGGCTGGTGATCTTAACCGGCTGCCAGCCCTGCTCAAGATTTGATTTCAGTACATGACCCTAAAAGAGTTCCATCCCGTACGGCGCTAACCACACAGGATGGAAGGTTAAACCGCTGTCACCTATCGGCCAAAGTAGAAGGCTAGGATCAAGGCACTTATGGCCTTAATGATCACAGACAAAGGGACTAGAGCGGTGGTTAAAAGCTCCCAGAAGGAGCGGTTGTTAGGCGTTGACATTACTACCCACTTTCATCCTCCGGGTTGATTCCCGGAGATGGTACTACCGCGTAGCGGATGAGATCGCTACCGGGTTGGTTTAATCCTACCAAGTGACGGGAAACAATATATAAACTGAGACTCAAAACCTTTCGGTGATTAGTTCGCTGTTCATGTAGAGGATTTGCAAAAGATTCGTCCCGCATTCGACACGGGACGGATAGTCGCACGGGATGCAGCTTTCATCTTGTGTGATGTGTTGATGGGTGATGAGTGCTGACGGATTGCGAGTGTTTGCGGTTTTGGGCTTGCGACCGTCAGCACACGGGGCTGTGAACACTGCCAACCGATTTGCACGTGAAGAAAAGGGAGAATGCATCAATGAGCGACAGCGCAAAGGACCTTGAAACACAGTTGGCTGCGATACGTGGGTTTCTGTCTCATTGGCTCATGCCGGAAATCTCCCGGCCATCTGCACAGAGCCACGAATTCTTAGAACTGATACTTGATGTTCTGCAAGTATAAAGAAACGGCTGTGACGTTATTCGCGGACACGTTGAAAGATGTGCTGGAAGAGATCGCCAAAGGGCGATAGGCACGAGTATCATATCTCTGCCATCACTTAGAACTATATTGTTATCATGGGGATAGGGGCATCGAGAGATTTCGAAGTTTGAATCCTCGGGAACCGCCGCTCAGCTTTCAGCGTACAACCGCGAAACTAAACTTTCTCCCCTATTTGGTATATTTGGCTCTAACTACAGTTATTCATATATTTAGCTTCAAAGGCTCTAAATATAACTCGCTCTAATCCCGCCTAAATGCTGCCCTAATTCGTCCTAACTACCTTACTTCAATGAGGATAACACCCTTTGCATCCACAATCAACAACAATCTTTGCATCTAGTACAGATTCGACAGGTACGGCATTCCTGTATTCGCGTGCGACTAAGAAGTACCCCGATACTTATCGCATCCTGTTGTCTCGTGACGATTGGGAGCGAGTAAGTGCCTATAGGTGGGCACCCTTTCAAACAGAGGAAGATCAGCGCAACGGGCGCACTTATTTTGTTTCAAGGGTTCCACTACCCGGCGGCAGGTATCAGCGTGTCTACCTGCACAGATTCATCATGAACGCACCGCGCGGAATCATAGTGGATCACCGTGACTCATCTAACACGCGCGACAATCGACGGTCTAATCTCCGGTTTGCCACGAACGAGCAAAACTCGCAGAACGCAAGAAAGAAGCGAAACAACAGCGGCGAAAAGGCTGTGAGCCGATACAAGGGCGTGTGTCGTGGTCGCAACGGATGGAAAGTTCGGATTCAAGTCAATGGAAAGAGAATGACTGTCGGCACTTTCCGAGCAGACCAGGAAACACAGGCTGCGCGTGCATACGATGTTGCCGCACTGGAACACCACGGCGAATTTGCCCTGACGAGCTTTCCAGCATGTGACTACCTGCAAGCAGCCGCATAGATCACACCCAGCCCGCAACACCCACCCCAATAAGGAATCCCATCACATGAAGAAAAAGAAAGGCTCACAGAGCCTCAAGAGAGAACTGCGCACATACACCGCTGCGCAACCGTTGACCGTCCGCACCGCCCCCGATGGCAGTAAGCAGGTGGCAGGTTATGCCATCGTTTGGAACTCACCGTCAGCGGACCTCGGTGGATTCACCGAGATTTGCGCACCATCGATGCTAGACCGAACACTGAAAGAGAACCCTGACGTCCTGGCACTCCGCGACCACAAGCAAGAGTTGCTCATCGGGCGCACCCTGGCCTCGACCCTGGATTTGAAGACAGACTCACGCGGGCTTGCGTTCGTTGTGACACTTCCGAAAACAAACATCGGGGAAGACACGGCAGAGAATGTCCGGCTGCGTAATCTGACCGGCGTTTCGTTTGGATTTTCCACGGTCGATGATTCATGGGCAGCCGATGAGCAAGGAAACGTTGTGCGCACGCTGCTTGATGTTGACCTTTATGAAATAAGCATCACATCGTTTCCAGCCTATAGCAGCGCAAGTGTGAACACAAGATCGTGCCCAGTCGAGTTGCGCAAAAGGCTCAAGGATGATCTGGACGACGACATGGATGACGACGACGATGATGACGATTCGGACGACATGGATGACGACGATGATGACGACGAATGCCGTTGTATCTGTCCAGCCTGCGTCACTGATGATTGCGTACGTTGTACCCAGCGTGATTGCAGTGATGAGAACTGTGTAGCGTGTCCGGCACAAGATGGTTTGCGCAGTGACCGGCTACGAATTCGCAGGCTGTTTGCTCACCGTCATGCGGTCTGACCGCACCCAAAAAAGTTTGATGTAGCTTTACGAAAAACCAATCTGAGCTACCTCCAAGGGGTAGGTCTGAGTTTCTCCCATGCGAGAGATTCAGCCCTGCCCCTTTGCTATTTACACACCACGCAGGCAGTTTCTGACCTGCTGCCCACACACCCAACCCCCACGCAAGTGGAGAAAGCATTACAACCTATATGGATTTGATTCAGTTAAAAGATAAGCGCAACAAACTGTTGACCGATATGCAGGCGATTGCCGTGAAAGGATTCACTGCTGAAAGCCGTACACAGTTCGATGCAATGGACAAGGATGTCCGCGCAGTAGAGGCAGACATTACCCGTGCGGAACGTGTTGCAAGTATCGATGCAGAGCAGCGCAACTTTACTCCTTCGCCTCGTCCTGGCATCGGTGAGAACAATGGTGGACAGGACATTAAAAAACGTAAGAAAGATTTCAGCAAGGCGTTTCAGCAATACGCACTGCGAGGGCTTGGTGGTGTCGCGCCTGAGCAGAGAGCGCTGTTGACAACCTCTGACGCAACGGGCGGGGCGCTTATTCCGCAAATTTTTAGCGGCGTATTGGTCGATGCTGCCAAGTTCTATGGTCCCATCGCAACCAAGGTTGCGCAGAAGGTCACCGATAGAAATGGTTCACCAATGAAAATTTCACTGAATAACGACACGGCAAATGGTCTGGTGCTGATTGCGACTGAGGGAACTTCAGGGCCTGTTGAGACTGATCCTACATTCGTGAGCGCAATTCTGAGTGTCGATACCGTGAGCGGTGGATTAGTGAAAATTAGTTTTAATGAACTCGAAGATTCCAGCTTCGATCTGGACACGTTCATCCGTGACAAGTTCTCTATCCGGTACGGTCGCGGTCTGGAAACGGCTGTCACCACCGGTAAAGATACGGCGGCTACTACGCTCCCGAATCAGGCTGCTGGTGGATTGCTGGCTTCCGCCACAGTGGGTCAGACCACAACGACACTCGCTGCTGGCATCGGATGGGACGATCTGACGACTGCATTCGGTGCGTTGGACGCAGCCTATATCAACCCGAATACAGCTTGGGTGATGAATACCTCGACCCGTGCCACGTTGCTGGGAATGAAAGATGGATTCGGTCGTTAACACAAGTGGCGACCCTGTTGCAGCAATGCAACCGCAACAAATTAGGTGAACTTGGGGAACATCCCAACGCTTGAAAGAGCAGTGGACAATCCCAAACGAAGCTGCGAAAGCAGAACGCTTAACGACTATCCCGAAAGGGAGTAGGAACCAAGTGGATCCGAAGCGCCTAACATCCCAAGCGGATGAAGATATAGTCTGACCTTCTCAGGAATGAGAAGAGGTATGATGGTCACGATCATACCGTAACATAAGTGCCCTTCTGGACTCCCGACCCTTCGGTTGACGGTCCATTTTCAAAGCTTCTTGGCTACGACGTTGTGATGGATCAGGCCATGCCTAATATTGGTGGTGCGAATGCAACCCCGATTCTGTTCGGTGATCTTTCGAAGAGTTACATGCTTCGAACTGATGGTGCCCCGTCAATCCTGCGTCTCAACGAGCGTTAAATGCTAGCGCCTCTGACACAGCAATGTGACAGCGAAATAATCATGCGAATTCGGTGAAACCCCAGACCGGGCAATACCGAGCCAAGCCGCGTAAAGCGGAAGGTGTAACGACTAGATCGAAAGATCGTAGGAAGCAGTGCTTCCGAAGTGCATGACATCCCATGTGGATGAAGAGATAGTCTGACCTTCACGGTTGAACGTGAAGAGTGCAAACGGAAACGGTTTGCACGCAACATTTGTGTATGCGGATACATTAGAGGTTGGGTAGATTAGTGCCCCTTGTCACAGTGATGTGACTCGAATAACTATGCGAATTCGGTGGAACTCTCTCAGAGACAATACCGAGCCAAGCCGCGCAAGCGGAAGGTGTAACGACTAGGCTGACAAGCCGTAGGGACCAAGTGGTCTCGAAGTGCATAGGCGCTCAGTAATGAGTGCAAGATATAGTCTGATCTGTGGGGCGACTTACAGAGGTGTGGTGGAAACGACCACACCGTAACACGAATGTCTTTCTCTATACACGTATCGGCGGAATCTCGCTGAACGCTGGAATCAGCCCGCTGGTGAGCATCAAGCAAGCCGCAAGCTGAGTAACACTCGCACAACTCAAGGGCAGACTCTTCACAGGGTCTGCCCTGTTGTGTTCTTGTTTCGCACTTGAAAGGAATCCATGCCAGCATCAAAGATCGTCGAATACAAAATCGGTTCGTACACGGTCACCTTGGATGCAGAGGACGTTAGACGAGTGAAGTCTCGCAAGTGGAAACCAGCTCCATCGTTCAACCTTCTGAACTTCGTGACCAATCACGGTACTGATGCGAATCCACATTTTGAGTTTTTGACACACTTCATCGCACAGGCGAAGCTTCACGAATTCGTCACGGTCATCGACCGCAGCAACGGTGTATTGAATTTCACGAAGGCGAATCTCAAGGTGAGCTAACAATTCGACGCATCAAAACAAAACCCCTCAGAGGCTCTCAATGCTTCTTGAGGGGGTCTGATTTTTGTTTGTCGTTCTTCCATCCAAGGGATTCGGCTTCCTCTTCAGTAAGGTCTAACCCAGAATACTGAACAATATCAGTCTTACTTTCTTTGAAAGAATGCATTACACCTGCGTCGGGGTCTTTCCTGTTTTTGATCAATATGGGGTTCATAATCGCTGCCATGTCCTCCTCACTTCCGAGCGTCTTGTGTCCAGCGAGTGATCCTGCAAAGTCGCTTTGTTGAATCATCGACTTATAGCTATAGTCCTTGTCTTGTTTAGAGCGAGTGAGTTGAACGAACGCAAATATCATTACCGAATTCCCTCCATTTTGTCCTTCATTGATGCGTAGATTACGCATACTCTGCAATTCATTTCCAACCCCAACCATACAGGAGTCCATTTGAATATCGAAGCATTCACGCAGCCTTTTAGAGGTGCTATTGAAACCATGATGAAGGAGAGCGGTGCACTCTTTGAGCCGATTCTCACGGCAGAGGAAGCCGCGTATCATCTCCGCATTCACGTAAAGACTATTCAGAAACTTGCCCGTGAGCAGAGAATCCCCTGTGTACGCATGGGCAAATATTGGAGATTTCGTCTCTCTGCCCTTGACCATTGGGTGACGACACAGCAGAATCAATCTAGCCAGCCGTTTCGCGTGAAGTGACGAGGAGAGAAAGCCTTGAAATTCACGCGCAATCGGTATCAAAAAGGAAGTCTAAGAAGAGTGTCTAGGAAGTCTGGTGCTGATGTCTGGGAATATCGATTCCGCAACCATACGGAACCCGGAAGCCCCATGCGCCAGATTACGCTCAGTGCACTTGAATATCCGTCCGAGACCAAAGCCCTTGTCCGTTTGCAAGAGCAGTTACTGCGCATCAATGGCCCTGAAGCCTTCAGAGCGCAGAATAAACCGACTCTGGGTTTGATTATCGACCGGTTTTCAAAAGAAGAGCGTATCGAGGACATTGTGAAACAAAAACCGGGACAGACCACCTTGACGGATGGCCTTTCCTACAGCACAGCAGCCGGGTACCAAAGCCGCCTCAAGAAGTACCTCAAACCCCGTTGGGGCAGCACCCTGTTAGCTGATTTCAAAGCACTCGAAGTCACCGAGTGGCTGAAGTCGTTGCCGCTGGCACCCAAGACACGTGGACACCTGAAGGCTCTCCTGCACCTGCTGTTTGAGCGTGCGATGTTGTGGGAGCTGATCGACATACAACGCAACCCGATTGAGTTGGTGAAGATCAAAGGTGTCAGCAAGCGTCAAAAGAGACCGCAGACACTTTCTCCAGAGCAGTTTCAGGAGATGCTTGCTCTTCTTAGAGAACCGTACAGGACGATGGCAATCGTTGCGATGTGCACCGGTCTGAGAGCCTCTGAACTTCTGGCTCTCCGTTGGGAACACATCGACTTCGAGGCTGGAGCGATGCTGGTGCAACAGGGTGCTGTCAACGGGCGCATCGGGAGAGTCAAAACCGAAGCGTCACACGACGAGGTACCGCTTGACCCTGCATTCGCTGAAGTCTTGCTGAAGTGGAAGGGCGACAGAACTGAGGGGCTTGTTTTCCCGTCACCTGTCACCGGTGGCTGCTTTCATGCGGGGATACTCCAGAGGAAGATTCTCAGACCCACAGGCGAGAGAATCGGTGTGTCTCGTTTAGGCTTTCACACCTTTCGGCACGCCTATCGTTCACTTCTGGACGAGACCGGTGCTCCGATTGGTGTACAGCAAAAACTCATGCGACACAGCAATATTTCCACGACGATGGACATCTACGGGTCTTCAACGCTTCGAGCCAAGCAGCAAGCAAACTCAAAAGTGGTTGAGATGGTGATGACAAAAAAGCCGCAAACTAAAGAACAGTCTGCGGCCTAGTCGTTATTGTGGGGTTCTGTGGGGTTGGCGTTTCGCTTCGTCTTCGCCAAGTTGTTGAATCTCTGGTGGCGGAGGGCAGGATCGAACTGCCGACCTTGGGGTTATGAATCCCACGCTCTAACCATCTGAGCTACTCCGCCGAAAGGGGCCGCGACACTTTGGCCACACCAACCTAGATGATACGGGGGGTTGGATTTGGGGTCAAACCTGGACGGGTGAACTGTCGGGGTTCGCAGGCCGCGAAAATGAGCACGGCGCGCCCTCTGCTGTAGACTCGCGTGCATGAGCAAGTTGCGTATCGCCGGGGTCATTCCGGCGCGGCTCGCCTCAACGCGGCTCAGCCGCAAGGTGTTGCGTGAGATTGCCGGTCGGCCCATGGTGGAATGGGTCTGGCGCGCAGCTGAATCCAGCGGGCTGATGGACCCGGTGGTGGTGGCGACGGATTCAGAAGAAGTGGCCGCGGTGTGCCGGGCGCGCGGTGTTCCGGTAAGGATGACCTCGGAGAGTTGCTCAAGCGGGTCTGACCGCGTGCGGGAAGTGGCTTGCGCCATCGACGCTGACATTTACGTGAACATACAAGGCGACGAGCCGACGCTGACGGCGGAGTTTTTTCGGCCACTGCTGGCACTTTTTGATCGTCCCGAAGCGGATGTGGCCACGCTCGCGGTGCGTTGTCCTCCAGAGGAATTCGCTGACCCCAACGCCGTAAAAGTGGTGACGGCAGTGGATGGGCGGGCGCTGTATTTTTCGAGAGCCACGATTCCGTTTGACCGGGACCTAACGGGGTTTGCGGAGTACCGGAAACACCTAGGGATTTATGGGTATCGAAAAGCCGCGCTGGAACGGTTTGCAGCGCTGAAGCCGTCGCCCCTGGAGAAGGTGGAGCGCCTGGAACAGCTGCGGCTGCTGGAAAATGGAATCGCGGTGTATGTAGCAGAGGCGCCGGACGACACGATTGGCGTGGACACCGAGGACGATTTAGGGCGAGCCGAGGCGATACTGCGGAAGCGCGTTTGAGCCGGGGAATCGGCGAAGACAAGACCGCAAGCGGATCTCTGACATGGGAGAATCCGAATTGCGCGCAAGAATCGGATGGCGCACCAAGTCGCAATCGGCGACGATGGTTTTCGTGAACAACAAATTCCAATTCGCAAAAGTTCAAAATAACAGACCCGCTTTTGATTCCGAGGCAGCGTGGCAACAGGTTTTGAGCCGCGACCCATCGGCACATTTCTTCTATGCGGTCGCTACGACGGGTGTATTCTGCCGGCCAGACTGTACCAGCCGACGACCTCTCAAGGCCAATGTGCGCTTCTTCCACTCCACAGATGAAGCGCAGGCCGCCGGGTTTCGTCCTTGCAAGCGCTGCCGCCCTATGACCGAGGCGAGCAGACCTTTAGACAGAATCCGCGCTTATATTGAAGCTCACGTCGATCGGCCTGTGCGGCTTGCGGAGCTAGGCCGTGTGGCGGGTCTCAGCCGCTTCACCGCACAGAGGCTCTTTAAACAGGCGATGGGAGTGAGTCCCTTGCAGTATCAGAGGGCGCTGCGTGCGAGCAGTCTGCGTGGCGCGCTAAAGAATGGAGACAGCGTGACTGATGCCATTTACAACGCGGGGTTCGGCTCTTCGAGCCGCGCGTATGAGGGCGCGCAACTGGGCATGACTCCGGCGCGGTTTGCCAAGGGAGGCAAAGGCGAACAGATTGGCTGGGCCACTGCCCGCACGCCTTTTGGCTGGGTCGTGGTGGGGTCCACCGGACGGGGTCTCTGCTGGCTGGCGCTCGGATCAACGTCGGCCGAGGCTGAAGCCAGCCTTCGCGAAGAGTTCCCGCTGGCGATGCTGCGCCGCGATCCATCTCTGTCACGACTTGTAGAGGCGGCGCTGGAGAGTGTGCGCGATGGATCAGACCTCGATCGGAACCGGTCCACCCCGGAGTTGGACCTGCGCGGTACGGTCTTCCAACTGCGGGTGTGGCAGGCGCTGCGCCAGATCCCGCGTGGCGAGACAAAGAGCTATAGCCAGTTAGCCAGGGAGTTAGGCGATCCTAAGTCAACGCGAGCGGTGGCGCGTGCGTGCGCTACCAATCGCGTAGCGCTGGTGGTGCCGTGCCATCGTGTAGTGGGCGTGAGTGGCTCACTTACCGGGTATCGCTGGGGAGTTGAGCGCAAGCGGCAACTGCTGGATGCAGAGAGCCGGTGAATTTTCACTGTGGTGTCGTTTCGCATCAGTTGCCGATCGGTTAAAGAATGTGACTTTCGGGATGCGTACTCATCGTTCGATTGATAAATGGCACTTAGGGGATTGCTTTCGGAGGGCCTCGCCGCCGCTCCAGCGTTCAGATGAGTTGTCGAGGATTGAAATCGGGTTGGCTAAGTCCTTGTTTCCGGTGGGCTAACGTGCGCGCGCGCCCCCTCAACCTGCTAGTCGCTCCGGTTGCTCTACGAAAGCTGACACATTCTCTGACATAGCGGAGGCGCTGGTAGGGATCTGGATGCGGGGGAGAGACGAGGAAGGCACGTGCAGCGGCGGCAGCGCTCCATCCAGACCGCTACGCCGCCTCCCTGAGAAGCCTTTGCATTCAACAAGCTCCACCTGGATTGTTATAATCAGCCCTGAGCATGGAGTTATTCCTCAATTTCACCTGGATGATTGTGGCGATTATCAGCGGATGCCTTTGGCTTCGGCTGGGGCGCCGGGCCATTGCGGACCGACGTATGTCGTTCGTCGGCCTGGTGATGCTGATCGTCATTCTGTTTCCCGTCATTTCAGTCAGCGACGACTTATGGTCAATCCAGAATCCCGCGGAAACGGACACTTGCCAGCGCCGTGACCACTTGGCTTCAAGTCATCACTGCCTCTTCCCGGCATTAACCGCCCTGCCTCAGCCTACGTTTGCCGAGCTCAATTTTGAGTTCCGTCATCTCGATGCGCTGTTTGAGATCCCCTCTCGCGCTGTGGACAATCCCGCCCTCTTCCCTATCCAGAATCGCCCTCCTCCCGCAGCCTGATCGCTCCGTCTCCAATTCGATCCAATCTGTAATTTCCTTTCCTTGCGACAGTCGCCGTGCGAAACACGGCGTAAAGGATGCGTATGAAGCAGATATTCTGCTCCGGGGCTGCTCCGGCTGTGGCTGCATTGACCCTCTTCGTGGCGGCAGTCTGTCCAGCCCAGCAAAGCCTGACGTGGGATCAGGCGAAGGCGAAGTTTGAAACCGCCAATCCTGCGCTGAAGGCCGATGCGCTGAGCGTGGATGAG
>OBLU010003475.1_pt1 | contig 14276 bp, 31 predicted proteins | sample 1518681 | NCBI WGS metagenome assembly OBLU01 (sample SAMEA3539304, study PRJEB22396) | soil metagenome | biome: tundra; feature: field; material: soil | place: USA | collected 2010-05 | depth 0.15 m
TGGTGAAAGTCCGCGGCAACCTCGGCGGCACATACTGGGAGTAGAGATGAACCCGACAATTTTGGAAGCGAGGGCGGCAGTAGAAGACGGTGGTGGGAGCTGGGTTTGTATCATGGACTGCTCACCGCACAGCACGGATTTGGTGCTGTTCAATTCTAAGCAGACAGGCTCGACTCTGGCACTGAAAGTCACAGAAATCACAGCAGAACATGTCCGCGAGCACATCAAGGAATCTAACCTCAAGTTTGGGATAGGAGAAAAATGAAGCGCTGCGAACATGGAGTGTATATTCCGCAGGGTGTTTTTGACGGCACATCCCCTTCTTGCTCAGGCTGTCATCCGGAGAATGCTCACATCATTTTCGTTGGACACAGAGGCTCGCTGGGTGCTATACTACCAGAACGAGTGATAGACTCGGCCGATTTCATCACACGGCCGCTAGGAGAAAGGCTAGTAGAGTACGCCAATCTAACGGAGGAATCATGAAGACTTTTTTCACGGTGCTTCTGCTCTCATTGACGACACAACTTTGGGCAGCGTCACAACAGCAGCAACTTATGAAAGCCATCGCTAAAGCAGAGGGGTACGGCGTTAAAGGAGCGATTCCAACGCGCTATCACAACCCGGGGGACATCCGCGCAAGCCGCGGCGTCAAGTATCCTGGGCAGGTTGGACTGAACAAGCACGGCTATGCGATTTTCAAGAATGACTGCTTCGGCTGGGCTGCAATGCAAGGTCAGCTCGACAAGATTATCAACGGTGAGTCGAGGTTCTATTCTGTGAATATGACACTGCGGCAGCTTGCAAAGCTGTACGCAACTTCGCCGCTGTGGGTTAAGAATGTAGCAAAGAATCTCGGCGTGACGCCGAACACAACGCTCGCAGAGATTCTCGATGTACCGCCAGTTGTGACTGTGAAACCGAACTCACACACTCTGGACTTTATCTTGGAAGGTGCAAAGTGAAAGAAAAACTTGTAGAGCTGCTCAAAGAGCACATCACTTGCCAGACTTCTGCACAAGAGCGAGAAGATATTGCAGAAGACATCATGGCACTCATCATTCGTGCAATCACTCCGTTTGCGAATGACTCTGTAGAAGATGTTGAGCACCAAGTGGTGAGTGTCTATAACAGCAGGTTCGGCACGCAGCTTCACAACATGTTCTGGACGAACCCTCCAGTAGAAGCTGAAGGGTTGCCGATGGCAGAGTTTGAACGCATCAGCAAGGCGATGATTCAAACAATGCTGCTCGAACTTCCTGGTGAGACAATCAAGCGCCGGCTTCAAGAACTGAACGAGCCGTCAAAGCTCGTAAACTAAAAGGAGAGTCACATGGCAACTGCAACAAAGAAACTGATTCCGCCTCCACCGATACCTCTACTGGAATATGAAATCACGTTAACTCTATCTCAGTTTGAAGCTGAGGTGCTAGAGTTCATAACTAGAAGAATCGGTGGGGAGAGCAGACAATGGATACCGTCTATTACTCCGCGCAACGCCACAGACGCAATCGGTAAAGTATTGCGCGCATCAGGTGTGCGGCCCAAGGACTTCAAGACAGACGGCAACCGCCCAATATATTTCGCTGAGGAAGGTTATTGAGGCAGAGGTTTTCACCAATGCTTACCAACGAGGATGGGGTGGGCGCCCGAAGCGTGAGCTGCAAGCAGCCGTCAAGAAATAGCTTGCAGACTTTCAGAAATATGCTATACTAAGGGACATCATGCCAGATGAAGTGCTTCCAGCAGTAGAGTCTCCGGCACCGACAAAAGCCGAAGTCGTTGCTATGATTCTCAAGCAGCAAGAAGAGTCTTTCCTCCGTGCCGACCATGACGAGCGCCTGAAGATTGCTTTGCAGCGCAAGAAAACAGGTCGTTATCCAGAGTTGCTAGGATTGAAATTTGATAATCCAAGCATTGAGTATTCACTTGATGAACTGAAGGTGCTCGTGCCGCTTGAGCGCGACCGCATGAACTACAACTGGGAAAACAAAGACAAGGGCACTCACGGTGTGCTCGCGAAGAACAAGCACGGGCTGCTCTCTATCGGAAAGCAGCGCGGGCGCTTGAAGCAGCGCATGAACAAGCACCAGCAAGGCATCAAGTCTGCAAGCCTGCGCATCTTCCGTGAGCTGTTCACAAAGCGCGCGGAGCTGCTGCAAGCAACTGCTGCCACTGAGAAGATTGAATATCTCGGCATTCCTGATGCGATGCTTCCGAAACTCGGCGCTGTTGCTGCGCAGCTCGCAATGAAGGAAGTGAAAGCAAAGCGTCGCAGCAAGCGTGATGTCAGAAAGCGTATGCAGCAAGCCAGCCGCAAAGTGAATTACGGTTTGCTCGCAGGCAATCAAGCACACAATTTCATCATGAAGGGAAATCAATATGGCGCTTAAGAACACTCCGTCTTGCTCTGCTTGGCGTTCCGTTGCACCGGTTGCCATTGATGCTGTTGAAGATGCCGGAGATATTCTTCAACCGCTGAAGCGCACTCGCGACAGGTACATTGCAAAGGCGGAAGAGCTGAAAGAGAAGGCTTTCGGTGACAATCGCCAGATTATTTTGGAAGCGTCAGAGCGCTACAGCAGGTGGGCTGATTCTGTCGAGAGGCTAATCACAGTGCTGACGGTGCTGAATGAAGACTAAGCCTAAGCTGCGACACTTTTTTTACGTTGGATGTGCGCTGACTGCCGTAGTCGGCCTTGTCATTGTAAATGCAGGTGGAATCAGTGATGATGCTGTGCTTGCTTGTGCAGCTATAATTACAGCACTCGCATGGTTCATCGTTCGGTGTCGGTTAGGCTTATGCTGATACTTTTATGTGCTATTATTCTGCTCTGCTGCTTTCTTGAGGCTTTTTCACACGGTCTCTCAAAGCCTTATGGATTGCGTAAAGCAAGTATTTGCACTCGCCAAGCTCCGCATGTTTGCTGTGTGAGCGGCCCATGCAACGGGCTGCCGAGAGTAGTCCCAGAGGCAGCGGAAGGAATGGTTCCTAGACCCGGCAGCAGGCGGTGGGGCAGAGCACAATACTTCAGCGGCAACATAAGCCTAGAAGAGCTGTGCTGCTTCTACGCTGAGCATCCTTATGACTTGACAGACCCTGACCGGTAGGCTTATACTGATCCTATGAAAGACAATTACATTGGTCATCTCGGCCGTCAAGATTCTGAATACAGCAACTCATTTGCTGAGAATGCGGAATATGTTCTTGTTCCTCATCAGCATAAAGAAATAAGCTTGCCGCTTTTAGCGCTGCTCATTGTGATTCCGGGCGGTTTGTTCATTCTCGGCGCTATGGCGCTGTACGATTACTTGAAAGGATAACTGTGGCAGAGAAAATTGCTTTAACTGACAAGACAGTTTTGGGCTTGACGATGCGCCCTGATTCACTCGAAGAAGTCATCGGGCTCAAGAAAGCTGTTGCGCTCATTCAGAGCAAGCTTGGCAGTGGAGCCGTTCCACGAGCGATCTTGCTCCGCGGTCCATACGGCTGCGGAAAGACAACCCTCGCATACATCATTGCAAAATACATCCAAGGTCCCTTCTTTGAAGGCAAGCCAGAAGTTCGGGAAGTGAACGCTGCGAACGCCCGCAAGCTTGAAGACATGCGCGCACTGGCAAAAGAAGCCGGCGGCTATCCGTTTGTCGGAACGTACAATGTCATTCTGCTAGATGAGTGCCACAAGCTGACCGGCGATGCGATGGATGTGCTGCTCAAGGAATTAGAAGTTCCGAAGTCGCCGACGGTATGGATTCTTGCAACGACTGATCCCGGAGCAGTGAATCCAGGAGTTCTAGCACGGTGCTTTCCGATCGATGTTGAAGGGCTTGATGCTTCAGAGCGGCATGAGCTTGTTGCCAGAGCTGCACTACATGAGAATTATAAAGAGGATACGGCTGAGTTCGAGAAGCATCTAACAAAGTATAACGTAGTCAGTCCGAGAATAATTTTGGCTGGCTTCGAGCAGTTGATCGGGGGGCGATCTGCCGAAGAAGCTGTGGCTGCCGTGTCTCTGACAGTTACGCCAGAGTATCATGACATTGCTTTTGCGGTGTGCTTCGGCAAGTGGGACAAAGAAGTGAACTTGTGGGGTGGAAAAGTACTTGTAAAGCCTGTTGCTCAGCTCTTGTACGACCTCGATGAAAAACTGAAGAAGAAACCGAAGGCGTCTGCTGACGCTGAGGAATCTGAGACTGCTGTTGATGATTCTGATATTCAAGACAGCAAGCCAGATGCGGCGCGCGCACTGAGGGCGGTAGTTGGAGGCTTTCTCAAAGGGCAAATAATGCCGAAGATGGTGAAGGGAAATCTGAAGTACAAATCGTCTTTTGACATTGATCGTGCAGCAAAAGCAATGAACATTCTTGGAAACTATGTTGCTCCGACGGTGTATGAGTTAGCATGGTCTGGTGTCATCGCAACACTTTTTCGCGTGAATAAAATCATGCAAGAAAAAGAACAGAAGTGATTTGAAAGGGACCCTTTATGCTTACTGGTGTTCTGCTAGGGCTACTTATTGCTGCCCTCCTATTTGCGGTGGTTTTTTTTCTCGGAGCCAACCGCACTGTTGCAGCTCAGTTCAAGAAAGCATCCGCTGAGCTGTATGACGCACAACTTGCACTCGGTCGTTTTGTGTCAATTGAGCAGCACCGGCAGAAGATGAAAGAGGACATCGTCGTGAACTTCACAGAAGAGCAAATTACGACTCTTGCTACTCGCGTCGGTGCCAGGGTTCAGACAGTGATAGAGTCGCAGCGTGAATCAGCTCTTGCTAAGTTGAACTGATGAGCTGGCCGCGGACAGATGCCGGAACGCTTCGATGTCCTTGTGGAAAGCCAGGGAAGATTTTCACGATTCTCAGTGTCTATGATAAGGACGGCAAGAGGTTCGGTGATTTTGCCGGTTACTGCTCAGAAGAATGCAAAGACTGGGGTGAGGCGCTCGGACATCAGGTGCCAGTGTTTCAGACTGAGGAAGCGACTGCGCAAGAGCAGCCGGAGTTGTTCTGATGAACTGGGGGTACATCATCGGGTGGTTTGGTGTAGTGCAAGCGCTTTCTACAGCTATCGGTTTTGCTTTTGCGTTCAACTGGCGCCTTTCTCTGTACTATTTTTTCGCGGCTGCGATAGCGACTACAATTCTCTGGCCGGTGAAAGCGTAACACCTCTCAGTAAATAGAGAGGCAAAAGATGACAATGGAAAAGGTTAGAACGATCACAGGTGTCATCGGAAACGTGCTGACGGCTCTGACGCTGATCGTGTCAATATGCGGGCTGCTGCTACTGTTGCATTACCACGGAGTATAAAATGGCGGACTTCTATCAAGCGATCCCGATTGTACTGAAGAATGAAGGCGGTTACGACAACGATCCTGCCGATCCCGGCGGTGAGACGAACTTCGGCATTTCAAAAGCATCGTATCCGAATGTTGACATCCGCAATCTGACAGCAGCAGAAGCGGCTGCAATCTATCTTCGAGACTTCTGGATGTTTAGCGGAATCATAGATCAGTCTGTCGGGAACAAGCTGTTCGATTCCTATGTGCTCATGAAGCACGGCGCCATCAAGATTGCTCAGCAGATCGCAGGAGCTGCTGCCGACGGAAGTTACGGGCCGAACACTGAATCAGCCATCAACAGAATGCAGTCGCAGACTTTTCTGATTGCTTTCCGCGCAGGACTTGCACAGCATTATCGTGGCATCGTAGCCGCGAATCCGGCAGAAGTAAAGTTTTTACAAGGCTGGCTTTCTAGAGCAGCACAATAAATGGTTACCCGTAACACCTTTCTGCTAGATTAGTCACTGTGAAGTGATAGGCTACCAGCCCAACTGGCACCGAGATGCACGGCTAAGTTCCTTAGTCAGATTGTATTTCGGTGCCAGCCCCCTAAAGGGTTGCTGGCCGGGGAGTAACAGAATGAATAAGCTGGAAGTTCTAATAGATTTCATTGACGGTAGACCATCAGAAAAGCGCGAGATTCCTGCACAGTTTAATCTAGGACAAGAGATGCAAGCAAGTGCACAGTTGCTGGCTGCTATGAGTTCTACTGGCGGCGTGCTTGACTTTGGTGCTAACAGTGTTTCATTCATTCCGATGGCGACCATAAAGAAGCTCACTGTCAGTGTGCCTCTAGTCATCAGCAGTAATCTGTGTGATTTGCGCGCGCTGGATGCAAAAGCTAATACAGGTAAAATAGTGGTGGAGTGATGAAGCTGCTTCGCGTTCCGAAGAGTGCTGCCGGACAGTTTTCATTTTTCTTCATCGCAGAGATGTTTTGCTTTTTTATAATTGTCGCCAACATGAGAGCCGTAGCTCTTGCAAATTACATGGGGGCTGCTGCAACGGATTTGCTGTTTGGCCTGCAAGCCTGGAGCATGATGAAGCTGACTGTAGAGCATGAAGAGGCGAGAACATTCGCAGGTGGAATAGGCACAACACTCGGTGGTGTGTGCGGCACACTGCTTTCAATCTGGGCGACAAAACACGTATTCGGACGGTGAGCTAAATGGACGGCACGTCAACACGTTCGCTGCGGGCTTGGTACGAAAGGATTAACGCCAAGTTTTTCTATGGTGAGCTGCCAGCGAATGTGATCGTACGGTGGACTGCTCCGGAAGACAACGAGAATGACATCGCAGCAGTACACGCCGCAGATAACAAGCGCTATTCATGGATTATCATACTCAACGCCAAAAAGATTTCTACGAAGAGCCAGCTGCTGTCGTCTTTGCTGCACGAATGCATACACGTTGCTACTGGAAACCGTGATTGTCACGGCTCTGTGTTCAGTGAGTGGCATCAGAAACTGACAGACCGCGGAGCATTTCGCAAGGGCGCACTCATCAAGAACGTCACGCTTTTCTGAGGAGAGGTTATGAAGCAGAAAATATTAGCAGCGATCAAGTCTATGCTCTCAGAGAAGGACGGTTCAGTAAGTGCGAGCCGTTGTCTTGCCGGTGCTTCCGTGAGTTCCGTTTTGTGTTGGGTGTCGTATGTCGTGGTTAAGACTGGCACACTGCCAGACATGACGGGAGCGTCGTTGTTTTTGACATCCGGTTTTTCTGGCTACGCTGTGAATCAGTTCTCGCGCGTCAACCGTCGCGATGGTGATGACAACAAGGGGCAATAATGGCGTTGCATGTCTACACTTGCCCAAAGGGGCACACAGTAACGATACTGGAAGCAATCGACAGAGATAACACCGGACTTCTGTGCGGCACGCAGCTGCACAACTGGTGTAGACAGCGCCTCTCTCTGAGTGCTGCTGTGCCTACTGCCCCGCCAAAGTTCAAACGCGGAGGCGCGGGCGGCTTCTACAAGCCGGATTCAGAGTGAACATGCGCATTCATGGCCCGGAGCAGTGGGGTAAACTTTACGACCGCCAGCTTTGGCGAGGTCCGCACGGACTGCGTAAAGCAGTTTTAGCGAGAGATCCAGTATGCATGATATGCCATAGAAATCCCGCAACAGTGGCCGACCACAAAATTCCTCATCGAGGAAACTGGAATTTATTTACAGACCTGGCTCATAATCTTTGGGGTATTTGTGAAACATGCCACTCGCGCAAAACTGCGATGGAGGATGGCGGGTTCTCGCATCCGATTCAGCCAAAGAAAGAAAACACAGGACCGCAAGCAACAGGATCCTCGGGGAAGCAGTTCAGCTCGTCAGGCATCACTGTAAAAAAGCTAGACGCCGCGCTCGACTTCGATGTAGAATCTCTCTTGAAAGACATTCCACAATGAGACCAGGAGAAAAACTCGTACGTCAGCTCATTGCAGAGCTGAGCGCGCGCGTAGAAGAGCTTGAGCAAAAGACCGCTGCTGGGAAGATTGGACCATATTATCGCCGCTACTGCTTGCGCTGGCTGCACAAAGACTACGACAAGCTCGAAAGCATCGCTAAACGGTGGGGATTCAACACTGAATAAGCTCTTGACAGCGCAGCAGCTCTCAGGATACAATCTTGACATGGACAAGATTTGGACAGATGCGCCGCTTCTGTACTTCCATTTCAACTCTTCAAATGGCGTCTTCGCTTCTCTTCCGATGAGGCGCGTCACTAGAATTTTCCAGCAAGAATTCAAGGGTGTTCCAGGAACAAAGAAGACTGCTGCCGGATATTCCGTCCCCTGTTATCAGTGTCTTGGTTGCGGCAGAGTTTTCTTCTCTCCGGACCGCGACGGATTGAAGCACTCGTGCATGAACCACGGAGGTATCGTCAGTGAGTCCCTCAGCATGGGCGCATAGTCACACAGCTTTGCTCCGCCGCCTGCTCTCCTGGCCGGTTCTTTGGCGCATCTCCACGTGCCTTATACTGGAGCACTGTCAGCATACTCCAGATGCGCTCTGCCTTGTCTGTGCCGCAAAGTTGCGGACATTGAAGTACGCACATACGCCGAAGCTAAACTTTGTGCGCCAGGTGTACTGCCGCAAATGCGGTGAGCCGGTAAGCAAGTGGGCCGCGCATCCGAAATGCAGCAACAAACGACCGCCTAGCCCGACGGTTGCAGCAGATTCAAAACCGCGGATCATTCCGGTAAACTGGTAATGGAGGACTTCAATGATAACGGACGGACAGCAGATTCTCATTCCTGACTTTGATACACTCCACGGTGTTTGGCTCACGCAGAAGGCAACCGTTCGCAAAGGCACCGGAGAGGACAGGTTCCACATAGAGCAAGAAGACGGAATCGTTCTCTGGGGTGTGACTGCTGACGAAGTTCAGAAAATGATGGAACACGCCGACAGGATAGCGGAGAAGGCGGAGGTAGAGTGAAACATCGGTTTGCACGGTGGCGCTCAAGAGGCATCTTAGAGCATCGTAGGTTCAATTCCTACCCCGTGCATCAAGTTTGCAGGCTAACAGCTTTCTATATTCTCGCAGTCTGGTTTTTGTTGATGACTGCGCTCGGCCTCGAGAGGAACTTGTGGGCGAAGTAATTGAGTGGTATGTGCCAGTGCCGAAAGCTGTGCTCACTGTCGCTACGAAAGAAGAGTGGGACGCACAGCTCGGTGAAGAGTCTCCGACGGCTGCGGCAAAGCAAGTGCTGACAGACTGCCTTGAGAAAGTTGCTTTTACTGACCAAGTCGTAGTGCTTACAAAAGACAAAGACGGCACACTCGGGTTTATCGGAAACTGTGAGAGTTTAGCGGAGACACTTCTTTTCTTAGAACTTGTGAAGGCAAAGATGCTCAGCAGAGTTCCGGATGTGGACAACGGAAAGAAGTTCTGATATGGCAACTAGCAAACTAAGGGAATTGCTCGTGCAGAAGAAGCATGAATCTTTTTCTGTGTGGTTTGGTGCAATGCAGTTGCGAGCGGCAATGCAGAAGGTCGTACTGCCCGACATCACGGAAGAAGAGTGGAAAGCGTATGATAGGCCGTACACTCACAGCCATGAGTAGAACAATAATTATCGACGCTTCATCTTTCTGGTACAGAGCGCACTACGCGAGCGCCGAGAGACAGACTTATACAAAAGATGGGGTACCGAATGGAGGGGTTAACCTCTTTCGCAGGATGCTTGAGGCACTGAAGCGCGAGTACAAGCCTGATTATCTTGTTGCAGCTTGTGACTGTCACGCGCCGACGTTCCGCAATCAGCTCTATGCCGATTACAAAGCGAACCGCAGTGCTCTGCCTCCTGCTGATTACACAGCACAGGAATCTGGGTTCCGGGCAGTGCTTAAAGAGTTTTTCATTCCAGTTTATCAGATGGAAGGATATGAGGCAGACGACATCATCGGCACACTTGCACAGCATATTCGCAAAGACAGTGACGTTGTGATTGCAGCAGGTGACAAAGACATGGCTCAGCTCGTGAGTATGCCATCCGTCGTCGGCGATGTTCAGTTTCTGAACACAGGAAAGAATAAACTGCTCAATGCACTCGGAGTGCTCGACGAATATGGAGTGCTGCCGCCACGGGTGACAGATTACCTTGCACTCGTTGGAGATGCAGCTGACAATGTTCCGGGCGGAAGCGGTATCGGACCTGCCGGAGCACTGCTCCTATTGGCACAGTTCGGATGCGTTGAAGAGATTATAAAGCGCAGCGGAGAGATTTCATCCAAGCGGTACAGGCACTCTGTACAACAGAATGCTGCTATGATACTATTATCAAAGAAGCTTGTAACGATTGATTGTCATGTACCACTAGCTTTCAACTAAAGCCTGAAAAGGAGAACTAATGAAAGTCACTATCAAGCAGTTAGCAGAGTATTCTATTAGTGTGCTACCTGCTGTAGCAGAGTGTCGTGTGCAAAACAACTTCCGTGCAATTAATGAGCCTCGCAATGCGGGCACCGTATTATCAGACTATAAAGACCTCTGTCATGAACGCAGGTGTGCTGAGGGTCGGGCTAGGAACAGCGTTGATATTAAAAGTTTTTTGCGAGAGCTTGCTACGATAGACAATCTGACAAAAGAAATTGCAAGTCAGGGTGAGAAGTTCATTGAGGTTTCCTAAGGGTTTCTGTCTGCTTGAGGTTCAACTCCTCCACTGGCGACTATGCCGGATGCGCGACAGCAATCAGTGGTTGGAAAGCAAAGAAAAAGGAGAAGTCATGAAGGTTGGCCTAGTTGGGGTGGGCGTCGTGGGGTCGAGTATGCTTGCACTATTTGAAGATGTGCATGACGTGCACTGCTATGATAAGTACCAAACTCCGATCAACACAGAGCAGCACAAAAAACAGATCAACACTTGCGACATCGTGTTTGTTGCTGTGAGCACTCCGACATCAGCCGACGGCTTTTCTTGTGACACCTCAGCAGTTGAAGCAAGCCTCGGTTGGATCACACGGCCGGCGTGCATCCGATCGACAGTGACTCCGGGGACTACAGCACGGATTATGAGTTCGTATCCTATGCTTGCATTCTGTCCTGAGCACCTCCGCGAGACGAAGTGGGACGCTTTCAAGAATCAATTCATCATTGTCGGCGGTCAGAAAGACACGCGAGAACTTGTTGTCAGAGCATTTCAAGCAGTGCTCGGAGCCGGCACGAAGTATATGCAGACTGAGAACCCGACAACCGCCGAACTCTCAAAATATATGCTGAACAATTTTCTCTCGGTCAAGGTTGCGTTCTGCAACCAGTATTTTGACATTGCACAGAATTACGGCGTAAACTACAATGAACTGAGGGAGTTGTGGCTGCTTGATGAGCGCGTAGGGCGCACGCACACTGCGATCACCGAAGAGCGGGCGTTCGGCGGCAAGTGTTTTCCCAAAGACATCCGCGCTATGATTGCAGCACAGCCTGACGCGACGCTTCTGAAAGCAGCTTATGAGTACAATCTGACTCTCGACAAAGAAGGAAACGACAATGGTACAGCAGCAGATCACAGAATTTAAGGGAGGTGGACATGAGCGGTTGCGGCAAGCTGACGAAGGGAACACATCCGAAAGATGATGCGGTGCCCTGCGGCACGAAGTTGTGGTTCATTCGTGACAGGAAGACAATAAACGAGACACTTCACCTGTGTCCGGCGTGCAAAGAAAAGTCTTGCACGGCGTAACAGAGGTCTGCTATACTAAGAAAGTCTGTAAGAACAAATCAAAACGGAGGCTGTAAATGGCAAACAAAGTATTACTTGAACTCGAAGCGGCGGAGAAGGTAGTCGTAGCGGATTTGCGCATTGCACTGCTGCTTGCGCAGACCAAACTGAACGAAGTGAAACAGAAAGCTGAAGCTGACTACAAGGCTGCTGCTGACGAAGTGCAAGCTAAGGGGCAAGCACTCAGCGTGAAGCTTCAAGAGTTTGCGAACACAGCAAAGCTTGAGACCAAAGACATCCAGTTTGACATAGAGAAGTATTATTTCTATATCAAGACGGAAGTCACTGAGAAGGTTGAAGACGCTGTGAAGGCAGTCGATGCGCCTATCACTGCTGAAATCAAGAAGGGCGAACGTGTTGTCGGTGAAGTTGTCGACGCCATCAAGAAAGCGCTGTAAGCACCAAACAGCTCTCTGCTTTTGATAGTGCGGTGCCCGGAACTAAATCTGGGCACTGCATTTCTCTATCTTGGAATTTATATGGACATTTTCGGACGCGCGGAAGCAGCACCTGTTGCACCGAATGCAACTGAGCCTTTTCGTACGATATATGTTCACTTCGAGAATAAAGAGAATGTTGAGCTGTTCTCCTTCGTCATCGATCAGGTAATTCAACCAAGCACTCGCGATATTTGGTATCCTGAGTCCGCCGCTACAAGCAACATCTGCCTGCCAGAGCACAGTCATAAATTTGATAACGCGGCAAATCAGGAAGGGTTGTTCGGTGAAGAAAAGCCGTGGTGGTGGGAAGCGTGGCAGGGTATGCCAGAGTTTATCTCAGAGGACCTCACACCGTTCCGCACGATCTATGTTCACTTTCTGAAGCAAGAAGATGTCGACGCCTTCTCTGCTGCCGTCGGACAAGAGTTCACGGAGCTGACGCATTGGATTTGGTATCCCGAAACGGAATGCCAGAAAGTCAGTGACAAGCGCTGGGTAGGCAGCGGCCGCGCAGTGACGCCGAACTATCCTATTTACATTATCTCGAAGGGGCGCTGGGAGCGGCGCTGGACTTCTCGCGCACTCGAAGATATGTGCGTGCCATATAAGATCGTTGTCGAGCCACAAGAGTATGAGAACTACGCCGATGTGATTGATCCGAAAAAGATTCTAACACTTCCATTCAGCAATCTCGGGCTCGGCAGCATCCCCGCTCGCAACTGGGTGTGGGAGCATTCTGTTTTAGTTGGGGCAAAGCGTCACTGGATTCTCGACGATAATATTGATGGTTTCGTCCGCTGGAACAAGAATCGGAAAGTGAAAGTCGGCAGAGACGGCGGAGCAATATTCAAAGCAGCAGAAGATTTCGTAGAGCGGTATGAGAACATCGCAATCGCGGGCTTCGATTATGACTTCTTCGTCAAGGGCAGAATCAAGAATCCGCCGTTCTTGTGGAACAGGCGCATATATTCTTGCATTCTGATTAAGAACGATCTTGACTTGAGAATGCCGGTAGTCGGCAGTACGCCAGCTTGCACTGATCCGCATTGGCGCGGACGGTACAATGAAGACACGGACCTGTCACTGCGTGCACTCAAGTCGGGTTGGTGTACTGTGCTGTTCTACGCCTTTCTTCAGGGCAAACTTGCGACAATGACATGCGCTGGCGGCAACATGGAAGAGCTGTACAAAGGCGTTGTAGCTGATCATAGTATCAAAGATCCGAACGATGGTCGTTTGAAGATGGCGGAATCACTGCAAGCACAGCACCCTGACGTAACAACGGTCGAGTGGAAGTTCGGGCGCTGGCAGCACTCTGTAAACTATGAGCGCTTCAAGAAGAATGTTGCGAAGCGAAAGAAGGATGCTATAATACCTCAGGGATTCAACAATTATGGACTGGAACTTTTGCAGAGCGCGGAGTTTGAAAAATGAACAATCATTTAGACGGCACGATTTGCTGGTATGTAGATTGGCTCAAAGAGCGTAACCCTGAGTGGACAGAAGAGCGCTGTCTTGAGCTTGCCACGGGTTTTGCTACAGCTCAGCAGCCGCTCGCTCGCCCGACTCTCGATGAGCTGACTGAAGAGAATGAGAAGACGAACGCTGAAGAGCGGAAAGCTGAACGCGCGGGAGAGCGCAAGGACAGACAATATCTGACTGGTAAAGAGCTGATGGCTATCCTCACAACTCCAAATTAGGTATACCGCAAACTGAACTAGGAAGGCTGCGATGAACGCTTGCTCCTCTCAGATCGCCCACGATAAAAGTCTTGACATCTTAATCCTTTTCTTGCTAGAATATGAGCATGAAAAAGACACTGATTCCGCTGCTTATTGTTCTCGCTCTTCTCTTCAGCACGGCTGCTGTTGCTGGCTCATCAAAAGAGAAGAGGTATAACAGCTCGGATGTTTCAGAGCCGTATCAGAATCCAAACACGTACCTCTTTGCTCTGCTTATTGACGGAAAGATTCTTGACGGCCGTTTCACAAACATAAGATTCCAGCCGTATAAAACTGCTGTGCTCTTTGACGAGAGTGTTCTGTTCTGCGGTGATGTCACAGAGCAGTTTGACGGAAAGACTGGGCCAGTTGTAGTCACGTACCTCACACGAGCAGCCGGAAAGTATCAAGGTATCGGCTGCCATGAGCTGCTCAGTGTGTTTCAAGTCATAGCGCCAAAAGGGGGGCTGTGATGACACTTCTCTTTGTTGTGCTCGCACTTTTAATGATGCTTGGAATTGCAGTATCGTCCGCACTTTACTCTGGGAGGATA
>OBLU010003476.1_pt1 | contig 14275 bp, 11 predicted proteins | sample 1518681 | NCBI WGS metagenome assembly OBLU01 (sample SAMEA3539304, study PRJEB22396) | soil metagenome | biome: tundra; feature: field; material: soil | place: USA | collected 2010-05 | depth 0.15 m
GGATCTGGCGCAGAGAGTGCGCATGCTGCGCGACCATGGCCAAGCGGAAAAGTATTACCACGACATAGAAGGTTACAACGGCAGGTTGGACGCGATTCAGGCCGGCATTTTGCAGGCCAAACTTCGATTTCTTTCTGAATGGAATACCGAGCGGCGCAAGAGAGCCTCAGACTACCAAGAGCTGCTGGCTGAGGCTTCTGATCAAGTCATTCTGCCGCATGATCCGTCATGGGCAAATGCTGTCTATCACTTGTACGTGATTCGCAGCGAAGAAAGGGATCAGCTGAGAACATATCTCTCCAAGTTCAACATCGGGACAGGGATCCATTATCCGGTACCTCTCTATCTTCAGAAGGCTTACAGCAGGCTGGGTTACAGAGAAGGAGACTTTCCGGTCTCGGAAAGAGCGGCTCGGCAAGTCCTTTCCCTTCCCATGTATCCGCAGATCAAGGCCGAACAGCAGCGTGAGGTCGCTGATAGGATAATCTCGTTTGTTTCCGAAAGGGCGGACAGCGCCGTCAGCCTTCATGCTCCTGCACGCTAACCGACCTCCGGGCCCCTTCGTACTCTCTCCGCCAAGTTCAGGGGGAAGAGAATGGTTGTGACCCTAATACCTCCGGCTCTGCCGGAGGTTCTTATTTTAAGAGCGGATGAACCGCGCTGGCGAAGGATACCAAGGTTTGGCACGACAGATTAGAAGTATTCAGGATGTTGTCGAGTGGGGCCTGTGTATCGGGTGCGGCGCGTGCTACTACGCATGCTCGAGAAGCGGAGTTTCTCTCGTCAACATCGAGGCAGTTGGCATCCGGCCACGTTTTCAAACTGCGGAATGTGCTGGCTGCAAGGAGTGCCTCTCGATTTGCCCTGGGTACCAGGTGGATGCAGACTTGGCCACCGGAGAGCGGGCAGAAACCAGTGAGGGCGATCACGAGGTGGGGTACGCCTTGGAGATCTGGGAAGGTTACGCGGCGGATCCTGAGATTCGGCGTCAGGGTTCATCGGGAGGGTTGCTGTCGGCATTGGCGCTGTACTGCCTCGAAAAAGAAGGAATGGGATTTGTCCTCCACACAGGAATGGACGAAACCAAACCTTGGACCAATAAGACCGTCCAGAGTAGAAATCGAAGTGAGATCCTGGCCCGCACCGGATCCCGCTATGCTCCCGCCTCACCCTGCGATGAATTGCGCCTGGTCGAAGAGAGTGCCCGCCCGTGTGTCTTCATCGGGAAGCCCTGTGATACTGCAGCAGTGGCCATGTTGCGCGAGAAGCGTCCGGCGTTGGACCGGAATCTTGGACTGGTGTTGACGTTCTTTTGCGCCGGAACCCCCAGCACAAAAGGCACGCTGGACTTGATGAAATCGCTGAACGTGAGCCCTGAGAAGGTTGCCTCCGTGCACTATCGCGGCGATGGCTGGCCGGGGCGTTTTAGGGTAATTTCCACCAACGGAGGCGGCGAGAAATCGTTCTCTTACATGGAATCGTGGAGTAGGCTCGCTCACGACCGTGCTTTCCGCTGTCAATTGTGTCCGGATGGCCTGGGACGAGTCGCGGACATCACGTGTGGCGATGCGTGGGAGCGATTTGGTGACGGTCAAGACATTGGCCGATCCGTTGCCGTGGTTCGCACACGAAAAGGGCAAGAGATTCTGCACAGAGCTATGGCAGCGAAATACGTCGAACTGGAACCCGTGGGCGCGACCGCGATCGCGGCGGGTCAGCCCAGCCAAATCAATCGAAATCGCGAGCTCTTCGGAAGGCTGCTCGCCATGCGGCTTCTGATGGTACCGGTTCCAAAGTTTACCGGCTTCTCACTCTTCCGGAGTTGGATGCGTTTACCGTTTCTGAGAAGGGTCCGGACGATCCTGGGAAGCACACGACGGCTTGTGCTTCGAGGATTATGGAAGCGGCATCCCATCGTTTAGATCGCCACCTGTATTTGCCCTCGTTTGCCCTATTCCCGAAGACCCCCTCCGAGGGGTACTGCCGCTTGTTGAGGCGGAAAGGCGGCGAAAACCTATGAGAGTTTGTATGCTCACGTACTCGTTTTACCAGAACGATGCCCGGGTGCAACAATACGCAAACGCTCTTCGGAAGAAGGGAGATACCGTCGACGTCATCGCCTTACGTCGAGAGGGACGGCCCAAGTTCGAAATGGTGGATGGCGTGAATGTGTACCGAATTCAACAGAGGGTGCGCGATGAGCGAGGCCCTCTCACCTACATCTTGAGAATCCTGCGATTCTTCTTCCATTCGGCACTAGTGATTTCCCGAAGGCACATAGCGAACCCGTATCAGTTGATACATGTTCACTCCGTGCCAGATTTCTTAGTCTTCGCAGCGCTGATTCCGAAGTTATGCGGCGTGCCTGTCATCCTGGACATTCACGATATCCTGCCCGAGTTCTATTCCAGCAAGTTCAATGCACCTCCCGACTCGCTCGCATTCAAACTCATGCTGCTAGTCGAGAGGGCGTCGGCAAGCTTTTCGGACCATGTCATTATCGCCAATCACCTGTGGCATGAACGACTCCTTTCCCGTTCGGTGCGAGCTGAGAAGTGTACTCCTATCCGCAATTATCCTGACCCGCTGAGATTTGTTGTCCGGCCTAAGGGAAGGAGTGATGGAAAGTTCTTGGTGATGTATCCTGGAACCCTTAACCCTCACCAGGGTGTAGACATAGCGATTAAGGCGTTCGCCAAAATCAAGAATCAACTCCCGAATGCCGAATTTCATATCTATGGCGAAGGGCCCGCGAAACCTCGGTTAGTCGTTTTGGCGGCGGAACTCGGTTTGAATGGGAGTGTGATGTTCAAAGACCTTGTGCCAATAGGGCAGATCGCGAAGCTCATGGCGGACGCTGATCTGGCGGTGGTGCCCAAACGCGCCAGTTCCTCCTTTGGGACTGAAGCAGCAAGTACGAAAGTTTTTGAGTTTCTATCCCTTGGGGTTCCTGTGATCGTTTCCAGAACAAAGATCGATAGTTTCTACTTTAGCGATTCAACGGTTAAGTTCTTCGAATCCGAAAATGTTGACGACTTAGCGCGGTGCATGCTACAGCTCGCCCAAGACCAGCCGCTCAGGTCGCAGCTCGCCAAGAATGGGCTTGAATACGCCCAAGAGAATAACTGGGATGCGAAGCAGCAAGATTATCTTCGACTTGTGGATTCAATGGTCCGGAGAAGTGCCTCGATGCGACAGACAGAATCCTCAGAGGCTGGGAAGTGAAAAGTTGGGAATATCTCGGTTGTGGAGGACGAGCCACAGTTTGTCGCACTTTGTGAGCTCGGAAGATTTCGCCCCTAATAGTAGAGAGTTCCCCCGGCTCTGCCGGAGGATACTTATTTTAGGGGTCATGAGCTGACTCGACATGCGCCTGGATCGGACCTTAAGTATATATTTAGGTCGTCAGGTCTCCCGAATCGCGGATCGGGGTAATCTCCGGGGAATACCTATCCTGATGTATCACAGCATCAAAAACCAGGTCGGAACCACGCACCCGTATTATGAGACTAATACGGCTCCGGAAATGTTCGCCAGGCACATGGAGTTTCTCAGCGGCAGTGGCTACTCGGCCCTCAGCCTTGAAGCGGCATTGCAATCTCTCTCAGCGGGGGAAGACGCTGCAAACCGCGTCGTCATCACGTTTGACGATGGGTTTCGAGATTTCTACTCGGCCGCCTATCCAATCTTGAGAGAGTTCAGATTTGTGGCCACCGTTTTCCTGGCCACTGGGTTGATCAACGACCAGAGGTTGCAGTGGAAGGGCGCTGATCTGATGACCTGGGCGGAAGTTCGCGAGTTGCACATGCTCGGCATCCAATTCGGTTCCCACACCGTAAGCCACCCCGAGCTCGAGAAGTTGGACGAGAATCAGATTGAACGTGAAGTGGGGCAATCAAAGCAGACCCTCGAATACAAGCTCGGAGTTCCGATCAAGTCGTTTGCGTACCCCTACGCCTTTCCAGAACACAACCGGGCTTTCACAAAACGCTTGGCCGAGATCCTGGAGAACCACGGCTATGAAAACGGGGTATCAACGGTAATTGGAAGAGCTCGAAGCGGCGACAATCGATTCTTTCTGCCGCGATTGCCAGTCAATACCTGGGACGACCTCCGGTTCTTACAGGCCAAGCTTGAGGGCGGCTACGACTGGCTGCACCTGCCACAATCGATATACAAGAAAGTTCGGCGTCACGTGCTTCCTGACACGGCTCCACAAACTTAAATAAAGGGCGTCCCTCATGAGAGGCGTCATTCTTGCAGGTGGTACAGGCTCGCGGCTTCATCCACTTACTCACATAACCAAAAGGCACCTTCTGCCGATTTACGACCTCCGATAATCCTCTATCCCATTTCGACAGATGGGCGCTCCCCTCAGGGACTCTTTGTGGGAATGGCACCTTAACCCGACTCTGCGACAAGGTTTCGACAAGCCGTATGGATCTATCTGTCGTGATCGTCAACTGGAATTCAGCCGAATGCACGATTCCGTGCGTCTCCAGCATTGATGCCCAAACCAAGACTTTAGAATTTGAGATTATTGTTGTGGATAACGCTTCCACCGACGATTCTCTCCGGCTCATTCAAGAGCGCTGCCCTTCCGTCAAGCTGGTTCGCAGTCCGCAGAACGTTGGGTTCGCCCGGGCGAATAATCTGGGGTTCCAGCACTGCTCGGGACGGATTGTGCTGTTCCTTAATCCGGATACGGAATTGCGCGGTCCAGCCATTAATCTGATGCATGCGTGTCTCGACTCCTCGGCAGATATCGGGGTGTTGGGCTGCCGCCTCCTGAATTCCGATCTGAGCGTCCAGACCAGTTGTATCCAGCCCTTTCCGACGATCCTGAATCAGGTTGCTGACTTTGAGCGTCTCAGGCAGCTCTTTCCTCGGCGGAAGTTGTGGGGTATGCGGCCCCTCTTCGATCCCGACCGCGGAAAACCGGTTGGAGTGGAAGCGGTATCAGGAGCCTGCCAGATGATCAGAAGAGAAATCTTCGAGGATGTTGGACTATTCAGCACGGACTACTTCATGTACATGGAAGATCTCGATCTCTGCTATAAGGTCAGGAAGGTTGGCAAGAAGGTCTGCTACCTCGGATCCGCAAGCATCGTGCATCATGGCGGGCAGAGTTCCAAGAAACGGGGCAGAGAGGACTTTTCTGGCCCCATGATGAAGGAGTCTGTGCTGACGTTTTTGCGAAAGAGCCGAGGTCCTTTTTACGCGAGTTTCTATCGCCTCTCTGTGTTCCTGGTTTCGATTCTCCGTATCGCGGTTCTTGCGGTGCTGTTAGCCATTCCCTCTGCGCGGCTGGATAAAGAGTCCTTGAGGCGCTCGTTGAACAAGTGGTACAAGATTCTGCGGTGGTGCGTGGGATTGGAAGCTTGGACCAAACAAGAAGGCAACCTAACCAGCGCTTTTTCGGCCAGTGTCAAGTGAGAGTGCCAGTGATTTGTTGTAGTAGCGTCCAGGTGCTCTGAGCGGTGCGCCAAGAGGCGTCACTCGCAGATGCCGCTACAAAACCTGGCTCACTCTAAATTGCAATCCTCGGTGGTGACTTTGAATCAGATAACCCAGCCGACCCAAACTCGGTACGTCGTGATCACTCCGGCGCGGGATGAAGTGCAGTATATCGCCGATACGATTACGTCAATGGTCAATCAGACCGTCCGTCCTGTAGAATGGGTAATCGTTGATGACGGATCGACCGACGCGACGGGAGAAATCATTGATCGTTTTGCGGTCCAACACTCCTGGATAACCGCTCTGCACCGCCCAAATCGAGGCATACGCGAGAATAATGTCGGGGCCATCGAGGCTTTTTTCGACGGCTACCGCGTCTTGAAATTTGCTGACTGGGAATTTCTGGTCAATTTGGACGGTGACCTCAGCTTTGGGACTGACTACTTCGAGAGATGTCTCGATCAGTTTCGCGAGGATCCTGTGCTGGGGATCGGTGGCGGGCAGCTCTACCACGTCGAAAACGGGGTTGCAAAAACGGAAAGTACCCCCCTTTTCCACGTTCGGGGCGCCACTAAAATATATCGGCGCTCATGCTGGGACGCGATGGGCGGTCTTAGGATCGGGCCTGGGTGGGACACGATCGATGAGATCAAAGCCAATATGCTGGGATGGAGGACTCGCAATTTCCCTAATATCCAAGCCGAGCATCGCCGGCCAACTGGCGCGGCAGAAGGTGTCTGGCGTGACGCTGTCAAGAACGGCCGAGCCGAGTATTTTTCGGGCTATCATCCGCTTTTCATGCTGGTCAAATGCGTCAAAAGAGTGCTCCAGAAACCGTACCTCATCGGCGCCGCCGGGCTCCTTTATGGATTCACATCCGCATACCTCAAGCGAGATCCAAAGGTAGAAGATAGGGCTCTGATCGATTACTTGCGAAAGCAACAGATGAAACGACTCTTACTGCAAGACAGTATTTGGAAGTGAAGCGAGCGAATCACTAAGCCACTAATGATCCTCATCATTGCAATTGACTTTATCGTTGTTGGTGTCCTCGTGGCCATCGCTCTGACCAAGGGCGTTGAACAGGCACTTCCGTTTTTTGCCTTCGTCGTCATCTTGGTGCCGCTGGAATCGACCATTTTCCTGCCGGGGCTATTTCAGTTGAACACGCAGCGAGTCGCAATCGTGACGCTGGCGGCATTGTACTTCTTGACAGGAAAGAGGAACGTCGAATCTAGCGACAAGCGCGGGACACCGCTAAAATATCTAATCCTACTGATCCTTGCTTGGAACCTGATCTCCACGGCTGGATCTATTGTCTTTACGACTAGCCTTTCGAATGTCCTCTCCAGTGCGCTAGACTTCTATCTGGTCTACTACATCTTCACCAAGACGGTATCTGAGGTCCAAACGGTTCACCGGATTCTAGTCGCATTCGTCGCTGCGCTGACTGTTTGTTGCGTTGTTGGCTGGTTAGAAATTCATTTTAGTTGGCAAGTTAGCGACCTATTCCCGACGCTTGTCCATCGATTTACGCCGGGTCAAGAAGGCTTAATGCTCGTTGAGGGGCGGGTTCGATCGACGTTTCCCCACGCAATACTTTTTGCCAACGGTTTGGCATTAGGCATACCCTTGGCACTCTACCTCTTGACCCTAGCGAAAACAGGTTTGCAAAAGGCCCTCCTGTGGGTATCAATCCTAATGATGTCTTGGAACTTGTATAAGACTCTGAGTCGGGGACCCTGGTTGGCATTGCTTCTGTCTTTGATTGTCTTATTTGTCTTCTCGAAAGGGCAGATCCGAAGATATCTGGTCATCGTGTCCCTACTGATGGTGTCGGTCTTGGTGATCAGGCCTGGTGTCTGGGACACCTTGAGAAATACCTATGTTGAGACTGTCGATCCTGAGTCAGCGCGTGGGTCATCATATGAGTACCGATACGCTCTGCTACGGGTGGCTCGGGAGGCACTCAATAAGGACCTGGGCCGCGCCGCCTGGGGATTCGGACCTGATTCCTTTTATCATTTGGGATTAGAAGGGGAAGATCCCTCCACCGGTCACATCGTGAAATTTGAAAGTTGCGACAGTGCAATGGTGGAGCTGATGGTGGACACAGGATACGTCGGGTTGTTCCTGGTAATTGTTCTGATGGTAAAGTCTATCTTAGTGTCATTGGGCGGGTTTATTCGGCTCCCCAACCCCCAGAATTCACTCTGCCTGTTTTTGTTTGCTAATCTGGCCGCCTATATCTTCATGATGATGAGCGTCATGAATTTTGGATGGGGACAGCAGTCGTACATGCTTTGGATCTTGATGGGCTTAAGCGTGGTGTATGAAAACCTCGTGCGGAGCGAGGCCCTGGTGGAGCAGAGTGCCTGCTCTTCTCCGCACCCAGGACCTGAGTGGCGAATGTCGGGGCCAGGCGGGCTGTGGAATCACGCTCCGCTCTCGCGTTGATGTTGATGGCTCCGGTGACCTGAGGCGAGTTAGGTCAGGGGCAAGGGCTCGCGACAGGAGGCTTTCCGATAGGGCGCGGGCGGTCCGAGGAGTGTGGGATGCAAGCTGCCAAACGGTTTTTGAAGGTGTTGATGAGTCCGGTGAAGCCGATGTGGACCAAATGCAACGAATTTGTCCTCAACATCCAAACGGAGCCTCCGCGTGACAGCACGGCTATTTCTTCGGATCCGACTAAACGGTGGTGGCGGGGTGAATTCTCTGCCAAAGCCGCACATGACGATAACTACAACTACGCGTGCCCGGACTACTGGTATGTCAGGAAGATCGTGAAAGTCGCGAGCCCCAGCCCTACAGACGTGGTCTATGATGTGGGATCTGGAATGGGGCGAATCCTTTGTGTTTTCGCACGCCAAAGAGTACGAAAATGTGTGGGTGTTGAGTTGTTTGAGCCCCTATGTGAGATCGCGCGAAAGAATGCGGACCGTCTTCGGGGAAGGAAGTCGCCCATCGAGATCATCTGTGACGACGCCGCCAGGGTGGACATGTCCGACGGAACGATCTATTTGATGTTCAATCCCTTTGGTCCCGAGACCATGCGGGATGTTATTGAAAATGTCCAAAGGTCATTATCGACAAATCCGCGCGCGATAACCATCGTGTACTACAACGCCCTGTACGAGTCTGTGCTGGAAGTCGGCAGTTGGCTAGAGAGGTACTACGATTTCCACACAGCGGGCGGCTTGCGGGTCTCGTTCTGGAAAAACCGTCGATGCCGAAAAGGCGATCAATGTACCTCATCAACCTGAAGCGGCATCGCAAAGTTGTTGGAGTCAGGCTCGTTCTCGAGCAGTAGGCTGTAAAAGAGTACCACAAGCCTAAACCAAGTGTCATGCCATCATTACACAAACTGAGAATCATAGGATTCAAGGCCCTTCAAAGCGTTGGTTTCCACATTGTTCCAAACCATTTTTACGAACCAGTTCCCGACACGCGCAAGCTACCCGAAAGCACGTGGACCAAGCCATCGTCTCTAGCGGGCATCGATATGAAAGAGTCCTCCCAGTTGAAATTGCTTGCCGCGCTGTGCGGACAATTCGGAGCCGAGTTCGGCAATATTCCCACTAGCAGTCAGTTTGGATCGGTCGATTTGGAAATCCTGTACTCAATGGTCCGTCAACTTAGGCCCCGCGTGGTCCTGGAAGTAGGATCAGGAACTTCTACGCAGGTTTCGGCTAGCGCGCTCATTAAGAATGGGTGTGGGGAGCTTGTTGCTGTGGAACCGTATCCCAACGAAACCATTAAGAAGGGCTTTCCTGGCCTGACTCGGCTTATCGCTGCCCCTGTGCAACAGGTAGAGCTTTCAGAGTTCGAGTGCCTTGGAAAGAATGACATTCTTTTTATCGACAGCAGCCACATGCTGAAAATCGGGAGTGACGTACAATTCCTATTCCTGGAAGTGCTGCCACGGCTGAAAACCGGCGTCGTAGTCCACATCCACGATATATTTCTGCCCGCAAACTATCCACGGCACTGGGTTGTGGATGACCTGAGATTTTGGAATGAGCAATACATCCTTCAGGCTTTTCTGGCGTTTAATCGAGCGTTTGAGGTTCTATGGGCAGGCAGCTATATGAACATGAACTACCCCGAGAGGCTGGAGTCGGTTTTCCCGTCGTACAGGCGTGGGCAAACGTCTCCGGGAAGCTTTTGGATGCAGAAGATCTGCTAGGCTGCGGCGACAACGGGCCGCGGTCGGAAGGGTATTCGTGTAGAAGCCAGTTTTTGAAATCGGCAGCGGCGAGGCCATCGGGTAGATGCGACGCACTTTGATGAGCGCGATCTTCTCGCCCATGATGTGGGCTGGCATCCATACCGGCTCGTAGGTGATCTTCAGCAGCCTTCCGTTCGAGTCCATGCGGTGAATTTCGCTACAATTCACTTTGCTAGGGCTTTTCAGCGACGACGATGTGGCATTATGACACGAGAAGAGGGTGATTCGCGCCAAAAGCTACATATGGGTCGATATTTGGTCATAGAAGAAGGCGTTACAGCAAAAAGCGTGGAGAGGGGCGAACAAGCCAGCGTACGGGTGATTCGCAGCATCCCTGAGCTTGAGGCTCTTCGCAGCAGGTGGACCTCGTGGCAGTACCACCCAAATTGCGATATAGACCGTTATCTTGCCGTACTTCGCTCTAGACCTGAAATTGTCCGACCGCATGTCATTGTTATTAGCAGGGACGGAGCGCCCAACTTAATCTTGGTAGGGCGACTCGAAAGAGTTCCTTTGCAGGCTAGAATCGGATACAAGGACGTCTATCGTCCCTCAGTTCGTTCCCTTTCAGTGTGCTATGGAGGAATACTCGGAGAGCTGACCAACTCCAACCTTGCTTTGTTGGTGCAGACACTCCGGCAATCTCTGGCGAGCGGTGAGGCTGATGTAGCGTGGTTTAATAGTCTGAGGCTCGATTCACCTCTGTACCCACTTGTTGCGGAAGGCTCGAGCTTCATGTGTCGGGATCACCTTCCAGAGGTAAACCTGCATTGGCTGGCTCGACTTCCAGATAGTTACGAAGAATTTGTTCGAAGGCTCTCATCAAACACTCGGCATAATCTACGCCGCTATTGTGGTCGATTGCAAAAGGTATTTGGCACACAGTTAGCTGTAAGATGCTTCCATGAGAAAAAGGATCTAGACAAAGTCCTCTCTGACACCGAAATCATCGCGGCCAAGACTTATCAGCGCGGATTGGCGGTTGGATTTGTAAACAATGCCGAAGAGCGCCGTCTAATGAGCCTCGCCCTAGATCACCAACAGTTGCGTGCCTATATTCTATACATTAGAGATACACCCTGTGCATTTTGGAATGGACTGGTTTACGGCAAAACGTTCTTTACAGGAACCACAGGTTCCGACCCTTCATACCGAGAGTACAGGCCCGGGACGTTTCTCCTAACGAAAGTACTTGAAGACATGTGTCAGAATGGGGCCGCTGAAAACGTGGACTTCGGGTTCGGCGATGCTCAGTACAAACGGGACTTCTGCGACAACCACTGGCACGAAGCGTCTTTATACATGTTCTCCCCTACGCTGAAGGGCTTGGCCCTCAATATTGTTAGGACATCGACCACAGCCATTGATAAAGCTGGTAGGAGCGTCCTGGACCGGACGAAGCTCCTTACTGGAATCAAGAGATCCTGGCGTGACTTACTTCGGCCGGATGAGGGAGGCCGACCTTCGCAGAAAGAAAAACCGTGACAAGTCCGGCAGATTGTTATCGCCTAGTGTACACCGGTGACACGAGGATTATCCTGTGGGTTTGTGTGCTTCCCGTTGACGAACTCGAATGCTCCCAGTTCCCAACTTCCGTCTGCTCCACGTAAGACTTGGTCGAAGTCGACATTATACGGGGATGCCAGGCCTGCCCCGTGATTCAGGTGGGCGTCCACCGTTTCGCTTGAAAGCTTGAAATTCCCGGTTGAGTCGGACATAAATGGGTCAATCGCGGTTCCCCTGATTGTCGGGCCTGATGCTCCGATTTGTGCCTCATGTGTGGAAAGAGACATCGCCCAGGGCGCATACCCCGTGTTCAGAAGCGTATTGTAATCGTGGGATACGACGTTCGGTTTACGGCTTGACCCGTCATTGAAAGCTCCGCCAAGGGTGCAGTTGTACCACAGGTTATTCTGGGCGACATTTCCGCTAGAATCTTTAAGCTGGATGACCAGTGCAGCTTGGTCGGCACCCGGATGTCCCGGCTTAAGGTGGATGCCGGATATAGTATTTCCAAAGAACACCGCATTGGTCAGTCCACCGGGCTGCATACTGCCACTACCGTTGTCTCCGCTTAATTTTGAGACTCCACAGGTTGCGGTGGTATCTCCCTTACGCTCACAGATGGAATCCCAATCGTTTGTATAGTAGAAAATGTTATTGTAAATGTGCCAATTGTCGCAGGTTCCCCCCAAACAGACAATAAATCCTGTACCCTGAATATTCTTGAGTATCGACTCGCTAACTATCAGATTGTTCACTCCTACCGTTCCCCCAGATGGGCGCTGATTCGATATTCCATTTGAGTGTTGCGCCGCGTCCGAGAAATTTGTGTATATCCAATCATTCCGCACCGTGATATTGCTATCGTTGCCGATCAAATAGATGGGAATGCTGATGTCATGGAGGTAAGAGGACGTTATGCCGATGTCTCGAACTGTCGCGCTGCCACTAACCGGACTCCCTATGTAGAAACCGGCTGCTCCGGGTTGACTCACGGTATACTTAACACCCGTCTGAGTTCCCGCCCCAGAACCACCAAGAGTAAGTGTAGTCGCGCTGTTCACAGCCGAAATTCCTTTTGCCCCTTGATAGACAACTCCGTGGATGGTGATAGCCTTGCCTTTCCAATAGCCCGAAGTATCAAACTGTGACCTTGGACTCCCGGTCGCATCTGAAGCCCAAGTGACGGCCGTGCCCCTGGTGTTTACTGTTCCGGCGCCAAGGACGACGGCGGCCGCGGAATCTACACCGTCCATCTCAATGTTGTTGAAAGTCAGATTGGTTATTGAGGCTTCACCGCACGCATGCGTATCCGCCCTTACAAAGCCCCAGAGTCGCCCCGCAGAGCGAAAGTAGAAGCCGTAGGAGCCGGTGTGATCACTCGTTCCGACCTTGCCGTCGATGTCGTAATAGCTTCCGCAAAAGTCCCAGATGGCGCTTTTCAGGCCGTCAGTGGCTACGAAATTGTTCGACCAAGTAATCGCGGGTGTTACATCTACGCCATAGCTTGAACTCCAGCCCGTTGAAGTTCCGTGGTCGGCTCCTGTTGCAGCCTTAATCGTGATGTGATGGTCCGGTGTGCCACTAGTTGAGAACACGTGGGTCGCTTCACCTGTACATGTCGTCGTGGTGTCCGCAAGATTACCACCAGAGTTTCCAATGTAAACAACGTCGCCAGCGGCAAGAGGAGCAGGGATCTTGCAATCGGCATTGGCCCAGTTTGTACCAGTGTGACGCCCCGATCCTCCAGCTAGGACATAGTAAGTCGTGCCTCGTGATAGGGTAGGGATTAAAAGGAGCACCAGAAACAAGATTGCGCTGCGCATGAAAATACTCTCCGGGTTCTCTACTGCGGAATATCGTAACACGGCAAAGGGTGGGGAATAAGAGCTGTAAGAGCATGAGTCCACTGCCGTTCAAAGCTTTTCTTTAGAATTACAATAACTGAGTATCATGTTTCGACCCTCCCAACTTCAAATATGTCGACACGGTCAACAATTCTAAAAGGCGGGGTCAAACTTGGTTTCGGTCAGACCACAGTACAGGCCTGCTCATTTGCCAGGAGTGTAATCATTGCCCGACTCATCAGCCCCCAGAACTTCGGTATCGCAGCGCTATTTGCAACGACCTTTAGTTTGTTCGAGATGGCGAGCAACCTGTCGGCGCAGACGCTCTTAGTACAGGCGAAAGATGGTCACGATCCACACCTGCAGACAACGGCGCACTTTCTCCAAGTAACTCGCGGTTTCGCGCTAGGGGTGCTGATTTTTGTCCTAGCTGGCCCACTCTCCCGGATGTTCGGTGTGCCGCAGGCGCGCTGGGCGTTCCAGTGCCTGGCGCTAGGCCCGCTGTTCAGAGGGTTAACTCATCTGGATACGAGCCGGTTGCAACGTGATATGCGGTTTGGACCCTCGGTGACAGTGGATGTCAGTTCCGCCATCGTCGCCACGTTGGCTGCCTTTCCCTTGGCGTTTTGGCTCAGAAGTTATTCGGCCATGCTGTGGCTGCTAATTCTACAAGCGGGGGCCACGGCACTTGGCTCGCATCTGGTGGCTGAGCGCTCTTATGGTTGGGCATTTCACAGAGGATATGTTAAGAGGATCTTCGATTTTGGCTGGCCGCTCCTTATCAACGGAATCCTTATGTTTGGGATCTTTGAGGGGGATCGCTTCATTATTGGTGCATCCAAGCGGCTCTTTGAGCGAGCTGCATTCTCATTGACTGACCTCGGCGTCTATTCTGTGGCGTTCTCGATCACCTGGGCGCCGGCGATGTTCTTTGTGAATGTGACGTCGTCACTATTTCTGCCGGTCCTTTCGCGAGCTCAAGAGAACCGCACTCAATTTGAACGACGGTACCTGGCATGCGCACAGATCTGTTCCCTGGTGGCCGCTGCAGTGTCTATGTCTTTTATCTTGGCGGGAGGAGGGCTGGTTGTTTTGGTCTACGGCCAGAAATACGCCGCGGCAGCAGGTTTCATCGGCTGGTTGTCTGCCATGTGGGCTTTGAGAATTGTGCGTGTTGCCCCCACCCTGGCGGCCATGGCTTTCGGTGACACGCGTAATGCCATGGTTTCAAATATTG
>OBLU010003477.1_pt1 | contig 14274 bp, 12 predicted proteins | sample 1518681 | NCBI WGS metagenome assembly OBLU01 (sample SAMEA3539304, study PRJEB22396) | soil metagenome | biome: tundra; feature: field; material: soil | place: USA | collected 2010-05 | depth 0.15 m
AAAACTGTAAAGTATGTGCCCGGTCTAAAGTGTAAAGTATGTCCCCGGCTGGACATCCTTCAAAATCAGACGCCCCTTTAGGGGCTAGGCAAGCATCGCTGGCACGATGGGGTTTGCAAGTCTGACCGCGAGCCGCTCCTAAAGGGGACTTTGAATGAGCGGCATAGGCGGCATCGCTAAAGCGATGTCCTGATACAACGCGATGGCCCTGATGCAAAGCCATCGCCCTGGTGTAAAGCGATGCGTTGGTACAAGACTAGCCCACTTCGATCTTCGCCTTGGCGCGTAGTTGCTTGGCGAGACCCGAACGCAACTTCTCGTACTTGATTTTCTGCAACTCCACCTTCAGATCGGCTTTCACTTCTTCCAGGCTCTGCTTCTTGGCCGTGTTGTGGGCATTCAGGCGGATGATGGTGTATGCCGACTCAATCTCGATCAATCCAGTGACTTGTCCGGGCTGCAGGGCCTGCAAGGCTTTGACAACCTGGGGCGGCAACTTGTCGCGTCCGATGACCTTGTGGTCGCCCATGTTGACCCGGAAATCGTCCTCGGAAATCTTTTCCGCGAGCAGGCCAAATTCCTGATAGCTCTTGGTGGCCTTGGCCTGGCGCAGCGCATCCTCGGCGCGCTTCTGGGCTTCCTTTGCCTGCTCGGCTGTCGGTTTCAGCGGAGGCAGGATAGAAATGCCCTGGAAGCTGAATGACTCCGGCTGTTCGAAGCGCGCCGGGTTCTTGTCGTAGTAGGCCTTCACCTCGGCCAGCGACACCTCAGACCTGTTTTCCACGTCGCTCTTCAAAAGCTGTTCGATCAGCAGGGAACGCTGAATCTGCTCGCGAACCTTCTGTGGAGATCCGTGCATCTCCGCCTGAAGGTATTGCTGGTATTCGTCGGGAGTGTTGAACTGCTTGCGAAAATCCGCCTCCGCACGATTGAGCTTCTCCGGCGGAACGGTGAGCTTGCGCCGCACCGCCTCCTGGTACACCAGCTCTTCGAAAATGATCATTTCCAGCGCGCCCTGGCGGATCGCTGCTTCCTCCGACTTGGGGAATCCGTTGTGCTGCCGGGCGTAAGGGAAGATGGCATACATTTCGCGCAGCAGGTCGCGATCGGTCAGCACGACTCCGTTCACGCGCGCGACCGCTTTGTCGCTCACCTGGAGGGGCGCCACCTGAGCCGCAGTCGTTTTCGCGACGGCTGTCGGGGCATGGGAAGCCACCTGGGCCGCGGCGACTGAGAACGAAAGCGCCACCACAAGCAGTGCCGAGATTGGGAGTTGGTACCTCATAGTTCCTCGCTTGCTGAATTCCTTTCGAAAACTGAATCCGAAAAAAAAAGGGGAGAGCTAAACTCTCCCCCTTTTGTATCACAGCGATTTCTACTGGAATACCGTCGTGATGTTGTTGGTGTTGTTGGCTTCGTTCGACTCGCCAAAGTGGCACTGACGGCAGAACTGGGTCGTGGAAGGCGCTTGAATTTGGGCCACGTTGTTGATCATCGGGTTGTAGGGACCGTTCACGAAGAAATAAGTGGCATACCACCCGGTTTTATTGCCGGCGATCGGGCTCGCTGCGCTGGCGGTATAAACCGTCATCACGTGTTGGTTGTGGCAGGTGGTGCACAGCACGTAGGGGTTGCCAGCGCCGTTTGTGCCCCAAGGGTTGTCCCACTTTCCAGGCGCTAGGGCCGGATAGCCGTAGTTGGCTACGAAATAGGCATACGGACTGCCAGGGGTCACCGTGAAGGTGCCGTTAGCCCAGACCAAGCCGCTGCCGGAACTGATGGTGGCATTTTGGCCCACCGGGTGATCGTTGGTGTAATTGCCGGCGGCCGTGCCGTCGTTACCCAGCAGCGTAGGAATATGCTGAGTGCCGTAGGCCGGTTGTGTGTTCAGCAGGCCGATCTCTTGCTCGTACGACCAGTTCCGCATCATACCGGCTTGGGTTAGGTTACCGTCATGGCAGCTCAAGCAGAGCAGGATGCCGCCAACTTCCTGGCTCCCGCTGGCAATGCCGCTGGGCAGAACTTCGACGTATCTTCCGTTGTCGCCGAATGCGATGGACTTGCCATACAGTGGGCTAGCGTCCTGGCCCCACAATGCATAGCTGCCGGCATCGGAGCCGCCGCCGTGACCGGAACCGAACGAGCCGCTATGCGGAGCATGGCAGCCCGCGCAGCCGCGGCCTTGGTTGTTGTGGGCGCCGAGGACGTCAACTCCTGGTGACGACCAATTCTGCGCCATCATAAACCCTGCGAATGCGAAGACCAACATTACAACTAACATCGCTCTTTTCATAAAATTTAAGACCTCCCTAGATGTGTGCAGCGTGTTTCGGACTCTTAGAGGCTTAGGCCGTGGACTGCGCTTTGCGCCTGGGCACTCTTCGCAGCCGCCCCTCGTCCTTGAAGTACTGCAACTGGCTGTCCGAATCCGACCCGCGCCGTCCCTCCCGCAAGATTCTCCGTAAGTCACTGACTCTAAAGCCACAACTCTTCCCGAATCGGTCGCGTTCCAATTTGGCGCGCGTCGGGGAACTGGGGGAAAAGAACCAACTGGAAAAGCTGGTTGGTGAAATCCCGCAGTTGCGAGGTTACTGAGGGGTTACTAGGGCAAGTATTGCGAAACACAGCAGTTGCGCACAGCCGAGGCACAAGGCGGCTTCGGCTGGCTGTTGCATTCCGCTTGGCTCGCCCGCCCGGGTCTTGTGTGGGGAACGGGGCTTTGCCCCATCCAAGCGGGGCATAGTCCAGGGCATAGCCCCGCTTCCACGTGAATATCGTCTAGCGGCTTTCCGGAGCCTTGGTCGGGGGAGCAGGGGTCGCGACCGGGGGCGCGTCTGTCTCCGACGCGCCTGCTTTCTTCTCGCGTTGCTCCTCCCGTTCCTTGGTTAACTTTTCGGCCTCGGCGTCGGTGACATAACGAAACTGCTGCACGCGTCCGGGGAAGATCTCCGAGGTGAAGACGCGGTTCATTTTGTCGATGGCGATGCTGACTATTCCCTGGAACTGCCCGGGGAGCAGGCCGTGACCGCCAAAGGAGATGAGTAACTGGGCTTCATGGTTGAACACCTGCACACGGTCCTGCATGCCATCGGCGACCCAGATGTGGCCGTCACCATCAATCGCCACCCCCTTGGGGCGCGCGAAATATCCCGGACCATCGCCGTTTTTCCCGAAGGTGCTGATGAATTTGCCGTCGGCGTCGAAGATCTCGATGCGGTCGTTCAGGGTGTCGGCGACGTAGAGATTGCCTTCCTGATCGACCGCCAACCCGGATGGTTTGGCGAAATCCCCGGGGCTGGTGAGTTCATGGTTGTGTCCCGTGGTGCCCAGCTTGCGTTTCAGTTTGAGCGAGTCCGCGTCGTACACCAGCACCTGATCGAGTTCGACATCGGACACATAGAGCAGGCGGTTCTCACGATCGATGGCCAGCGAGCCCGGACGGACCAGTCCCTCGGTGATCACGTCTTCCGCCTTGTGGGAGGCATCGAATATCAGGATGTGACGCAGGCCGGGATCGGAAACGAAGAGACGATCGTTGTCGTCCATCGCCAGCCCAATGATGCGCACGAAGTGCGCGTGCGTTTTGTTCTTGATCAGTTCAAGGTCCCGCGTCTCGGTGTTGAAGATGAAGATCGCGCCGACCTTCTGATCCGCCACATATAAGTTGTTCTTGGAATCGACGGCCATGCCGTACGGTTCGCCGAGTTGGAACAGAAGCTTGTCGCTTTCGCTGGCGGGCTGCGTGCCCGCGAGGCGGTCCATCCATTTCGCCTTCTTGGTGTTGGTCCCCGCCTCGACCTGTGAGATTTTTTCGGCCGAATAGAACGCCTGGTACCGGATGCGCGCAATGGCGGGCGGATTCGGCCACACGATGTTGGAATAATCGATGACCGGAATCTTTGCGGGCTCGGTCGCCTTCTTCTTTTTCTTTCCGAACGCGGAAATTGGCGCAAGCAGCGTCACGCCGAGCATAAGACACAACACCAGCCGGCCCTTGCGACTGCGAATCAAGCTTGCCTTGACTTCAGACATGGTATTCATTCTCCTCATGCAAACTACCTTTTCGTCAGATCCTTGTGACAGGTGATACAGAAAGCAAGGTTGTTGGCCTGATCCTTCACCAGCAGATCGGGCTGCGCTGACGCATGCGGCTGGTGGCACGACATGCAGTTGATCTGCGCGTGCAGCTTGGTGACATCGGTCGGATCCATCACGTCGACAACCGGGTGGCCTTCGATCGGATGCCCGCGTCCATACTTCAGGGGCAGCACCACCGCCTTGTTCTTCTTGAAATAATCCTCGGGGAGTTTTACGCTCCCATTCAAGATGGTGATCAGGTGTTCGGCTTCGAGCTTCTTCGGTGCGGGAGCGTCGGGCCCGTGGCATTCGAGGCACAGCGCATCTGGTTTCTTGGTGCGCAACAGGTGATCGTTGTCGCCGCCGTGGGGCTCATGGCAAGTCGCGCATCCCTGTTGAAAAGCGGGCTGATGGAGATGCGCCTTTTTGAACTGGTCGGCCTGGTCGGTATGGCAGGCCAGACAGGCGCGGACCGGATCCGGCTGCAGGAAGCCCGGGGTTCTGCCGGCATGGGGGTTATGACAAGCCACGCATTCTCCCTGGGCCCCGGGATGCGGCACCTTGGCCTTGTCGATCTTCTCCACCTGATCGCTGTGACAGGTGGCGCAGAGCGCTCTCGTGTCGGCGTTGGTCAGAACAACTTTGCCGTCCTTCGCGGGCGCGTGGCAGATCTCGCAGGTCTTGTCGGCAAATGGCGGATGCGTAAACTTCTGCAAAAGCTTCGGCTGTGACGACTGGTGCGGATCGTGGCACTGCGTACAAGTGGCCGTAGCAAAGGGCTGCCCCTGGTGAGCCTTGATGAGCGCGGCATCCTTGACGTCGTGGCAGTCGATGCAGAGCGCGGGGACGGCCTTGGTCAAGTGATTGTCGAATTCCTGCTTCCCCTTTTCGCCAACTTTGTGGGTCGTGTGGCAGGTGTCGCATCCCATGTCGAGGGCGGCGTGGCGGCTGCCTTTTTCGGGGACCTTCACCCCTTGGTTGTGGCAATCAAGACAGAGGTTCTTGCCCTTCTCTCCCGCCGTGGCTTTCAACAACTGATTCTTGTTGTCCGAAGTATGCGGGTCGTGACATTTAATGCAGTCGCGTACGGCGGGCGGATGTACGGTCCCTTTCAGCGTCGCCGCGTCTTTGTCGGCGTGGCAAGTGATGCAGAGTGCCAGCGGAGTCGAAGTGATGAGCTTTACGCGGGTGACATCTTTGTTGACCCGGACTTCATGGCAGCTCATGCAGCCCATCGCGATGGCGGAATGGACGGCCTTGCCTTTCGACTTGTCCTCGTGGCATTCCAGGCACTTCGCCGCGTCGACGTTCTTCTCCAACGGAACGGGGTGAACGGCGGCGGTGGCGCGCGAAATCAGCAGCGCGATCAGCGCAAAGAAAATCAGGACATCAACACCAAGGGCGCGGCCGCCGTCATTTGCGACCTTCTTGCGGAACCACATGCGATGGGGGAGCAGCTTCACACGGCCTCCGAAGGGTGCGTGTGCACGAAAGTCGCCGTATCATGAAAAGACTGTTGCGAGTTGCAACGTGCTCGTAACTGACTGAACAAAAGCAAGTTGAGAAACATATTCGATCCGGTTCGGAAACCTCTGGGGATAATTATGAGCCTCGAATGGGCCTTCTGCCACAGCACCGTCGGTGAAATGCCCCAAAAGGTCAAGGTTTCAAAGTTTCAAAGTTGCAAGGTTTCAAAGATGAGAGACTCGATGAATCCGAACCGTGACGAATCCTTGAAACTCTGAAACCTTGAAACTTTGAAACCTGGTTCCATGGGTCAAATCCCCGTCGAACTGGCCTGGGGTGCGCGATTTAGCCCAAACCGGCAGTCGTGGCCATCTCCATCTCATCTACTAACTCACGCTAAATCTGTTGGTTACGCGCCATGGCGTGTCTGGCGTGGGACTTGCATTTCAAGAGTGGGAACAGGGAGAGAATATGGCCGTAGATTTGCGCGCACTCGCCCACAAAACGTGGCGCACCGTTGCTTCCATCCAGACCGGCGTGGTTCTCTTGATCCTGGTCGTGATTCTCTCGGCGGCCGGAACCATCGTGCTTCAGCGGCCGATCACCGAACCGGACGAGATGCAGAACGCGTATTCCCCGCAGGCGCTCCGGATCCTGGACGCAGTCGGGTTGACCGACGTATTTCACGCCTGGTGGTTCCTCGGACTGATGCTGCTGGTCAGCCTCTGCATCACAGCGGCTTCCATCGATCGTTTCCCCAACTCGTGGCGCTACTTTTCGCGTCCGTACAAATATCCCGACGAAAGCTTCCGCCGCGCTTTACATCCGCAGAAATCGCTGGCCATCGCGGACGAAGAATCGGGGTTGGTGGCGGCTGAGCGTGCACTGCATTCGCTGGGATTCAAACCCGAGCGGGTCATTCCCAAAGACTCCCGCGAAGACCGCTTCGGAATTTTCGCCGAACGGCACCGCATCTCCGAGTTAGCGGTGTACATCGTCCACGCCAGCCTCCTGCTCATTTTCTTGGGCACGATCGTGGACGGTTTCTGGGGCTGGCGCGGCACGCTCAATCTGAATGAGGGGCAGACCTCCAACCTCGTCGAATTGCGCGACGGCACCACGCGCACCCTCCCGTTTGCCATTCGCTGCGATGCAGCCGGTCAGGAAAACTACCAGGACGGCACCCCAAAGAAGTGGTGGTCGAAGCTGGCCGTGGTGGAAACCGGACGCGGTGTACAGAAGGATGTGCAGAAGAAAGAAATTGTCGTGAACGATCCGCTTCTCTACAAGGGTGTCCGCTTCTACCAGTCGAGTTACGGCCCGAATGGCAAGGTCGACAACCTTTCGCTGGTCGCGACTCCGAGCAACGGTTCTGGCGAGAAGCAGGAAATCGGGCTGGCGCTGAACGACACCGTTCCACTCAACGCCGATACCACCGTGCGTTTCGCCGAATTCTTCCCCGACTACGCGGTTCGTGACGGGCAGGTGTACCGCAAATCGAACCAGTTGGAAAATCCGGCAGCCCACCTGGTGGTGACTTCAAAGATCGCCGGGGAAAAGACCGCCGGCAAAACTTTTGACGTGTGGTTCCCAGAGATAGAGGGTGTCGCCGACAACTCGAAGTCGCCCTACCAGTTCCAGGCCACCGACCTGAAGATGGGCCACTTCACGGGATTGCAGGTCTCGCACGAACCGGGACAGTGGGGAGTTTGGTCTGGCGTAGTGCTGCTGGGCGTTGGACTGACATTCGTGTTCTACGTGGTGCACATGCGGTTTTGGGCGGTACCGGTTTGCGACCCAAGGACGGGCATATACTCGCTGTGGATCGGGGGAACTGCGAACCGCAACCGGGACGCGTTTGAGCAGCGCTTCAACGATCTCGTGGCGTCGGTGGAAGCAGAACTGAAACCCCTTCCCAGTACCTCTCCGCAGGAGCAGGTCGCTACGGGCGTTGTTAACTGAACCGGGGAACTGAACCGGCTCAGTGGAGGATGTAAATGGCACGAGCAAAAGCAGAACAGCAGCAACCGACAACCGGCATGACCCTGATCGTAATGGTCGGATTGGCAGTCGCCTTCCTGCTGTTCATGGCATTTCTGAACGTGGTCAAGAGTGGCAATCTCTTGAACGAGACGAACCTGCTCTTCGCCACGCTGATTTTCTACTCCGGCGCCGGCGCGCTGTATCTAGGATTCGGAGTCACCGGCACGGAGTCGTATGTGAAGTTCGCTTCGCTTGCCACCTGGCTCGGATTGCTCGCCAATACTGCAGCCATTGCTCATCGCTGGTACGAAAGTGGACATGCGCCGTTTTCCAGCGTTTACGAAATGCTGCTCAGCTTCGTGTGGACGCTGGCCGTGCTCACGCTGGTGGCCGAAAAGAAGTATGGCGTCAAGGTCATTGGCACGGTCACGATGCCGGTGGCAATTGTGGGCGTGGTGCTGATGCAATTGCTGCGGACCGAAGTTCACCCACTGGTACCCGCGCTGCAATCGACCTGGCTGCACGTGCATGTCACGCTGGCCATGCTGGCCTACGCCGCCTGCGCGCTAAGCTTTGCGCTGGCCATGATGTTCCTGATCCAGGACAACACCAAGACCGAGACCTTCCTCGCCGCGACCAGTGCCGGCACACTGGCCATTTACGCGAGCATCGTTTTAATGCGTTTCGAGAAGTGGGGCGGGCTGAGCCTGGTGGCGTGGAATCCGGAACAAAAATCGGAGGTCTTCCTTTCCAGGGGCGTGCGCCTGTTCGTCACCATTCCGGACCTCGGCTGGCTAATGACGCTAACGCTTTTGGTGGTGGCATCGCCGCTGGTCTTCTACGGGCTGGCGCGCTGGAAGAACAACGATAGCTTCCTGACGCTCGCCAATCGCGCTGTATTCCTCAGCATTCTTCTCCAAGTGATGGCGCTGGTCATGTTTCTGGTGCGCGCCCGGGATGGCCGCTATCCGTCACTCGACGCCGACGGGTTGTTTCCAACCGACCTTGCCGCCAGCCCTTTCATCCTTTCGGGCTTGGTGGGCGGAGTATTTATCTCTCTGCTTTATCTGCTGCTGCTGTGGCGACGCCCGGATCTGGGGCGTTTGCTGCCCAGCGCCGACGACCTCGACCGCATCACCTACAAAACCATCGGTCTTGCCTTCCCCTTGCTGACTCTGATGATCGCTTCCGGAGCGTACTGGGCGAATCAGACCTGGGGCTCGTATTGGAGTTGGGATCCAAAAGAAACCTGGGCAGCGATTACGTGGTTGGTGTACGCCGGCTATTTGCACATGCGTGTCACTCGCGGATGGCGGGGGCGCCGCGCCGCTTACTTCGCCATCATTGGCTTTGCCGTAGTGATGTTCACTTTCTTCGGAGTGACTTACCTGCTGCCGGGACTGCACGCATATGCCTAGCCCCACTCCATCCGCGGCGAACCTAACTGGGCCTTTGGCAGAAACCGTCAAACCGAGTGCCGCGGCCCGACAGCGTCCGGCTGGGCCGGCTGGAAGCGAGCGCACAATGTCCGCGGGTTCGTCACAGGCGGAGGGCTCCCGATTGGGTTCCGTCCGTATGAATTGGCAGCTCAAGGCAATCTTGCCGGTAGCGTTCGTACTGCTGGCGGGGCTGCTGCTTTTTATTCTAGCGACCGTCTCTCTGCGGGACCCCCAACGTCACGCGGTGCTGCTCCTCGCGGGAACGGGAGCAGTTGCAATATGCGCAGTGTTAATCGTCGCGCTTGCCTATGTGATTCAACGGCCCATGGTCGAATTGCAGGAGAAAATCGCGCAGGTGAGTGAAGGCAATCTGGACGTCGCGGTCGACTTCTCCCGGCGCAACGACGAAATCGGAGACCTCGGCCGCAACTTCAACCACATGATGCAGCAGTTGCGCGAGAGCCGGGAAGAGATTGAGCGCCTGCATCGCACACAAGTGTCTCGCGCCGAACACCTGGCGACGCTCGGCGAGTTGGCTGCAGGCTTGGCCCACGAGATTCGCAACCCGCTTGCCGGAATCGCGGGAGTCATCGAAATCATCGGCCGCGATCTGCCTTCGACCAGTCCGGCGCGGGCGGTAGTGAAAGATGTTCGCCTGGAAATCGCGCACATCAACCGCATCTTGACCGATCTTCTGGAAACGGCGCGGCCTCACCCGCCCCAGGTCTGTCTGAGCAACCTCAACACGACCGTGGAACACGCCGTGATGCTGGCTCGCCAGCAGGTGCTCTCCAAACCAATCAAGATCGAGCTGCAGAAGGCACCCGATCTGCCGGACGTCGAGCACGACAGCGATCAGATTCACCAGGTGCTTCTGAATCTGCTCCTGAACGCAGTCCAAGCCATGGAGGGGGAGGGCACAGTGCGTGTCGAGATCGGTTCGCGAGATGATTACGCCAGTGTGATGGTCAGCGACACCGGTCGTGGTATCCCTCCTCAGCACATACCAAACATTTTCCGGCCGTTCTACACCACCAAGGGAAATGGCACAGGTCTTGGTCTTTCTCTTGCCCTCCGTATCGTGGAAGAACATCATGGCCGCATCGAAGTGAGTAGCGTGGTTGGAAAAGGAAGCAAGTTTGAGGTGGTGCTGCCATTCCAAATGCCTACCGCTCAGGTCGCAGCTTCCTAGCCGGCATGTCTATGGAAGACGTGTTGCCTACCAAGAAGGCTTAAAGCGCTCGGTGGACGCTCATCTCGGCTCGATGATGTGAAGTCCCTTGACCAGCGCGAAATGCCGTTTGTTGAATGTGGCCACATGGCTGCCCCGCTCCAACGCGGTGGCCGCCACGATCAGGTCGTAAGTACCGATCATTTTGCCCGCCGACTGCAATTCCGCCCAGATGCGCGCATGTTCATAAGCGGTTTGCTCGGTGTAGGGAACAATGGGCAGCACGGCCACCACGGTCTCGAGATACTTTCGACGTTTGGACTTTTGCGGTTCGACAGCACGTTCCACCCCGTGCCAGAGCTCCGCTATCGTGATGGCGGCGATTTCAAACCGATCGTTTGGAAGCGATGCCACCCAGTCCCCCAGATCGAAGACTCCCTTTTCCCCGCGAATGATGACATCGGCATCGAGGATTATCGCCATTTGTCGGTAGGGGGTTTGAGGCTTTGACGCGCCGCCTGGAGATCACGGCGCCATGCTCTGGCCGTCTCCTCCGGCAATTCGGTCTTGACCATGACCTCAGCCAGGTCGCGCCCGGAGCAGACTCTGGCATTGTCCGGCACCAAGCGGGCAAAAGGAGTGCCATTCTTGAGGAGTACAAAGGTGACGTTTTGATAGTGAGCGCGGTTGACGCAATCGGCGAAATTGCGCGCTGCCTCCGTGACGCTGATAAAGTTCTCCTTCACAAAATCAGATTATCAGATTTCCTGCAAAGTGTCCACAAGAATGCCCAGTTTCAGTCCTGCACCAGCCTCGCTCCTCGGGGCAAGCAAGATCCCAGCCGCCAAAGCAAGCCGCTTCCATTTCGTAGTAAATTAAACACGGGATGCCTGCAGAGAAAATTATGGTCGTGGACGACGAGCGCCTGGTGCGCTGGTCGCTGCGCCAGAAGTGCGAGGAGTGGGGCTACCACGTGATTGAGGCGGACGCCGGCGAACCTGCGCTCAAACTCGCGCAGCATGAATCGCCCGATCTCGTCCTGCTCGACGTGCGCATGCCCGACCTCACCGGCATCGAAGTGCTTGATCGACTCAAGAAAAATGGCGACGCCCGCGCCGTCATCATGATCACGGCCGATCCGCAACTCGACGATGTCAAAGCCGCACTCAAGCTCGGAGCTTATGACTTCGTGGGCAAGCCAATCGATTTCGACGAGCTTCACGTGGCCATCAAGAACGCGCTCGAGGCCACCAGCCTGCGCACTGAAGTCCAGTCCCTGCGAGGTGAGGTGCGCCGCGGAGCCGGTTATCACAACGTGGTGAGCGTCTCACCCAAGATGACCGAGCTCATGAACTTCGTCCGCAAGGTTGCGGCCAGCGAGGCCACCACCATCCTGATTCAAGGGGAAAGCGGTACCGGCAAGGACCTCATCGCCAAGGCCATCCACTACGAAAGCTCGCGCCAGGAGAGACCTTTCGTGGCGATCAACTGCTCGGCCATTCCGGAGACGCTGATGGAAGCCGAGCTTTTCGGCCACGAAAAAGGCGCGTTCACGGATGCCAAGCAGATGAAAAAGGGTCTGTTCGAGGCCGCCGACGGCGGCACGCTGTTTCTCGACGAAATCGGCGAACTCTCTCCACTGCTGCAAGCCAAACTCTTGCGCGTGCTCGAAGACCAGGTCATCCGCCGCGTGGGAGGGATCCGCGACATGCAGGTCGATGTACGGGTGATCGCAGCCTCCAACCGCGATCTCGAAAAGGCGGTGCGCGATGGGCAGTTTCGTCAGGATCTCTACTACCGGCTAGCCATTATTGCGATCTTTATCCCGCCGCTGCGGGACCGAAAAGAAGACATCATGCCCTTGGTGGACTTCTTCATCGAGCGCTACAACCGCAGATTCAAGAAGTCAATTCGTGGCATTACCGATGAGACCCGCCGTCTTATTTTCAGTCATAACTGGCCGGGCAATGTTCGCGAGCTGAAGAACACCATCGAGCGCGGCATGATCCTGGAAGACGAACCGTTCCTGCGCCCCGTCTATCTGCCGTTTTCCGTGGGCGAATCGGGTGGCCGTACTGTCTTTGAACGAACTTCACCCGCCGACGGTGGACAGACATTGCCCAACGGCCGTACCCTCCCACGGCTTTATATTCCGGAAGGCGGAACGTCGCTTGAGGAAGTGGAGCACTCCATGGTCGAATTGGCCATGCGCCAAGCCAACGGCAACCAGACCCACGCCGCCAAGCTGCTGGACATCAGCCGCGACGCTCTGCGTTACAAGCTAAAGAAATTTGGGTTGATTCGCGGAGATGAAGAAGGCTCCCAGCCCAGCTCCGCTGACGACCGGTGATCTGCGCGCGCTACGCCTTTCAGGGTCTGCTGCCGGCAGTCGCCGGTTCGGCTGGTTGCAGGTGGAACAGCCGCCGCAACGCAGTCGTCATCTGTTCCTGCTCCACCTTCTCTGGAAGTTCCTTGAGTTCACGGGCCAGGGAGCCTGCGATCCTCTGCGTCATCCGGGACATCACGGCATTTAACATTTCGTCCTGGTCCTTGGAGAAAGGTCCGTTCTCTTCTCGAAAGACGTCCAGTTCTTGCCGGCAAAGCTCGTCCAGCCGCAGGCGGAGTGCAACGATAGTCGGCACCACACGCTCCGCCATCAGCTTGCAACGGAAGCCTTGCGCCTCGGCCTGCAGAATCTTCTGCGCCTCGGCGGCGGCAGCCTCACGCTCGCCCGCATTTTGGTCGGTCACGTTTTCCAGGTCGTCAAGGTCAAAGAGGAAAACGCCCTTGACGTTGCGCACCCCGGGGTCAACGTCGCGGGGCATCGCGATATCCGCGATCACTAGGGGTCGATCCGTGCGCCCACGAACCATGAGCTCGGTTTCCTCGCGACTCAGAATCGTGTGCGGACAGGAAGTCGAGCTGATGATGATGTCGGCCTCCGCCATGTGCTGCCAGCGCTCCTCAAACGGGATCGCAAGCCCACCGAGCTTCGCCGCCAACTCCACCGCGTGCTCGAGGGTGCGATTGATGACGCTCACGCAGACGGAACCGGCGCCCTGTTTGAGCAACTCGCGGGCTGAGAGCTCACTCATTTCGCCCGCGCCTAGCAGAAGCACTTTCTTGTTTTCCAACGTACCGAAAATCTGGCATGCGACTTCCACAGCGGCATAAGGAATCGAAACCGCCGCGTTACCGATGGCCGTCTCACTGCGCACGCGCTGAGAGACCGTCAGCGCCTTCTGCAACACCGCATCGAGGAATCGGCCCGTTGCCCCCACCTTCTGCGCCTGCTTCCAAGCCTCTTTCACCTGGGAAACGACCTGGGGCTCGCCGACCACCATGGAGTCGAGGCTGGATGCGACCCGGAAGATATGCAGGAGCGCCGCTTCATCCAGCAGGCGGTAAAAGTGCTTCCACTCGCATAGCTTGAGTCCATATTCGGCGCCCAGCAGCCGCATCACCGAGTTGGCGGCCAGGGTGACATCGGTAGCCCACAGCCAAAACTCAGTGCGGTTACAGGTGGCCATTACAATGATTTCTTCGATGCCTTCCGCCCTTGACAACTGCACCAGGGCTTCGTAGCGTCGGTTTTCGCTAATCCAGAAGCGCTCCCGCACCGCCACCGGGGCTGTACGGTAGTTCAGGCCAACGACCATGAGAGCCGGTTCCAAGTCTCATCTCCTGCAGACCACTCCATAGGAAAAGCACCCGGCGTGCCAAAGAAATTTCAGTACCAGAATGGGAAGTAGCTGTCGTTTCAGTGGTTTAGCTTAGCTCCGGTGAGCAAGGAAGCGGCGTTTGAAAGGCGGGATTGCGGGATATCACGCTGGGCTCGCGTCTTTTGGCCCCCTAAGAGGTTGCGGAAAAAGTCATGGTTCACGCGGTTTTGGGAAGGGCGCGACTTCTAGTCGTGCCGTCAAGTTGTTGAAAATGTGTCCGCGATTTAGCGCCCGAGGTGCGCCTTTTGCACCCTCGACTAATTTTTCCGCAGCCCCCTAACAGGCTGCGGAAAAACGCCGGTTCGTATCAGGGTATCGCTTTAGCGATACCATAACTCCTGGTACAGACCGGGCACATACTTTACAAAACAGACCGGGGAGATAGTTTACAGTTTTGGCCCGCTCGGTGGGGGCG
>OBLU010003478.1_pt1 | contig 14272 bp, 9 predicted proteins | sample 1518681 | NCBI WGS metagenome assembly OBLU01 (sample SAMEA3539304, study PRJEB22396) | soil metagenome | biome: tundra; feature: field; material: soil | place: USA | collected 2010-05 | depth 0.15 m
CCTTCCTGCGTGTGGCGGCCGTTGTGGGCAGGATCGACGTGGCTGCTCCACGCCTCAACCGGTCACGTCGCGCCGGTGGCCGCTTCGCGCCAGCACGGCAGTCTCGTCGCCGGGCCCAACACTGCCGCTTTCGGCGCGAGCGCGCTTGCAGCCAAGCGGAATGTGGCTAGCGGGCCCGTCGGGCCTGGATCCCGCGCGAAGCACGACCGGCGGCAGCGATTCCGAGATGCCCGCGTTGAAACGAAAGCAGCAGCGTCCGCGATCTCGTTCGGCGGTTGGATCGTCGTTGACCGCGCCGGTCTGGCCGCCGACCAATTGAGGCGCCGCGATTTGGGGGTCTGTGACATCGCGGTGCCGCCACGCAGCGGCGCCGTCGCACCGCCCGGCATGAGTGAGGCTGGACCGCCGTCCGAGCCCGAGCTTCAGCATCTGCCGCCGGGATCGTCCGGCTACTTCTGGGCTTTCTACCGATGGCACGGCCAGCCGGCTGGCTTAGGGTCGCCCAAGAAGGTGGCCCACGAAGCGGGTCCCGTGAGCCGGGAAACTGCCGACCGGCTTCCGCGAATGCGTGTCAACGGGACGCACGTCCCTCGAAGGAGGCAATCCCAATGCCAGAGACCAAGGCCCAGCGCAGCGCGGCGGCACGCAAAGGGGCAGCCACTCGCAAGGCCCACGAGCTCGAGCGCGAGCAGGAGGAGCACGAGCTCAAGCGCAAGCGGCAGGAGCAGGTGAGCACAGCGATCGACCGGACCTCCGAGCTCTCCGAGGAAGTGTTCAAGTCGCTCGAGTCCGGGTCGCGGGCCGCGATCGAGGCGGTTCGCAAGTTCGTCGACGTCGTTGACGAAGCATTGCCAGCGTTGCCACACGGCGAGCGTCCGTCCCGGCGGCGAGAGATCGTGGACGCCGCGATCGACATGGCCGACCGACTCGTCAAGACCCAGTACGAGTTCCTTCGCAGCGTCGTGCAGGACGCTGGGACTGCGCTCGGCCGAGAGGACGACGAGACGTAGAGCGCGGCGGGCGCCCAGCGCCCGCCCCCACCTCGCGTCAGCTCGCTCACCCGCGGGGCGTGCGTTGATGCCGCACGGTTTCGAGCAGGCGGAAGCGGCTCGAGCTTGGAGCGCTCCAGCGTCACCACGAGGCTCTTGTCGATCAGCGATGACACGCCCTTGAGCACATCCGATTCGCCGTCGCACACGGCCTGGGCGCTGACGAGCGTGAAACCGCCCACGAACACGCCGAGCCCGCGAACAGAGCCGCTCCGCGCACCCCACCCGCGGCGGGCTCAGGCGCAGCGCCCCGGCAGGCTCAGGCGCAGCGCCCGCGTCAGGGCCCTGCTGCGAACGTGTAGACGCCGAAGTCGCCGCCGGCGTACAGCGTTCGTGTGGACGCCGCGAGCGAGAAGGCCCCGAACATGTTCAGCGGCGGGTTCCACGGGTGGCGCGGCCGGTCGCGGCGTCAAGCCCGGCGATGAACTCCCGAACCGCGCCGCCGATCTTCTCGAACTCGCCGCCGACGACGACGGTCTGCCCCATCACCGCAATGGAGTCGACGAAGGAGTCGGCCGGCTGTGGATTGGCGTTGAAGGCGGTCGCCCGGTCCGTCGTCGCGTCGAGCGCCGCGATCCCCCGGCGCGAGGCGCCGCCGATCGAGGTGAAGGACCCGCCGGCGTAGACCGTCGACCCGGACACCGCAAGCGTTCCGACGGCCTTGTCGGGATTCGGGTTCCACGCCGTCGCCAGTCCGGTGGCGATGTCGAGGGCCGCAAGCCCCCGGCGGTCCGCGCCGCCGATCGTTGCGAAGTGGCCGCCGACGTACATCGTCGAGCCCGAGATGAGCAGCGCGCTGACCGGGGCGCCGGCGTTGGGGTTCCATGCCGTTGCGCGACCGTTCGCGGCATCGAGCGCCGCGATGCCGTTGCGCGAGGCGCCGCCGATCGAGCGGAAGTAGCCGCCGGCGTAGACCGTCGAGCCGGCGACCGCCAGCGTGCTGACGAACGCGCCGGCGTCCGGGTTCCACGCCGTCACCTGACCGGTAGCCATGTCGATCGCCGCGATGTGGTGGCGCGTGCGCCCGCCCATGGTCGTGAAGCCGCCGCCTGCGTATAGGGTCGAGCCCGAGGCCGCCAGCGTATCGACGGAGACGTTCGCACCGGGGTTGAAGGAAGTGACACGGCCGGTCGAGGTGTCGAGCGCGGCGATGCGGGCGCGAGCGCTGGCGCCGATCGCGGTGAAGTAGCCCCCGACGTACGCCGTCTTCGAGGAGGCCACGACGACGCGTACACCGTCACCGATGACGTTCGGGGCCCAGGCGGTGACGCGGCCGGTGCGGGCGTCCAGGCCGGCGACGAACGTCCGTGGCTGTCCGCCGATGGTGCTGAAGAAGCCGGCGGCGTAGACCGTCGAGCCGGCCACCGACAGGGCGAGCACGCTGTTGTCGGCACCGGGGTTCCAGGCGGTCGCCCGGCCGGTGGCGGCGGAGAGCGCCGCGATCAGCCGGCGGCTCTTTCCGCCGATCGAGTGGAACGCACCGCCGGCGTAGACGGTCGATCCCGACAAGACGAGGGTCCGCACCGCACTGTCGGCATGCGGGTTCCACGCCGTCACACACCCAGTACCCGCCCGCACGACGGCGATGCGGTCGCGGGTGCGCCCTCCCACCGACGTGAAGTCGCCGCCGAGGTAGACTCGAGCCCGCCACGGCGAGCGTCAGCACGCCGGAGCCCTCCTTGGGAACCCGAGCGACACCGGGGTTCCACGCCGTCGTTTGCCCGGTCCTCGCGCTGAGCGCCGCCACGTACCTGCGGCTGCGCCCGGCGATCGCGGTGAAGCCTCCGCCCGCGTAGACGGTCGAGCCGCTGACCGCGATCGTCTGCACGGTGCCGTTGGCGGCGGGATTCCACGACATCACGCGCCCCGTGGTCGCGTCCAGGGCGGCGATCCGGTCGCGCGACCGCCCGCCGATCGACCGGAAGTCACCGCCGGCGTACACGGTGGATCCTGCGGGGTCGCGAATCGGGCCGCTGACGGGCCCTGCTGATTCTGCCTTGTGGAGCGGCATGGTGGGTGTTTTGCCCGGTCATCTGTGCGGGTTTTCCCGGGTGGCGGCGTGGTTAGTGCGTAGCGCGGTCGCGGTGGACCCTCGATGTTTGGAGGTCAGCAACGGGCGCGCGCAGCAGCCCGCCCTCAGCGCCGACCTGCCTCTGTGCGCGACGGGACGGATCACCGTGACCTTCGCCGGTGATCCGGGCGCCGGGTGCGCCGCCCGCGGCCTGTGCGGGTACGCCGGGACTGAGACCTGGCAGCCCCAGGACGTCGGTGACGTGGCCGTCTCCACCTTCGAGCAGCGCGGCCGGCGTTACTCCAGCGCGACGATGATCGTCGGGGGTCCCGGGAACCCGGTGCTGTCGGCGGTGCAGCGCTCGCAGGCGACCGGGACCACGACTGCCTGCAGCGACCACAGTCAGGATGGAGGCGGATTCTTCGCTCTGCCCGTGAGCGGCGCCCGGGTGACGATTGGCCTTCGCCACGCCGAAGTGCCGCTGCTTGGCACCCGCTGTGCGGGACCTCTGGACGCCGATGTCGCCGGCGCGCTTCCCTCGCGGACCCTCAGCCTGAGCCAGGTCCTGCGCGGGCGCGCCACCATCGACCTGACCGGCAGCGGGCGGTTCGCCGCCCACGGCCTGTCCGGGACCGTTCGCTCCACGATCGTGCTCGTCCTCGGGCGTCCTCACCGGTCCTCGGGTTCCAGTGGATCCTCGCTGCCGCCGGGCGTCAAGCGAAGCCGGCTGACCGAGGTCACCTACCGGGTGACGCACGTCGGCGGCAGCGCGATCGCGGCGGTGCGATCCTCCGCAGTCGCCGCCGTCTGCGGTCCGTTTGACGCCTGCGGCCTCGAAGGCGTGATCGACGTCGCGCCCAGGACCACGTCCGGCGGGTCTGTCTACCTCACTGCCACCGCTCCCCTGCGCCGTCCCAAGCGCGATCTGCTGGCCGCGCTCGGGGTGGCCAGCGGCGGGAACCCGTCGGGCATCGGCGTGGATGGCGGCGGTGACGCGTCGCTGCGCGGCGAGATCACCGCCGACCTGGCGCAGGGCAGCACCTGCCGCGACCAGGCCGGGCTGCGGCAGGCCGGGATCCTTCTGCGCCAGCGGGCGGGTCGGCTGGAGGTCTCGCTCTCGCCGGCGAGCTCGCAGGCCGGTGACCCTCTGCGCACTCGCTGTCCGGGACCTGAGCTCGGGTCACACCAGCTCACCAGCACCTCGGTGCCGCTGAGCGTGCTGCGGCATGCCACGTTCACCGTCGCCTTGCGCGGGGGCTCGTTCAGCGACGGCCCGTACCGGGTGACGACGCGGTCGACGCTGACCGTCACCCTTCGCCGGGCCGGAGTCACGACGCAGATCGTGCCCTTCGCGGCGCGAACGGGTTGACGGTGGGCGCCGGGCGCAGCGGCCGCTCGAGGTTTCAGTAGCAACGGCGCGGCAGGTCGTCTCGCGTGAGCGCCAGGGACCGGGGAAGCGCGTTGCCGCGGCCACCCGCGGGACACCTACGTCCGCACACCGCCATATGGTCACGCTTGTGGACAAGAACGTGACTCAATGTCCTCACACGGCCGATTCGTAGCATCGCGTCGCCGAGCTCGTCATTGCTCCTCTGGAATGCTCACCGCGCTTGTTCGCCACCGTCGCTCGCTGGACCAGATCGAATTCCGGCACTGTCGGCCGGCCCCCGCCGACGTTCGCTGAGGGTTCCCGAGCTGAGGCGTGCTCAGGGTCTGCACCGGGAGCCGACAGCAGACGCTCGACGAGGTGCGGGATCTCGGTGGTATCTGAGGCTCCACGGACTACGATCTCTCCCGTGGACGTTGGCGTTGCGCGAGGCTGGAATGTGTGGCCGCTCGACAACGGCCGCTGGGCGTGGAGCGCCTGGGATCACCTCCAGTCGCAATCTGGGATCGAGGACACCGAGGCGCAAGCGGAGCAAGCCGCAGAGCGAGAACTTGAGCGAATCGCCGCGCAGACCCGAGCAGCCGACCAGCAAGAACGTGAGCTTCCCGCACCCGACGATCCTCGCCCATACTGGGATCCCCAGTCCTGACGCGATTCCAGAGACGACCATCGCGAGAAGAGGAGGGCATCGGTCTGAGAGGTCAGGTTGCGCGCCGTGCGGTGCGCTTGACCCTGGCGAGGCAATCGCGGCTGCCGAATTCTGGCGGCCGGCCCGCAATCGTCGACGTCCGGTGATCCTTGGTCTGTGAGACGCGGCTAGTGGGGGCAACGGACGCGCTCACCGGCAGCTGGACCGCTCGACGGTGCACCCGCTTAGCCGGGTCTGCGACTCCACGCCAAGCGGGCGCTGCCGCCGCGGCCGGCACGACGTCTTCGCGCCTGAGCGGAGGCCGCTTGGGCTGGCAGCTCTCGGACTTCGATAGGAGAAGCGCAGCGCGCTGCTGCGGTCGTCATTGTCAACCCAAGCCGTCGTGTGCGTCGGTCAATCTGTTGGCGTGCGGCTCTTCGTTACGGGACTCGGGGGTTACCTTGGCCACGCGATCGCGGCGGCCACGCCGGGCGAAGTCGCCGGCACGATCCGCCATCAGTCCGCGCCCCGCGGCACCCAAGCGTTCCGCGTTGACGTGCGCGATACCAGAGCCATCGCTGCAGCGCTGAGAGAAGTCGGACCCGACGCGGTGGTGCATACCGCCTTCGTCCAGCAGGGCGACGAGTTGACGTCGATCAACGTTGAGGGTTCCGCCGTGGTGGCCAGCGCTGCGCGCAGAGCTGGATTGCGACTGGTCCACGTGTCGTCCGATGCGATCTTTGCTGGCGAGCTGGGGCGCCCAGTGTGCGAAGCGGATCCACCGAGGCCGACCACGGCGTACGGAGCGTCGAAGGCCGAGGCCGAACTGGCAGTGAGCGCCGCTCACCCCGAGGCAGTCATCGTGCGCACCAGCCTGATCTACGGCGGCGAGCGGCCATCGATCCACGAGCTCCGAGCTTTACATCCAGCGTCAGCTTTTACTCAGACGCAGTGCGGTGCCCAGTCGTCGCGCCCGAGTTGGCGGCGGCGCTGATCAAGTTGGCCTCCTTACCTCACGTCCATGGGCCGTTGCATGTCGCTGGGCCCGACGCTGTCAGCCGCTTGGAGTTCGCTCGCCTGATCGTTGCGGCGTACGGCGGCGACCCCGCGACGGTGCAGGGCACCGTGCGCCCGGCGGGATATCCCGGTGATGTGGAGCTTGATTGCTCACGCGCCGCAGCGATTCTGCGCACCCGCTTCCGTGGTGTTCGCGAGGTGCTCGCACCCGGCACGCGGACGCTATGACCGTCGGCGCCCTCGTCGTTGGCCGAGCGACCCGCTGTTCGTAGAGCGTTGGGATCTGCGACGCGGGGACGGCCGCATCTGGACACCCTGATCGGGCGGTGCGGAGCGTCCGCTGGGCGTTCGGCCTCGGGACCGAGCTCGAGGACATCGTGGCGCTCGGCGCATCGCCGCCGACGGCCCGCAGTGGACCTGCCGTCGGCACGAGGGCCAGTGGCTGCCCGATCCTGATCCTCGCCGCGGCCAGGCCCTGGGCGGGCTGCTCGGCGGCCCGCCCTCAGCAGAGCAGCTGGCGCTTGGGGTAGTTGAGGTTCGGCCACGCGGCCCAGCTCGACCAGCGGCCGTTGCCGCCCTTGTCACGGCGCTCGAGGTGCCGGTAGACGAGCGGGCCGTTGGCCGTGCAGCGGCCGAGATCGGTCGCGATCAACTGGACCGGGAACAGTCCCGGCAGGTAGCCGCCGTTGGCGGCGAACTCATATCCCCGACCCATGTGCGCTCGCTTTGCCCCAACCGCGCCACGTGATGTCCTTGACGATGGAGTTGGGATCCCCGTTGCCGTTCACGGTCGCCGGCGCCACCGTCCCCAGGCCGATGATCATCTCGTAGTTGCCCGACCGCAGCCCGAGCGTCGGCCGCTGGGACACCGCCTTAGCGCTCGCAGCGCCGCCCGAGGCCGGCCCGGCCATGACCGCCGCGGCCACGCCCACAGCGGCGAGACGATGACACCACGGGCTCAGATCGCCGCGCGTCGTCCGATCATAACGTCGCCCGACGGCGCCACAACCGAAGCCCGGTTGTGGCGGGGCCGCGGTCAATCGTATGGCCGTCACGATCGGCGCCGTGGGTCACTAGATTTAGACGGCCAGACCCAGGCGGCCCCCGCCGAGCAGAGCGGGTTGATGCTGGCGCGGGCGGTGCCCTATTCCGCGCATCGGGGGACGGCCAGCCTCGGCTCCGACGGGCCTGTCGGGGAGTCAAAGGAGGGCCGGACGCCCGCACGATCGCGTTCCGCGATGAGACGCCGTTGGCGAAACATCCGGACGCCCTGATCGGACGTTCTCGGCGTGCGGTGAGCCATGGTCGATGCGACGGTTGAAAGTCTCGGCGCCGGACGTTCATCGGACCGTCCCCCCGTTCGTGGTGAACGAGTCTTTGTCTGTCCCGTCTGATTGGAGTGCGAGCGTGATCCCGCAAGCCGGCAAATGCGTGGGCGCACACCGGATCGGGGTGCCGGGGATAGCGAGGTTCAGTCCTCCACAGTTCTTGATCCGCGAGCCCGTTACCAGCGGTCGCACCGAGCCGCGAAATGATCCCCCGGCGAGCTCTGTTGGGTGGTAGGTTGGTCTGCCTGGGACCGGGTCGTTCCGAGGCCGAGCGCTGGGAGGCGCGGAATGAACGCTGCACGTGATCGTCGAACCCGCTGTCGATCGAGACGGGGGGCATCCGGTCGTCGTCGGTTGACGGTCACCACTGGCTGGGGCCAATGGCGGTGGATGGTCGCCGCCGCGTCCGCCTGGCGGCGGGTGATTCTCGCTGCGGTGGTCCTCGTGGTTGGGGTGGCGGCGCTCCCGGCTGGAGCTGCTGCCCGCGCGAGCGCGCGTTCTGCTCAGGCCTCCTCGACCAACGCGCAGTGTCCTTGGGTTGACTCCAGCCAGCCGATCGCCGCGCGGGTGTCTGAGCTGATCGGGCAGATGACGGTGGCGCAGGAGGTTTTCCTGGTCGAAGGTCACGGTACGACCAACGAGGGGCCGAATCCGTCGCCGAATCCGTACGTGTTCTGGATGCCGGGGATTCCTGCGCTGTGCATTCCGGCTCTGGGTGAGGAGGACGGGCCCGCCGGGGTCGCCGACCAGCTGACCGGCGTGACGCAGCTGCCCGCGGGCGTGGGCCTGGCGGCAACGTTCGATCCGTCGCTCGTGACGCAGTACGGCCAGGTGATCGGTCAGGAGGAGTTGGGGAAGGGCGCGGCGGTCAACCTGGGCCCGACGGTGAACATCGACCGCGACCCGCGGTGGGGGCGGTCCTTTGAGACGTTCACCGAGGACCCGTTCCTGAACGCGGCCATCTCCGACGGCGAGATTGACGGTGTCCAGAGCACGGGCGAGATGTCGCAGGTCAAGCACTTCGACGCCTACAACCAGGAGACCAACCGCAACACGCCGCAGGATGATGTGATCGTCGATGCCCGCACGCTGCACGAGATCTACATGCCGGCGTTCGAGGCCGCGGTCAAGCAGGCCGACGTGGCGTCGGTGATGTGCGCGTATTCGTCGGTGAACGGAAATTTCAGCTGCCAGAGCCCGTTTCTGCTGACCGATGTGCTCGATCAGGAGTGGGACTTCCCCGGCTTTGTCACCTCCGACTACGGGGCGCTGCATGACACGTTGGGCGGCGCGTTGGCCGGGCTGGACCAGGAGCAGCCGTTCAACACGTTCTTCGGGACCCCGCTCGAGGACGACGTCAACAACGGCACGATCCCGCGCGCGGTCCTCAACACGATGGTCCAGCGGATCCTGACCGGGATGTTCCGCTTCAGCCTGTTTGACCACCCGCTGACACCCACCCCCACCGCCACAGTGACCACTCCGGGCCACCAGGCGATTGGCACCGACGTGGCCGACGCGGCCGCGACGCTGCTCAAGAACTCATCCCACACCCTGCCGATCTCCGCGGACCACGGTGGCACGGTCGCGGTGATCGGGCCGTCGGCATCCGCATCGCCCACGTACGGCGGAGGTGGAAGCGCATACGTGGTCCCGTCGCAGACGGTGAGCCCGCTCCAAGGGCTCCAGTCCGCGGCCGCTGGGGGCACCCACGTCGTCTACCAGCAGGGACTTCCGACCGACGCGGCTCTGCCCCAGATCCCTTCGTCGGCACTGACCCCGGCCTATACCGGCACGGCCTCCGGCGGCACCTACACCGGAACGCTGACCGCGCCCGAGACGGGCACATACGTGCTTGCGCTGACCAACCCGTGCGGCTGCTACACGCCCACGTACCTGTCTCTGAACGGGCAGCAGCTACTCGCTAACCCTGGCACGCCTCCGGTGAGCGTGTATTCGGTTGCGGTGAACCTGCAGGCGGGGCAGAGCTACTCGATCCAGATCACGGGCGAGTCAAGCAGTCTCGCGTGGGGCACGCCGTCCTTCCTGGCTCCCGGGATCGCTCAGGCGGTGGATGCGGCGAGGTTAGCCTCGAGCGCGGTCGTGGTCGTGTCTGACGACACCGAATCGGAGGCCACCGACCGGCCCAGCCTGGACCTGCCCTCGGCGCAGAACGAGCTGATCTCGGCGGTCGCTGCCGCCAACCCGCACACCACGGTCGTGATCGACGCGGGTGCTCCCATCGCGATGCCGTGGTTGGGGCAGGTGAGCGCGGTGCTTGACGCCTGGTACCCGGGGCAATCGAACGGAACCGCGCTCGCGCGCGTGCTGTTCGGTCAGGTCGATCCAAGCGGCCACCTCCCGGTGACGTTCCCGAGGAGCCTCAGTCAGGTCCCGGCCTCGACCCTCGCCCAGTTCCCAGGGACCAACGGGCAAGTGCAGTACTCCGAGGGCGTCGACGTCGGCTACCGCTGGTATGACACGAAGGGCATCCAGCCGCTGTTCCCGTTCGGCTACGGGCTCTCCTATACGCATTTTGCCTTCAGCGACCTGCGCGTCGAGCCGTCCACGGTCGATGGGGTGCACGACGTCCGCGTGTCGGCGAGGATCACCAATGTCGGGCGCCAGTCGGGCGCGGACACGGCCCAGCTCTACCTGGGCGATCCAGCATCAGCGGGCGAGCCTCAGCGTCAGCTGGTCGGCTTCCAGCGAGTCACCCTGGCGCCGGGACAATCGGCTCGGGTCCAGTTCACGATCACCCCGCGGGACACCTGGTGGTGGGACGACTCGGCCGGGGGCTGGAGCCAGACGGCCGGCGTCTACCGGGTCTACGTCGGTGACTCCTCGGCACTCGCGAACCTGCCCCTGCGCGATGCGTTCGACATGGTCGCAACCCCGGCCGCTCGACAGGTCGTGATCCACGCGCCGAGCACGATGCAACCCGGCCAGCCCTCGACCGTCAGCGTCACGCTGACCGCCTCTGGAGATGAAACCCTCCGGAACGTCGGTCTGTCGCTTCAATTGCCCGAGGGGTGGTCCGTGCGCAACCAGGGCCGCGCGCTGTTCCGGTTCGTCTCGCCGACGCAGGCTCCCGCGGCGACGTTCGTGGTCACTCCGCCAAGCTCGGTTCCGGCCACCAACGCCGTAGTCCACGCGACGGCCGATCTGAGCCCTGACGCTCAGCGCGAAGCGGGGGTAACGGTCGGCGTCGGCTGACGGGACATGCCGAGCCGGTCCGCCCGCGCGAACCATGCTGCCTCTTGGCCTCAGTCGCCTTGAAATGCGCGCAGCGTAGACGTCGAGGCGTGCCCCGAGGGCGCCCGGTTCGGCGTCGACTCGTCGTCGTGAACGTTGGGATGTGCGACGGCGCACAAGCCCGCCCGGGACGCTGAGCGGCCGTCGGAAGGGTTCGTTGGCCCCATGGGCGTCTGCGGCACGGACGCTATCCACGCCAAGCAGGACCCGGGCCGATGACGCCATCGGGCTGCGTCCCAAGACTGCTGTGAATACTCGTCGGGTGCTGTCAGAGCGGCGCCGTAGGTTCCCTCACATCCTGCAAGACAGCTGAAGGAGGCCTACGCCGTGAGACGCACCGTACCGCCATCGGCGGAGATACAGGAGAGGATCGATCGGTGGGCTATTGGGGACCGGGATGGTCGAGGACCCGCAGCAGATACTGTCTGAGCTCGCGCGGTTGGGCGAGCTGGTGAGCGGTCTGGCGGGTCTCGTCCAGGCGGCGTTGCCAGCGTGGTTCGAACTCGGTCGCTCCCAGGGCGACCAGCGTCAACGCTGACGCGCTCAAAGGTCTCAACCCTGCGACGGTCGAACTGCTCATAAGCGCCAACGGTCTCAACCCTCGCCGAGCGCTCGGCCGTTGACACGTACGACTTAGGGTTCTTCTGTGACGAACCCTAAGTCACCGCAACGGTCTGCTGGATATGAGCCGTGGCGTTCCCATGGGTCGCCACGACTGTGACCACCCACGTGCCCGCCCCGAGTGGAAGCGACAGGGTGTACGAACCGTCGTTCGCGGCGACGACCTGCTGCAGTTTCGTGGGGACCGGCTGGCTGTGAGCAGCGCCACCCGGATCCGTGGCTCCCGCCGGCGAGAGGGTGGCCGCCACGACAATGGAGGCGCCTGGCGTGGTCGTTCCGGTCACGGTTACGCCCCCGGGAGTCGGCGAGGCCGTGGCGCTGAGCGGGGCGGCGGGCGGGACGCCGTGGAGGATGTAGCGATCTCGGACGACCTCTGGCTGTTCCAGTATCGAGCCCGTCCTGATGTCCTGGGCCAAGCGGACGAACCCAGCCTCGGCCCACGTGATCTCGCCGGCCGAACCCGCCGGCTTGCCGTCGAGGAAGCCGATCGAGGCGAGGGTCGGATCGCTTCCGTACGGGGACGGCGGGACGTTCGGGTCAGCCCAGTCCTGCTCGGGGATCATGCCCACTCCGGTGGCGAGGTTGGCCATGTCGAGCAGCATCGGTGACGCCCCGCTGAGGTCATCAGTCTGGATGTCCTGCTCTCCGCGCTCGCCGTTCAGTAGCGGCCACACGCCGCCCGTTCCCGTGAACCACGGGATCCAAGGACGGCCGGTCAGTGGGCAGTGCATCGGATCGGGCGCGTAGCAGTCGCCGTAACCGTCGCTGCTGCCGCTCACGGGAACGTTGGTCCCGTTGACGTTCTCGAACAGCGTGCCGTAGCGGTGGAAGGCGAACCCGCTCGGCGTCTGGGTGCCGATGACCTTATCGACCACCTTCAGGGAGTTGGCGACCACGGGTGTCGTCGCGGCCAGCTCGCCAAAACGGACGAGCTCGAGAAAGCCCGCGTCGATGACCGAGCGCTGGTCGGCGTTGATGCTCCCGTTACCGAGGTTGTAGACGATCGGCGCGTTGGGGTCCCCGGTCTTGGAGAGCCGCAGGAAGTACGGCGCCGGCGAGTAGGGTCCCGTGGTCGTGACCGTCCAGCCCTCCACGTGGCGCCGCCAATCGTCGGCCGTGGCAAGGTACAGCTGCGCATGCGCCGGATCGCCGTTGGCATCCGCGACGGCGGCGGCGCAGACCAGGCCCGCGATCTCAGTGGCGATGGTGGACGGCGAGTAGCCCGACTGGTCCTCCCAGCGTTCCTCGCCGTAGATCGGGCCGTGAGCCACGAGGAAGTCGGCGGCGGGAACGACGTGGTTGACGTAGAGCTGGTGGTCCCGGGCGAGCCCCGACTGCCAGGCCATGATCAACGGGAACGCCTGCTCGTCTGGCTCGAGCACGTAATTGTCTGAGGCTGCCGCCCCGTTCAGCAGTGCGTCACGCGGGAAGCTGCCGTCGGGTAGCTCGACCTCGTCGAAGATGAAGCGGGTCTGGGCCTGAGCGGTAGCGAGGTCCCCGTCGGTGAGGAACCCGGTGAACGTCTCGTAGAAATCCCGCTCGAAGATCACCCGATAGTTGACGCTCACGTTGGGCAGCCCGCCGCTCTCGGTGTTCGCAGCGGTGGCCTGGCCCCAGGGATCGGCAAGAGAGGACACGATCGCGCCGGGAAACTCCTTGTCCGCCGTGGCCTTGATCACGTTGGTGGAGATCCAGTACTGCCCCTGCAATTGGCGGTCCTGCGCGGCAGTGAGCCCCGGGAACTGGTTCGGCGGGGGCCTCAGGCGAGCGTCGTAGCGAAGCCAACCCTCGACGTAGCGCCGGTAGGTGTCCGCGAACGGCGTGCGGACGCTGGCCTCAGCGGTCCGGACGGCGGAAGCCAGCGTCTGACCGTAGCCGAGGGCGAGGGTGAACGAGTCGTCTTGGCCGGTGTCGATCTCGGCCGTCTGCTCGACGTTGCCGTTGATGGCATCTCGGTACGTCGGCCCCAGCCGGTGCTGTTGATCGAGCTGGGTCAGGCCGTCACTCGGGCCGCCGACGAATCCGCTGGAGGAGACCGCGAACGGGCGGCTCGCGACGAGCGCCCCAAACAGCGGAACTTCGTAATTGCGCTGCAGCGTGCTGCTCTTGGCCAGCGTCGAGGAGGAGACAAGGGCATCCGCGCCCGTCCCCGGCCCGGCAGGGACGATCGTCGCGGAGTTCGCGCCGCCGTTCTGACTGCCGCCGCCGCCGGCGCCATTGATCATCGCGTTGTAACGAACGTAGATGTGATACGAGCGCGCCGCGACGGTGAGCGGCTCGTAGGTGGTTCGCATCACCACGCTGTCGCGTTCGGGGTCAGTCAGGAAGTCCGTGACCAAGCGGTACCCGCCGCTCCGAGCCGTCGCGACAACCCGGCAGCTCATCCCAGTCGAGTCAAGCGGCCCAACCGTGTAGGTCATATCCCGGGTCTGAAGGTCAGTGAAGCTGTGACCGTCGGTCACCAGATACTGCAGCGTGTTGAGATTGGTGTTGTCGGTGGTCGGGCTATAGACGTCGGACAAGACGCCGTCGGCGACCGTGTACCACACGCGCGAGCGTGGGCTCGTCGCCGAGCCGAGGCAGTCCTTGCGGCCCAAATCGAGATACGAGGTCGCGCCGGGCCCGTCGGGGGCAGACGAAGCCGACCACGACGATCCGGCCGCTTGGTCCTGGGCGGCCGCCGGGCTAACGAGAAGAGCCGCCCCAACCAGAATCACGCCTGCCGCGCCGGCCAAGAACCGCGCTAAACCTCGCACCACTCCTCCTCTGATCCAGAACACGCGCCAGCGTACCCAGCCTTGGCGCGGCCTAAACCGGAGACGCTTTGGCGACCCAGCCGCCGGTTACCCCAATGTGACCGTTCCGGTTGCCATCGATCCCCGCCCGGAAGATCGTGTGCCGCGACACGCTCGCCGCACTAACCTCGAAGCGCCGACAGTGAGCTGACGTCGGGTCGTGGGAACGTCCTCCCGGGCC
>OBLU010003479.1_pt1 | contig 14266 bp, 15 predicted proteins | sample 1518681 | NCBI WGS metagenome assembly OBLU01 (sample SAMEA3539304, study PRJEB22396) | soil metagenome | biome: tundra; feature: field; material: soil | place: USA | collected 2010-05 | depth 0.15 m
CCGCACCGCCCGCCGCAGCGGCCTGACCAGCCCCGAACCGGTCCGCACCCCGACGGCCCCCGGCCACCCCGACCCCCTCCCCGAGCCAGGAACCCAGGACAAGCCGCACAGCAGGCTTAGAGCGCGTATTCGGTGGGAGTGGTGGTGTAGGTCCGGCCGGTTGGTCGAGCCGCCAGCCTTCGGCCTGCCTGCACTGGTGATGGTGTCTGCATGATGGCTCCTATAAGGCATAGGAACACACATGACGGCAGATGACATAGTACGGATCCTCATACGATGCCTCATCTACACCCGGATCAGCCTGGACAAGCTGGGTGACGGGCGCGGCTGGACGGTGACCCACCGGCTGTCTGATAACGACATCGGGGTGACGCGGAAGGACCCCACCACGGCGGGGAAGTACCGGCCCGGTTATGAAGAGGTACTCCGCCTGGTCGACGCGCACGCAGTAGACGTGGTGCTGGTCTGGAAGCTGGACCGGTTCATCCGCGAGCCGCTGGACCTGGAGTACCTGATCCCGAGGTTCGACAAGGCCGGGGTGCGCCTGGCCGAGGTAGAGGGCAGCATCGACCTGGGCACCGATTCAGGGCGGCTGGCCGCCCGGATCTTCATCGCGTTCCTCGGCATACCGTGCGAATACAGCGCAGTCGTCATCGCTGAACCTGCTGACCGCCATGCCGGACTCCAGCGCGCCTGCCAGCGCCGTGACCTTGGGTATGTCCTTGCGCCTGATGATGCCGCCGATGGTCCCGAAGGTATGCAGCAGCACCCGGGGGTCAATGGTCGTGATCTCCGCTCCCGCGAGCTGCGCCTGGTGCGGTGCGAACAGGTCGCTCGGCACGGGGAACCGCAGCCGGCGGTGGGTCAGGTAGGACACCTCGCGGTCCGGGTGCAGGTCGATGAAGCATGCCGCACCGGATGCGTCGATCGCCGCCGGGAACGGGCCACTGCGGGCAGCCCGTGAATAGCGAGCGACCGCGCCGAGCGCGGCACGCGGGACCAGCACGTCGATGTCCGGGAAGCGCTGCACGGCACTGAAGGCGTGCGGCCGGCCGAACACCGGTGCCACGGCCGGGCCGGCATGCGCCCAGCACGCCAGGCTCCCGACGAACACATGCGGGATGCTTTGTTCCCGGAGCCAGAGCCCGGTCGCCGCCAGCTCGCCGATGAACCGCTGCTGCGCCTGCTCCCGCTCCGACGGGGCGCATGCCCGCACCCGGCCGGCCCGGGCCACCGAGCGGTGCAGGAATCCGCTGGATACGACCGGATGACTCATCAGCGACTCCTGCGAGGACAGCGCTTCGCCCGAAACATCAAAGCTTTATGCTTTACGCTTTCAGGCTGAGCGCGCCCGGGGCAGATGTCAAGGCCCAATCCGTAAAGGTTTAAGCTTCGGCGTGACGGACCAGGATCTCAGGGAAGGGAGTGGTGGCAATGACAGCGAGCTACGGGCAGATCGTCACGACGTTGCGCGAGGAGATCCTCTCGGGTCTCTACCCGGCCGCCGTCCCCGCCGGTGCCGAGCTGGCCGCCCGGTTCGGGGTGTCGGAATCCACCATCAACCGGGCACTGAGCCAGCTCCGCAGCGAAGGACTCGTCCGGACCCAGCAAGGCCGCGGAACTACCGTCAACCCGGTGCCCGTGATTCGCCGCGACGCCCTCGCACGCCAGCGCGCCGGAACCCGCGAGTCCGGCGGAAGCCGCGGTGCGTTCGATGCTGAACTGCGTGCCGCCGGCCTGGACCCCCGTACTGAGGTTGAGATAGGCCGGGACACCCCGCCCGGCACCGTCGCCCGGCTGCTGGGCATCCCCGAAGGCACCGAGGCCGTCTACCGAAAGCGCCGCATGTATGCGGGCGACTGGCCGGTGCAGGTGACGACATCGTGGATTCCCGCCGGCATCGCTGATGGCACACCGATCGCCGAGCCCGACCCCGGTCCTGGCGGGATCTACTCGCGCCTGGCCGATCTCGGGCACGCCCCCGCCGAGTTCACCGAGGAAGTCCGCGTACGAGTACCTGACGATGAAGAGGTCACCGCACTCGGCATCGACGCAGACCATCGTGTCTATACCATCACGCGCGTTGCCGCAGACCGCGCCGGCCGCACCGTGGAAGTCAACGCAATCGTGATGCCCACCCACCAGTGGACACTTGCCTACACCTGGCCGGCCGAGTAGCCGTCCCGCCCGGCCGTATCAGCGACGGAGCGCACCCAGTAGCTGACCGAGGGCGTCCCCGCTGCCGGGAACCACTCCCGGCCGCACTCTCCGGGTTTTGCGTGCAGCCGTGGCCGCGCGATGGGAGACCTTAAAGCGGCGGGGCGTCCCGCGAGGGCTTCCTGAGGCCTGTGCTGTTGCCAGGCGCGCAGGTCGGGCGGGGCGTCGCACGCTGGTACGCGCGCGCCAAGCATAACGCGGAGTGTGGTGCCCCGGTCCTTGCTGCTAAGGAACAGGGGTGCCGAGTTCGTCGAGCCCGAGATGCCAGGGGTAGGCGGTGATCAGGCCGCTGCCGGTCCTGGGCGGGTGAGGCTGGATGCCCTCGGGACCGAGGAGGATCCGGACGCCTTCGGCCCGGAGCGATTCGACGCTGCGCTGGAACGGGTTGCGGCGGGCGAGCGCGGAGTTGACGAACGGCAGCACCGCGATCGGGACGTCCATGCCGGTCATCTCGGCCAGGATCCCGAGGGCGTAAGTGTCGCTGATGCCCCGGGCCCACTTGTTGATCGTGTGGTAGGTGGCCGGGGCGACGAGGACGGCATCGGGGATGAGTGAGCGGGGCGCGCCGGGCTTGGCGTACTGGCTGCGCACGGGGTTGCCGGTTGCTTCTGCGATCATGTCCTGGTCGAAGAACTCCAGCGCTGCAGGGGTGGCGACGACCTGGACGGCCCATTCCCGGTCGAGGGCGAGGCCGACGAGGGTGCCTATCTCCGCGGCCGGCCCCGCGCCGCAGGCGACGACGGTAAGGACAGGCGAGTCCTGGGTCACGTGAACGCGCCGATCCGGGCGGCGAACTGCTCGGTGTCCCGCTTGATGCTGGGAGGCGCGAGGATGGCGATGTCGCGGGCGAGCGCGCACACGGGGGGACGCGTGCTGACTTCCTCCGGCGCTGCCGCCTCCGCTGCCCGCAGCGACGAATATGCCTGCTCGTGCCGTCCCCACATGAAGAAGGCGCGGGCCGTGTCGATCAGCAAGCTGGCCTTCCGCTCGGTGACAGTGATCCGGCCGATGTCGACCTGCCGCGCCAGGTCGATCGCGGTCCCGGCATCCCCGAGGGTGACAGCGACGTTCACCTGATGCAGCACGGTGTTGACCGGGCTGAAGGCGGTGCCGCACAGGTTGCTGTCCGCGTCCAGCTGGCTAGCCGCGCCGGCGGCCTCGGCGAGCATGTCATGGGCCGTACTGCGTTCGCCATCCTGCGCAGCAGCGATCGCGCCACGCAGCAGGACCGAGCCGTACACCGACAGGGATTCCGGCGTGGGTGATGGGATCTCCCGGCTGAGCCGCACGCTGTGGTCCGTCGCTGTGGTGACCGCCGCGCCGAGATGACCCGAGTTCATCAAGGTATGAGTAACGATCCTGGCGCTAGCACCGACCGCGAGCGGGTCCTGGCTGGCGACCGCGGCTTTCATGCTGCGGTCGGTCGCGAGGGAGAGAAGCTGCCGGGGGGCAGGCCGTACCCGCGGCAAGGACGTCGCCAGATCTGGTCACTCTGGAACGGGTGCACGCGGCGCTGCTCGGCCAGCTGGGCGGCACGCTTCCCGCGGCATCTGTACCTCAGCTAGGCCCAGCCGGTTACCTGGACCGCAGGACGCCTGCGCCGCTGCGCCTCCCGCAAACGAGCCAGCCATGACCTGGCGGCCACCGATGACACCCGCGGACGACTGGGACGCGCTCCAGAAGCTCAAGACGTGGTTCGCGGAACACCCCGGCAGTACCGATCCGCACGAGGGCATCACCGCACTCGGACTCCCGGACATGACCGGGATACCCGACCTGGCGACGAGCACCCAGCGGAGAATGGCGCGGGAAGCGACGGCAATGCTGGAGCACGCCCGGTACGTGATCGAGCAGCGCGACCATCCGCTGCCCGGCCGCAGGACCGCATGATGGGCGCAGTGCAGGAAGACGGCACCGTACCGCGCACCCTTGCAGACCTGAACCGGGACAAGGCCAAAGACGCCCTGCGGTGTACGTGGGGGGATGCGTACGAGCTGGGCTGGGACCTAGCCCGAGTTTCCGAGATAAGTTGATCTTGCCGACGTTTCCCCTGGTCAGATGGGGCTGCGGGCGGGACTGAGCGTATTACCCACGTCAGCGCCGGGGCCGCCCCGCTGCCGGTTTCCCGTGCGGTCACCAGGGGTTTCAGCCCGCCGGGGACGACCTGCACGATGATAGCGCCGCGGTTCCCGCCGACTGCCCGGGGCATTGTTCTGGGTAATACTCCGCCGACGACCCTTTGCCCAGGTCAGCCTGCCCTTGAAGGCCCTGTGTGCTGTCTAGCCCGGAAACTCGGGCTAGTGCACGGCTGGTGGTTCCGCCGGCCACGCGTTCCGCCCGGTACGGCTGGAGACGTCGTGACCCGGCTTGACCCGGACGACTTGCGCGCCTGGGTGCGGGTCGCCGCGGTCATACTGGACCGCGTCGAGGGCCGCGATTACAAGCCAGGCCAGCTGCTGCCGCCGATCGATGTCCTGCGCAGCGAGGCTGGGCTCCGCAGCCGTCAACCGGTGGCCAAGGCCCTCGTAGTCCTGGAGAATCGAGCACAAGGTTGTGCGGGCGGATGGCTGTCCATGCGAACGACGACATGCGTAGTTATAGCTTGCACGAGGGATCTCGCTAGTGCTCACAGGTCCCAATAGAGACACATGGCACGTCCGATTCAGCCAGGTATCGTCTGTAACGAAAGGTACTTTGATTGGTTCGCGTACCGGGGTGGGTAGCCGCAGAAAAGTCTCCGTTCAAGTGCCGGGGCTGGAGACGATATCCCGTAGCTGCCACTCCCCGAAGTTCATGCCGGAGCCCTGGATCCGCCACTCGATCCGGCCGTTGGCGTTTCGTCCGGTAACGACAGCTGCGGCCGCACTGGGGCTGGCGAACACGTAGTCGCGGGCGAACCTCAAGAGGCCGCCGGGAGGATCGGGGACAAGAACTCTGTCCCTTACGAGCGCCTCGTGCAGCGCCTTATAAGCGTGCGGCGTGCTGACCCACGATTGCCTCGCGTGCGACCCTTGGAGGACGGTGAACCGCATGACCGGCTCAGTCGCAGCCGGCGTCGTGGAGGCGGGCAGCTAGGTCATGGAGTGGTTCGACGGCGGTGTGGCTAAGGCGGATGTAGTGGCGTCCTGCGAGGTCACTGGGGAGTTCCTGGGTGCCGAGGACTGCGATGACCGTCCTAGCCGGGTGCGTTATGAGTCGCCCCGTACCGTGATCACGAGTGACGGCACGGGATCGCTCACCGGGCCGGCCAGTCCCGCAGCCTAGATCCGCTTGATTGCCGCGAACCAGGCCGGTGCGCCGTCGTCGTGGTATCTCGTCTGAACCCGGTCCGGTTCGATGGCGGCGACATTCCATCCATTGCTGGGGTTGAACGCCGCTCTCAGCTCTTCCTGACTGATGGGGTGCGGGCCAGTATCGGGACCATCGTCACTGAAGCACAACACATACAGGGTTCCATCGTGCTCGGTCACCGACGCTAAACTCGTCGCGTATCGTGTTCGCTCGTCGTCGTCGTCGAAGGTGTGGAACAGTCCGCAGTCCAGCACCGTCTCAAACCTGCGCCCCAAACGCTCCAGCTGGAGCGCGTCAGCCACAGCGAACTCAACCTCGATCCCACGGTCGGCGGTCTTCTCTCGGGCGATGGCCAGTGCCGTCTCAGCCACGTCAACGCCCAGGACCGGCAATCCCAGCGAGGCGACGTGAAGAGCGTTCTCGCCGGTCCCGCAGCCCGCATCGAGCACCGCTCCGGCGAATCCGCCTTCGGATGCCAACCGCACTATGGCCGGCTGCGGCTGGCCCGTATCCCAAGGCGCGGGGCCGTCGTGGTACGACGCATCCCAGGGCAGTCCCGCCAGCCGTTCGTGACTGGTCGGGTCCCGACCACTGAACGGATCCTCAGCAAGGGTTCCTGATCGCTCCGGCAACTTCGTCCCCCTCCTGCAACTGATCTTGCCACCTCATCGTGGCACGCCAATCCACAGGTCTTGACTATTCCTCAGCCGACCTCATGGTATTCGGGGCGTTCTATATTATTTTATCGAATTCTTTGCCGAACTTCTAGTCAGGTTGGGGTGTTTCCTGGGAAGGAGGAATAGACGGGCTAGGGGATGTCGCCGGTGAACTCCATGAGTTTCCTGGCCGCTTCGGTCACGCTGCCGGACATGGAGGGGTAGACGGCGAAGGTGCGCGCCAGCTGCTCGGTCGTCAGGCGCTGCTCGACCGCGACCGAGACGGCCATGATCAGCTCGCTGGCCCGCGGGGCCACGATCACGCCGCCGAGGACGACGCCGGTGCCCGGGCTGGTGAACAGCTTCACGAAACCGTCGCTGACCCCGGCCATCTTGGCCCGCGAGTTCGTGGCCAGCGGCAGCTTCAGCACCCGGGCAGGCACCTGGCCGGCCGTGACCGCCCGCTGCGAGACGCCGACGGTGGCGATCTCCGGGTCGGTGAAGATGGTCGCGGCGACGTGGCCGAGCCGCAGCGGGCCGACCGCCTCACCGAGCGTGTGCCACATCGCGATCCGGCCTTGCATGGCCGCGACCGAGGCCAGCATCAGCACGCCGGTGCAGTCGCCCGCGGCGTACACGCCGGCCGCCGACGTCCGCGACACGCGGTCGACCTCGACGAAACCGTGCGCGTCCAGCTTCACGCCGGCCTCGTCCAGCCCGATGCCGTCGGTCCTGGGGATCATGCCCACGGTGAGCAGGCAATGGCTGCCGGACACGGTCCGGCCGCCGGCCAGGGTCACGGTGACGTTATCGCGGTCCCGGCTGACCGCCTGCGCCCGCGACCGGCCGAGCACGGTCATGCCGCGGCGGCGGAACACGTCCTCGATCAGGCTGGCCGCGTCCTCGTCTTCCTGCGGGAGCACCCGGTCCCGCGAGGACACCAGCGTGACGCGCGAGCCGAGGGCCTGGTAGGCGCTGGCGAACTCGGCCCCGGTGACACCCGAGCCGACCACGATCAGATCGCGGGGCAGTTCGGTGAGGTCATAGAGCTGCCGCCAGGTCAAGATGCGCTCGCCGTCGGGCTCCGCACCCGGCAGCACCCGGGGCCGCGCCCCGGTGGCGACCAGGATCGCGTCCGCCTGGATCCGCTCGTCGGCCGCCTGGACCGTGCCGGCCCCGGTCAGCCGGCCGCGAGCGGCGATCACCCTGACGTCTTCTGCGGCGAGCCGCGCGGTGATGTCCTGGGACTGAGCCCGGGCCAGGTCGGTGATCCGCTCGTACAGCCGGGCGGCGTTGACGGTGGCCAGGCCGCCGGTGGCGATGCCGAGCCGGGGCGCCCGGTTCAGCATCGTCATCGCGTTGGAGGTCTCGATGAGGGTCTTGGAAGGCACGCAATCAGTGAGCACGCAGGCACCGCCGACACCGTCGGAATCGACGACGGTGACGTCGGCGCCGAGCTGGGCCGCGACGAGGGCGGCTTCGTAACCGCCGGGGCCGCCGCCGAGGATCGCGATTCTGCGCCGAAGCAACGTCACGATTACTGATTCTCCCGCAGTGAATTGGTCGCAGTCAGGTATCAGGCGCGGGTCAATTCGCGGCACCGGGCCGCGGGACGCCATACGCTTTCCCCGTGGCACTGTACGCCGCCTACGGCAGCAACATGGACCCGGCGCAGATGCTGGTGCGTTGCCCGCACTCACCGCAGCGGGGCACCGGCTGGCTGGAGGGATGGCGGCTGACGTTCGGCGGTGAGGACATCGGCTGGGACGGGGCGCTGGCGACCGTGGCCGAGGCGCCCGGCGCCCGGGTCTTCGTCGTGCTCTACGACGTACCAGAGAACGACGAGAAGGAACTCGGCAACTGGGACGGGGTCGATCTCGGCTACTACCGCAAGGCCAAGGTCCGGGTGGAGACCCTCGACGGCGACGTGCTGGCCTGGCTGTACGTACTCAACTTCTACGAAGGCGGGCTGCCCTCGGCCAGGAAGACCGGCATCCTGGCCGACGCCGCCGAGCAGGCAGGCGCCCCGGCGGACTACGTCGCGGCGCTGCGCGCACGGCCCTGCGCCAAGCTCGGCGACGTCAACCCCGAGCCCGAGCCGCCCTGGACCTAGGATGGGCCGGGTTCAGACCAGGCAGACGATCAGCAGGATGAGCGCGGGAATGAGGACGGCGGCGATGGCCGACGGGCTCCAGGTGCTCTTCAGCGGTTCGAGCCAGCCGGTGACCGCGGCGGCGGGGGCGGCGGTCGCGCGGTCGCTCAGCAGGCGGACGATCATTTCCGCGTCCGCCTCGGCGGTGGAGGCGGAACTGGCCGGAGCGGAACGGGCTGTGGCGGGACCGGGCACCATGTCGCCGTAGCCGAGGCCGCGGCCGGAGGGCAGGCCGAACGACGACCGGCGAGAGCTTGGCCCCCGGCGCGAGCGGACCTCGGCGGCGAGCTGGCGGCGCCGCGAGTAGTGCACGGCCCACGAGCTGATGACCTTGCGGTGCTTCTTGCCGCCCGCGGCGCCCGGGTCCCAGTCGCAGTGCACCCGGAGCAGGTCCGCCAGGTCCACCTTGGTCACGCTGGCCCAGCCGATCCGGTGATCACGCACCGGGTTCCTGACCGTGACCCCGGCGTCGTCCGCGATGATCCTGGGCCGCTGCGCGGTGACGTAGGCGATCCCGGTCACCAGCAGCAGCAAGGCCGCCGCGACCACAGAGGTGTGGTCCCGTCCCTGCACGGCCAGGTCGATCCAGTTGGCCACGGCGAACAGCAGCCACACGATCCAGATGACCAGGGCGGTCGGCGAGCGGAAGGTCTGGACGTTGCCCTCCGCGGCGCCGCCGCCCAGCCAGCCGCGCTGCTTGCCGCCCGCGGCGGGCACCCCCGGGGAAGCCCCCGGCGGGGCCGCCTTCGGCGTGCTGCTCCACGGTGAGCTGCCTGACGACTGGTTAGCTGTCATGCTGCCGCACTCTCCACGACGACGATCGGGCGGTAACCCTAGAATCCCATCCAGCCTAACGGCCCCTCGGGGGTGCGGCCAGACGGTGCGGGGGCGGCGTGGCGCGGAGGTAAGGCGCCGGTGACGCCGGGCAGGGGCTGGGCCACGATCGCCCCGTCGTCCCACAGGGCGGTGATCGCGGTGGCCGCCATCACCCGGACGCCCACGCCGATGGCGCGCTCGTCGATGTCGAACGTCGGCTGGTGAATGTCGAGCGACGTCGTCGAACCGGGTACCCGGGTGCCCAGCCGGGCCAGCGCGCCGGGGATCGACTCCAGGTACCAGGCGAAGTCCTCGCCGCCCAGGCTCTGCGGCGACTGCACGACCGAGCCCGCGCCGAGCACGCCAAGCGCCGCCGCGGAAATCATGGCCGTGCTGGCCTGGTCGTTGACCGTGGGCGGCACGTAGCGCTGGTAGCTGAACTCCGCGTGCAGCCCGTACGCGGCGGCCACCGAGTCGATGAGTTCCTTGAGCAGGTCGGGCGCCGAGTGCCAGGCCTCGTCGTCGAGGCAGCGCACGGTCCCTTCCACCACCCCGGCGTCGGGGATGGCGTTGGCCACGGTGCCCGCGGCGACCCGGCCCCAGACCAGGCTGAGGCTGGACCGCGGGTCGACCCGCCGGGACAGCGCGGCCGGCACCTCCGTGATGATCTTGCCGAGCGCGTAGACCAGGTCGGTGGTCAGGTGCGGCCGGGCGGTGTGGCCGCCCGGCCCGGAGACCCGCACCTCGATCTTGTCGCAGGCCGCGGTGATCGGGCCCGAGCGCACGCCAAGGTACCCGGCGTCCAGCCGGGGGTCGCAGTGCAGCGCGAAGATCCGGCCGACCGAGGCGATGCCGCCCGCCGCGAGCACGTCGAGCGAGCCGCCGTCCCCCTCCTCGGCGGGCTGGAAGACCAGCCTGACCCGCCCGGGCAGCAGGCCCGCGGCGGCCTGGCGGGCCAGGAACATGCCCGCGCCGAGCAGGACGGTGGTGTGCACGTCGTGGCCGCACGCATGGCAGACACCCGGCACCGTGGAGCGGTAGGGGACGTCCTTTTCGTCCGCCATCGGCAGCGCATCAAGGTCAGCCCGCAGTGCCACCACCGGCCGTTCGGCATCAGAATCTTGCTCCGAGCCGATATCGACGATCAGGCCCGTGCCCTTGGGCAAGATCACCGGCCGGAGGCCCTCCGCGGCCAGCCGCAGCGCGACCCGGCGGGTGGTCCGGTGCTCGGCGTTGGCCAGCTCGGGGTGCGCGTGCAGATCACGGCGGAACTCGATCAGCTCGGCCTCGTGCTCGGCCAGGAACTCGCCAAGATCCGCGAGCAGGTCATTGCCTGCCATGCTCACCATCCCCCTGCGTGCAGAACCTGTCTTCGGCAAACTCGGTGACCAGCGCGTCCACCACGCTGGTCAGGTCCCCGGTGCGGGCGTAGACGGCCCGCTGTCGTTCGTACGAGGCGCCGTGCTCGAGCACGTCGGCGACCACGGAAAGCTCATCGGAACAGCCGAGCCTGGCCGCGACCGGCTCCAGCTCGGCCAGCAGCTCGTACAGTTCGTCGCGCAGCGGCGCCGTGGCGCCGGCCTCGTCAGTGATCACGATCGCGTCCAGCCCGTACCGCGTCGCGCGCCACTTGTTGTCCCTGACCACCCAGGACGAGGGGGCGGGCAGCGTGTAGCCGCGGTCCAGCTGGAAGTCGAACAGCTGGACCAGGCACTGCGAGAGCGCGGCGACCATGCCCACCTCGCGCAGCGTCGGCACCCCGTCGAACATGCGGATCTCGACGGTGCCGAAGTCCGGGTGCGGCCGGATGTCCCACCAGACCTCCTTGATGCTGCGAATTGTCCCAGCACGCAGCAGGGTGTCCATGTAGTCCTCGAACTGTTTCCAGTCCGTAAGCCGTTGCGGTGTCCCCGCCGTTGGCAGCGCGCCGAACGTCACGGACCTGCTGGAGGCAAGCCCGGTGTCGTACCCGCACCAGAACGGGCTCGACGCGGTAATGGCCAGAAAGTGCGGAAGATAGGCGGCGAGGGCATTGACGATCGGAATCGCCTTGCTCCCGTCACGAATCCCCACATGAACGTGCACGCCGAAAGTCTGAATCCGGCGGGCCAGCCACTGCATTTGCTCGACAAGCTCGGCATAGCGCTGGATAGGCGCCATCGCCGCATCCTGCCAGTTACTCACCGGATGAGTGCCGGCGCACGCCAATAGGATACCGTGCTCCGCGGTCGCCCGCTCCAGTTCGCTGATCGTCTCGGCGAGGTCGTCTTTCGCCTCGGCCACCGTACTGCAAATGCCCGTGACCAGCTCAAGCGTCGACTGCATCAGCTCGTGACGGATCCGCGGGTGCTCGCCGGTGTCGCCCGCCACGGGCAGCTCGTCGAGCAGCTTCCCGGCCTCCTGGCGGAGCAGCTTCGTCTCGGCGTCGATGAGCTGCAGCTCCCATTCGACACCGAGCGTCGCACCGCAGGAAGGATTCCACTCGATAGCCACGGCTGACCTCCAGGCCCCAATTGTTAAATGGTCACATGGTTCCGGGCTGATACTCGCCCCATACGTCTCGCAAGGCGTCGCAGACCTCACCGAGAGTGGCGTCGGCCCGCAGTGCGTCCCGCAGCGGATAAAGCACGTTATCGGTGCCTTCGGCGGCTTTCTTGAGGGCGGAAAGCGCGCGGCCGACGGCACCGGCGTCGCGGCGATCACGGACGGCGGCCAGCCGGGCGACTTGTTCGGCCTCCAGGGCCGGGTCGAAGCGGAGCGGCTGATAAGGCTCCTCGCCGTCGGAGACGAACTTGTTCAGGCCGACGATCACCCGCTCGCCTTCGTCGATCTCGCGGGCGACGCGGTAGGCCGCGCCCTCGATCTCTTGTTTCTGGAAACCTTGCTCGATCGCCGCCGCCGCCCCGCCCATGTCCTCGATCCGGTCCATCAGCTCGGCGGCGGCTGATGCGACGTCGTCGGTCATCGACTCGATCGCGTAGGAGCCCGCGAACGGGTCCGCCGTCGCGGTCAGGTCGGTCTCATACGCGATCACCTGCTGGGTGCGCAGCGCCAGCCGGGCCGCCTTGGTGCTGGGCAGCGCGAGCGCCTCGTCGAAGGAGTTGGTGTGCAGCGACTGCGTGCCGCCCAGCACGGCCGCCAGGGCCTGCAGGCTCACCCGGACCATGTTCACCTCGGGCTGCTGCGCGGTGAGCTGGACGCCGGCCGTCTGGGTGTGGAACCGCAGCATCTGCGACCTGGGGTCTTGTGCCTTGAACTCGTTTTTCATGATGCTGGCCCACAGCCGCCGGGCCGCGCGGAACTTGGCCACCTCCTCGAGCAGCGTGGTCCGGGCGACGAAGAAGAACGAGAGCCGGGGGCCGAAGTCATCGATGTCCAGGCCGGATTTTAGCGCCGTCCGGACATACTCCTTGGCGTTGGCCAGGGTGAACGCGATCTCCTGCACCGGGGTCGCGCCGGCCTCGGCCATGTGGTAGCCGGAGATGGAGATCGTGTTCCACTTGGGCAGCTCCCGGTGGCAGTAGGCGAAGGTGTCGGCCACCAGGCGCAGCGACGGGCGCGGCGGGTAGATGTAGGTGCCCCGGGCGATGTACTCCTTGAGCACGTCGTTCTGGATCGTCCCGGTCAGCTTGTCCGGGCGCGCGCCCTGCTCCTCGCCGACCGTCTGGTACATCAGCAGCAGCACCGCGGCCGGCGCGTTGATCGTCATCGACGTGGACACGCCCTCCAGCGGGATGTCGCTGAACAGCGTGCGCATGTCGTCGATGCAGTCGATGGCCACCCCGACCTTGCCCACCTCGCCGTGCGCGACCGGGGCGTCGGAGTCGTAGCCCATCTGCGTGGGCAGGTCGAAGGCGACGGAAAGGCCCATGGTGCCGGCCTCGATAAGCTCGTGATAGCGGCGGTTGGACTCCGCGGCGGTGGCGAAGCCGGCGTACTGCCGCATCGTCCACGGGCGGTCGACGTACATCCGCGGATACACGCCGCGAGTAAACGGATACTTTCCGGGCCTGCCTAGGTCTGTTTCCGGCCGGAAATCCGTAAGCTTGCTGTCGTCGTAGACGGGATCGATGGGAAGGCCTGACTCGGACGTGCGCTCCATCTGCCCAGGTTACTTCGGAGCGCCCGCACGACCCACGGTAAGGGCGAGGAGGCTGATGCCGGACCGCTTCGGCCTGCGGGCCATGCTCGCCGTCGGCGGCGCTGTCCTGGCCGCCGCCACCGTGGCGGTTCCGGGAGCGGCGGCCGCGGGGTCGCCGCAGGCCATCGGGGGGAGCCAGCTGTCCGGGCACGGGGTCGTGGTCGACTACGGATCCGGGCGCTCGCGGCCTGGGCTGCCGGGGGTGAAAGCGTCCGCGTTCGTCATCGCCGACGCTGGCACCGGTCAGGTGCTCGCGGCCAAGGACCCGCACGGGTGGTACCGGCCGGCCAGCACCCTCAAGGTGCTCACCGCGGTCGCGCTGATCCCGCTGCTCGACCCGGACGCCACCGTGGTCGCGAGCAAGCAGGCCACCTCGGTCCCTGCGAACGTGGTCGGCCTCATCACCGGGCACGCCTACCGGATCTCTGACCTGTTCACCGCGCTGCTGACGATCTCCGCCAACGACGCCGCGGTGGCCCTGACCCAGGCGACCGGATCGTTCGGCCAGGGCATGGCGGCGATCAACGCCGAGGCGCGGCACCTGCAAGCGGACGACACCGTCGCGGTCCAGCCCAACGGGCTCGACGCCCCCGGCCAGCGCACCTCCGCCTACGACCTGGCCCTGATCGCCCGGCAGGCGCTGCGGCAGCCCGCGTTCATGAAGTACGACCAGACGATCGCCGCGAAGTTCTCGGTCAGCGCCAAGAAGAGCGTCACCTTGTTCAACCAGAACTCGCTGCTCACCAGCTACCCAGGGGGTATCGGCGGCAAGATCGGCTGGACCAGCGCCGCCGACGCCACCTACGTCGGGATGGCCAGGCGGAACGGCGTCACGCTGATCGTGACCCTGCTGCACTGCCCCGCGCTGACCGAGATCGACACGGCCAAGACCTTGCTGAACTGGGGTTTCGCGGTGGACGGCAAGGTTCCTGGAGTCGGCACGCTGGTCAGCGCGCTGGGGGTGGGCACGGCGGCTGGGTCGCCGGCTTCGGC
>OBLU010003480.1_pt1 | contig 14262 bp, 7 predicted proteins | sample 1518681 | NCBI WGS metagenome assembly OBLU01 (sample SAMEA3539304, study PRJEB22396) | soil metagenome | biome: tundra; feature: field; material: soil | place: USA | collected 2010-05 | depth 0.15 m
CTCTTCCTGCGCGAGATATGGGCAACGATCATTCCCTCGGTGGCCGTGCCGCTCTCGCTGGTGGGCACTTTCGGAGTGATGTACCTGCTGGGATTCAGCATCGATAACTTATCGCTGATGGCCTTGACCATCTCGACCGGCTTTGTAGTCGACGATGCCATTGTGGTGATCGAAAACATCACGCGCTACCTGGAAATCGGCTTAACGCCGTTTGAAGCGGCGATGCGAGGCTCAAAGGAGATCGGGTTTACGGTGCTGTCGATGAGCACCTCTCTGATCGCGGTCTTTATTCCGATTCTGCTGATGGGCGGCATTGTGGGCATGCTGTTCCGTGAGTTCGCGGTGACGCTCTCGGTGGCGATTGCGGTTTCGCTGCTGGTCTCACTGACCACCACGCCCATGTTATGCGCGAAGTTTCTCAAGTCGCGCGACGAGAGCCGGCACGGACCCGTCTATCGGGCGAGTGAGCGTGCCTTCCAGTGGCTTCACCATGAATATGACGCTGGTCTGCGCTGGGTGCTGCGCCACGAATGGCTGATTCTCGGGGTGGCTGTTGGCACGGCATTCCTGAACGTTTATCTCTTCATCATCGTGCCCAAAGGATTTTTCCCACAACAGGACACGGGCCGGTTGGGAGGCCAAACGATGGCCGCGCAGGACATCAGCTTCCCGGCCATGCGTGATAAGCAGCGCCAACTGGCGCAGATGACTTTGGACGATCCGGCGGTGCGTTCAGTGACGGCCTTTGCAGGTGGCGGACGCGGAAGCAACAACATGGGATTCATGTTCATTGCTTTGAAGGACCCGGGCCAGCGCAAGGGCGTAACGGCTGACACGGTAGTGAACCGGTTGCGCGCCAAGCTCTCGAGCGTTCCCGGCGCGCGCCTGTTTTTGCAGTCGCAGCAGGATATTCAGATCGGCGGACGCGGCAGCGCGGCGCAATACCAGTACACGCTCTCAGACGAGAATCTAAATGAGTTGAACACGTGGGCCCCGCGGCTGCAGGCACGCGCTGCGAAGATGCCGGAGCTTCGGGACGTATCCACGGACCAGCAGGATCAGGGACTGGCGGCTAACCTGGTGATCGACCGCGACACAGCCTCACGGCTGGGTATCAGCGCCTCGACAATTGACCAGACGCTCTACGATGCCTTTGGCCAACGCGAAGTCTCCACGATGTACACAGGGCTTAACCAGTACTTCGTGGTGATGGAGGTTGACCCGCAATACCAGCTCAGCCCCGACGCGCTCGACGGGATTTATGTGAAGGCCAGCAATGTGACGGGAGCCGCTGCCACAGTGCCGGCGCTAGGCATGTCGGGCACCGCTTCTACAACTGCGGCGGCTGCATTCTCCGCAACGGGTGCGGCGTCGCCGGCTGCTTCCTTCACTGCATCGACGGGAGCCACGGCTTCGGTGTTTCCAACCTCAGGCGGAAACCTTACGACGAGTTCCTCCGGCACAACTTCTGCCAATCCGTTGTTGTCGGGTACATTGACGGGGATCAACCCGACGCTGGGGACTCCCGCTTCTGGGGGAGCGGCTTCGATTGCGCCTGCTGCAACGTCGACAGTCAGCACAGCAGCGACAGGCAGTGCCACAGCCGCGACGGCTCCCACGCCAGCCACAAGCGGCGCCATGGTGCCGCTCTCGGTGATTGCAAAATACGAAACGCAGCGGACGTCGCTCACGGTGAATCACCAGGGCCAGTATCCGGCGATCACGCTTACCTTCAACCTGGCGCCGAACGTCTCACTCGGCCAAGCGGTAACCGCGCTGGAACAGGCTCAAAGGGAGATGGGCATGCCCAGCGCTATCCATGCCAGCTTCCAAGGGACGGCGCAGGCATTTCAGGAATCGCTGAAGAACGAGCCCTACCTGATTCTGGCCGCACTGGTGGCGGTTTACATCGTGCTGGGAATTTTGTACGAGAGCCTGATTCACCCGCTGACGATTCTTTCCACGCTTCCGCCGGCGGGCGTGGGCGCCATCCTGGCGCTGCTACTGACGGGGACAGACTTGAGCATCATCGCGTTGATCGGCATTCTGCTGCTGATCGGCATTGTGAAAAAGAACGCCATCATGATGATCGACTTTGCCCTGCAGGCGGAGCGGGACGAAGGCTTGCCGCCGCGCGAGGCCATTTACCAGGCTTGCCTTCTTCGGTTCCGGCCCATCATGATGACCACCATGGCGGCCATGTTTGGCGGGTTGCCGCTGGCCATCGGGATGGGCGTGGGCTCAGAACTGCGCAAGCCGTTGGGCATCACCATTGTCGGCGGGCTCCTGGTCTCGCAGGCGCTTACGCTGTTTACCACGCCGGTGGTTTATCTCTTCTTCGACAAGCTGCAATGGCATTTCATGAAGCTGCACAAAGTCGGCGCCGAGTTGGAAGGCGAGGGCGCGCACGGAGACTAAGTGCCTCGTCATCGCCGGAGCTCGGGGCGTCCATTCTCCCAGCTTGACCGATTTCCGAACCTCTGGCCCGAGTTGAGAATGTAACAGTTCCGGCTCTGGAATCGAAACAAGCGGCGTACTCCCATCGTGTCGCCCGATGCGAGCCCGGGTTGGGGGCATCGACCGGGCGCCTTAATTTCATTCGCGGCCGCGGCCGAATTGATGATATTGTCACAATTATCCCGCCCAGGCGAAGAACGGGATTTTTCTCCCTTAGCTAACACTCCAGCAATAGCCGTTTCACGTTTCGGCATAGGGCCGGATGCACCTTTGCATTTCTGTTGAGGCGTGGAACACGTGTCGTTGCAATCATCCTGAATTGATTGAGAGGCGATTACCGATGACCCCGATCAACGAATCTGTTGAAACCAATCATGTGTTGACGCTCGAGGAGATCACGAATCTGACCGAGGAAGGCGGCAAACCGGCCGACACCCTGATGAACGTCGTCGCGCTCATTGCTTCGCGGTTCAGAACGGATGTTTGCTCAGCGTATCTGCTCGAGCCGGACCGGTCGAACCTGGTTTTGGCGGCGACACTTGGACTTCACCCGCGAGCCATCGGCAAACTGCGGATGCCGCTCAACGAGGGCCTGGCCGGACTGGTGGCGGAACAGGTGATGCCGGTTGCGGTGGATGACGTGAGAAATCATCCGCGTTTCAAGTACTTCAAGGAATCGGGGGAGGAAGAATACCGCTCGTTTTTGGGCGTGCCCCTGATTGACCGCGGCATTCTGCAAGGTGTTCTGATCGTGCAAACCAAGGAGGCGCGGGTCTTTCGCGAAGATGAGATCCGCATGCTGGGGGATGCAGCGAACGAAGTCGCGCCGGTGGTGAGCGAGGCGCGCACGCTCGACCGCTTCATCGGGCCGGCCCAGGAGCGCCTTTGGTCGCTCGCGCGCAATCTCTGGTGGAGCTGGGACCCTGACTGCATCAGCCTGTTCCGCGATCTGAATCCCACGCGCTGGCGGCAACTGAACCAAAATCCGATTTCGCTGCTCAGCGAAATTCCTTTAGGCGAGATCGAGCGGCGGGCTACGGAACTCGTTCTGCATAGCCGAATCAACTATGTCTATCGCCGGCAGCAGGAATACCTGAACGCGGACCGGACCTGGGGCTCGCTGAATGCCGGCGTATTGCGGCCGCGTCCGGTGGCGTATTTTTCCGCGGAGTTTGGATTGCACGAATCGCTGCCGATTTATTCCGGCGGGTTGGGCGTGCTGGCCGGGGACCACATCAAGAGCGCGTCCGATCTCGGGATTCCGCTGGTCGGGATCGGCCTGTTTTACGGGCAGGGCTATTTTCTGCAGCGGCTCGACAAGAGCGGATGGCAGCGGGAGGAGTATCTGCAGACCGATGTGAATCAGCTGCCGATGCAGCCCGCTATCGGGCAGAACGGCGAACCCGTCGTGGTGGAGATTCAGACGCGCGGCGGTTTGATTCGCGCAAAGGTCTGGCGCGTGAAAGTGGGACGCTGCGACCTGCTGCTGCTGGACTCGAACGTGGAGGGCAATGCGCCGGAGGATCGCGAGTTGACATCGCGACTATATGGGGGAGACGGGCGCACGCGCATTCGGCAGGAATTGCTGCTGGGGATCGGAGGTTTTCGCGCGCTGAAGGCGATGGGAGTGACTCCGGGGGTGCTGCATTTGAATGAAGGGCACAGCGGCTTTGCGGTCTTCGAAGCGATTCGCAGCCGCATGGAGGAGGAGGGCGTAGACTTCAACACGGCCGCGCGGCAGATTCCACGTGAAGTGATTTTTACCACGCACACGCCAGTGCCGGCGGGGCACGACCGGTTCAATGCCGATTTGATTGAGGAGCACCTGGGGCCGCTGCGCGAAGAACTAGGGTTATCGCAGGAAAACCTGATGGGATTTGGGCGTGAACATTCCAATGACTATCAGGAACCTTTCTGCATGACGGTGCTGGGACTGAAGCTTTCGCGCCGCGCGAATGCGGTTTCTTCATTGCATGGGGAGGTTTCGCGGGCGATGTGGTGGGGGCTCTTCCCAGGCAAGCCGGAGGACGCGGTGCCTATCGGTCACATCACCAACGGCGTCCATGTGCCATCGTGGCTGGCACCGCAGATGTGCCGTCTTTATGATCGTCACCTGGGAGTTGGATGGCAGAACCAGAGTGGAAGGGCGCGCACGTGGGAGGCGATTGAAAACGTCGACGATGGGGAATTGTGGGAGACACATCTTAGCCTGAAGGCGCAGTTGCTGGGGTTTGTGCGTCGGCGCGCGCGGGAACAGGCGGCACGGCGCAGCGAATCGGATGAAACGCTGCTGGGACTTGATAAGGTGCTGTCGCCGGATGCGCTGACCATCGGTTTCGCGCGCCGTTTTGCCACGTACAAGCGAGCCAACCTGGTGCTGGCGGATATGCAGCGACTGGCGTCGATGGTCAACGATCCCAAGCGGCCGGTGCAGTTTCTGTTTGCCGGCAAGGCTCATCCGCACGATGAACCGGGAAAGCGAGTCCTGCAGCAAATTGCGGAGATGATGCGCGACCCGAAGTTCGCCAATAAGTTTGTCTTCATTGAGGACTATGACATCAATGTTGGCAGGCACCTGGTGCAGGGCGTGGATGTCTGGCTGAACAATCCGCGTCGGCCACTGGAGGCGTCCGGGACGAGCGGGCAGAAGGTTGTGCTCAATGGAGGGTTGAATCTATCGGTGCTGGATGGGTGGTGGGCGGAAGCCTACGACGGACTCAATGGATTTGCCATCGGCACGGGCAGAACCCACTCCAACATGGATGTGCACGATACCCGCGATGGCGAAGATCTCTACCGCGTGCTGCGCGATGAATTGATTCCGCTCTACTATCAGCGCGACCGCGACGGGCTGCCGCGGGGATGGATCAAACGCATGAAGCGGACGATTCGCACATTGGGATGGCGATTTAATGCGGATCGCATGGTGATGGATTACACACAGAAGTGTTACATACCAGCGTCGGGAGGGACCTCGAGCGAGATCAGGCCGATTTGCTAGGTAGGCGCGGAACAGCGCAGACGGAGCCAATCGATTACAGAGCACGAAAGTCAATCGGCCTGTTTAAATCCCGTCTTCGCGAAACATCGGGTGCGGGATCAGCTTGCGATAGTCTTCCTGATCTGCGCCATCGAGGCAGGCTTCGATGATTCTCTGCCCAAGCGGTTCGAGTTCCGGCACTTGAAACTGCTTTAGCTCCTCGGCAAAAAATGTGCGCCACTGCCGTGCGCCCTCTTCGTAGACATCGATTCCGCCCTGCAACTGCTCCTCAACGCGCAAAAAGACGCGGGGAATCATGGAACCCTCGATGCGTAGTTGATTTGGAATGTAGCCAAGCAAAGGACAGAGCGCCTCGCCGACCTGTTCGCGGGCAAACTTCGCGCTGCCGCGCCGGGCCAGATACTCGCGCGCCATCCATTCCGCCATGAAGCCGACCTTCCACGCACCGATGTATTGGTTGGGCAGCAGCACGTAGCGAGTCTCAGGATTGTCCACGATCTGGCGGAGGAGCAAGTTGGCCTGGTCCACGCGACGTCCAGTGGCGAATGCCCAATAGGAGCCTACGCCTTCCGACTGCATCTCCACGCTGTGCTGCGGCTGAATGCTGGGGTTCGCATGGCCACGAGGCGCAACCAACCTCCACAGCCACGCGAGGGCCGGACTGAGCACGTGAATCATTGCCAGGATCCCGTACAACTGGCTCTCGCGATGCGTTGGAGGGCAACGCACGCCAAAGCTGCGCACGTCCACGCGCTGCGGTCCATCGAGAATGTCTTCAATCATGCGCCGCGGGAGAATGACACGCGGGTTGGGGCACAGCTTGCCCGGCTCGTCCTCCACATGCTCCCAGGTGAGGCAGTTGCCTCCGGGCACGATATAGTGATTCAGAAACAAGAGCGGTTCCGGCGGATCGATGCAGAGCCGTTCAAGGTTTGGCGCGGTACCGTAGCTGTGAATATGGTCCACGCGCACAAACCATGCGTTCTCCGCGTCAGCTACCGTCAGCCGTCCTTGATTGCTGTGATTGCCGTCTCGATTTCCCTGGTAACTGGGATGTGCGCACGCCATATCATCCGCGATGGGACGCAAGTGACACGCTTCGGGCAGATTCAGCGTTCGCTCTTCTTTGGTGATGACGTTGCGCCCCAAGAGCAGGCGCCCATCCTCCATGCGGTGGATGTGCTCGGTCATCTCGCTTTTGCCGCCGCCGGAGGCGCCCTCATGCATGAGGATCAGCTGGTTCTCATATGGGGTGACCACGGCCACTGCGGCGCAATGATTGGTCGTCCAGCCCTCGCGCTCACCTTTGTCCAGCAGCATGGAGTAGACGCCCTTCTTGGCGCTCGGCCCCGGATAAAGGTTATAAGCAAAAATTTCCTGATGCGTCTCCTTTCGGTCGTGCACCACCACCTGGCGCCCGCCAAAATGGGTATGGCGAAAAGGCGGAGCGACAAACAAGACGCCGCCTGTGATCCTGAATTCTGCGGGAACCTGACTGCGCGGAATCATGCCTTGCAAGTCGGCAAGCGCCGCCGCGAAAAACGCCGCTTGTCGCGGCACAATCAAAAGCGATCCATAACCGAGCGAGTCAGTGCCCGCGTAGAAAGGCATCGCGACAAGTTCCTGTGTCTTCAGCCAATCGAGCGTCTGCTGCCGGGTCGCGTCGAAGCGTTCGCCGAAGCGCTGCACATAGGTGGGCTTGTCGGTGGGCAAGTCATCGCCAATCACCATTGCGTCCGGATCGCGTCGCCTCATTGCGGGGTCAGGGAAATTGATGGCCAGGCCGTTGCGCGCTTTGGTGATGATCGCTTCAACAACGCGACCGCGGCCGCGGGCTTTGAACACAGCTTCGTACACACCGTGATCGTCGCGGTTGCCAAGCCGCCAGTCAGTGGCGCCGGTAGTCCTGCCGAGCGCCCAATCGAGCAATTGCGGCCGCGTCTCCGGTGTCTGCACCAGGGGCGCTGCGCTCAAGACCTCGTGGACCGCAGCCGGTAACTCCAACTCCGCCCACCCCGACTGAAAATCGACAACTGTGCCATCAGCAACTTCAGTCGCCATCGACAGTTCCTGCTTTCTGAAGTAAGGACATGCACTAATTGAGTTTAGTGCCCAAAAGGACCCACTCTCTATATCTCATCGACCAGCAGACTTGGCAGTGCGTCCCATCACAGCCTCATGTCGTCATCTGAAGGAAACCCTTCGTCAAGATTTTGCGTCGAACGATTTGATCGGGGCGCGCCTTGCAGGACAGTTATTGGATGAGGCGGCGCCGGATCTGATCATTCCTCGGCGGTAATTCTTCGGCGCGCATCCTGCAACTGAAAGCGCAGATCAAGTTTTAGCCAGATCGCTCTCAATTTTCCATTGGCCGCCCGAAGCGTTGCTGTAGAAACAGCAACGCTTCGTCGGCGGTCGCGATCATTCCCTCCAGTTGCGCATCTTCGACCGCTTGCAGCATCTGCTTGAATTGCGGACCCGGCATATATCCTGCAGCAATCAATTCCCGGCCGGTTATCAGGAGAGCCGGCCGCACATCCTCCTCGGGCATTGTGTCGTAGCGCTCGCGCACGAAGTTCCAAATATCGAGATTGGCGTGGGCTGCAAGGCAGTCCATCTTGTGGAGCGCCAGATGTTGGTCGAAGTTCTCCAGGCGAAAGAACCTCTTCAGTGTCGATGTTTTCATTCGCGGCGTATCGGCAAAGCGCATATGGTTCTGGATCAGCGCAAGAATCTGCTGTGTGTCGTCATTTGAGAAGCGTAAGCGACGGCAGATTTCCGCGCCGATTGCAGCGCCAATTTCGACGTGGCCATCGAAGCGAATTCTGTCTGGCGCGACGCGAAACGTCGGGGGCTTGCCCACATCGTGGAGAAGTGCGCCCCACGCCAGCGTGAGCGGACTGCCGGGCTGCAACTGCTCAAGCAGCAGGAGAGTATGCACCCACACGTCTCCCTCGGGATGAAATTGTGGCGGCTGCTGAACGCCCTTCATCCGCGCCACTTCGGGGAGCACCTCGGCGAGAAGGCCGGTTTCATCGAGGAGTTCGAAAGCGCGGCGCGCATGGCCTTCGGTGAGCATCTTCGTCAGTTCGTCGCGCACGCGCTCACGGCTGACCGCACGAATGCGCGGGGCCAACGCGCGCATGGCCGCGTGGGTTGCGGGATCAATTGTGAAATTGAACCGAGAGGCGAAGCGGACTGCGCGAAGAAGGCGAAGCTGGTCTTCTTCGAATCGCCGAGCCGGCTCTCCGATGGCGCGGATGATGCCGGCATCGAGATCCAAGAGGCCGCCGACGTAGTCGACCGCGGCGGAGCGGAGAGCCTCAGGGTCTGACCAAATGTCTGCCGCCCGCAGGGCATCAAGCAGGAGCCCGTTGATCGTGAAATCGCGGCGCTGCACATCCTCTTCGGGGCTGCGGGTATAGCGCACTTCATCCGGATGGCGCCCATCGGAATACAACCCGTCGGACCGAAACGTGGCGACCTCAATGGGCTTCTCGCCCGGTCCTATATCGTGCGCGCTACCTCGCGAGTTATTTGAATCGAGCGGAGCAACTAGCACCACGCCGAACTGTGCCCCCACCGCAAACGTGCGCGGAAACATCCCCAACACGATGTCGGGGGTGGCGGAGGTCGCAACATCGTAGTCTTCCGGCTCGCGACCCAGCAACAGATCGCGCACGCAACCTCCGGCGAGATAGGCTTCGTATCCGGCCGCGCGTAGCTCTCTCATAATCCGCAAAGCCGCTTCGAATTGGGCCGCGACGGGCAGCATGGCTCTGCTTGAGAGTAATTCGTTTCAGGCTCGAGATTCGAGGCCGGTAAACTGAATACATGGCGCGCGGTCTCATTCTCGGTATCGAAAGCTCCTGCGACGAGACGGCCGCCGCCGTTGTGGATCGCGGCGCGCGCACGCTCTCCTCTGTTGTGGCCTCGCAGATCGCCACCCACGCCCGGTATGGCGGAGTGGTGCCTGAACTGGCTAGCCGCGAGCATCTGCGCGCCATTGTTCCGGTCGTCCGTGCCGCCCTCGGCGGGGCGAATGTCGCCCTCGCCGATCTCGATGCGATTGCTGTGACCTCCGGTCCGGGACTGGCCGGGGCGCTGCTGGTTGGCATCACCTACGCAAAAGCGCTCGCTTTTGCGCAGGGCCTGCCGCTCATCGCAGTCAACCACCTTGAAGGACATATTCACGCGGTGCTGCTGAATGAGCGGGAATCCGCGCAGGACCCGCAGGACGCGCAGTCCCCGGTACTGGCACTGGTGGTTTCCGGCGGGCACACGCACCTCTATCTGGCCAGTCCCGTGGATGGCTCGTGGCACTACACCCTCGTTGGCCGCACGGTCGACGACGCCGCTGGCGAGGCATACGACAAGGTTGCCAAGTTGCTCGGCATGGGTTATCCAGGAGGCCCGTGGATCGACGCTCTCGCACTTCACGGCAACCCGCATGCCGTTCCCTTCGCCTTCTCACAAATCAAGACCAAGCTCCACCTGGGTGGCAAGCCTCCCCGGACGAAAGCTGCGCGCACTGCGCCTATCGCTGCACTCGACCCGCATTTCCTTTTCTCGTTCTCTGGAATTAAGACGGCGGTGCTGCGCTACGTGGAACTCCACAACCTGCGCCCTGAAGCCGAAGCTCGCCGCGAAGCGCTCTTTACCGGGCCCGACGCGCCGGCTCGCCCAACCGTCGATGATGCGCTGGCAACGTGCGATCCCATCACGCTGGACCTGATCGCCAGCTTCCAGCATGCGGTGGTCGGTGACCTGATGAAGAAGACCTTCGCTGCCGCGGAGAGCCTCGGCGTCGCCCGCATCCTGGTAACCGGCGGAGTAGCCGCCAACCGCGAACTCCGCGCTCGCTTCACGACCGAAGCCGTCCGCCACGGCGTCTCCGTCGCCTTCCCCACGTTGGCCCTCTCGACAGACAACGCCGCCATGATCGCGGCCGCCGCGTGGCCTCGCTTTCTTGCGGGTGACTTCGCTGAGAGCTCGCTCACCGGCGACCCGTCGCTGGCGTTGGGGCGCTGAAAATCCGCGCCGTGAGGCAAGATGAAACGCGATGCGGCTTTTGCACCGCGCGCCTAGATGATTGGCCTATCCCAGGTTTCGAGCGTCTTTTTGAATTCGAGCATGAATTTGCCGGCATCGGCGCCATCGATGAGGCGGTGATCGAAGCCGAGACAGAAGGTCTGCATGGAGCGGATGGCGATGGTGTCGTTGCCTTCGGCGTCGGTGAGCACCACGGGCTCCTTGCGCAGGCCGCCGATGGCGAGGATGGCCGACTCGGGCTGGTTGATGATCGGAGTGCCGAATTCGCCGCCGAATGCGCCGGAGTTGGTGAGGGTGAAGGTGGAACCCTGTACCTCTTCAGGCAGGAGCTTCTTGGAACGGGCACGCGCGGCAAGGTCGTTGATAGCACGCGCGAGGCCTACGAAGCCTGTAGCCTCAGCCTGCTTGATGACGGGCACGATGAGGCCCCATTCAAGCGCTACAGCGATCCCAAGATTAATGTTCGCGTGGTAGCGGATGTCATTGCCGAGGAGCGATGCGTTGAGAATCGGAAACCTGCGCAGCGCCTCCACGGCGGCGGCGGCAATGAAGGGCATGTACGTTAACTTGACGCCATTACGCTGCTCGAAGGCAGTTCGCTCCCGCTCGCGGAGGCGGGCGATGCGGGTCATGTCGATCTTGTAGACGGAGTAAACATGGGGGCTGACCCGCTTGCTCTCGACCATGCGCTCGGCGATGATGGCGCGCATCCTGCTGAGCGGCACCACCCCCTGCGGTGGGGGCACCTCCGGTGCGGGTGACTGCGGCTTCGCCGCCGGGGGGTGACTGAGATAAAGGGCGATGTCTTCCTTAGTGATGCGGCCGTTGGAGCCGGTGCCCGGGATCTGGCGCAGGTCAACGTTGTTTTCTTTTGCAATGCGGCGCACGAGGGGCGAAGAGCGAACCACCACCTGCGATGGGGCCAACTGCGCCACATGCGTTGGGGCCAACTGTGGCTGCGCCGCCACCTGGGTTGAGGCGGACGATGCGGCGACGGCTGGATGGGTAGAGGACGTGGCTGGAGTGGAAGGCGCGGCGCCGGAGGGGCCGCCGATGACTGCGACAACTGTGTTGACCTGAACCGTGGCACCTTCGGGGACCTTGATCTCGGAGAGAATTCCGGCCGCGGGAGAGGGAATCTCGGCGTCGACCTTGTCGGTGGAGATTTCGAAAAGCGGCTCGTCCACCTGGACTGTGTCGCCAGCCTTCTTGAGCCACTTGGTAATGGTGCCCTCAAAAATGGACTCGCCCATTTGCGGCATCACCACCACCTGCGGTACCTCCGCCACCTGCGGTGGGGCCGACTGCGGCTTCGCCGCCTGGGACGCTGGCGGGTCCTTCTTCGACGCCACCTGGGGTGGTGCTGACGATCCTAACGCAGAGCCGTTCTCTGCAAGAACTGCCACTACTGTGTTGACCTCGACGGTAGCGCCTTCGGGGACTTTGATCTCGGAGAGAATTCCGGCCACGGGAGAGGGAATCTCCGCGTCGACCTTGTCGGTTGAAATTTCGAAGAGCGGCTCGTCTTTCTGGACAGAATCGCCAGCCTTTTTTAGCCACCGGGTAATAGTGCCTTCAAAGATCGACTCGCCCATCTGGGGCATGATGACGTCGGTTGGCATGGATCGTTCTCTCCGCGATGCGGGACCGGCAGTGGGGCCGGGTCCTGCCGGATTATAAATCGCGCAATCTGGAGGCGGACTCGTTGGGCTCAGGCGCGCTCGGGGCGATGCGGGGCGTGACGCAGGCGTTCCACTTCAGGCGGGACCTGAACAGGCGTGTCTTCCGGCACCCGCGGTGGCACCTCCGGTGCGGGCGAATGCGCCTTCGTCGGCAAATTCTGGGAACGTAGGGCGTCGAGGCTTTCCACGGCGAGTATCTGCTGGCTGAAGACATGCCCAAACTGGCGGGCGGCTTCGTGGGCGATGGCTTCGAGCGTAGGCAAGGTTGTGGGGCTCGGGACTTCCCTCTCGAGGCTGGTCACGGGGCGATCGGTGATGCCACATGGATTAATGAGTTGGAAGTCGCGGAGGTCGGTGGTGACGTTGAAGGCGAAGCCATGGGAAGTGATGCCGCGCGCGACGTGAATGCCGATCGCGCCAATCTTCCCTGCGGGAGGCGGCGTTTTGGACGGGGTTTGAGGCTGGTCAGACGACCCGCACCAGACGCCGGTGAGGCCGGCGAGGCGGCCGGCGCGGACGCCATAGACGCCACAGAGGCGGATGAGGGCTTCTTCCATCATGCGCACGAAATCGACCGGGCCGAGACGGCCGCCGCTCGAGTTCAACAGGCTGCGCAGATCGAAGATGGGATAGCCGATGAGTTGACCCGGGCCGTGGTAGGTGACGTCGCCGCCGCGATTGATTTCGTGGATGGTGACCCCACGCTGGGCGAGCAGCTCATCGGAGGCGAGAATGTTGCCGCGGCGGGCGTTGCGGCCCAGCGTGAGTACCGGGGGGTGCTCAAGCAGCAGCAGGACGTTTTCAACGCGGCCGTGGTAGAGCAGGTCGGCGATCTCGGTCTGGAGACGCAGGGCGTCATCGTATGGCACGCGCCCGAGATAGAGGTACTGAATCATGGTTTCTCAATTGTAGAGACTGATTGCCTCCCTAGATCCGGAAGCGCTCACTGCGCGTGGTGCGGCCTGAACAGGTGGTAAAACGCCGTACGGTACTGGTAGAACACAAGGAACCACAGGATGGTGACCAGCGCTGCAACAGGCAGTCCGCTGGGAGCCATGAGCATGTGGGTGAGATCGATATTGATGATCACTCCGGCGAGAATCGTTAGCGCAAGCGGAATGTAGCGGTTGATGAGCAACAGGATCGCGGACGCGACCTGAAAAATTCCCACGATAAAGATGTAGTGGGTTGTGAAGAGCGCAGTCGAGAAGTCGGCCATCGGCCCGGGAGGCATAGGAGGGTTGGGCAAGAAGTGGAAAAGCAGGTTGGAGCCGAAGAAGAGGAAGATGATGCCCAGGAGGTAGCGGGCGATGGTGGCGGCAATCTTCATGGAGGTCTCCTACGTGAAGGGAAGTTGAGAGGGAGCATGGTGAGCGACCAATGTGACTGGTTCATGCCTTCGGTCTGCAGAGAATGCTCTACACAAACAATGGATGTCCTGGGACGGCATGCGATTCAGATGTTGAAATGAATAGGGATGCATTGGGACGGTGGCAGCAATCTGGATATCGTTCGAGCGCACCAGGCGGACCCGTTTTCGCGATAGACTAGGAACTGGCAGGAGGACCGGGCGGTCGCTGCCGGGTTGCCTGCTCACGCGTGCGATCCGGGGGAGGAAAGTCCGAACTCCGCAGGGCAGTGTGCCGGATAACGTCCGGGACGTGGGCCTCAAAACCCATGGACGGCCAGTGCCACAGAAAAGATACCGCCTCGGCTACCCCTCTCCGGCTCTTCGGAACCGGTCAGGGCGACCCTGGGTCAGCTTGCTGGCTCGGTGCCGGGGTAAGGGTGAAATGGTGCGGTAAGAGCGCACCGCCCGGTCTGTAAAGTCCGGGGCAGGGTAAACCCCACACGGAGCAAGACCAAATAGGGAGGGAAGCTTCCGCCAAGAGCCAGGCGGGGCTGCGCATCGGCCCGATGCGTTCAGGCGGCTCGAGCGGGGTCCCCGGCGACAGGTCTTCGTCACTGGGGTAATCGCGCAATTGCCGGAACCTCCGGGTAGGTCGCTGATGAGTGTCCGCGGCAACGCGGCGCCTAGAGGAATGACCGCACACGACAGAATTCGGCTTA
>OBLU010003483.1_pt1 | contig 14252 bp, 23 predicted proteins | sample 1518681 | NCBI WGS metagenome assembly OBLU01 (sample SAMEA3539304, study PRJEB22396) | soil metagenome | biome: tundra; feature: field; material: soil | place: USA | collected 2010-05 | depth 0.15 m
TGTGAAATGGTGATTTCAGGGTGATTTTTGCGAAGAAAACGTCAGTGTCGGTTTTCGCCGCGATCTGCCGGAGGATTTTTCATGCCCCTACAGTACCTAGCGACTACTGCCGCCTATGGGATCACTATGGCTTGGCTGTGATGCCAGCCATTCACGATGTACTCTGCGCATCCCGTCTGCAGATAGGTAATGCGTAGAGATGATGCTGTTCCTATACAGGGGATGCTGCTGACTGCCCGGTATAGCCGGTCTGATATCGCTCATCGTGCTCCGGGTAGATACCGAGCAGGGCTAGTGTAGAGCCAACCATACAATCTTCCATATTGTGGGCAGGGGGCAAGAATGGCGACGATCCTACCGCTGCCATGCATTCGCGATCAAGCCAATAACCTGCTCCGCCTTGTGCCCACGTTCGTCCTGTGAGGACCGCTACCAAACTCGCTCCACCGTCCTTACTTCCCAACTGCCGGTCTCGCGCTGGCACGAGCAGATCGGGGATCCCACTATCGCCGATGGCATCCTGGACCGTCTGGTTCACAATGCCCACCGCATCGAAATGCGCGGCGAGTCCATGCGCAAGAAACGCAATCCGCCACAGGACGAAAAGCAAGAATGAACCAAAGCCAGTTTCGGTAAGATGTCTGAGTTATGGCACCAACTTCCCAGATGCCGACTGCTGGCTCGCTTTGCCGGATTCACATTTACGAGTAGTGCGTTAGAACGCCCGTGAGGCCTACTTATTTCAGTCGATTCACGTAACTTTCCTCTCGTTCGTGGATACCTATTACGAGAGCCTGCGTTTCCAGGAGGAATCGAGCATTTCTGTTCTCGGTCCGGATCCGTGTGGGCTGTTTGAGGAGGCACTATGGCAACGATCGCTGCTCCAAGAATCGAATCTTCAAACTCGAAGCTTATTGCGCCGTGGTGGCATACGGCATTGCTCATCGCATTATTTCTAGGGATGGCGCTAATCGGGGCGTTCTTTCAGCGACACGCTCGCTCGGATCCGGGGATGTTGCAGCAACATCCGCAGGTCGTGCCGCTCTACCTCTCGCTCATGGCAATGGAGTGGGGACTCTTCGTTTGGGTATGGAGAGGCGGCCTTCGCAAGACCGGAACAAAGGTGAGAGAACTAATTGGAGGAAGATGGGCAAGCGCTAAAGATGTGCTCGTCGATTGCGGCCTGGCGTTCGCTTTATGGGGCGGCTGGACACTGGTTGAATTGGCGTGGAATCGCTGGCTCGGGTCCGGCCATGCTGCCTCAATCCAGACTTTCTTGCCGCAACGAGCATTGGAAATTACGCTCTGGATTGGCGTTTGCGTCAGCGCTGGATTTTGCGAAGAGCTGGTCTTTCGCGGTTACTTCCAGAAACAATTCGAGGCTTTCACACACAGCCGGTGGATTGCGTTGGGGCTGCAGGCTGTGCTGTTCGGGATCTCGCACGGTTACCAGGGAATCGAAGCGTGCGTGAAGATCGCGTGCTACGGCGCTCTATTTGGCCTGCTCGCAGTTTGGCGCGGGAGCCTGCGACCCGGCATGATGGCGCATGCGTGGTCGGATATTTTTAGTGGCATCTTCGGAAGCTAACGGCGTTATTAGTGAGCGGGTTCCACTGGTAAACAGTCTGGGCCATATGGGTAGCTATAGTGAGATGGCACAATGATCGACTTCAGCTCGCTCTACAAGAAGTATGCGCCAGACGTGTACCGATTCGCGCTGTATTTGTCCAGCGAGCGCGGGGAAGCCGAAGACATCACTTCCGAGACGTTTGTGCGCGCGTGGACTTCACCCGAGCCAATCGAGATGGCCACGGTGAAGGGCTACCTCTTCACGATTGCGCGCAATCTGTTTCTGCAAGGACTACGGAAAAAATCGCGCCACGGCGCGCTCGTCGAAGACTTGCACGATCCGCACGTCAGCCCCTACGTGCGAGCCGAGCAGAAAGAACAGTTGGATTCCGTGCTGGCCGAACTCCAAAAGCTGCCGGAAGCGAGCCGGGCCGCGCTGCTCATGCACGCCGTGGACGGAATGCCGTACGAAGAGATTGCGCGGGTGCTGGATATTTCTCTTGCGGCAGTGAAAGTGAAGATCCACCGGGCTCGTCTCGCGCTGGCCGGGTTACGAAATACATAGCACGCCGAGTATGAATGCGAGTGACAGAGGTGGAAAATGAATGTAACGCGCGAAGTGATCCTGGATCTGCTGCCGGTCTATCTTGCGGGCGAAGCCAGCCCCGCCACGCGTGCGCTGATCGAAGAATACATGGAGCAGGATCCAGAGTTGGCGCAGCGCATACGCCTGCAGTGGGCGGACAACCTGGGCAAAATCGCGCCCTCCGCGCTTCCGCCCGATCTTGAATTGCGATCGCTTCGTCGCACGCGCGCGCTGATCGGCTGGCAGAAGTGGCTCTTCGGCTTCGGAATCGCGTTCACCGCGATCGCACTCACCAGCGAAATTTCTTTCCAGGGGGGCCGCATCAAGGAGTTCCATTTCCTGATGCGTGATTTTCCCGCTCAGTTCGGATCCTTTGCGGTGCTGGCGATTGCCTGCTGGATCGGTTACTACTCCCTTCGCCGCCGCCTCCGCACACCCAAGCCGACTAGCGAATGAAAACGGGCTTGTGCTGGATGATGCTGACCCCAAGTACCCGATAAGTCGCAATCTCGGACAAGTGGCTGACAAACTATCCAGAAACCGACTCTGGGAAGTTGGCACGCCACTTCAAGCCCAAACAGCTTTAAGTTAGCGCTTATGGGGGAGCGCCCCCCATGAATCCCCTCTTCTACAGCGAGGAAGCAGGGGCAAAGGGGCTGCCGCCCCTTTCCCTCGATGCCACTGTGCGGCGTTGCCGTGAGCAGCAGAATGTGTCGTGATCGCTCTTTTGCGACTTCATGGACAAGTTGATGGCGTTGTTGCTGCTCACGAGAACCGACGCCACCCGGCTCAGTAGCCGTATGTGCTTCATCGACGATTACGAAGTCGGGGCAATCAGAAAGGAAGGCAGCACGGCGGGAATCGCGCTTCACAAAGTCGATGCTCACGACCAAGTGTTTGTAGTATCTGTACACGCTCAGGTCGCGGCGAGGAAGGTCACGTTCCAGTCTTGCAAGCGTACTTGTACGGACAACTTTAGCGTGAATGTGGAACTTGGTTTCCAGTTCCTCCTGCCATTGGTCACACAGATGCGGTGGGCAAATGACACACAATCCTTGGGCATCGCCCCGATCAAGCAACTCGCGGGCAATCATCGCAGCTTCAATGGTCTTCCCAATACCTACGTCATCGGCGATGAGCATTCGCACGAAATCGAGCTTGAGCGCCATGATGAGAGGCACAAACTGGTAAGGGCGTGGCCGGACAGAGAGTCGTCCAAGGCTGCGAAACGGTCCTGCGCCGTTGCGCAAGCCTAAACGGGCAGCGTTGCGAAGGAGTTTCCCGGCTATGAAGTCCCCGGCTTGTTCCGGTTTGGGAGGCGCGAACTCGGCGTGCTTGAGAGCGTGCCCTTCAATTTCACGGTGGATTCCACAGATTTCGGATTCACTGCCGCTCAATGGGCGCAGGCAGACAATGTCTGTGTCGTCCGAGGGCAGGACGACCCAATCTCGCTCCCGGATGCGAACCAAGGAACCAACCGGGAATTCTCCGACGTGTCCTGTAGCCATCGCCGATCTCAACTCTTGTGTCGCCTAAAGTGCTAGAAGGGGCGAACCGAAAACTATAGCACTGGATGAAAAGCTGTGGGCAACGCGACGACGGAATCTCTCCAAACAGCAGGCTAAGCGAAAGTGTCGCGATCAACGACACATACCCTATTTGCTAGTCTGAGCGGAAGTCCGCGATGATCGGAAGGTGGTCGCTCAATAGCGGCGCGGTCGTACAATCGGCACATGGAACCGTACTCTTCCTTTTTGACTTGGCGATTTGATGCCGCTTTGCAGTTCGCTTCCGGGTTGCATCACAAACAACCCCGAAAAGGCGTCCCTATCCCCTACATTGCCCACCTGATGAGCGTTTGCTCTTTGGTTCTTGAGGCTGGCGGCGACGAGGATCAGGCTATAGCCGCCCTGCTACACGACGCCGTTGAGGATCAGGGCGGGCTCCCAACGTTGGCCACGATACAACACATGTTCGGCGACCGAGTGGCAAATACTGTTGAAGCCTGCTCTGACAGCACCGCGACTAATCCGAGCGAGAAATTGCCTTGGCGTCAAAGGAAGGACAAATATCTGGAGCACCTGCAAAACGCAAACGCGGATGCGCTGCTGGTGTCGGCTGCTGACAAACTCCACAATGCCAGAGCAATTCTGTCCGATTATCGCGAGGTGGGGGACGAATTGTGGAAAAGATTTAATGCCCCGAAGGAAGACCAACTCCGGTATTACGGCGCGTTGGTCGAGACTCTGCGCCAGACAGCGGCTCCGAAGGTGCTTGTTGACGAACTGGAGAGGGTGGTAAAGGAATTGAAAACAATTAGTGAAATGACCTCAGTTCGGTGACCACAAGGACTAACCTAGAGAGTCCCACACGGAGGTTGTCGGGTTCTGGGTAGCGAGCCCAGATCGGATTGCTAAACCTCCTCTCGTGAACCAGCGCCACGCGGGAGAAGAATCTCAGATGTTGGGACTGTCGTTTGCATCCATAGACTCTCGCCAAAAGCGGCTGAGGAGGCGAAGTGTCGTCCGCAACGACACTTTCGGAATGCAAAAAAGCACGAACCCGCTCTATCCCAGCAAAGCACTCACGATGCTGAGCCATTCCACATCGAGTGGGTCTCGGCAAACGGGCTTGCCCGCCTGACGATACCAGTACGCAAGCGTTGTCCTGATCTCCTTACTTTGCGGTGGAGGTAAGCGTGTACCCACGCACGCTCGACGCCTTCGTCCTGTTGCGCGGATTCGTGTGCCCGCGTCCAGTCTCCCTTGGCATCCCACCACAATCCGGCAGGGGCGAGCGTGAGTCCTGCTGGCGGCTCGGTCGCGGTGAGCGATTGACGAAAATCGTCCAACGTCATTTTGTCTCCGTCACACACTCACTCACGAACGGCTGTTTCTGCGAGACGGGCGACGGGCACCAGCGCGTCTTCCACTTCCGCTAGTGTTGATCTGCTCAACGACTTTTGTCTTCCCACCACAGATCGCACAGACCTTCGGGTCATAGCCACTGAGCATAGCGCTGGCGACGCTCTTGATCTTCCTATAGTTCGCACATTTGGGATTCGTGCAAGCGACTTTTGTAATCACGGCTCCGCACTCCTGCTACTTCTTCGCGATAGAACAGGCAGTCACAAGCTGGTCGTAAATGGTAAGCAATCGGTTTTCGTCATCGGTGTCGAGCGGCTCAACTGCCTCACTGAAACTCGCTGTTGTCGAGACAGACCCAGACTGCAAACCCATCAACAGGCGAATACGACCAACTCGTCTCTTCCCATCGCTCTCGTAGATCACCACATTGTCTTCGTTGCCCGTGAAATGCTGAACGATCATCTGGTCGCACAGCATTTCGGTTTTGCCATCATTGAACCGCTTTGCATGGCGAAACAGCTTGGCTTCTGCGTCTGAATATCTCAGCGTCGCCTCTGGGTGCCTCGCCGTGCTAGCAGGCTCTTTTTGTGTCACCATATTGCTCATGCTACTCTCGATTCGCTTCGATATAAACGACGAGGTCTCGTGAGCAGCAGAGCGCTAATGCGTTCCGTATCGCCAAGAGCGCTCCCGGTCGGCTCATCGTTTTGAAAGTTGCCACGGATAACAGTTAATGTCTTCACCTTACAACTTCGATTTCTATCAGCGCAACGAAGCCAACGCTGCCGAGCAGTTGGACAAGGTACAGTGGCGCACGGCAGAAGAGCGAACGAAGTTCTTTGAAAGGCTAGCTCTGCTAAGTGCGGGAGCAGTTGTTCTCAGTGTGTCGTTGTTGAGCAATGTCTTCGGGAAGACAACGATTCACGGCATAGCATTTCTGTTTGGTGGCTGGGTGTCGCTGATTCTCTCGCTGATGACCGCCCTTCTTAGGGAACTGAAGTATCAGGCGTACACATTTGAGACGTTCATCTCCCACTATCAGGCAGCATTGGCAGCGAAAAAGACATTCCTCTTCAGGCATGCAGCGGCGGGAAACCGCGTAGTGGACGAGCCGCAAGAGGATGGTTCCGTGCTCAGCACGACGGCTGAAGCTCTGAAGAAAGAAGCCGACGAGACGCATGCAGATGCCAAGAACAGAAAGAACCAAGCGGACCGCTTACACCGGGCGTCGCGCATTTTTGAACTGATTTGTCTCAACACCTTCTGGGTCGGCGTCTTGCTTCTGGCTGTTTTCGCTGCCGTCAACGTCGTTCTCGGTGCTGGGCATCACTTCTTCAAATGAGAACACTCGCATGGGCTGCACTGGCTGCTGTTTCTGCCGCGCTGGTTGCGGTGCTGGCGACTTTGTGGGTCTGTCACTGGCATACTGCGCACCGATTGAAACGGGTCGCGGTTTCGTACTCCGAGAAGTACGAAGACAAAACCATAGGGCGGAAGGAGGACTACGAAAAAGTTGAGGAAGACCGCGCATCCTATGCCGAAGAAGAACTGTCAACGATGATCGCCAGAAACAAGAACTGCATGCTCTTGAGCCACGATACCAATCACGCCGACTATCGGGTAAGTATCTCGGTTAGCAGGTTCATGGGTGACGCTAGCACCTATGGGGAAGCGACTTTGAGCGTCACGCGAACCAACGGTGATGTTGTGCTCACAGAGCATTTCTATCAAGACAAGAAAACGGACGACATCGCACAGCAGCCGATAAAGCGAGCATGGGATGTACTCTGCAACCCCGAATGATTTCTTCAAAAACCCAGCGCTGGCATTCGCCCATCGAGGCAGCCGCGGATGCCCAAAACCCCGTCTTCTGGTGAAGTTATCTGTTCGTCTGCTGGACAGGCTTCATAGGGTGACGCCGATCAATCTCTTCCATGATCTGCTCAGCCCAGCGGATCGAATCGGCAATGGCGCTAACCGTGGCAGGAATTCGTGCTCCGCTGTCGTACTGCGCCAGTCTGCGTGCTGCCAAAATTGAGGCAGCAATGAGCAGCACGCGCTTGCGCCCTTCGTCCACAAGGCGAGGATAGCACGTTCGTCTTTTGTTCGCTGTGCTATTCCGAACCGGAGACGACAAGAGTCAAGCTAATGGCGATGAAGCCGAAACAGAGATAATCAGAACGTGAGCCTCATCATCACGGTTGTAACCCCTTACGCTGTGGTTCAAGTTTCTGACATGCAAGTCACCGCATTCAAGGATGGAACCGTGGTGTCAGGGCAGCAACGGAAGTCCATCATCATGCAAGGCAGCCAAGTTGTCTTTGTGATCGGCTGGACGGGGCTGGCGACAGTCGGTAATCACAACACTGGCGAATGGCTTCATCGTCAATTGGACGCCATGAACGCTCCCAGTCTTCCGCTTGAAACAATCGTTAAGAGCCTCGCCGATTCGGCGACTCTGCATTTTGCCACTCTTCCAAAGATGGACAAACGAAGTACGTTTAGCTTGGGCGGTTGGTTCGTGATACCCATCAACACAGTGGAACCATTTTCCGCTCGCATTACCAATTGTGAAACCGATCCCGTTGGCACCTTGTCCGCCACCGCATCTGTGAAATTTGAGTATGGCTTCGGCTTGCGAAACCCGAAGAAGCCGCCATCCAAGCACCCTTATATGGTTACCGTGACCGGAGACGAAAGAACTGCGCTTGAGTTGAAGACGTATTGGCGTGGGTTACGCGGACTGCTGAAGCGTCTGGTGGATAGCAGCAGGATCAGCAGCGCTTGCCGCCAGATTGCTCTGGCGGTTGCAATGAAACAAGACGAAAAGAAAAAGAAGAACGCGCACTACGTAAAGACAGTGGGCAAAAGTCTGTTGGCGATAGAAATGGACAGCAGCGGCGCTAGTCAATGCTTCTTCTTCCCTGAAGACGGCTCCAGTACGCTCGTCTTAGCCGCAGACATTGTCTCTGCTGCTCTCAGCACGAAGGGAGTAACAATGGATCGAAGGCTCAACAAAGATGGCAATGTCGAAATCATGGTCAAAGGCTGGTTCAAGCGGAACGCCTAAGCATAAAAAGCACTTTGCCACACATCGCACCGTAGATTTCCGATTGGAGTTCGGGAATGAAACCTGACATTGCGATATTCGCGGACTACATTGCTCTCGCTTATCACGAAGCGCGAAACGTCCGGCATCTCGTGCGAGCAGGATACTTGGACAAGGCTCGCTATGCGCTGCTGATCTCTGGCATGCCAACGAACCGTGGAGAGGCGTGGAAGGCGCTGGAACCGACGCGGCGTCAGGCGGCATGTGCAACCTCGGCGCGGGAGGCGGAGGGGACATTTCAGCGCAGGTTCGACCTCTGGCTGGAGGACTTGGTCGCCATATCTGAGGACCCACACTGGAACGGAACTCAGAGGGGCGGCAACCGATGGGCTGAGATTAACCGAGCGCTAATCCTGCTGCGAACTGCGATAGATGAGCATGACAAGAATCGCACCACCGAACTGCTTGAACAGCTTCCACTGATGTCGCACAATACCGGGCGGGTTGGTGAAAAGCTTCGGTTGCTAAACGGGTAGTTCAAGTCAGCCCCGATGGTCGTATCAAGGTGGTCACAAAGGCTGCCTGCACCTCTGAAACGCCAGAGCCGACCCAATCCCCTTCCGGTTTCCAAAAGCCTCAGAAACGGCTTCCCGCCTGCCTCGCTAGGTGAGTCCAAACGGCCCTTTCCGCACCTCACGTCTGAGTTTGGCCCCGAGTAGCCAGTCGAAGTAGGCGCGTGACACTGCGTTTAGGCTGTCGAATCTGGGTCTCCGATAGGCAGCGAGTAACAGGCAGCAACTGGAAAACGTCTGTCGCTGAATCTTAGCGAAACTCTGCAGTGCTGCTTCCGACATATCGTCATGCGGTGGCACCTTGCCGACCTGCCGGGCCAAGCGGCCAGCGTGGACCGCCGCGTTGAGCTTCTTCACCGCCTGCTTTACGTTCTCGACAGCCTTCACTCCGAGACCGGACGGCTCACTGTCCATCAATTCGAGCGCGTACTCTAGATAAAAACTCGCTTCCCTGTGTGCAGCGTAAGAAATCGGCTTCCTAGCGTCCTGCGCGAAACCACCACTTGTCTTGTCGTTGAAATTCTTCCACTCTATTGGGTGGTCGGTGAAATAAAGTGCCCAAAGAATTAGCTCCACAAAACGACGCAATTCTGCCTCAGCTACCGAAGATTGGCCGACACCAACCAAGAGGGGAATCCGCACCACGACATTCCGAGCCGGATGCAAACGAGGGCGCAAACTCAAGGTCGAAAGACTCCCAAGTACTGTGTAGGTTGCTAGGGATAGTTCATATACCTCTTGGAATGCGGCGCAGAAATCGGCCGCTGTCATACACTTCTCGACTATTTTCCTGCTATCAGCAGTGTAATCGGCGACCAACTGACGAATTTTCGCTGACGTGGGAAGAAGGCTACTCACTGCTTTCCGTTCTTGATAACGTCAATCCACCCTTGGGTCTGGCTATTCCTTCCGGCGAGCAGATCGTCAATCACTTCACTTCTCCGCTGGTCGGGTAGCGTTTCAATGAGACTGGTGAGCCTGCTTGCCAGCCGATCTCTACCCTCCTTCGGTTTCGCCGTGAGCCTCAGGCCAAGACTATTCGCATACGTGATAAGCGAGCGAGTACTTTCAAAAATCTTAGAGCGCCGTATCAGACTCAGAATCTGCGATCTCTCACCGGGCGCGTTTGCCGTCCTGCTCCGGGGGTTGGGTGCCACCGTGGAACGCACCCTGCGCCGAGAAATATCCGCAGCAGGCTCAGCTTCATGCGCGAGTGTGCGAAGTGCGGCCTTCATGGAACGGGAAATGCCCCCGTAATTGCTGGCCTCTATGAAGTCCGATGCTTTGTGCATGGCCAACAGTCTATGCAAGTCGCCCAAAATCGCGTGGACGTTGGATTTCGTCACTATTTCTTCCCCTTTCCGGCACCCGCAACCTTCGACAAAACCGTGATACGCGCCTTCAACTCGTCGGCAATCTTAGATGCAGCCTTGCGTGATTTGTCGTGCGCATATAGCGTTTCGAATATCGGAGTTTGATCCTTCACAGAGCGGATGAAAGACCGTGAAAACTTCAGCATTGATGAGAAGAGATGAATGTCTTCTCTCTTTGCTGCTGCTTGCACTTCGAGCATTGCTTCGTTCTCGACATTCGAATCGCCAATTACCTGTGTGAAAACGACTCCTAGAATTTTCACAAAGTGCGGGTCTGGACAGTTGCTCCGAAAGGTTTTGATCGTTTCTGTTAGATTTGCGAATCCCAATATCGAGAATCTATCAGGACGCATCGGTATCAGGAGATAATCGGAAGCTGTGAGCGCCATTGTAGTCAAGACGGAGTCTGTTGGAGCGCAATCTATAAAGACGTAGTCGTACCCGTCCCTGATAACACTCAGCAGCTTCTCTAGCCGATAGTCCATCTGGGCAGGATTCTTGACGATCCATGCAAGGCTGAGTTCCGCTGGCAGGAGATCAAATCTTTTCCCGCCTGTGCCTTCGATTGGATGCAGGGCCATCCGAGGGTTCTTCTTTATCCTTTTCAGCCGGAGGTCAAGCTTTGGCGGATCAGTCAGCAAGTCCGCGATGGTGCCAGCTTTCTTTCTGTGCGCTTGGAATGACTTGAAATCCATTACGTACTGCGTCGCATTGAACTGCGGATCAAGGTCCACCAAAAGCACGTTCGCGCTCTCGTTCTGATGCATATGCCAAGCCAAATTCACGGCGAGGGTGGTCTTGCCGACCCCACCTTTCATATTCAAGAGAGCGACGGTGACTGTCACTTGAACTCCTTAAATCCAACACTCACTTTGATTTAAGAGGAATATATCAGCATTGCAACAATCTTGGATACGCTTTCCGGAATGCTCCGCAGTGTGCCAGCGCGGCCGAGGCAATGGTACATCCGTTCGACGACGAACCAGCACACGAGTGAATCGGAAGACTTATAAGGAACGGATTGACGAGCGGCGGGCCACGTACAAGACAGCCCCTACGCCCCGTCCCCGGCAGCTCAAATTGCCCCAAATCGGCATCCCGAATGGTCACCCAATGCAGACCGCCCATGCGAAAAATGAATCACCACACATGAACGCCGCGATCCGAGAGCGCAGACCCGCGACCGAGGAAATCTCCGGGCTGGAGCGGAACCCCGTCTTGGAGACGGGAGACGAGGCGGTGTGGTATGCCGCGGTCTGAACGTCCTGCTGCTTGCTGATGTCCGGCTCTGTGGGCAACGACCGCCCGCAGAGGCGGTATTCGGGGCCGCTTGCCAGCCTGAGGAGCGGCGTGTAAGCAACAATCAAGACTGCTGCTGCGTTCTATGGAACACGAAGACGAACACCATCACGCTGAAGCAACCAAACGCATAGATGAACGACGAGAAGAGCGTGACCGCGGGAACCAAGCCCCGCAGCAGATTGAGGAAGTTGAAGACGCACGTCTACACCAAAAGAGCCGTGATCAGAATCGTTCCGATCAGTGCCAGCAACGCCGCGTTTTTGAGTGTCATGCTCGGAGTATCAAGGTTGCCAGTGACAGCCGCAACTCTGGCTCCTGCCTTGGGGCTGCTCGCCAGTCTGAAAAGGCGACGGGCAACTAGGGGTAGTATCTTTAGCGATTGCTGAGAGCGTCTGGACATCACCATGAGAACCTTCACCCGAAACGCCGAACTCGACCGCATCGGAGACTTCCTCAAAAGCTGCAAGTCGCTGGGCACCTGAAATCTGAGCAAGATTTGAGCAAAGAATCGGGGTCTAATAGGGCTATTCTTGAGGAAAAAACAGAAGAGAGCGCAGTAAGGACAATCGAATCAAAGGGATTTTTGCAGACCTCTCCCTTACCACTTGGGTACCGCGCCCCTGCTCATTAAAGTAGCGTTACTGGCGGAAAAAGTCTACCCAGCGCCAGGGATAAGCATCATGGACAGGAAAGCTGTGCCGCGCCGAAAGGCTTCAGCTGAGATCCAAGATTCAGCCCCGGCGGAGGTCCAGCCTGTCCTGCCAGCACGGTCAAGGTTCCCGAAAAGCCAGACGCGCACTGAAGTGGAACAATACGCTTCCACTCGCGTTTGGCCTGGGAACACATGCCGGATGGCATCTTTGGGACTGAAGGTGGCAAGTTCATATACAGACTGATACTTGATAGTTGGTTCAAATGGTGATTTGGGGGTGATTTTTGCGCGCGAAACGTCAGTGTCGGTTTTTTCAACGAGTTGCGGAGGGATTTCGCCACCCCCAACGGTACCTAACGCACTGCCTGCCAGACCAACACCTATGGTTGCACAAGTGAAGCCAACCATTCACGATGTACTCGCCGCATCCCGTCCGCAGATAGGTAATGCGCAGAGATGATCTTGTTCCTATATAGGGGATGCTGCTGACTATTCGTATAGCCTGTCTGGTATCGCTCATCGTGCTCCGGGTAGATACCTAGCAGTCCAAGTGTTGCTCCGACCATACAATTTTCCATGTTATGCACGAGAGGCAGGAACCGCGATGATCCTACCGATGCAGAGCCTAATACCCTCTTGCGAGGGCAACTTCGGTTGTTCTAGACTTCCTTACGGATAGTCCCATCCACGAAAACTTGACAGGTGCTTGTCGGCGTAACTGCTGTCAATGGGGACGCTCAACGCGCCATCGGGGCACCCGATACTTAAGTTAAAGCCAAGGAGATACGAATGGCCACCACAACCGTCCCTGAAGTGACCAAGAAGACCGCGCCTGTTACCCTCACCCCCAATGCTGTTGCCAAGGTGCCAATTCTGGTTTTGATGGCGCTCCTCTGCTGCTGGCCTCCGCAGGCGCTACAGGCCTCAGATCTGGATTCGAAGTTCTTCCCGCCTAATGCGGACACCAAAACCGCTCTGGTAAACGCCCTGACCACAGCCCAGAACTCCAATCGCAGGTTGATGGTGATTTACCAGGGAAGCTGGTGCAACCTTTGTCCGGAATTCCAAAGGGACATCGCAGCTAAAGATAAATCTGGTTCTTTGGATGCCGCCTATGTCGTCGTGGTTACGAAAACGGAGGACCTGAAAGACCTCCAGGAGTTCGCACAGCATCTTGACCCCGACTTGAAGCTTACCCCTGACAATGGCCCTCTAATCACGGTATTTGACAAAGACGGGAGCTTCCTCGACTCTCGCACCGCAGCCCGCATGATGGAGAATGGGCAGCTCTCCAGCACGAAAATTGACAAGCTTGTGGAGCGCTGGAAGCTCTTGCCGCCAGCCTCCGATCTGTTTAAGGCTGGCCTGGCAAACGTTCAAAGCAGCAGCAAGAGGGGAATTGTGCAGTTTGGCGCCGACTGGTGCAAGTACTGTCACATGATGGACAAGTTTTTCGAGCAGAGCGCAGCCTCGCCCGTCCTAAGCAAGTATTACGTCCGCATCCTGATCGACTACGAGCGAAACGAAGGAGCACCGCAATTGGCAGCCCGCCTGGGTGAAAACGGTAATGACGGCTTGCCGTGGTGGGTCATGCTCGATGCCGGCGGCACGCCGCTGGCAAACTCGCACGCGCCCAAAGGGAACATCGGCTTCCCCACGGAAGAGGACGAACGCGTGTATTTCATGTCCGTCGTGCAGTCGACGGCGAAGGGAATCACCCCGGAGGAATTGGCCGTCGTGAACAAAGCCCTCGATGACTACATGGCAAAGCCGGGCAGCAAATAGGTGATCTTCCATCCGTAATACTGCGCCAGCCCCGCGCACACCGCCGCAATGCGTCGTCCCGGCCCGCGGACACACCAGCCGCCGCTCACGGTGTCCTTGTCCTTGTTGGCGAATAGGTGCGCCGCGCCGGACAGAACCCCTGATGGCTGTGCCGCTGAGTGGGCAGGGGAAGGCTGGACGGTAGCCACGGGCTTCCGCTCTTGGTGTTGCTCTACCAGCGTAGCTGTCTGTTCTTCAAGAGTGCCTTTGCTCGTAAGGCCAGTAAGCTCTGAGACAGAGGTACTGAGACAGTACAAAGACAGTAGAGGTAACCTGTTATGAGTGAGCCACCTCGTTACCTGAGTTGGGCTCCCTCGTTACCTGAGTAGCACCAGCCTCGTTACCTGAGTAGGGCAACCCTATGGCGACACTTGATTTCGCTACTCTGAAGTGGCCCCACTTCGATCATTACATTTGGCCCCACCCTAACCGATAGATCGGCCTACCCTGTCTGCGAA
>OBLU010003484.1_pt1 | contig 14252 bp, 12 predicted proteins | sample 1518681 | NCBI WGS metagenome assembly OBLU01 (sample SAMEA3539304, study PRJEB22396) | soil metagenome | biome: tundra; feature: field; material: soil | place: USA | collected 2010-05 | depth 0.15 m
AGACGCACGCTCCCGGCCGCTTCCGGGCGTTCGTCGGCTACGACGAGCCGGTCGCTCACCGGATCGAGGCGGGCGCGGACGCGTTCGTCATGCCGTCGCGGTTCGAACCGTGCGGCCTCAACCAGATGTACTCGCTCGCATACGGCACGCCGCCGATCGTGCGAAAGACGGGCGGCCTCGCGGATTCGGTCGCCGGATTCAACGGCCACAACCTCGACCTCGCGACCGGCTTCTCATTCGATGAGGCCTCCCCGCACGCGCTCGCGGCGACTGTTCTCTTCGCCCAGAGCGTCTTTTTCCACCGCGAGACGTGGCATCGCATCGTCGCGAACGGCATGGCTCAGGATTTCTCGTGGGACCGCTCGGCCGGGCAGTATGAGGCGGTCTACCGGCGCGCGTGCGAGCTCCGCGGCCTGCCCTGGTAGGACCTACTTTCATAGATCCTTCTCTTCGACTCCGATCTCCCGCACGACCTCGAGAAGCGCCGCATGGACTCCCGGTGTCGCCGCCAGGACGTTGCCGCGCGTCCGCCAGGTCGGCCCGCCCTCGAAGTCCGTGACGATTCCGCCGGCCTCCGCGATGAGGAGCGCGCCCGCCGCCGTGTCCCATGGCGAGAGGCCGAACTCGAAGAAACCGTCGAAGATCCCGGCCGCGACGTAGGCGAGGTCGAGCGCGGCGCTGCCCGCGCGACGGATCGAGCGCGACCTCATGAAGAGAGCCCGGAAAATCGAGAGATACCGGTCGATCTTGTGCTGCTGTCGGAACGGAAAGCCCGTCGCGAGTGCCGAGCCCTCGAGCCCGGAGCGCGGCGGGACGCGCAGCCGCTGCCCGTTTCGGAAAGCGCCGGAGCCCGACTCGGCGGTGAAGAGATCGTTCTTGACCGGGTCCCAGACGACTCCGACCTCAAGCGCGCCGAGGAGACCGGCACGCGTGCGCGCGATAGAGACCGCCCAGTGCGGGAAGCCACGCACGAAGTTCGCCGTGCCGTCGAGCGGGTCGACAATCCACGAGGGAGCCGTCTCGTCCGCACCCGAGAGCCCCGTCTCCTCGCCCAGAAAACGGTCCAAAGGAAACGCGCCGAGAACCACGCGCCGGATGACCGCCTCGCTCTCGCGATCGGCGATCGAGACGACATCGTTGAGAGCTTTCTCCTCGACGAGCGCGGGATCGAGCCGCCCGAAGTGCCCGACGAGGACCTCTCCAGCCTCGCGCGCGGCGGCAATCGCGGTATCGAGCGAGCGAGTGCCGCTCAATGGAACACGGGCGGCTCGTCCTCTTCCGCCATCTTCTCGGAGGCCGCCTGGGCCTGTGTCGACTCCGGGAAGCGTTCGACGATCTCGGCCCACACCTCGCGGGCAAGCCCGCGGACACCCAGCTCCTCGGCGAGCTCGGCGCGCGACAAGAGGTTCTCCGGTTCGTCCGGGCGCAGCGCCGAGAGAAACGTCACCGCCCGAAAACGGCCTGCCTCGTCTCCGGCTCGCCCCCGGCAGCCCGAGAGGTTGCGCAGGACGCGTTCGAGGAGCGCCGGAAGCTCCATCTGCCGGAGATACTCCGCGCGCCACGGAACCCGCCCGCCCGCAAGCGCCTTCACTTTGCGCCGGCAGTCGTCGATCGTCAGCGGCACGCCTCCCGCGAAAGGATCGGCGAGCGTCCCGGGCGGCGATCCAACGCGCACGATGAAATGGCCCGGGAGGCCAATGCCCGCGACGGGGATTCCCGCGCGGCGTCCCACTTCCATCCAGACGACCGAGAGGAGGATCGGCATGCCCCTGCGGCGTTCGAGGAGCGGGCCGAGGAGGGCGTTGCGCGGGTCGTAGTAGTCGTCCGCGTCACCGGAGAACCCCAGCTCCTCGGAGAGAACGCGCGCGAGGAGCCGCGCCTTCTGGAACGAGGACCGCGTCCCCGCCATGCGCTGCCGCACGGCGTGCGCGGCCGTGTCGAGAACCGCCTTGCCCGAGCGGCGAGCGGCAGGCGGCGTGCCCTCGATCGAGAACAGAGCTCCGACGAGGTCATCGCGGCGCACAGCCTCGAGGAACTCGGAGAGATCCCGTTCGTCCTCGCGCGACCAGAGCTCTTTCATCGCACCACCTGGAATCCCATTCTAGTGAACGCGGACCGTCCACGCGTCGTGATCGTGGGCGTGAGCGAGCCGAAGCGTGATTCTTCATTTCTGTCGACCATTCCAGGCGGCGCATTGGAGACGAATCGCGCGATCGGGAGATAATGTACGCGCGGCTTCCCATGACAGCAGCTTCGGGCGCCCGACTCGGGCCGTACGAAATCCTCGCTCCGCTCGGGAAGGGCGGGATGGGCGAGGTCTATCGCGCGAAGGACACGCGGCTCGGCCGCGAGGTGGCGATCAAGGTGCTGCCCGAGGCCTTCGCGTGCGACCCGGACCGCGTGGCGCGCTTCCGGCGCGAGGCACAGCTCCTGGCCTCGTTCAACCATCCCAACATCGCAGCCATCTACGAGTTCGACGAGGCGAAGGGAACCCTATTCCTCGTCATGGAGCTCGTCCCCGGCCAGACGCTCAAGCAGATGCTTCTCGAGCGCCCGCTGTCCGTGGGCGAGGCGCTGCCCGTCGCGTGCCAGATCGCCGAGGCCCTCGAGGCCGCGCACGCCAAGGGAGTTCTGCACCGCGACCTCAAGCCCGCCAATGTGAAGGTCACGCCCGAAAAGAAGGTGAAACTCCTGGACTTCGGCCTCGCGAAGGCCTTCTATCCCGCAACCCTTTCTCCCGACACCTCTCAGTCCCCCACCGTGCCCGCCGAGCAGACACAACAGGGGATGGTCATCGGCACGGCGGCGTACATGAGCCCCGAGCAGGCCCGCGGAAAGACGCTCGACGAGCGGAGCGACGTGTGGTCCTTCGGTTGCGTCCTCTTCGAGATGCTCTCCGGCCGGAAGGCCTTCGAGGGCGACACGCTCTCCGACATCCTCGTCGCTATTCTCGAGCGTCAGCCCAACTGGGACGCGCTCCCTCCCGAGACGCCGCCCGCCATCGTCGAGCTGCTGAAGCTGGCGCTGAAGAAGAATGTCAACGAGCGCCTGGAGAACATCGCTGACGGGCGGAGCGTGATCGAAGGCATCCTGACCGGCGGGACCCCCGCCGTGGCGCGCCCGCGCACGTCGACGCGAACGGTTTCGCGATCGCTCGCCGAGCGGCCCGGCCGACTGCTGATGCTCACGGCGCTTCTCGCGCTGGCGGGCGTGACGGCGTGGATGGGAGTGAAGTCGCGCGACGGGCGCGGCTCGCTCCCGAAGGAGAAGTACCTCGTGGTCCTGCCTTTCAAGGACCTCACCGGGCAGGCCGAGGGCAAGCTCATGGGGGCCGGCATGGCTGAACACCTTTCCGCCGTGCTCGCGCGCGCTTCCGGCGTGCTCGTCATGCCCGCCGCCACAGGATCGGCGCCGGCGAGCGAGGGCGACCTGCAGCGGCTCGCGCAGGAGCGCGGCGCGAACCTCTTCATCCGTGCCTCCGTCCAGCGCGAGGGTGAGCGCATGCGCGTCGCATACTCGCTCCTCTCCAGCGCCTCTCCGGCGCAGCTCGACGGAGCAGTCGTCGAGGGATCGGCGTCGGACGTGTTCGGACTCGAGGACCGCCTCGCGGAGAAGGTGCTCGCGTCACTCCGCGTCCGCGCGACAGAGGCTTCCCCTCCGACGAGCCACCCCGGCCTCGAGCGACCCGAGCAGCAGATACAGTACCTGCAGGCGCTCGGCGCGCTTCAGCGGTATGACGACCCGAAGTCCCTGGAGAGCGCGATCGACCTCCTCTCGAAGATTCCGGGTGGGACCGACTCCGCCCTCGTTCAGGCCGCGCTGGGGCGCGCGCTCCTCGCTTCCTACGGCCACACGAAGGACAGCGCGGTGGCCGAGCGGGCGCGGCAGGCCGTCGAGCGCGCCGCCGCCCTCGACCCATCGAACCCCGAGGTGCGCGTGACGCGCGGACAGCTCCTCACCCTCACCGGACGGCCTCAGGAGGCCGTCGGGGAGATCCGCAAGGCGCTCGAGGTGCAGCCGGATTCCGCCGAGGCGGTCACGGCCCTCGGCCAGGCGCTCCAGAAATCCGGAGACCTGGCCGAAGCGGAACGCATCTACCTGCACGGCGTCACGCTCCGGCCCACGTTCTGGGGGAGCTTCAACAAGCTCGGCGCCTTCTATGTCGCCACGACGAAGTACGACAAGGCGATCGAGGCCTTCCAAAAGGCCATCGCCTTGAACCCCGAGAGTGCCGCCCTCCATTCCAACCTCGGCGCCTCCTACATGCGGCTCGACCGCTTCGAGGAAGCGCGCGCAGCCTTGCAGAAGTCGATCGAAATCCAGCCGACGAACTACGCGCTGTCTAACCTTGGCACGTGCCTTTACCTCCTCGGGCGCTACGAGGAGGCCGCCTCGAGCATCGAAAAGGCGATCGCGCTCACGCCGAAGAATTTCAAGTACCGCGCCTACCTGGGAGACGCGCTCACGTGGGCGCCGGGTCAGGCGAAACGCGCTGCGGAGGCCTACCGCGCCGCCGTGCCCCTCGGCGAGGAAGAGCTCCGCATCAGCCCGCGCGACGCCGCGGCGCTCACGACGCTCGCGCGCTGCCGGGCGCGTCTCGGCGAGAAGGCTCGCGCGTGGGAGGACGTCCAGCGGGCGCTCGTGCTCGCCCCGGACAACACCGACGTGCTGAAGCGCGCCGCCATCGTGGCCGCGGTCCTCGGCAAGCGCGAGGAAGCGTTTTGGCTCCTCGAGCGCGCGGTCTCCGGCGGCTATGGCACCGCCGAGATCGAGCGCGATCCCGACCTCGCTTCCCTCCGCGGCGACCCGCGGTTCCAGGATATTCTCTCGAAGTTCCCCACAGCCCGGAAACCCACGACATAAAGTAAGGAGGTTCTCGATATGCGTCTCACCACTAAGACTTCCCGCACCGGGGCCCTGCTCGTTCTGCCGTTCGCACTGGCGCTCGGATGTGGACCTAAAGACGATTCGAAGAAGACTGCCGAGTACGATTACAAGGACGTTATCGTCACCGTCACGCTGGACGGAGCGCAAAGTCCCAAACCCCTGCGCGATCCCGTTCCGCTGTCCAAGAAGGAACTGCATCGCGCCCGCTGGGACTACTGCGGGAAGGGCGACATGGACATCAGAATGAAGGACAAAGGGGACGACCCCTTCGACCCCGTTTGGGAGCGTTGGGTTGAGGACGGCTGTCAGCACTTCCGTTCCCCGAAAATAAAAAAGGACGCCCGCGAGAAGAAGGACCCGTCGTACAAGCCCTACAAGTACACGATCACAGTCACGATTCCTGGAATCAAAGACCCCTTCGTGAACGATCCCGACATCGACATCATGGAGTGAGAGCGTAGCGGCGTCAGCCGGATTCCTGCCCGCGTCCTAGTGCCGCTTCACGATCGAGTCGAGGATCATGAGGAAGGCATTCTGCTGGTTCGCTTCGGTCTTGTTGATGACCGCGAGGCAGGAGCCGTCCGGAAAGAGCTGGTGGAGGTCCTCGGCGGGCCGGCTCGAAAGGATCACGATCCGCCGGCAGGTGACGCCGCGCTCCTTCGCAAGCTCGAACAGCTTCCGCCCGCCGAAGAGCGGCAGCTCGAGGTCGACGAGGAGGAGACTCACGTCGGGGCCGAGCGCGTCGAGCGCGGCGATCGGATCCCGGTGGAACTCGAACGAGACAGCGGGCCCGTACCGGCAGGCGAGGACGGCGCGCCAGGATTCCGCGTAGAGCGGGGACTCGTCGACGAAGACGACGCGCTTTGGCTTTCCGGCCGTGACCGGTACCTCCCCGGACACCGGGCGGAGATACGAACCGCTCATCGAACGCTCCCGGCCGTGCCCGCGCCACGCGCGAAGACCTCGCGTCCGCCCACGAAGGTCCGCTCCACGCGCCCGCGCAGCGTGCGCGCCGTCCACGGGGAGTTCTTCGAACGGCTCGCGAAGCCGTCGGGCGTGACGTGCGTCGATTTCGTCGTCGAGAAAACGACGACGTCCGCGGGCGCTCCCTCGGCAAGCGTGCCGCCCGGAAGAGAGAAGACGCGCGCGGGCGCCGTCGACAGCACCTCGACGAGGCGCACGAGCGTGATCGCGCGCGGAACGAGCAGCGCGTCCACGAGAACCGATAGAGCCGTCTCGAGCCCCGTCACGCCGAAGGGCGCGTCCTCGAACTCGAGGGCCTTCTCGTCCTCGTGGTGCGGCGCGTGATCCGTCGCGACGGCGTCGATCGTCCCTTCCACGAGCGCGGCGACGAGGGCCGCGCGGTCGGCTTCGGCCCGGAGCGGCGGGTTCATCTTGAACCGCGTGTCGTAGCCGGATCGCCCGACGTCCTCGTCCGTGAGCGTGAGATGGTGGGGCGTCACCTCGCACGTCACGAGGGCGCCCTCGCGCCGCGCGGCGCGAATCGCTTCGAGGCTCTCGCGGGTGGAAACATGGGCCACATGGAGCCGCGCCTTCGTGAGCGCGGCGAGCTGCACATCGCGCGCGACCATCGCGGACTCTCCCACGTTCGGCCAACCCGGCAGCCCGAGGCGCGTCGAGGTCCAGCCTTCGTTCATGACGCCCCCTCCCACCAAGGAAGGGTCCTCCTCGTGGACGACGACGGGGAGACCGAACATCGAGGCGTACTCGAGGGCGCGCCGCATGAGCATGCCGTTCGCGATGGACTTTCCATCGTCGGAAACGGCGACGATCCCCTCGGCCTTCATCAATCCGATCTCCGCGAGCTCGACGCCCTTGAGCCCCTTCGAGACGGCGCCGATCGGGTAAACGCGCACGACGGCCGTCTCGCGGATGCGACGCACGAGGAAGGCGACCGCCGGTGCGTCGTCGAGCGCGGGCATCGTGTTCGCCATCGCGCAAACGGCCGTGAAGCCGCCTGCCGCCGCCGCGCGGGTGCCCGTCGCGACGGTTTCCTTGTACTCGAAGCCCGGTTCGCGAAGGTGGGTGTGGAGGTCCACGAAGCCCGGCGCGACGACGAGGCCCGCGGCGTCCACGACGTCGGCCCCCTTGGCCGCAATCCTCTCGTCCACCTTCGCCACGACGCCGTCGCGGAGAAGAACGTCGAGCGTCTGGTCGAGGTTGCGGGACGGGTCCACGACGCGCCCGCCCCGGAGAAGGACGGCCTCAGTCATCGCCGCTCGTCCCGATCAGGAGATACAGCACCGCCATCCGCACGGCAACGCCGTTCTCCACCTGTTCGAGGATGACCGAGTCCGGCCCGTCCGCCACGGAGGAGTCGATCTCGACGCCGCGGTTCATGGGGCCCGGGTGCATGACGATCGCGTCCTTCTTCGCGAGACGCCGCCGCGCGGGCGTCAGGCCGAAGAGGTCGAAGTACTCCTTGTCGGACGGGAAGCCGAGGCCGCCACCGCGCTCCTTCTGCACGCGCAGCATCATGACGACGTCGGCTCCCTCGACGGCTTCCTCCACCCGCGTCACGACGCGCGCGCCGGTGCGCTCGATCTCGACGGGCAGCAGCGTCGCCGGGCCGGACAACGTGACGCCCGCGCCCATCTTCGTCAGGAGCGACACGTTCGAGCGCGCGACGCGGCTGTGCGAGACGTCGCCGCAGATCGCGACCTTCAGGCCCGCAAGGGTGCCTTTCGCCCGCCGAATTGTGAAGGCGTCGAGCAGAGCCTGCGTGGGATGTGCGTGCGTGCCGTCGCCCGCGTTCACGACGGCGCACGGCAAGTGGCGCGCGAGGAGGTGCGGGGCGCCCGAGCGCTGGTGGCGAATGACGATCGCGTCCGGCGCCATCGCCATGAGGTTCTTCCCGGTGTCGAGGAGCGTCTCGCCCTTCGCGACCGACGTGCCCGAGGCCGAGAAGGCGATCGAGTCGGCCGAAAGCCGGCGCTCGGCGATCTCGAACGAGAAGCGCGTGCGCGTGGAGTTCTCGAAGAAGAGGTTCGCGACGAGCTTTCCGCGGAGCGTCGGGACCTTCTTGATGGCACGCTGGTTGATCTCGCGCATCGACTCGGCCGTGTCGAGGACGAGCCGGATGTCGTCCTCCGTGATCGACTCGATGTCGAGGAGGTCTTTTCGGGATAGCGTCGAGACGCGCGGGACGGCGGGCTCCGGGGATTCGCTTCGCTTCGTGGTCACGCCGTCCGCACCCGTCTATTTCTTCGAACGCCGCTTCGGTCGCTTCGCCCTCACCGCTCTACGCGCCGCCTTCCGCGGCGTTTTCGGCAATACCTGGCGGTCGAGGAGCCAGACATCATCGACGCCGTCCGTCTCCCGGAACGTGACCGAGACGATCTCGGTGGCCGACGTGGCGATTCTCTTGCCGACGAACTGCGCTTCGATCGGGAGCTCACGCCGGCCGCGGTCCACGAGGACGGCGAGGAGAATCTTCCGCGGGCGGCCGAAGTCGAGAATGGCGTCCATCGCGGCGCGCACGGTCCGCCCCGTGAACAGCACGTCGTCGCAGAGGATGACCGTGCGGCCCTCCACGGGAAACGGGATCTCCGTTTTCTTCAGGACCGGCGAAGCCGCGATCGTGGAGAGGTCATCGCGATAGAGCGTGATGTCGAGGAGCCCGACGCTCACGCGCACGTGCTCGGTCCGCTCGATCTCGGCGGCGAGACGCCGCGCGAGCGGGACGCCCCGGGTGCGGATCCCGATCAGGACGAAGCCGTCGGTTCCGCCTTCGGCCTCGACGATCTCGTTGGCCATCCGGGCGATCGCCCGCCCCAGGCCGGCGGCGTCGAGCAGCCGGAGCTTCCGGTAAGTTCCCGCAGCCTCTCCCATGAGCGCCCGCGGACGTTACACAACGCTTTCGGCGGCGTCAAACGAACCTGACGACATCCTCAGCCGCCTCGCGTCAGCGTGACGCCGGCGAGAACGGCCAGGACGGCGGAGGGAGAGCAAGCTCCCGCTCCCTCCGGGCGAGGAGACGCGGCTGCGGGGATCCCGTCCGGGCGATCTCCTCCTCGAGCATTCCGCGCCGCTCGAAGTAGACGTCGGCGATGTACGCGCGCTGGAGGAGAAGAGAAAGAGGAAGAGGCTTAGAAAGGTAAAAAAGACAGCCGATAGCCGCGCACGCCGCGACGCCGAGGGAGAAAGCGAACACCGCCCTCCGCCTCCCGCCCCTCTTCTCTTCCCTCTTCCCTTCTAAGAAGAAATATGCCGCGACACCCACGATCGCGGGCAGCACGAAGCGTGCCGCGACGGGCGCGACGAGATGCAGCGCGTTCGGTCCCGTCAATCCCCTTTCGAAGAAAAAACCTGAGAACGTCGCCCAAGGCACGGCGAAGCCAGGAGGAACGAACGGAAACGCGAGCGATGTCGTGCATGTGGCGAATGTCGCTGCCCCGACGAGCGCGCTTTCGAGCATGCCTCCCTTTTGAAAAACAAACGGGAACACGAGAAACGGCAGCGCGGCCACGAGATACCGCGGCCCCACCGTGAAGCCGCCATGCCAGTTCGGATAGCCCGCATACAGGAGGAGGAGCGACAGGGGCGCGAGCGCGAGCGCGAGGCGGCTCCCCCGCGGCAGCGCGTCGCGGGACGCCCGAAGCGCTCCGGGCCACAGGAGGAGGAACGGCGAGAAGACGAGAAGGCCCTTCGATGGATCCGCAAGGAGGCGGAGAAGGATCTCCGGAGACGGCAGGGAGATGCCGAAGATGCCGGCCGACGCAAGCGACCGGAAGCCCGAAGCGCGCTCGTGAGCGGAGGACAGCTCGAAAACGCCCCCGAAGCAGGCGAGGTCGTACGCCCCGAGCGCCACGGCGAAGGGCGCGCCGCCAACGGCGAGGGCGAGAGCGCGTCGGGGCGCGGGAATCGCCGCACAGAGAGCGAGCACGGCTGCGGGCACCGCCGCCGGGTACTCCGAGAAGACGGCGAGACCGAGGAGCGCGCCCGCAAGCACGTCGCGGCGGAACGCGCGGGACGGATCTCCCGGAAGGAAGAGCGCGACCCACGCCCCGAACAGGCACGCCGCCACGAGCGCATGCGAGAAAAGAAGAAGCCCGTAAGCGAAGAGCGGCGTGGCGAATAGGAGCGCAAATGTCACGGACGCGGCGCGCGATCCGGAAACCCCGAGGCGCACGGCCGTTCGGGAGAGGACGAGCGCAAGGAGCACCGCGGGCAGCGTCGCGCCAAAGAGCCGCATGGCCCACAGGACCGGGCGCATCGACGATGCCGACGGAGGACCTGCAAGCGGCCGCGCGAGCAGATAACCGGGCATCGCGACAAGCGCGGCGCCGGGCGCCTTGTTCGAAAAGACGCGCCCGTCCTTCTCCGAGACATCCTCGAAAGCCGCCCCGAGAAGCGGCAGGACAGAAGAGACTTCCGGCGTGCCGCGTTCAGCGAGCGACGCGGCGAACGCCCACCGCGTGAATTCGTTCGGCGAAAGAAAATGCGGAAACACGGGAACGGCGAGAAGCGCCAGAAGGGCGTATAGCCCCACGACGGCCCCGGCCCTCGAGCGCATCGTGTCAGTCTCGCATAGCCGCCATGCAAAATACGCCGGATGGACGTCGTGGATTTCGACTTCACGCTGCCGCCCGAAGCGATCGCCCAGCGGCCCGCGCCTCGCGGCACCGCGCGCCTCATGACGCTGGACCGCGTGACGGGCGTGTTCGGCCATCGCTTCGTCGGCGATTTTCCCGGGCTTCTTCACGCGGGCGACGTCCTCGTCCTGAACGACACGAAGGTCATCCCGGCGCGAATTTTCGGGACGGACGAGAAGGGACGAAGAACGGAGTTTCTGCTGGTCGAAAGGGTCCGGGGAGAGGACCCGGGAGATTCTGCGACTGGTCCCGAGCTTTGGCGCTGCCTCGCAAAGCCGGGAAGGCGGGTGAAGGCCGGGAGGAAGTTTTTCTTCGAAGGGGGTTGGGAGGCCGAGGCGCTCGCGAATGGCGCGCCGGCCCATCCCACGCCTCATTCACCTTCTAAGAAAAGCGCCGATGCGGATCACGCCGCCGCTGGCCTTTACGCTCTGCGGTTCGAGAAGCACGGGAGTAAAACGTCTTCACTCCTCGACGATCTTGCCTCCCTCGGCTCCGCGCCCCTGCCGCCGTACATCCACCGTCCCGGCGGCGTCGCAGACGCGCAGGACGCGGTCGACTACCAGACCGTTTTCGCCGCTCGCCTGGGTGCGATCGCGGCACCCACCGCAGGCCTCCACTTCACGGAAGAGATGCTCGCCGCCATCGCCGCGAAGGGTGTCGAGGTCGCGCGCGTGACGCTGCATGTGGGCCTCGGCACGTTCAAGCCCGTGAAGCTGGACCGCGTCGAGGAGCACCGGATGGACTTCGAGCGGGCGGAGATTCCCGCGGACACCGCCGAGCGCGTGAATCGCGCGAAGGCTCAGGGGCGGCGCATCGTTGCGGTCGGCACGACGTCCGTACGCACGCTCGAGGCCTCAGCCCGCGCACACGGCAAGCGAGTCGCCGCCGGAGCGTTCGAGACGGATCTCTTCCTCGTGCCAGGCGCGGCGTTTCACGTCGTCGACGCGCTCCTGACGAACTTCCACCTCCCCCGCTCGACGCTCCTCATGCTCGTCTCGGCGTTCGCGGGGAAGGAGAACGTCCTCGGCGCCTACCTCGAGGCCGTCGCGGCGGGCTATCGATTCTTCAGCTACGGCGACGCGATGTTCGTCTCGTGAGGCGGCTGCGGGCATGCACCCGCGGCGCGGCGGCACTACATTGACGGTAGACCCCGCGTCCGGCCGGAGGCCCGGCCGGCAGGAAGGAGGCCGCCATGACCTCAACGCACCCCGGCGTGGAGCTCGCAGACCGTCAGGGCCGATTCCTGGAAATGCGCCGCCGCGCGGCGGGAGACGCGACGGCGAAGCCGGCGCAGGCCGAAGGGCCCTGGATCGCGCTGTCGCGCGAGCTCGGATCCGGAGGCAGCGAGCTCGCGGTCCAGGTCGGCGCCGCGCTCGGCTGGCGCATCTACGATCGCGAGATCCTCCAGGCGGTAGCGGCCGAAACGCGGCGCGAGGAGTGGACGCTCGAGCGCTTCGACGAAAAGGCCGTGCGGGGGTTCGGCGAGTACATCGCGCCGTTCATCATTCCGACCGACCCCGGACAGTCCCGCTACCTCGTCGATCTGACGCGCGTCGTGAGGCGGCTCGGGCGCGAGGGCCGCGCGGTGCTCCTGGGACGCGGCGCGAACTTCATCCTGGATCCCACGCACGGACTCCGCGTCCGTGCCGTGGCTCCGGCGGCGGACCGGGCCGAGGCGCTCGCGCATGACCAGGGTCTCACACGCGACGAGGCGCGCCACCGCATCGCGGCGAGCGACGCGGCGCAGCGGGATTTCGTGCGGCAGGCTTTCCAGAGGGAGATCGAGGACCCGGCGGGTTATGACCTCGTCGTCCACCCTCGCGCGCTCGGCCTGCCCGCGGCCGTGGCGGCGATCCTCGCCGCCGCTCGCGCGAAGCTCGACTTCTGAATCGCGGTCGCACGAAAAAAGGCGCGGGCCGCGGGGCCCGCGCCGGTGTTCCGGAAGGACGGCTCGTCAGTACGCCTGGAGGTAGCGATCCACTTCCCAGGGGTGGACGCACGCGATGTACGTCTGCCACTCGGAGCGCTTGGCCTCGACGAATTTCTCGAAGACGTGCTCGCCGAGCGCGTTCTTGAGGAGGTCGTCCTTCTCGAGGCAGTCGAGCGCCTCGGAGAGGTTTCCAGGGAGGACGTCGATCTTCAGGCGTTTCTTCTCGCGCGCCGACATCTCGAAGACGTTCTGGTTCACGGGCTCGCCCGCGTCGAGCTTGTTCTTGATGCCGTCGAGACCCGCCGCGAGCATCACGGTGAACGCGAGGTACGGGTTGCAGGACGGGTCCGGCATCCGCACCTCGCAACGCGTACCCATGCCGCGGCGCGCCGGGATGCGCACCATCGGCGAGCGGTTGCGCTCGGACCACGCGACGTTCACGGGCGCTTCGTAGCCGGGCACGAGCCGCTTGTACGAGTTCACGAGCGGGTTCGTGATGGCGGCGATCGCGCGCGCGTGCTTCAGGATGCCGCCGATGTAGCTCATCGCGAGGCCGGAGAGCTGGTACTTCGCCTTCGCATCGAAGAACGCGTTTTTCATGGACGCGCCCGAGCCCGTGATGAGCGACTGGTGGACGTGCATGCCAGAGCCGTTCACGCCGAAAATCGGCTTCGGCATGAACGTCGCGTGGAGGCCGTGGTCGAGCGCGACCTTTTTCACGATGAGCTTGAACGTCGTGACCTGGTCCGCCGTCGTGACCGCGTCGTCGTACTTGAAGTCGATCTCGTGCTGGCCGGGAGCGACCTCGTGATGCGCCGCCTCGACCTCGAAGCCCATCGCCTCGAGCGCGACGACGATGTCGCGCCGAGCCTCTTCGCCGCGGTCCACGGGAGTCAGGTCGAAGTAGCCACCCTGGTCGTGCGTGTCGACGATCGGGTCGCCGTTCGCGTCGCGGCGAAAAAGGAAGAACTCCGCCTCCGGCCCGGTCATGAGCGTGTAGCCGAGAGCCTTCGCCTTGTCCATCTGACGCTTCAGCGTCTGGCGCGGGCAGCCGGCGAACGGCTTGCCGTCCGGCTCGATGATGTCGCAGACGAGGCGCGCGACCTTCCCGTTCGGGTGCGGCCACGGGAAGATCCGAAACGTGTCGAGGTCGGGCACGAGGCCCATGTCGGATTCTTCGATGCGCGTGAAGCCCTCGATGGAGGAGCCGTCGAACTGGATCTCGCCGTCGAGCGCTTTCTCGAACTGCGAGCGCGGGACCTCGACGTTCTTGATGATTCCGAGGATGTCGGTGAATTGGAGACGCAGGAACCGCACGCCTTGCTTGTCGCACTCTTTCAGGATCTCGACCGCCTTCACGCCCATGTGGATTTCCCTTTCTTCTCTTTTTCGAAATTGGCTCGTGCCGCGCGGATTCTGCCGTCAAACAGGAATTTTTTCCATGAAAATGAACCGGAACGCACAGAGAACTGTGCAAAAATCTCATTAAGGACTTAGCAGTCCTGTTTTACGGCGTTACGACAAAGCGTTCAATGCGAGGATGAGGCGATGAAAATCCCATCGCGCGAGGCTGCTTGGGCCCTGCTGACGGAATTCACGCAATCCCAGCCGCTCCGCCGGCACGCGCTCGCCGTGGAAGCCACGATGCGGCATCTCGCGCGCAGCTCGGGCGTGACGGACGCGGCGGAGATCGAAACCTGGGGCCTCGTCGGGATGCTCCACGACTTCGATTACGAGAAATATCCGACGCAGCAGGATCACGTCTGGCGCGGCATGGAGATCCTGAGAGAGCGCGGCTGGCCGGAGGAGATCATCCGCGC
>OBLU010003486.1_pt1 | contig 14248 bp, 5 predicted proteins | sample 1518681 | NCBI WGS metagenome assembly OBLU01 (sample SAMEA3539304, study PRJEB22396) | soil metagenome | biome: tundra; feature: field; material: soil | place: USA | collected 2010-05 | depth 0.15 m
TTTACAACGACAGTTATTCCCTCCAGGGTCTCCGTGGGCAGTTGGATCGCATGGCCGGAGGACGCTCCGCCGATACGCTCCGCCATCAATGGAGCGCTTGGCCACGACTGCTGTCACTCTTCCGCCTTATCTATGAAGGCTCATCGCACGAAGGTCTGCTGGTCCGCCAATACGGCGGTGGGCTCTTCCAGCCGGGGGATGCAGGTTCTACAGATCCGATTCTCAGGGCGCTGGCTCTCTTCGAGCATCCTAATAATGCGCCCAGCGATCACGCAATCCACAACATCCTGGAATTGCTGACGCGGGCATGGGAGCGCGTGCCGCAGGGCCGCGCGACCAAGCTCATCCTCTCGTCCATCGACTTCTCGGATCTCTCCACCGAGTACATCGGCATCCTCTATGAAGGTCTGCTCGACTTCCAGCTCCGCCGCGCTGATACTCCCATCGTCTTCCTGAATCTGGGCGATCAACCAGCACTGCCATTCATGCAACTAGATGCGATGCCGATGGATGAAATCTCCAAACTGTTCGAGAAGTTCAAAGTGGCGGAGAAGAAGGGCGAGTCCGGTGAGGACGAGACCGACGGCGCGGAGGAGGCTGCCGAAGCGGCGCCGGAAGAACAATCGCCAGAAACAGCCGACGAAGAGGGCGAAGCTCTCGCTGAGGTGGTAGGCGAAGAAGACCTCGCTGATACCGGCGACGCCTCTGAGGATCGTGAGCAACTCCGCCAACGCATCCACACCTGGGCTCGCCGTGCAGTGGAAGCCGCAAAGCTGGTAAAGAAGCCGAAGGGCAAGCCGACACCCGAAAAACAACGGGATTACGAGGAAGACTTGGACAAGGCCGCACGGGCTCTGGTACCACGCACGATCTTCCCCGGAGAATGGTATCTGGTCCGCGAAGGCAATACCCGAAAAGGCTCCGGCACCTTCTACACACGGCCCCAGCTCGCCGGACCCATCACGCGCCGCGCTCTCCGCGACCTGGCTTACGACGGCGACGTGCCCCGCACACCGGAAGAAATCCTGGCACTCAAGGTCTGTGACCCTGCATGTGGCTCGGGCTCGTTTCTCCTTTCCGCGCTGCGCTTCTTGACGGAAGCGCTAGTGGAGAGCCTTCACTACCACAAACGTCTGGAAACGAACCCTACCGGCGTAGTCGTCCGCCTTGCGGACGGCCATGCCGCCACCAAGTTGGGCGATGAGACCATTCCTAAGCCGATCGGCGATCCCGAATTCAACGACTACCTGCGCGTCTACCTCCGCCGGCATATCGTCGAACGTTGCCTCTATGGTGTCGATCTCGACCAGCTCGCCATCGAGCTCGGTCGTCTCGCCCTCTGGATCGAAACCATGGACCCGCGGCTGCCCTTTGGCTTTCTCGATCACAAGATGAAGACCGGAAATGCGCTCATCGGATGCTGGTTCGACCGTTTTCAGGATTACCCGGCCATGGCCTGGGATCGCGACGGTGGCGACTCAGGTCACGAAAGATTTGTGCATCACTTCCGCGAATATGTGGTTTCGAGAGGCAAGAACGTCGGCGAGACCAAGCAGAAGGGTGACAAGTGGACTCAGGCAATCAAAGACAAGAAGGAACAGGTTCGTATTGAACTCGTGCGACTGATTCGTGCGCGCCGCGAGCAAGCGTTCGAGTTTCTGGAAAAGCAGCTTTCTCCCATCGGGGTCCACGACCACCTCGTCGGCGTTTTCGAGCAGATTCATAACCTGCCTATCCACGAGACCGAGGAACGCCGACGAATCTACCAGCAGCATTTTGGACCCGGCACCGCCTATCGTCAGCTCCGCGCGGCGTTCGATACCTGGTGCGCCATCTGGTTCTGGCGGGGCGATGAACTGGAGCACGCCCCGCTACCATTGGACTTCCTACAGCCTTCCGCCACGGCGAAAGACATCGTCCGCGAGTTGCGCGACGCCCATCGCTTCTTCCACTGGGAATTGGAATTCCCGGATGTCTTCCAGGGTGAGACCCCTGGATTTGATGCTGTCATCGGCAATCCTCCCTGGGAAGTGCAGAAGCCGAACTCCAAGGAGTTCTTCTCCGACGTCGATCCGCTCTATCGCAGCTACGGCAAGCAAGAGGCACTGGACCGGCAAGAGGAATACTTCCGTCTTGAAGAGCGTGTCGAACTCAATTGGCTGCACTACTGTGCACGACTTAAAGCCCGTGCCAACTGGGTAAAGTACGTAGGGCATCCTTTTGGCGATCAGGTGTGGATCGACAAGGACGACAAGCCGCACCACGAATTCCCGCTGGACAAGAAATTCGGCCAGTCCGCGGCCGATCACAAGTTGTGGGCGGAGTTGCGGAAAGGCCGCAGTGGTTTTGCAGATCCGGCACATCCTTTCCTACATCAAGGATCGGCGGACTTGAATACGTACAAGATGTTCCTTGAGATCGGCCACGCGCTGCTGCGTGTAGGTGGACGATTGGGTCTGCTGGTTCCGTCAGGGATCTACTCCGATAAGGGCTCTGGATCGCTTCGCCGACTGTTTCTAAAGAAGTCTCGCTGGAGCCACCTCTATGCATTTCAGAATGAGCGTTTCATATTCGGGGCGGTCCATCACTCGTTCAAGGTTGCTGCGATCCAAGTGGAGAAAGGAGGACAGCCGGGCAGTCTGCGCACTCGCTTCCGTTTGGGGCCGGGTGATTCCCCAGAAGCGCACGAACTCGAAACCGATATCCCGAATGAGAACAGCTACTTGTCGGTGTCGGTGAGCGAGATTGAGGAGTTCTGCCCGCATTCTGGCGCAATCCTTGAGATCCGTACACCGCGCGATCTGGAGACTGCGAGGAAGCTATACGCGAATGGCATCCTGTTAGGCGACAAGTCTTCCGACGGCTGGAACATCCGGTACACGACGGAGTTCCACATGACAAGTGACTCCGAACTCTTCCCATCACGCTGGAAGTGGGAAGAAAAGGGGTACCGCTCAGATGAGTACGGCCACTGGCTGTTGGGCAATTGGCAGCCTTACACTGGCCCCAATGACATATTGCAGCGTCCCGCGGGCTTGATTATCTCGTCAGACGGCGCGGCGGCTGTGCAATTCGAAGAGATAAAGGATGTCGCGCTGCCCCTGTATCAGGGCGGCATGATAAATCAGTTCGACTTCTGTGCTTCCGCATATCGAAAAGTGGAAGGCAAGCGCGGCTTCAAATGGGTTCCGATTGCGTGGGATGAAAAACAGCAAGAACCTCAGTATTTGATGGGCCGCGGTGACTACTTGGAAAGCGAGGGAACTGTCCGGCCGTTCAAGATGGTTTTCCGAGACATTTCCGCTTCAACGAACGCCAGAACTTTTCTTGCGGCTTTTGCGTTTGAGGTTCCCTGTGGAAACAGCCTTGGGGTTCTGGACGTGGATCGAACGCATCCGTGGACGCTCGCCAGTGTCACGAACTCATTCACATTCGACTGGGTCGTCAGGAGAAGGATGGGGGGAAGCCACCTGAACCTTTTCGTGGTCGAAGAGCTTCCGTCGCTGCGACCCGAGGTTGTCCTGGATCTCGACCAATTCACCCGTGGATTGCTCTATCCAAGCGTTTCATTCGCGCCGATGTGGGTGGACGCGCCGCGAAGGACTCCCTGGAAAAACTATTGGGCGGTTACACGACACGAGCGCCTACGCCTTCGGGCCATCCTGGAGGTTGCCATTGCGATGAGATTTGGCATCAATGAAACGGAGTTCCGGGAGATTCTGCGTGACTGCGACCGATCAATCGAGGCCCTCGACTCCAGCACAATCACGCGGAGTTTAGACACGAAAGGATTCTGGCGATTCGAGAGGGACTTGCCTCCCGAACTAAGATTGGCCGTCATTTCCCAAGTGGCTTTTCGCGAGGCGTTAAGCGTTGGCTTGGAGAGTTTTCTGGCGCAGAACGATGGTGCCGGCTGGATGCTTCCCGATAGTCTCCGCCTGGCCGATTATGGCCTGGGCCACGACGACCGCGCGAAAGAACACCAGCCGGTTACTACTGCACTTGGGCCTCGATTCCGTGCCTGGCAACTGGAGCAATCGGTCGAGGTCTCCTGGGAGGAGTGCCAGCGTCACGCCGAGGTCCTCGCGAAACTCCTCCCGCCGCCCGACGCAAAAAAAAGACGAGCCCCGAAAACGGAGACGCCGTCGCCGTCGATCTGTTCGGAGTTCCACTTGAAACTGATCTCTTCGGCAGTCCCGTATACCCCAGACCACGAAAGCGTTAGCTCCTATGGCGAAAATGCTGAATCCGATTACCTACACGGAGAATGTCGTCGAAGATTTTCTCCGGTATCAACTGACCACGTATTCCTTCGCCGATCCGAGCTTGCACCGGCAGATGCGGCAACTCCTAAACCTCGACCAAACTCGGCGCACTCCGCTGCTGTCCGGACCCTTTGTCAGTCTTTCGCGCAGCTTTCGCCAGGGACCCAGCATGCGGGAACTGGCTGACCAGGGCGTGCTGCATCCGCTGCTGGCGAACATCGCCGACCACGAACACGTCTACGGCCATCAGGAGACCGCTATCCGCTCGATTGTCGCGGGCCGAAACACGCTGATTTCGACGGGCACGGGTTCCGGTAAAACGGAGTGCTTCCTCTATCCGATCATCAGTAAGGCACTGCAACTACGGGAAGCCGGAGCGGCTGAAGGCATTTGCGCCGTCATCATCTACCCAATGAACGCCCTTGCCGAGGATCAGCTCGGGCGCCTGCGCGAGTTGCTGTGCGGGGTTGGGATCAGCTTTGGCTTGTATGTGGGCAAGACGCCGCAGCGGGCGAGCGATGTCACCGGATTCCGGTTACCGCAAGGCGCGTCCCGAGCCGACTATGCCGCGAAAGTGGCGGAACTGCGGGCACAAGGGCAGCCGGGCGCGGTTCATCCGCCGGAAGAGTGCGCGTCCCGCGAAGAGATGCAGGCAGCGGGCAAAGCGCCGCGCATCCTGCTGACCAACGTGAAGCAGCTCGAACTGCTGCTCACACGCCAGCAGGACATCGAGATGTTCGCCGGAGCCCGGTTGGACTTTCTAGTGACGGACGAAGCGCACACATTCTCGGGCGCGAACGGTGCCGAAACCGCCTGCCTCCTTCGACGATTGCGGAGCTTCTGCGGAAAGAGCGCGGAGGAAACGGTTTGCATCGCGACTTCGGCGACGATTGCCGACCGCAACAATCCGGCGCCGGCCATTCACTTCGCATCGCGATTCTTTGGCGTGGCGAAGGATACCGTGTCCGTGGTTTACGAGGACTACGAGCCGGATCTGTGGGCGGCCAAGCGGAAGGCGAGTCCGGCGCTGCCGGGCAACCAGGTCTTGCAGTTGCGCAATGTGCTGGAGGCGATTGGCAATGTCGAGAACGATCCGCCGGCATCACTCAGGTTGCTGAAAGGGACGTTCCAGTCATTGACCGGTCAGGCGCTCGACATTAGCCGCTGGCAAGACAGCTTGTATGAACGCTTGTCGGGCAACGAAGTCGCTTTTCAAATCGCCGATGCGCTGATGAGGCCGCGCTCGATGGGGGACCTGGTTGAAGACCTGGCCCAAAGGCTGGGACGGCCGGTGCCGGAAGAAGAGGTGCTCATCTGGCTTGCCTTGGGAGCGGCGGCTCAGCGCGAAGGACGGGCGTTGCTGCGTCCGGTGGTTCACGCCTTTGTGCGCGGCGTGGCGGGTGGCGTGGTCACGTTTCCGCTCAAAGCCGCGAGCGCGCGGTTGGCGCTGTCGGCGGAAGAAGTCGGACAGGACGAGCAGGGACTGTTCCGCTTGCCGCTCATGACCTGTACCACTTGCGGTCAGCATTACTTCGTTCATCACGTTCGGGATTTTACGTTCACTGACCGCGCACCGGGTGGCGGAGAGGCGGTGGAGAAGCGGGTCATCTGGCGGCCACTCGAAGAGCAGTTGGGCGGGGACCGGGTAGTTCTGCTAGATCGCCTGGTGGTGGATGCCCCCGATGATGCTGACGATGAGGATGGTCCGCCGCCCCCGCCTCAGCTTCGTCCGCCGCCCCGCAATTCCGTGCCGCTTTTCTTCTGCCGCTACTGTGGAACCGTGCATGCCGCCCGGACAGGGCAGTGTGATGGCTGTGGCAAGCCCGGTCCGCTGGTAGAATTATTCGCCACGCGGCAGAGACAGGAACAGCCGGGGAGGCTGGTTTCCTGCGTCGGGTGCAGTGCCATCGGGCGCATGCAGTTGGGGCGCTACCGGGAACCGGCTCGGCCCGTGAAGGCAAGCGCCGTTTCCGACGTGCACGTACTCGCCCAGAGCATGATCCACAGGGCGGAACGAAAGCGGCTGTTGGTCTTTTCGGACAACCGTCAGGACGCCGCTTTCCAGGCTGGCTGGATGCAAGACCATGCGCGGCGATACCGGTTGCGCGCGCTCATGTTCGCACGGCTGAGCCAGGCGCCGCTCCAAGTAGGGACGCTGGTCTCACAGATGGATCAGGAGTTGGATCAGGACGACGATTTGTCCCAGGCGCTGCTTCCGGAGGTTTGGAATGTGGCGCGAAAGAAGGCGGACCTCCAAGGCCATGCAGCGGAGCGCCGTCACTTTCTACGAATCTTGGTTTTGCGCGAAGTTGCGACGGGTGCCCGGCAACGGATCGGACTGGAACCGTGGGGAAGGCTGGTGGTCGATTACGCCGGGCTGGAACCGTCGGTCGCATTCTTCCAAAACTGGTCGAACCAATTGGGCCTGAGGCCGGAAGAACTGCGTGACGGCGTCGCGGTGATGCTCGACTTCACACGCCGCAATCGGATTCTGCTGGATCGCGACGGGCGCATCTTCTCGAAGATTTGGCAGGAGGGGGATCGCGAGATCGCCAACGGGTATCTGCCGCTATTTCGCGGGGGTCCTAAGGGCCTGAAATTGCAGAGAGATCCTGGCGATACGGCGGGACGCGTGGCGCAATGGCTGGGGACTCGACCGACGTCGGTTGTCCAAGCAGCCCTGCGGTGGGGCGTGAATCCGAACGATGTCCCGCAGTTTCTGCAAGAGCTTTGGCGGACGGTGACGGACGAATTGCGGTTGATTGTGCCGGCCTCCTTGACGGGGTTTCGAGACCTGCCATTGCCGGGGACAGCGGGCGTACGTCAGATTGATGCGGACCAATTACGGTTGCGTGCCAGCAACGGCATTTGGCGTTGTCAGGCGTGCCGTCGTGCCCATTCCCGCCCCACGCCGCGGCTCACGTGTATGGCGTGGCGTTGTACAGGGACACTGGAGCTGGAAACCGAAGGCCAGGACAACTACGACCTGATCATGCTGGATGGCCGGTTCGACATGATCCGGCCGCGGGAGCATTCCGCTCAGATCCCGGCCGTAGATCGGGAAGAGTTGGAACGCGTGTTCAAGGGCGAGGGCGACCGCGTCAACACGTTGGTCTGCACACCGACGCTGGAGTTGGGTGTGGACATTGGGGCGTTGGATTCGGTGTTGATGCGCAACGTGCCGCCATTACCATCGAACTACTGGCAACGTGCCGGCCGGGCTGGCCGCCGTCATCGGATGGCACTGATTCTGACTTATGCGAGAGCGCACTCGCATGACCGGCCATACTTCAACGACCCGCTAAAACTGCTTTCGGGAGAAATTGCGCCGCCGAGCTTCAATCTGCGGAATGATGTGATGGTCCGGAAACACGTTCACGCCATCATACTGACTGGGATGCACCGCTTGTCGCGTCCCAACTCTGAACTCGTCAATGCCGAACAGATTGAGTTGGTCGAGGCGCTGAGAAGCTGTTTCCCGAATCGGGTCCGGGAATACCTGTTTGAGAACACGGGTGAAGTGCGGCGGCGGCTGCCCGATTTTGCTCCTCTACGAACCGTGCTCGGCAAGCATTTGAATCGGCTGCACGCCGGGGTGGTGGAGGCGTTTCGGCAAGGATGGCCGGACGATGACGCCCGCGTTGTCGAACCTGCGATTCTGCGCGGCTACATCGAGGATATGGACGGCCAACTTCACTTGGCGATCGAACGCCTGAAGCGCCGTTTGGACTGGGCGATTGACCAAATGAATCGCCTCGATGAGGTTCGACGGAAGCAGGGGACGCTCGATCCGGAACAGGATTCGCTGCGAACCCGCTGCGACCGGTACGTGAAGCGCCTCAAGGGGAATGATCCGCGCAGACGGCGGGATGCTGAAGGCTTCGACGACACGAACACTTACAGCGTGCTGGCCGCCGAAGGCTTTCTGCCGGGCTACGGATTGGACAACGGCTGGGTAATTGGGACGTACGAGGCGCCCAAGTACAACCCGAGCTTCCGCGATTGGGAGTTGCGCCGTCATCCGTCGCTCGCGTTGCGGGAATACATACCAGGCAACCTGATCTACGCGAACGGGCACCGGTTCATTCCGCGTTACTTCCGGCTGGAGCCGGGAGAGCCGGTCCGGTTTTTGGTGGACGTTTCAAATGAGGCGGTGGCGGAAGTAGTCGGAAATCTAACCGCAGGGCTGGGCTCGCAAACGATTCCGGCCGTGCCCATCTGCGACGTGAACCTGCCGCACAACTCACAGATTTCCGACGACGAGGACTATCGATTCCAGCTCGGAGTTGCGGTTTACGGTTACGAGCAGGCTCAGCACGGCGGTGGCAAGCAGTATCGCTGGGGAGATCGCGTAATCAGCCAGCGGACCGCCGTCCGGCTCCGCTTGGTGAACGTGGGCGCGTCGTCTTTGGCGCGAAGTGCCGGACGGTTGGGATACCCGGTTTGCCTGGTGTGCGGGCAGAGCCGGTCGCCGCTGGCATCGCAAGCGGATCTTCAGGCGTTTGAGCAGGAACACCGTCTCCGCTGCGGCAAGCCGATAGAGCCTGTTGGTTTTTACGCTGATGTGATCTCCGACGCTATTTCTTTGGAGAGCTGCGTGGACCGCGAAGAGGCGTACAGCGTCATGGAGGCCCTTCGATTGGGGGCGGCGGAGGTGCTCGACATGGAAGTCGAGGATCTGCAATTGCTCGCGATCGGACAGCCCGGGGGCAGGGGCTTGAGCCTGCTGCTCTATGACCCGATGCCTGGGGGCTCCGGACTCCTCGACCAAATGAGAGACCGCTGGCCAGAGGTCGTGTCGGCGGCTAAGAGGGTTGTGGGAGATTGCCCTTCTCTTTGTCAGTCTGCGTGTGTGGATTGCCTGCTGCACTTCCGCAATTCCTACTATCACCGTCACCTAAACCGGCAGACTGCCCTGGACCGCCTGACGAAATGGGGTAATGATCTCGACTTCACGCACGACATTCCTTCCCGCCTGCCAACCCCTGCGGCAGAGGAGGTTCCGGTCAACGATCCGGAACTCACCTTGCGGGCCATGCTGGACCGCGCGGGACTTCACGGTTACCAGCCCCAGCGTCCGATTGATCTTGGACGTCCTCTTGGCGCCACCACACCGGATTTCTTCTACGAACCTCGGAATGATGCCTATGAAGGGTTGTGCATCTATCTCGACGGCATGGCCGGCCATCTGCACGGACGGCCGGAGACGCGTGACAGGGATCGCGACATTCGCGAAGGGCTGCGGAACAGGGGATACGAGGTTGTCGAGATCCAATTCGGCCAGTTGACCGATCCGGACGCAATGCGGCAGCACTTCTTCCGCATCGGGCGTTTTCTGCTGGGCAAGGATGCCGCGCAGCGCATTCGCGACGACTCCTCCTGGTATCGGTCACCGGAAACTGGTTCCGCTGTGCCCCCCAAGGACGGTTGGACGGAGGTTCTGGGCCTACTTGATGCGCGGTGGCATCCACTGGCCCAAGGCATTTGGCTCGCGGGTCTCCGCACGCCAGACGAAGTGGATTGGGACTGGATCGAAGCTGGCAAGGTGAGCGGTAAGCGCGCTTTGATGATGTGGTCCACGACGACTGGCCAGGCCGTTGTAGTAGACGCTGCGGCGGGAATCGGCCCCGGCCCCAACATCGTTACGGTGGAGCCGAACTCCAATCCAGCGGCCATCGTCGTTCTGCTCAGGCCGCTGCTGGAGGCGCAATGAGATTCGCGATTGCCAACACGTTTCAAAAAGCGCTTCAGAAGCTGGAGGGCAAGGATTCAGCGGCGGCAAAGCTGGCCAAGCAGACGGCATTCGATTTCCAGATGAATCCTACCCAGTCCGGGTTCTCGTTTGAGCGGCTGAACAAATCGAAGGACCCGAATTTCTGGTCTCTTCGGGTAAGTGACGACATTCGGATCATTGCCCACCGCGCGCCGGACACGGTGACCATGTGCTACGTCGCCCGGCACGATGATGCCTACCACTGGGCGGAGCGCCGGCGTTTCGAGATCCACCCCGAAACCGGTGCCGCACAGATCGTCGAGATTCGAGAGACGGTCAGGGAGACCACGAAGGTCATTGAAAAGCAGGTGAAGCCGCCGCTGTTCGCCGGGTTTGAAGCCGACTATCTCTTTGCCCTCGGCATTCCCAAGGAATGGCTCGATGCGGTACGCCTGGTATCTGAAGACCACTTCGATGCGCTGATCGGACATCTGCCCGATGAGGCAGTGGAGCGGCTGTTGGACCTGGCCGCCGGTAACCCGGTGCCTCGCCCCACACCGGTAAAGGGCGTTACGGATGTGACGGCGCTCCTTCATCCGGATGCGCAGCGCCGGTTCCGCGTGATCGATAACCAGCAGGAACTGCGGCAAGCTCTCGACTTTCCGTGGGACCAGTGGATCGTATTCCTTCACCCGACGCAGCGCTCCGTTGTGGAAAGATCGTTCAACGGCCCGGCTCGCGTGACGGGATCGGCCGGGACTGGAAAATCGGTGGTAGCCCTCCACCGCGCGGCGTGGCTGGCACGACAGAACCCGAAGGCGAAGATACTTCTGACGACGTTCTCCAAGACGCTGGCGACGCGTCTCGCGCAGAATGCGGACATTCTTCTCGGCAAGTCGCCAGAACGAGCGCAGATCGAGGTCGAACATCTTCACAAGATCGCGCGCGACCTTTGGGTCAAGAAGAAAGGTCGCCTCTTCCTCGCTGCAACGGCAAAACGTCTCGCCGTGCTCATAGAGGCGGCGCAGGCAACGGTGGACGGCGCGAAGAGCTTCTCAGCCAGCTTTCTCCGGAACGAATTCGAGGCTGTGGTGGACCCATCTGGCATCACGACCTGGGAGCAATACAAGAGCGCTTCGCGCGCCAATCGCGGGACGCCGCTCGGCGCACGCCAAAAGGCGACCATCTGGCGCGTGTTTGAGGCCCTTTTTCAGTTGCTCGCAAAGGAACACCTCACTACCTGGAACTCGCTGTGCTTCCAGGCCGCACAATCTGCTGGCCCGGTCTACGACCACGTCATCGCCGATGAAGTACAGGACTTTGGACCGGCGGAACTGCGGTTGGTGCGTGCCTTGGCAGCACCGGGAAAGAATGACATTCTCCTTTGCGGTGATGCCGGACAGCGCATCTACAAATCGCGAACCTCCCTTTTGAGCTGCGGTCTGGACGTGCGCGGCCGTTCGACGCAATTGAAGATCAACTACCGAACGACACAACAGATCCGGCGCTTTGCCGATGCGCTGTTCTCGGTCACTGAAGCGGATGCCGACGGTGACCCATTGACGCGCGACGCGGTCTCCATCCTCAACGGTCCGGTGCCCCATGTGGCTGCGTTCGGATCCACCGCTGACGAGGTTTCAGGCCTAGCTGAGTGGCTGGAGTCGCGGCTCAGTGAGGAAGTGAAGCCCAACGAGATCGCCATCTTCGGCCGCACGGAAGCTGTACTCCATGATCGGGCAGAACCAGCCCTGGAAGCAGCCGGGCTCAAAGGCCAACTCTTGAATGACGACGATCCTGGCGATGAAGGTCACATCTCGCTTGGCACCATGCACCGGGCAAAGGGACTGGAATTCAAGGCCGTCGCAATCGTCGGATGCGACCTTGGGCTCCTGCCGCTGCGCTCAGTCCTTGATACCCTCACGGACGCGGTTGAGCGTGGCCTGTTCGTCGAGCAGGAGCGAAATCTTCTGTACGTCGCCTTGACTCGCGCGAGGGAACAGGTATTCCTAAGCCATGCCGCACGCCCGAGCGAGTTCTTAAAAGGCTGCTTATCCCAGTAGTCAGAATGCTGGTGGAGCCTGCCGAAGATGGAAAGGCCGCGTCGCCAGGTCTGCCGGCTCCTGGGCTCACAGTCTGGTAGCTGATCAGCTACCGCATGTTTGGGAATCGGAGGTTCTAGCGTCGGGAGTTGAGCGCGGCCAGTGCGTCTGCAATCAAATTGCAATATGCGTGGTCGGCGATTCCTGCATCGTACCGGTGTTTGCGGTCGTAGCCGATGAACGTGGAGTCGCGGAAGCAGTATCGGCAAAGGAGCGGTCAAAAGTAGCCAATTGCCTTAAGCCATAAATTTTTAACGTTACAGATGACTTGTTCAGAATGGGGGGGCCGCGAGAATTGCTGGTGAACTCCTTTTCTTGGGCGCCACCGACACGGTTGGTGATGAGTGGCCACGAGGTTGGCACGGAGGGCTGCTGCTCAAAAACAGAGCGCTGATAGTCTTCAATGCCCGCGCCGCTTCGAGGCGGGAGACACACCGCCGTCATCAATCACCCTCTGCAATTCGGATTCACGAATCATGGTCCGACCACCAACCTTGGTGCGCCACATGTTTCCCTGGCTGAGCCACGCGGGCGCCGTCCGTTTGCGCACCAGCAATTCCTCACGGCCCTACGTTACGTTTTTCCCCCTCACCGTTTTCACAAACGAGATCCAACCGGTCAGCCCTCTTTTTCCAGCGTTTGCGCCTCTCCTTAGGTACCGTCACTATCCGAAACAACGGGCTTCGGAGGCTGATCTGCCTCTTGACAAAATAACCTAAACAGTTTAGAATATAGTAATGAGGCAATCCGAGATAAAACAGTTCACCTCTTGGCTCGGCAAACGCTCGTACAAGGCCCGGCTGGAGCGGTTCGGGCTGGAGCGGCTTCAGGAGATCGCCAGAGAGAATGGCAAGCTGGGCGGGCGTCCGAGGGGCACGGCCAAGAATCCGAAGAACGGCGGCAAGTGATGGCAATCTACAAGCGCGGCAAGATCTGGTGGTACAAATTCAATTGGAACGGCGAGCCGATCCGGGAGAGCACGAAGCAAGCGAACAAGCGCACGGCTGAGCAAATGGAGGCCACGCATAAGACGTCACTCGCCAAGGGTGAGGTGGGGCTCCGGGACCGCAAGCTGGCGCCGACTCTCGCAGACTTCGCGGAGAAGGATTTCCTGCCGTTCGTGCGCTCGACTTCCGCCGGCAAGCCGCGCACGGTGAGCTTTTACGAAAACACGGCCAAGAACATCATCGGATTCGCAAAGTTGGCCAACCTTCGCATGGACGCCATCAACGCAGACGTGCTGGCCGAGTTTGGCGCGCGGCGCCGTGAGGCCGGAATGGAGACCTCTACAATCAACCGGGATTTGGCCACGGTCCGACGCATGTTCCACCTGGCGCAGGAGTGGGGGCGGGTGGCTACCGTGTTGCCGAAGGTGAAGATGCTCGCCGGAGAGAAACAGCGCGAGCGCGTACTGACTCACGAGGAAGAGCAGAGGTACATGGACGCGGCAACGGAGCTTGGGCGCCGCCTTGACGAATCATACGGGCTTGCGCTGACGGGGATTCGCGCGGTCAGGCGCGGCGAACAACCACAGATGCCAGACGCCTATCTGCTGCGCGACGTTGGGGCCGTCCTGCTCGATTGCGGGCTACGGCCGGAAGAATGCCACCGGCTCAAATGGGAAAACCTCAGGGACGGCGCCATTGAGGTCTTCGTAGGAAAACGCAAGGCGTCGCGGCGGCGGGTTCCCGCGTCGCAGCGGGTTCTTTCCATCCTGGAGATGCGGCAGGCGGCTTCCAAGTCGGATTGGATCTTTCCGGCGGACACCGAGAGCGGCCACATTGAAGCTTCGACACTGAAGAAACGTCACTCAGCGGCAGTGGCTCTGGCGAAGGTTGCGCAGTTCGTTCCCTATGATATGCGCCATACCTGTCTGACCCGGTGGGCGAAAGTGCTGGACCCCTTCACCTTGAAAAAACTTGCCGGCCACGCCGACCTGAACACAACCATGCGGTACGTTCACCTGAACGATGACGACGTGCGCGCGGCGATGGACAAGGCGCAGCATGGGCACAAATCTGGGCACACCCCGAATTTAGCTGAATTTGAAGAAGTGGGGAGAATCCCCGCAACCGACACGAACAAAAGGAATTAAGTGGAGCCACCCGCCGGGATCGAACCGGCGACCTACTGATTACGAATCAGTCGCTCTACCAGCTGAGCTAGGGTGG
>OBLU010003487.1_pt1 | contig 14248 bp, 12 predicted proteins | sample 1518681 | NCBI WGS metagenome assembly OBLU01 (sample SAMEA3539304, study PRJEB22396) | soil metagenome | biome: tundra; feature: field; material: soil | place: USA | collected 2010-05 | depth 0.15 m
TCGGTGTGGCTTACGCATGCCGTTGATGACGACGATGCTCGCTGCCTTCAGTCCTCGGCGGCGAAGCTGGGGAGCGTCGGCGTTCTCGAGTAGGCAGAACAGGCGGAACTGCTCGCGGCCAGGTCCGGTGAGGCGGATCTCGTAGTAGCCGCCCATGCTGCCGTGCATGGCCTCCCACTTGCCGCCTCCGCTGAACCGCGGCGGAGGTGCGGCGGCGACGGCGTCGAGCACGGCGTTGAACTGGGCGTCGATCTTGGCAGGGCATCCGTCGAGGAACTCCGCGGCGGGAACGCTGCCGTCATGATGCTCGTAGTACTCGATCCGCCAGGCCACTGAGTGAGGTTAGCCTCGGGTTCGGCGGCTCGGGTCAGGCGGCGGTGCTTGTGCGCTCGGCGTCCTTGAGGCGGCGGTTGCGCTTCTTGCGGCGGGGGACGACGATGATGTCCGCGTCGAGGTCGTTGGCGATCTGAACCACGAGCCGCAGCTCGGGGTTGGAGCGCGCAGTGAATAGGCGGCGGATGCTCGAAGGGTTGCGCCCGATGCGCCGAGCCAGGTCGGTCTTGCTCGTTCCCGTATTCTCGCGTAGCTCGTCTAGGGAGCGCACAACGGAGTCGATCTGCTCGATCTCGCTGCGCGCGCGCTCGTACTCGCCGCGAAACTCCGGATCGCACATCCGCTCGTTCCTGCGACGCTCGTGAAAGCCGGTCCGGCTCATCGAAACTCCTAGCTCGTGGACGATTGCATCGTATCACAGGTGCAACGCTGTGGCCCTCCGGCCCGTTCTCGCCGCCTACGCCACCCAGCGAGCGTCCACCAGCTCGTCCCGGTACGTCCCCGTGGTCAGGAACGCGCGCAGCCGGCGGCCCTCGGCCAGCGGCCGGACCTTCGCGATCGTCTGGTTGGACGTGCGCGCCTCGGTCGCATAGACCTGCTGGTACTCGGCCGAGTCGACGCCCTTGGACGGGTCGGTCGCGAACACGAGATACCCGCGGTTGCGCACCCGCTGGGCGTTGATCTCGGCGATGCGCTCATTTTCCCGCTCAAGGTCTTTCGCCCACGCGAAGAGGTCGATCTGGGTGTCGGTGGCTGTGGTCATGGGTTGATCTGCCCCACGTGGTTCATCTTGCCACGGGGTTGGGACGGGAACGTTTGAGGATGGGGATCAAGGGGTGTGCTTTTTATGGGAGACAACAAAGCAAGTCGCCCGAAACACAGGTGGGTGTCGCCGGTCACAGAGCTGGGAGGTTCGAGCCCGATGATTGGGGGCGGGAGGCTGTCCGACATTCGTTGTCAGATCAGGCATGATGCTCCAGGTGTCCACGTTCCGGGGGTTTCCGCCTGAGGCGATCGAGTTCCTGCGCGAGCTGGAGGACAACAACGACCGCGATTGGTTCAAGGCCAACCGTGCGCGCTACGACGAGTATCTGGTTGCGCCGGCTAAAGCGCTGGGGGAGGATCTGGCCAATCTGGGCCGGCCACACCTGTTTCGGCCGTGGAACGACACGCGTTTTCGTCCCGGTCCGCCGATCAAGGAGCATGTCGGCCTGGCGATCGGGTATGAGGGCGCCGGAGGGTTCTATGTCGAGGTCTCGCGCGACGGGTTGCTGGTGGCCGCGGGGCTGCACAACCCGGCGCCGGACCAGGTCGAGCGCTTGCGGCGAGCTGTCGCCGAGGGCCGAACCGCCGCCGCGCTCACCAGGGCGATCGGCCGTGCGCGGGACGCGGGCCTCGAGCTGAACGAGCCCGACCTCGTCCGTGCGCCTCGCGGCTACCCGGGTGACCATCCGCGCCTGGAGTTACTGCGACGGCGCCGTATGACGGTCGCTCGGCGTCACGAGCTTGGCCCATGGCTGCACAAGCCTCGCGCGGGCACGCGCATCCGTACGGAGCTCGAAGCAGCCGCGCCGCTTGTGCGCTGGTTGCGCGAGCACGTCGGCGCCACGCAACGCGCGACCGCGCGAACTGGCTGAGAAGTCGCCAATGCCCACACCGACAAGCCCACGACGAGAACATTGAGGATGGGAAGGAGGGGGTGCCTTTTATGGGAGACGGCCACGCGAGTGGCCCGTCGAGAGGTGGATGTCGCCGGTCTCAGAGGCGGGGGTGGACGAGCCGGAGGATGAAGGACTCACCCCGCTTCGCGAGGTCTCGCCGGGAGAGGGCGTGCTCGGTGCGGTAGGCGAGCACCTTCAGCGCAACGGCCCGCCCGAGGGCGGTTCGGTCCCATTCGCGCTTGAAGTCCGGGTCACCTAGCTCCGCGGCTAGGACCCGCTCGCTTGTCTTGAGGTCGGTGAGTTTCACGCTGTTCCTTTCTGTCTCACCGGCATGATAGCAAGCTTGTTATCAGACGTCTGATCCGGGGTTGCAGCCTAGAGTTCAGCAAAGAACTCCGAATCAACCGCGACGTCCTCGATCTGACGGACGGTGCAGTGGACGCCGAGCTCGTATTGCTGAGGCAGGTCGCAGAGCTGGTCACCGTCGATCAGATCGACGGGCGGCGCACCGTCGCGGGTGGACTCGCGCTTTGCTTCGGAGGTGTAGGTGCCGGTCGTGATGAGTAGGCCCTTGTCGCCGCGCCCGCTCATCGCCCCGCGGAAGTCGCGCACCGCGCCGGAGCCGACACTGCCGACGTAGCGCTTGCACTGGAAGAACACGGGGAAGCTGAGCAAAGACACCCGGTAGACCCCGATGCCGTCGATCCCGCCGTCTCCGGCTTTGCCGGTGACCGTGGCGGAGACGAACCCAGCCTCCCGCAGAAGCCGCCGTGCGAGCCGCTCGAATTGATCCGGGGAGATGTTCTGGAGGGTCGATAGAAGCCCTTCCTTCCACTCCGATGAGCCGGCAACGTCAACCGTTCCAAGGGGGTCGTGAAGATCATCTGGATCGTCTGGTCCCTGGGCCGCCTTCTTCAGCCGTTGGGTCTCTCTCAGCTGGGTTCTATAGGTAGCGTGGGCGGCTGGGATCTCATCTGAAGCGATCGTCCGCCCCAATTCGGTCGTGCTCCACACGCCGCGTCGGCTGTTCTCGAGGAGCGCCATGCCCTTGAGGTGGCTCCGCGCCCACGCGAGCCGATATTCGATCAAGCCGCTGCGGCCGTTATTCGCCGGCACCGCGAGCTGCTCCTCGGTGAACCCCTCGTCGGCCAGAACCCGCTCGACGATCTCCTCGTTGGTCCCGCTGTTGCCGATCTCCCGCACCGCACGCAGCGTCGGCCAGAGCAGGTCGGAATACGCTGGTATGTGCAGACCGTCGTTCACGGCACACAAGCTACAGGGCCTTCCGGATCCCAGAAGGTTCCCGCCATCTCACAAAGCTCCCTATGGAGTGGCCCGATCGGTAACAGCCCTCATAGTCGACCCATTCCCCTATGACAGTCGAACACCAGATACCCACGGTTGCGCACCCGCTCGGCGTTGATCTCGGCGATACGCTTGTTTTCCCGTTCGAGGTCTTTCGCCCAGAAGAGGTCACTCTGGGCGCCGGTGGCTGTGGTCATGGGTTGATCTGCTCCATGTGATCTATCTTGTCACTGGGTTGGGACTGGAACGTTGAGGGATGGGGATGAGATGGGTGCTTTTTGTGGGAGACAACAAAGCAAGTCGCCCGAAACGGAGGTGAGTGTCGCCGGTCACAGAGCTGGGAGGGTCGAGCCGGAGGATGAGAGCCGAGACCTGGGAGTTCGCTGTTCGCTGAGGTAGGCGGTGCACGGACGGGGCGGCGTCGTCATCTACGCTTGACTCATGCGCCTCACCCATATCGAAGCCCACGACTTCTTGAGCTTTTCGGAGCTGTCCCTGCGTGAGCTCGATCCTAAGCTCAGCGTGATCGTCGGCCCGAACGGTGCTGGCAAGTCCAACATCGTTCGTATGGTCGATCTCATCGTGCTCGCCCTGATCTGGTCGAGCGACAGAGAACCCGGAGAACGTATGCGCAAGTACGCGGAAGCCGGGCGGCGAGGCTCGGGGTCCGAGCGCTTCTGCGTGCGGGTAGGGGTGGAGCTGGACCAGGACCGCGAGCGCGACTTGCTCGTCGCGTGGCTGCGGACCGCGTTGTTCTCGACGTTCGTCGGCAACAACCAGTCGCGGGCGGAGAGCGCCGATGGCTATCTGTTGGGAGCAATCGATCGACATACGGTCGATTTCCTATCCCGTGGCAGCGTCGTTGTGGCGTTTCGGCGTCTTCCGGCGGAGAGGTTCTTCGTGGGCTACGAGTTTGAGGTTGATGGGCAGACCTACTGCTACGTCATGCGTGGAGATCAAAGCGGCGGCATCGTGCATGGCCGCTTGGACGAGCACGTTTGGCGTACCGGATCTGTCCGAGGTGGATCTACCCGAAGTTCTGATCACCTGCTTGTCGACGAGGAAATCGGTAACTCAAGCGAACAAGGCATCCGTTTTGATTTCAATCCCGGGCGGCTGCTGCCGGGAGAGGGGGAGTTCATTCAGCTCGCCGGTCAGCCGCTGTTTAACTGGCAGGAGACGGGCACCGTACATGAGTTTATGCGGGTGCTCGGCTTCGGTGTCGAGAACCGCCCCTACATGCTCGATGTCGTCTTGGTGAGACCCTTCACCGAGGTAGTGGTCGTCAACGAGTGCCGCGGCGTCGCGCGCCATCTCTATAGCGCCGGTGAGCTGACGGTACCAGCAGAGCCGGGTCGGACCGACGAAGTGCCGCTCGAACTGCTGCGCTTGAAGCTTGGCAGTCTTGAGCAGCGAGAACGATTCCAGCAAACACAGGAGCTGTTCAAGGAGTTGACGGATGCGGAGTTCGATCTGCGGCTTCGCCGCGTCGCGACACCTTTCTCGCCCGGTGCAGCAGACGGTGATGGCAACCAAGAAGAGTTCTCGTTCGAGATTGACGTCGAGGTTGTCGATGAGGTGGGCGCGATCCCCTTGGAGTTCTCTGGCGCCGGACGCTGGGAGGCCCTTGTGCTCAGCACCGCGCTCACTGGCGACGGCACCGTCACGATCCTCGATGAGCCGGCCATCAACCTGCACCCTACGCTCCAGCGACGGCTGCTCAGCGCGGTACGCAACAGCCCATCGCAGACCCTGCTGATTACGCATTCGCCGTTCCTGGTGCCGGCCGATGGCCCGGCCGAGATCGACAAGATCACTAGGCTCGCGCGTGCTGGTGGCGCAACGTCCGTGCATCGCACCAAGCTCAGTGCCATGTCCACGCGCAAGGATGTGACGGATGCATCCAAGCTACAGCAATTCATGATGCTTTCGAGCGATGTGCGTGCACTGCTGTTCGCAAACGCTGTGCTGCTAGTCGAGGGCGACACCGATATGGGAGCCCAAGAGATCTGGCTGCCAGCCATTGCCTCGCAGTCCAACATGCCTCCACCGGACGATCTAAATCTGGTCATAGCCTCAGCCGGTGGCGATACAGGTTTCGCGACCCATACGCGCTACCTTGAGGCGTTTGGCATCCCATGGACGATCTTCTGCGACGGGAAGGTCCTCAGCCCGAAATACCCACACACACTCGGTAAGCAGCTTCCCAACGTGTCGCATGATGGACGTCCGGCTCACGGTGAGGTGTTCGACGCATGGCGCGAGTATTGGGCCTCGGTAGGCGTGTTCACGCTCGCTGAGTCCTTTGACGAGGAGATCGAGACCACGCTCTGTCGCATTGACGAGAGCATGTGGTCCGACATCAGGAGGCAGCACGACCAGAGCAAGGTTCGAGCAGGCCGAGCGTTTGCAGAACAAGTCGGACCGCCAGAGCGGCTGGGCGAGATCTACTCAGCGATGCTCAAGCACTTGGGCTTGGTCGCCGCCCCGCTGCCATGACCAGCAAGGGGAAAAAGCGGAAGAGAAGGAATAATTCCTACCACTCCCCTCAAGCCAAGCTTGGCGGGAACGAGTCTTTTCGCATGATTGTAGCTGCGAATCCGCGGACAGGGATGACGGTCACTCCAGAATTGGACCTCGTGAAGGCGGCACTACTCTACGGGGACACTGTCACCCTCATCAGCCCCGTCACGACGATGCTTCTCGGGGTTGAGGCCCTTCAACGCTTCTCGACCCACCGGCAGATCGAGCTTATGCGTCGAGTGGCGCCGGTGCTTCTACCTCCTGAAGAGGTGCCGGGCTTCGAGCAGGGAGTCGAGCAGATCGATCAATTCCTTCGTACCACGGCGCGCGGTGGTACCGGAGCGGCCCGGGCTCTACGGGCCGGTCTTCTTCAGCAGCTCCGGCCGATGCAGGAGCAGCTATCCAACGCGGTGAAGGGAATCGGGCACGAGGCTGGCATCGACGAACTCACCAATGCCCGTGCCAAGGGCATCCTGCAGATCGAGAATGCTGACCCTGGCGACGCCATGGACCTTCTCGTAGCCTGCATCGTCTCGGCAAAGCTCGCCGAGACTGGCCAACAGTTCGATGATTCGCACATGAAGCGGATCATCACAACATTCGTGCAGAAGCTGTCAAAGCATCTCTCGTCGGGGCGTGAGTACCTCATCTTCGACGAGCCGATCGCCAGCTTGACTCAGGCTGCCATCCGAGAGGGCGTATTCTCGCCAGCGAAGGGGCCGGCGGGCCGTAGCGCCCAGGCGATGACGGCATCCGCGCTCATGGGAAGACTCCCGACCTTCCCGACAGCCAGTGTTGATGAAGTGCTGGATATCCGTACGGAGCTGACTCCGTCTCTGACGCAGTTCCGAGCCGCTATGGTGACGATCTCCAAGGCCTTTACTAGTACAGCATGGGAGGCAGACTTCGAGGACGAGGTCCACGATGCCTGGGTCGAGAGCGTTCTCCCTGCAGTCGAGGTGATCGACGCATCGGTTCGAGATAGTCGCTCGCTGTCCGCTCTGGCCAACAGCGTCACCGGAGCTGCAAATGCGAGCTATCCCGGGCTCGCGATCGTTGCCACGGGGCTCCTCGGACACGTGGACGCTGTTGCCGCGGTAGGTGGTGGGCTTTCTGCTGCTGGCCCATTGCTTCAAGCATTTCGTGACCGCAAGACCACCGACCACGACATCCGGATGCAGCCGTTCTACTTTCTCTACGCCATCGAGCAGTCCTTGAGCTGACGATGACGCCCTCTGTATAGGGGCGGTTTGTCAACACGTCTACTTCCTCTGTGAACCTGGCCAGCCACTCTTGCGCTTCCGGGCTTGGTGCTTCGGGGCACCGGGGAGCGGAGCCATCCGCGAGGCGAAGCGAGCGCCGCACTGCGACTGGCTGACGTTCTGGGCTAGCCCAGAGAGTTGTGATCAATTCGCATATGCGGGTGCTCAATCGTGCTCCTCTTCCAGCCGATTCGGGCTCCAGATGCGCTCGGCCAGCAACTGGTAAAGCTCTTGCCGTTCGTCGAGGTCGGCTTTCAGGAACGTGGGGTGTGCGTGGAACGGAAGACCCGTCTCTTCGACAAAGCGCCGGAAGCCGGGATTGTGATCATAGGCATTCTCGTGCAGACTACGCGCAAGCAGGTTCTGGCTGTCGTAGTACACCCGCTTCTCCGCGTAAGGCATATCGCCCAGACTTGCGTTTGGGCTCTTCGGCAGGAGCAGAAGGTCGCCTATGCGGTTACGGTATTCGGCAAAATCATTGGGATGCGCAAACTCATCGGTGTGTCGATCGTAGTGATCTGCCCATATATGCTCGATCTCGAAGCCGTCTCGACCTCCGCGCTTTGAGTAATCGACGTAATGGGATGGCATGCCGGATCGCGTCTCGACGTAATCCGTCATGCGTGCAAGCAGTCGATGAATCTGACGACCATTCATCCCGTGCAGATGAAAGTGATCATTGCTGAAGAATGTCTCACTCGTGTCCGATTCGAGCCGCTGGCGTAGAAGCCCCACCAGCTCGGGGATTGGCTTACCTCGAATTTCGCGCATGACGACAAACATGGCGTATTGCATCGTCGAGTAGTCGATCGCGCGCCAGTTCCAGATCCTGCGGTAGATGAGGATGTCGAGGTATGCCGCTGTCACACGGATCTTATGGAGAAGCTCCTCCTTAGAGTCCTCGACTCGCAGCGGGGCAAGCAACACGGGGTATTGCAGCGTGAAATTGTGCTCTGCGTTGAAGTAGACCGACTCAAGTCCTGGGGTAAGAGACTTGGACGCGCTGCGGAGGTGCTCGTACCACTGGCTGTAGAACACGAGATCCCGGTCGATCAAGCGGGCGAAGTCGTGACTGCGCTCTAGTCCCAGGCGATCCTTGCAGTCGCGAACCCATCGATGGAACTCTGTCCCGATGAGGTCGAAGTCCTCAGGAGTGGCGCCACGCTTGCGCTCGCGTATCGAGTCGGCGTATTGGCTACGCAGCCATGCCTTGATGCCATCGGCGTCTTCGTCCTTGCCGAGTGCTTGGAGAGCCGTTGTTCTTTGCTTCCAGATCCCCTCGGCATCCGCTCGCACGTCGGGGTCGGTTATGTTGGCCAGCAGATAGCCCTTGAGCATGTCGGCCGGGGACAGCGAAAGCCCGCGATCGTTCATTGTCTCAAAGATCGTGTATGCGTCCTCGTCGGTATACGCGATGATCTCAACCAGATGAACGTTCTCAATCAGCCAGTCGGCAAAGTATGGGAGTGCCCCGTCGCGCAGTTCGGCGGGGAAGTGCTCGTCGATGTCGGCATACCGCCCGATGATATTCGCGACCGACTCCGACAATTCATTAGACACAATTTCTCGACCCATGTAGAGCGCTTCCATGCATGCGGAGCGCTCCTCAATGTCCATGTTGAATGACCGCTTCCCAAAGCGCTGAGAGAGGATTAAGTCGGCAATTTGCCCACTCTGCTCGCCGTCTTTGAGTTGGTGCTGAAGAAAGATCAGTATCAGCGTCAGAGTTGTCAGTCGCTGTTGCCCATCGATGATGAACCTCTGACTATCCCTGTTGCTGACGATGATGGAGCCGAGAAAATAGTGGCCATACGTGGCGACCGCGTCGCGCTCGTGACCCGGCTCGTAGCTCGCGAGAAACTTAGCGGCCAGATCATCGATCAGCTCTGTGACTTGTTTGGTCTGCCACTTATACTCGCGTTGATAGTAGTCGATCGAATACTTCCGTCCGGCCAAGAGCTCGCGCACGGTCTTACCCTTGCCATCGATCTCGCGGGACTGTTGAAGGCTCGCCATGCGCGCACTATAGACCGGCCACAAACGCACCGCCGCCGTTCACCGGGTACCGTTCCCGCATGGCCGCCCGGTCCGCCAACCACGACGGCCCCAACAGCGCCGCGCTGTTCGAGGCGGCGAACAAGCTGCGTGGCTCGGTCGAGTCCTCCGAGTACAAGCACCTCGTCCTCGGCCTGCTGTTCCTGAAGTACATCTCCGACGCGTTCGAGCAGCGTCGCCGGACCCTCGAGGCCGAGCTGTCCGAACCCAACGGGAAGGAATACGTTGCAGACCCGGCCGAGCGTGCGGCTGAGCTCGAGGACCGTGACGCCTATATCGAGAAGGAGGTCTTCTGGGTCCCGGAGAGCGCTCGCTGGCCGGCGCTGCTGGCAACCGCCTCGCACGCCGACATCGCCAAGCGCATCGACGACGCGCTGAGCGCGATCGAGCACGAGAACCCCGGGCTGCGCAACGTGCTATCGCGAATCTATGCCCGCGCGCCGCTGTCGGCTGAGCTGATGGGCTCGCTGGTGGAGACGATCGCCAAGATCGGCTTCGGCGAGGATCCGCACCAGGCGCGCGACATCCTCGGGCGCACGTATGAGTACTTCATCAAGGAGTTCGCGCGCGCGGAGGGGCATCGGGGAGGCGAGTTCTTCACCCCGGGACCCGTGGCGGGCCTGCTGGTCGAGATGCTCGAGCCCTACCAGGGTCGGGTGCTCGATCCGGCGTGCGGATCGTGCGGGCTGTTCGTGCAGTCGGCGAAGTTCATCGAGGCCCACGGGGGCAACCCGAAGACGATCTCGATCTACGGCCAGGAGCGAAACCAGGCGACGTGGCGCATCGGACAGATGAACCTGGCGATCCACGGGCTCTCGGGCAAGGTCGAGTACACCGAGGGCGGCTCGCTGCTCGATGACGCCTTCTCCACGCTGAAGGCCGACTTCGTGATGGCCAATCCGCCGTTCAACCAGTCAGAGTGGTCCACGCCGTCGATTCTCGACGATGCGCGCTGGAAGCACGGAGTGCCGCCGACTGGCAACGCCAACTACGCCTGGATCCAGCACTTCCTGCACCACCTCGCCCCCGACGGGCGCGCGGGATTTGTTATGGCCAACGGTTCTCTCACGACGATGACGAGCGGCGAGGGCAAGATCCGCGAGAGCCTCGTCTGTGCCGACGTGGTCGATTGCATCGTGGCGCTGCCCGCCCAGCTCTTCTACACGACCGGCATCCCCGTCTGCCTGTGGTTATTCGACCGCGACAAGGCATCCTCCAGTGAGCGCGACCGCAGCGAAGAGACGCTGTTCATCGACGCCCGCCAGATGGGCTCAAAGATCAGCCGCACACAGATTGAGCTGACCGAGCAGGAGATCCAGCGGATCGCATCGACCTACCACGCCTGGCGCGGTACAACCGGTGCCGATTACAACGACGAGCCCGGCTTCTGCCGGGGCAGCGACCTGCAGGAGATCGAGGCTGCCGGCTTCACGCTCTCTCCCGGACGTTATGTCGGCGCGCCCGAGTCAGAGGAGGATGAGGTCGCGTTCGAGGAGCGGATGGCGACGCTCGTCGACCATCTCGCCGAGGAGATGGCCCAGAACGAGCGGCTGGCCCGGGAGGTCAAGCAGGCGCTCGCGAGGATCGGGTATGAGGTCTGAACCGCGGAACAACTCGACCGATGAGCCTTCGTGGTCGACTAGCGCTCTCAAAGACTTGGTCGATGACCGTGGTATTACATATGGCGTTGTTCAGCCCGGCGGTGATCAACCCGAGGGTGTCCCTATCGTGCGCGTGAACAACTTTACGGCTACCGGATTGGATCTACGGGAGGTCCTGCGGATCGACCCTGAGATCGCTGCAAAGCATAAGCGATCACGCCTGGCGGGTGGAGAGGTACTCATCACGCTCGTTGGATCGGTCGGACAGGTGGCGGTTGTTCCAGCCGCACTCGACGGCTGGAACGTGGCCCGTGCTGTCGGCGTCATACCGGTGCGTCGAGACGTCTCCTCGCAGTGGGTGGCGTGGTGTCTCCGCACGCCGGAAGCCATACGCTACCTCGACGCGCGACTGAACACAACGGTGCAGAGGACGATGAATCTCCGCGATCTCGCGAGCCTCCGTATCCCGCTGCCGCCTATCGGTGCGATCCGCATCATCTCATCAGTCCTCGGCGTCCTGGACGATAAGATCGACAGCAACCAGCGACTCGCCACATTGCTGGAGGAAGTCGCCGAGACGTTGTTCCGCGCGCGGTTCGTCGACTTCGTCGGTGTGGAGAACCTCAAGGACAGTGAGATCGGCCAGATTCCTGCCAATTGGAGGAGCGGGATCATCCGTGACCTTGCAGTGCTCAGATACGGCAAGGCGCTCAGGGCTGCCGAGCGGGTTGCTGGCTTAGTCGCAGTTGTCGGCTCAAGCGGCGTCATCGGCACGCACACGCGTCATCTCGTTGAGGGGCCAGCAGTAGTGATAGGCCGAAAGGGGACGGTCGGGAGCGTCATTTGGGTCGGATGCAATGCGTGGCCAATAGACACGACGTTCGTTGCTGAGCCCATCGAAGGCGTGCATCCAATCTTCCTCTACTTCATGCTGCGTCAGGCCGATCTGCCGCACCTCACGGCCGACACAGGAGTCCCCGGCTTGAACCGAGATGCTGCCGAGCGGCATGCTGTGCTCGTGCCTTCGAGGGACGCGGTGAGCGACTTTGCCTCGGTAGCTGAGCCCTGGTTCAAGCAACGTGATCACCTGCACAAAGAGGTGGCGACCCTGACGGCCATCCGTGATGCCCTCCTCCCCAAGCTCATCTCCAGTGAGATCCGGGTTCCCGATACCAACGATCCCGAGGAGGTGATCGGGCCGGCGGCTGAGGAGCTCGCGGCGGCAACACCATGACCGGCTCGCCCGCCAGCGAGGACGCGCTTGTCGAGCAGCCGGCGCTTGAATGGCTGTGTGCGGCTGGCTGGACGCACGTCCACGGCGCCGATCTGGCGCCCGACGCCCCCGGCGCCGAGCGCAAGATTTGGTCGGATGTGGTGCTGAGCGGGCGGCTGAGGGAGGCAGTAGCGCGCATCAACCCGGAGCTGCCGGCGGATGTGGTGCAGCGTGTCCGCGAGCTGGCGATGACCGGAACCTCACCGTCGCTGATTGAGGACCACCGGGGCTTTCACGAGCTCCTGCTCTCCGGTGTTCAAGTCTCCTACGTGGGCGATGATGATGTCGAGCAGAGCGCTCACGCTTCGCTGGTCGATTTCGAGAATCCCGCCAACAACGAGTTCCTCGCCGTCAACCAGTTCACGGTGATTGTGGGGGAGAAGAATCGCCGCCCGGACATCCTGCTGTTCGTCAACGGGCTGCCGCTTGGGCAGATTGAGCTGAAGGCGCCTGGGACGGGGGACACGGCGCAGGCAGCGGTCAACCAGGTGCATCACTACACCGAGACGATCGCGCCTCTGTATCGCTATGTCGAGATCGTGGGTGTCTCAGATCTCGTGACCGCGCGGGTGGGCACGAGCGCGACAAAGGCGGAGCATTTTGCGGAGTGGAAGACGATGGGCGCGAGCGAGCGGGCGCCCGGGCGCCCGCAGCTGCAGGTGATGATCGAGGAGGTGTTCGCGCCGACGCGGTTCCTGGAGCTGATCGGTGATTTCTTGCTGTTCGAGTCTGATGGTGCTCGGACGTGGAAGGTGATGGCCAAGTATCACCAGGTCGACGCCGTGCACGCCGCCGTGGAGTCGGTGGCCGCCGCGATGGCGGGCGATCGTCGTGGCGGTCTGGTGTGGCACACGCAGGGCGCCGGCAAGAGCTACACGATGGTTTTCTTTGTGAACAAGCTGCGTCGTGATGCGCGCTTTGCAAACCCAACCGTCGTCGCGCTGACCGACCGGACGGATCTGGATACCCAGCTTCTGGAAACGTTCACGCGCACGCACCTGCAGACTTCCTGCCACCAGGCGACAGAGATCGCGGGTGGCTCGGAAAGCCTGCACGAGCTGTTGAAGGTTCCCGCGGGCGGCATTGTGTTCACGACGATTCAGAAGTTCGCGCCGGCTGAGAAGGGTAAGAAGATGCCGGTCCTCTCCGAGCGCGAGAACGTTGTCGTGATGGCCGATGAGGCGCACCGGTCGCAGTACGCGACGTTTGCTCAGAACATCACGCTTGCGCTGCCGAACGCGACGCGCATCGGGTTCACCGGCACGCCGGTTGAAAGTGCAGACCGCTCCACTCGGATGGTCTTCGGCGATTACGTTTCGATCTACAGGATGCGTGAAGCTCAGGATGACCATGCGACCGTCCCGATCTACTACGAGTCGCGCCCAATCCCACTTGACATCGCCGACCAGAGCCAGCTCGTCGAGGTGCAGGAGGTGCTTGAAGAGGAGGAGCAAGAGGCCGCGAGTAAGCTGGTCACAGCCTGGGCGAAGCTGGAGAAGGTGGTGGGAGCGCCTGAGCGTCTCGATCGCCTTTCCGAGGACGTCCATACCCACTTTCTCGCGCGGTGCGAGGCGCAGCCGGGCAAGGCGATGGTCGTGGCGTACTCCAGACGAATCGCCGCCGAGTTGACCCGCCTGCTGCAAGAGCGCTTAGGTGAGGAGGTCGTCACTTGTGTGATCTCCGCACAGGCAACCGATGAGCGTGAGATCTCTCACTTCCGGCGCTCAAAGGCACAACTCAAGCAGGTCGCCAAGTGCTTTCGAGACCCAGACGACCTGTTGCGAATCGTGGTGGTGAAGGACATGTGGCTCACTGGCTTTGATGCACCGGTTCTGCACACTCTCTATATCGACAAGCCGATGCGCGACCACGGCCTGCTGCAGGCGATTGCACGGGTGAACCGTGTCTTTGAAGGCAAGTTCGGGGGTTTGGTCGTCGACTACATCGGTATCGGCGAGGATCTGCGCGCCTCGCTGCGCGCATATGACGCAACCGAGCTTGAAGATCCCGCGGTTCCCGTCGCGAAGGCGATCGCCGGGCTGTGGGGACAGTACGAGGTGCTGTGCGCGCTGCTCTACCCGGTCGGCTACCGCCAGGGCGAGCTCGACCAGGCGCTCGACCCCGCGCGACTGTTCAGCGACGCCTACGACCATATCCTCGCCGGCGAGGAGCGCACGCGCGAGTTCTCCCTTCGCGAGCTTTAGTTCGTCAACGGGCTGAGCCGAGCCCGAGAAC
>OBLU010003489.1_pt1 | contig 14243 bp, 10 predicted proteins | sample 1518681 | NCBI WGS metagenome assembly OBLU01 (sample SAMEA3539304, study PRJEB22396) | soil metagenome | biome: tundra; feature: field; material: soil | place: USA | collected 2010-05 | depth 0.15 m
ACTACCGTACCAACTCCGAGGTGCATCTGGCGCGCGATCTTCTCGATGGACACACCAGCTTGGCGTTCGCCTGACGCTAATGAGAACGGTTGTCGATTCTCGTCTGCCGATTGGCCACAAATTGCTTGCTTCCGATTTAAGCTGCAGGATGATGTCCGGAAAACAGTGCCGTCTGGTCTCCAAAAGCGTGCCAACCCGCGCGGGTCTGGCGGGCGAACAACTCAAGTCGGTTCCCAGGACAGGTGGCTTCCACCAAACTCCCCGCGCGGGGAGCGACGTCGGCAGGCCCCCAAAGTCAGGGGCGAAGAAGTTTCAATCCACGCTCCCCGCGCGGGGAGCGACCCGGCGCAAGTCAATGACCCGCGGCACGTACATGGTTTCAATCCACGCTCCCCGCGCGGGGAGCGACGCGCGTCTCCCCATACTTCGCGGCCCACGAACAGTTTCAATCCACGCTCCCCGCGCGGGGAGCGACGAAGCATGGCGGCCTCACGGGCGCTGATCTGGTGTTTCAATCCACGCTCCCCGCGCGGGGAGCGACGTGGATCGAGCAGGCGATTACGGAAAAAATGGAGTTTCAATCCACGCTCCCCGCGCGGGGAGCGACTTGTCGCTCCTGTCAGTATAGGCGCAACGTTGAACGTTTCAATCCACGCTCCCCGCGCGGGGAGCGACTCTGTACCTGGCGTTGTACCTCAGGATCGACGCGTTTCAATCCACGCTCCCCGCGCGGGGAGCGACGCACTTCCGCAGTGCCCGGGATGATGTAATAGAGTTTCAATCCACGCTCCCCGCGCGGGGAGCGACACGATCCCACCAACGGCCTGTTCAGCGCCGTGGTGTTTCAATCCACGCTCCCCGCGCGGGGAGCGACCTGGCAGGCGGATGACCTGTGCGTGAGCGTGCAGGTTTCAATCCACGCTCCCCGCGCGGGGAGCGACAGTTGGACAAGCTGCCATCGTTGGCGGTCAATCGTTTCAATCCACGCTCCCCGCGCGGGGAGCGACCGGCTAGCGGCTCATTCAGCGGCGGCAAGATCACGTTTCAATCCACGCTCCCCGCGCGGGGAGCGACTTGGGCTGCCGATGGGACCGTCATTGGCACGCTGTTTCAATCCACGCTCCCCGCGCGGGGAGCGACGTACCCTCTCGCGCGGCATGAGCGAGAACTCGGACGTTTCAATCCACGCTCCCCGCGCGGGGAGCGACATGAGCACAAGTGAACTGATCAAGTACTTGGTTGTTTCAATCCACGCTCCCCGCGCGGGGAGCGACCACTGCCGTCGCCGGGTCCTGCGTCCAGTTACGGTTTCAATCCACGCTCCCCGCGCGGGGAGCGACAGCGCCCCGTCTCAAAGACGCCTTCGGTCTTGAGTTTCAATCCACGCTCCCCGCGCGGGGAGCGACGCGTGGCATTCAGTCCACCTCCGGCCAGTACATGGTTTCAATCCACGCTCCCCGCGCGGGGAGCGACGTCGTGGGCACCACATGTACGGGCGGAAACAAGAGGTTTCAATCCACGCTCCCCGCGCGGGGAGCGACAAAAAGACAGCATGACGCCGGCCCTAGCAGGGTGTTTCAATCCACGCTCCCCGCGCGGGGAGCGACACAGGCCCACAGATCTTGCGTCGCGGTCTGGGGGGTTTCAATCCACGCTCCCCGCGCGGGGAGCGACGCTTCCGCCCGGCCGAATCTGCTGGATGAAGCTGTTTCAATCCACGCTCCCCGCGCGGGGAGCGACGAGAATTGAGTTAATGTTGCCGCGTCCTGAGCATGTTTCAATCCACGCTCCCCGCGCGGGGAGCGACATGTTGGCGGTAAAACTCGGCGCCCGATTCGTGGTTTCAATCCACGCTCCCCGCGCGGGGAGCGACGTCCAAAGCCACACCACATTCGTCACGCTGGAGATGTTTCAATCCACGCTCCCCGCGCGGGGAGCGACACACGGTCGCGCCGGTTTGCGAGCGGATCGAAAAGTTTCAATCCACGCTCCCCGCGCGGGGAGCGACCCTTCGTATCCTACAACACCGTCCATCATTTCTTGTTTCAATCCACGCTCCCCGCGCGGGGAGCGACATCTACTAGCGATTCCCTGTCCATTTCCAGGGAGTTTCAATCCACGCTCCCCGCGCGGGGAGCGACTTCCTGCTTGGTTAGGAGGACCATCGTATGGATGTTTCAATCCACGCTCCCCGCGCGGGGAGCGACCGGCGCGGTAGGTTACTTTGATGGCTCTCACTGTGTTTCAATCCACGCTCCCCGCGCGGGGAGCGACGACGGATTACTATAACTGCGTTTTGGAGGACGTGTTTCAATCCACGCTCCCCGCGCGGGGAGCGACCGAGTGGCGGGGCTGGGACGGCGGCTGGCGGGGCGTTTCAATCCACGCTCCCCGCGCGGGGAGCGACCAACTTGGCGGTGCAGAATGCGCAGATCTCGGTGTTTCAATCCACGCTCCCCATGCAGTTAGTGAGCAAGTAGGAGTTTCAATCCACGCTCCCCGCGCGGGGAGCGACGACAATCCCGTGCTGTTAACGATGTTCTGAGACAGTTTCAATCCACGCTCCCCGCGCGGGGAGCGACAGCCGCGGGTCCTTCGGATCGTCGGACAGTTCGGGGTTTCAATCCACGCTCCCCGCGCGGGGAGCGACCATCTACCCTCTACACCCACAGCTTGTCCGACGTGTTTCAATCCACGCTCCCCGCGCGGGGAGCGACCCAGTAGCAAGGGTGTGACGCCGAGATTTATTTTGTTTCAATCCACGCTCCCCGCGCGGGGAGCGACTCGGGGGTAATGGTTCCGACCAAGCCAATGGTTTGTTTCAATCCACGCTCCCCGCGCGGGGAGCGACTCCTTCCCCCTCCGTTAGCCCCTCCCCTAGTGAGTTTCAATCCACGCTCCCCGCGCGGGGAGCGACCTGCGGCTGTCGCCCTGGATCTTGACAGTACAGTGTTTCAATCCACGCTCCCCGCGCGGGGAGCGACAAAACTGCGGAGGCGTTCGCCGAAGCCTCGAACCGTTTCAATCCACGCTCCCCGCGCGGGGAGCGACGGGGTTGGGGTAGATATAGTCTGTTGAGCTACTGTTTCAATCCACGCTCCCCGCGCGGGGAGCGACGGCAGATCTGAGCCGCCCCTTGGCCCTTGAAGTAGTTTCAATCCACGCTCCCCGCGCGGGGAGCGACTCTCGCAACCGGAAAGTGGTGGTGGGACTCTGGGTTTCAATCCACGCTCCCCGCGCGGGGAGCGACGATGGGGCATGCCTGATGCCATCCTTGGATTTCGTTTCAATCCACGCTCCCCGCGCGGGGAGCGACTGGGCAGAGCATCGGGTACGTGTATCAGCGTCTGTTTCAATCCACGCTCCCCGCGCGGGGAGCGACACTCGCGCTAGCCGTAAGCGTTTGAGTTGTCAATGTTTCAATCCACGCTCCCCGCGCGGGGAGCGACGTCGGAACGGGATATGTTCCTGGCGCTTGATGTGGTTTCAATCCACGCTCCCCGCGCGGGGAGCGACGACGCGGGCGTTCCGGTGCAACTGGATTCGACGGGTTTCAATCCACGCTCCCCGCGCGGGGAGCGACCACCGGATTCGGCCGTGGTGCGCGTCATCAGGGTTTCAATCCACGCTCCCCGCGCGGGGAGCGACACACGGATGCTCCGCCGACCATCGCTGGAGGAGTGTTTCAATCCACGCTCCCCGCGCGGGGAGCGACCGTCCGGTTGGTCCGTTTCCACGCTCCGTCCTGAAGTTTCAATCCACGCTCCCCGCGCGGGGAGCGACTCACAATATGGGGGATCAGTGCAAGGTGACCATGTTTCAATCCACGCTCCCCGCGCGGGGAGCGACAGGAGGCACCGGCACGGCGTACGGATTGTGCGGGTTTCAATCCACGCTCCCCGCGCGGGGAGCGACCCAGGCCCAGTGAATGAGTCCGCCGGATTCCTTGTTTCAATCCACGCTCCCCGCGCGGGGAGCGACGCGGCGGTGATCTGGGAGGCTACGTGCAGAAGTTGTTTCAATCCACGCACCCCGCGCGGGGAGCGACGGCACGGCCGAGCCGCTTTCTCGGCATCGAACCGGTTTCAATCCACGCTCCCCGCGCGGGGAGCGACGCCACCTGCCAATGTGTGCGTACCATCAAAGGTGTTTCAATCCACGCTCCCCGCGCGGGGAGCGACGAGACATTCGCAGTCATCAAGGGGACGGGAACGGGTTTCAATCCACGCTCCCCGCGCGGGGAGCGACGATGTCAATAGCTGGCGCAAAGATTTTCTAAAGTTTCAATCCACGCTCCCCGCGCGGGGAGCGACTGGTGATCGGCTTTGCGCTGGTCACCTGGTTTGTGTTTCAATCCACGCTCCCCGCGCGGGGAGCGACCAGATCGGTGCATGGGTGTCCCACGCTTCTGAATCGTTTCAATCCACGCTCCCCGCGCGGGGAGCGACACGAGCAACGAGTGGGTCGATTATATCGGCACGTTTCAATCCACGCTCCCCGCGCGGGGAGCGACCGAATCCGCGCCGCAGAGCGTGCATGCGGGTTCGTTTCAATCCACGCTCCCCGCGCGGGGAGCGACAAGTCAGTAGTCTTTTAGACGCGCGCCCTGCGAGTTTCAATCCACGCTCCCCGCGCGGGGAGCGACGTACCGGAGGTGCCAATCTAGGAGCGTTCGGCGTTTCAATCCACGCTCCCCGCGCGGGGAGCGACTTTTGGCCCATCCCAGACGCGGCCTATCAGATCGTTTCAATCCACGCTCCCCGCGCGGGGAGCGACCGACCATTTTCGCAAGCTCTACCGTCACTGTTACGTTTCAATCCACGCTCCCCGCGCGGGGAGCGACGCGCAGCCCTTGCCGGTATACGTCGGGTGCGTGGTGTTTCAATCCACGCTCCCCGCGCGGGGAGCGACGTAACCTTGGAATTGTAGAACACTCCTTTGGCTGTTTCAATCCACGCTCCCCGCGCGGGGAGCGACCTCATGCACATGCTGGCCGCGGTGGCCGAGTTCGTTTCAATCCACGCTCCCCGCGCGGGGAGCGACTAGGCACCAGGCGAATTGGCGAGCCTACATGTGGTTTCAATCCACGCTCCCCGCGCGGGGAGCGACACCTGCACTCCCGGCGTCACGCTCGATAACTGGTTTCAATCCACGCTCCCCGCGCGGGGAGCGACACGATGGCACCTACTGTAAGGGTGCCATGCTGATGTTTCAATCCACGCTCCCCGCGCGGGGAGCGACCACCAACCCGATTGCAGTACCGGATGAGCAGATTGTTTCAATCCACGCTCCCCGCGCGGGGAGCGACCGTAGGCAGCGCTGCCAATGACGACATAGCGTGGTTTCAATCCACGCTCCCCGCGCGGGGAGCGACCGTCTGGCGCAAGGGCCAATTCCGGGGCCTGAAAGTTTCAATCCACGCTCCCCGCGCGGGGAGCGACGAACACATGGGCTCTCCAGAGCGCAAATTTTACGTTTCAATCCACGCTCCCCGCGCGGGGAGCGACATACATCATAGACATAGAGGACTTATGGCAGAAGTTTCAATCCACGCTCCCCGCGCGGGGAGCGACCGACCGGGAAGTTAAGCAAGATAACTTGAACCAGTTTCAATCCACGCTCCCCGCGCGGGGAGCGACGAAGAGCCGCACGCTGTCATCTGACGCTACGTTCTGTTTCAATCCACGCTCCCCGCGCGGGGAGCGACGGCGGGTGGTGTAACTGCCGCCGAATCAGTGCGGTACCGGCTACGTGGCGCGAACCGGTTCGCAGCACAAGTCCATTTCTCCACACCACCAACCTAACCAGACCGCAAGTCTACCAATTCCTATAGCTTAACGCCGTGCGCGGATCTCCCGGCATATTCGCGTATGCTTCCGGTCCGCGCTACACAACCAGCGGGCCTTCCGGATCATATGACGGTTTTGCCCCGATATGCTCCACCCGCTGGTGCCAGTTCGACCCCAAGAAATAGAAACGCAAGCTGTCCAACTTTACATCTATTTCCTTCAGCAGAAGAGCTCGCAGGAAGGTCCATTGGGCCGCGTCCACCAGGCATTCAAACACCGATTTCTGAACCCTTTGACCATAGTTCTCGCACTTTTTAGCCACCCGGCGCAATCGACGTTCACCAGCGGCATCTTGAGTATTCACATCGTAGGTCACAAGCACCAGCATAGTTATTTCCAGAAGAAGGGAGGATACTCGTCGAGATCGCCGCGCAGATGCCGTGCCAGGAGCAGGGATTGCACGTACGGGAGCAGGCCCATCGCGATCTTCTCTTCCAGGAACGGATGGATGATCTCATCCAGTTTGCGTTTCTGCCATGCCACCAAGACTTCGCGCCGGGTTTCGTCATCCATTGTCACGGCACCGGATTCCGTCCGCGTGAAACCCTTGGCGCGCACCTGCCTGCGATTGATCAATGAAACCACAAAGCGATCCGCCAACACCGGCCGAAGCTCCTCCATCAGGTCGAGCGCCAGACTTGGCCGGCCGGGCCGTTCGGTGTGCAGGAATCCAACCTGCGGATCAAGACCCACGCTTTCCAGCGCACCCACCACATCGTGCGTCAGTAGAGTGTACGCAAAAGACAGCAGCGCGTTGACGTTGTCCAGTGGTGGGCGCCGGCTGCGCTCACGGAAAAAGAAACACTCTTTGTCTTCTACCACCAGACCGTCAAACGCGCCGAAGTATGTGCGGGCTGCGTCACCCTCAAGACCGCGGATCCTGTCGCGGCTCCGGGCGGCAAGCGCCCGATCGGCCATCGGTGCCATCTCGTCGACGGCATTCCGAAGTGTTTCGGGAATGCTGCCTTCCCGTTCCCGGGCCCCGCGTTGCAGCACGATGCGCGCGTTGGCGATCTTTGCCGCAACACAGTTCCCGGCAATCGACGCGGCCTCATCTTCAATGTCCGCCGCTCGGTACTGCCGCCTTCTCAACAGCACATTGCCCGAGACTGGGCCAGTCATCCGCGCCAGAAAACGCCCGTGTTCGGTTAGCCAGCTCAGTCCCACGCCCCGCTCGGCGCATAACCCCAGCAGAAACGGGCTGCAGGAAATTTGCCCGAAGCAAACGATGCCTTCGATCGTGTGAATCGGCAACGCCAGCCGCGTTTCATCGCCCACGCGCACGGCCACTGTTTCGCCGTCCTTGGCCAGATACGCCCCCTGCGTAGTCACATACAGTGTATTGAGCAGTTTTCGCACGTCTTCAGCCCTCACCCGGCGTTTCGGAATCCGCCATTCGCCTGAGCGTATTTTGAATATAGCGGTGGACGTCGCGGCTGGCAGCGGTAGCCTGGGGCAGACATAAGCTCAGCAGGGAACACGCCCGGCAGCGCTTCCCTTCAGCGCTCCCGCGCGCAAACGGCGGAGGCGTTCGCCCCGCGCGCCAAAGATCATGCAGATGAGTGGAGAGACCTTCCGTACGGATGCGTAATGCAGGATCGAAGAGCACTTCAATCCGGCGCCGCAGTTCGCCGTAGAAGAGAGCTCCTGCCGGAACCGCACGCGACGTCATCTCTTCCAAGCACAAACCTTGCGCACACAATTGCACCAGGTCCCAATCCTCCAGCTTCGGTCTGCCTCGCTTGTATTCGATGGGATACGGAATCTCGTCCGGTCCCGCAAACTCTACAACATCTGCCTGCCCGGCGATCCCCAGCCGCAAACTGTGTACCCGCAGGCCCCGCACCGCGCGAACTCCGCGACGCGTTTCAAAACCGGGATCGTGCGCCCGCTCGTGTAGGACCGCGCCCTCGGCCGTGCGCCGGTTCTCCGCCCATAACTGCTCCACGTGGATCAGCGCCCACTGCCGCTCGCAGAATGCAAGATGCTGTAGTGAAGAAAGCGGCAGTAGATCGTCTTCCGTATACATCCAGTCACCTGAGTTTAGTCTAGGCGTTAGTAAACTCGCCCGCCAGAGCCGCGGCGGAAGCCAGCACGCCCGACATGTACCCCAGAAACTCGGCATCGTAATCGAGCGTCCAGGCATACAGATCGTCGAATCCGCGGAGCGGCCGGACACTGAACTTTTCGATATTGTGCTTGCGTATCCGAACCGTTCCTTTCAAAAGATCCGATGCGCTCAGACGCTCGCCGCCCTCAAGCCGCTTCAAGACTTCGCCAACCACTACCGGCTCCGTATCGTCGTCGATAACCCTGTAAACCCTGGCGACATCCGGGAAGTTGAATTTCTGCTCCGCTTTCTTAATGGCTTCCAATTCCGGAGAAGTCTCGTTCAATTCGCGGCGCAAAGCCTTCGTACAAAGGGCGGAAGCATCTAGGCGGCCAACCTCGCCGGCGTCGAATAGAGCTTGCAGTACTTTCGCCGGATCCTTCATCGATGGGTTCGCTCGAAGGCCGGCGCCGTCGAGGGAGACTACCCACACAGGCGACTCCGCGCCATTGTCGCTGCCATGACGGTTCACCCGGCCCCCAACCTGGATCATGCTGCACGTAGAGGCGAGTTCGCGCACCGCACTGCCAAAGCTGAAATCCACGCCAGCTTCCACGCAGCTCGTGGCTACAAGAGCCCACTCGGGGTCGGCACCGGGGGCCAAACGGTCCCGTACTTGGCTTATAACGCGTTCGCGGTCGCCGGGCGCCAGCGCCGTAGAAAGGTGCAGCACCATGTGACCCGCTTCCCTCATCCCCTTTGCGATGACCGCGGCCGACTGGACCGTGTTCACAATCACCAACCGGGGCCCGGGAAGTGCATCCGAGAAGACGAACTGGGAAAGTTGTTCGGTGGTCAACCGTTCCGCCTTACGCCGGTATGAGACCCGGCTCTGTTCGGCTTTCCTGGCATCCGCGCCTATGTCGGCCCGGACAAGATCGCGAATCGGAACCGGTGGCCTGACGAAATCCTCGTGCTCCCAAAACCGCACCAGCGATCCGGAAGCCAACACCACGTGGCAGCCCCATGCTTCCGTCAGTTCGCGAAGCCACAGCCATGTCTGCGGCCACAGTTTCGCCGGAATAGCCGCGTGGGCTTCATCGATGAAGATCGACGAGCCGGGAAGTTCATGAAATTTTCTCAGCTTGGGTGCGGCCGCTCCCGCCATCGTCTCGAAAAACTGAACCGCCGTTGTCACCGTAATCGGGCAATCCCACAACGTGGAAAGCTGGCGCGACAACGCGTTGCCGTAGTCGGCCTGGTGATGGTGGGCCGCCACCACCCGCTCTGGATCTTCACCTTCCAGCGCGAGAGCCTTACGGTAGACGCCCACAGATTGGTTAATGATGTTGGTATACGGCAGAACCACGAAAATGTGGCGCAAACCGCGCTCCTCGGCAACGCGCAGCAGGTGCGCCATCACGGCCGTGGTCTTCCCCGTGCCGACCGCACTGTCGCAGGCATAAATCCGGTCGCCCGGTGGCAGGTCCCGGCAGGCTTCGTAGATGCGTTGCCGCAAAATGTTGCGCTCCGCATTCCCACGGCCCTCTTTTTGCAGTCCCGCCACGTAACGGTCCAAAGCCGAACGCCGCTCGGCCCACCGCGGCTCAAGTAGAGGCGTTGATTGTTCTTGAGCGTAGTGCAGGGCGGTGTCGCCATAATCGGCGTCCACCAGGCACGAGAGCGCGAATCGCCACGTAAGCCCGGTTACAGGAGCGGAAGCCGCCGGGTTCGAATCCGCCGGTTCCAGCGGGGCACACCAGCGCTGGTGCTCGTCCAGATATCCGGCAAGGCAGCGCCCGGCTCGGTCAATTGCTTTGAGATCGTCCTCGGAGTTAAGAAGATCCTCGATATCGCGGTAGAACCATGGCAGTACGTCGGGAAGTCCCCGATGGTGCGAACCGACCAGCAGTCCCGCACTGCGTTGCCCGTGGTCAAGCAGGTGCTTCACGCCCGCGATTTCGTGCCGCATAGGTAGACCCTTTGTCTCCGAGGTCCGCAGCACGTGCTGGTTTTCACCGTCTAGCTTCCCCAGATCGTGAAATGGAGCGGCGAGTCGAACCAGCTCGGTGAGCAAGTCCGGGGCGCCGCTCCAGTATCGAGCCGCCGCGCCCGCAAACTCAGCCGCCCGCTGCGTCACGCCGCGAACGTGCGCGGCGTATTCTTGCGCCGGAATACCCCGCTTCTTGCGGGCGCTATGTGCTAGCGGCGGCATATAGCTCCGCCATCAGATCGCGTAGCGGGCCGACGCGGCTCCCTAGATCCCCGGACAGCGCTACGGGCGTTTCGTAATCGCCCCAGGACTTCGATGGCTGATCGGGATCGCCCTTCTTGCGCGGAGTGAGCGATGCAATCAGATCGAAGTCGCTGGCCGAGCCGAGCGCCGATTTGTGCTCCACGTACCAGGCGTGACGGATCTCCACGGCGGTTCGAATGTAGGAAGCGGTGTGCGAATAAGCGAACGGGATCACCTTCAGCAGCAACCCGATATCGTTCGCCGTGCAGTTCGTCTTCCGCGCCGCCGTCGGGTTGACGAAAAACGGCATGGTGTAAACACCGTGCTCGACTACCCGGTAGCCGAGTGGCGCCATGCCGCGGTCTAGGTCTTTCTGGACTCCGCTTTTATTGGTCGTCGTGAGACGCTCGACACGGACTGGCGCTAGCGAAATGCCCAATCCGAACTGAACTACCCCGGTGCGCAAGTGATTGGAGCTGACCTTGTCCTCAAGGAATGTGTTCCCGAATACGCGGCCGTCCCAGTATTTCGGGAGGAACGCATTCTCCAGAATCTCGCGTTTGATCTCCTCCCTGTCGCGGCCCCGGCTTTCCAGGATTGCAAAGCCGCTCTCCCCAAGCGGTGGATCAAATTGCTTGTGGAGCGCCAGCCAGACCGGTCCTTCCTTATCCGCAACCAGATCGCGAAGCTTGCGCTTGAACGACACCGGCGAAATCTCGCCACGCTCGTCTGGACGAATGCGCGGATCGCTTTCCCTGTCCGGGTCTCCGTTCGGATTCGAATTGATCACCTCAATTACGAGGAGGCCGGTTGCCCGGCGAATCGTATCTTGTGCTTCAGACATGGATCTCCACTCCTTCCTCTTCCGCCGCTTCCTTCGCCTCACGGCTTAAATATCCGAGTAACATTTCGGCCTTCCCCGCATCGTCAAACGACCCCCCAGGCACTCTTCCTTCCAGTTGCCTTGTCACTTCACCCATACGCGCCAGGGCCCACTTGCCGATGCGTATCCCGCGCTGAACGGGCTCGGGCGAGTCGGGCTTCACCTTCGCAGTCGCCGCCCACCCCTGATATATTCGCAAACGCTCGCCAAGGACCGCGAGAGCGCGCCCCGGTCGATCGCTTGCCAAAGCGAAATGTTGGTTGCCCAGCAACTGTGGTGGCAGGTTGTCGCCACGCACCACCGTGCAGTACTGGGCATGAAGCACATCGGCCAGCGCCAACATGCGGCCCACTAAGAAGGCGGGTTGACTCATATATTTCTCCTTGTATCGGCCAAGCTTGTGAAGTGCGATTCCCAGGATTGTGACAGCCGCCACGGCCGGTTCCCGCGCCGACACTGCCAGGTCACGAACAATTGGACCGTGACGATGGAACTGTTCGCCGCAACGCAGCAATAGAGCGGAAGAGCGGCAAATCAGCAGGCTGAGCAGAATTCGCGCCGCGCCTTCACTGACCGCGTCTTCACCAAGAAACACATCGTAAACCGTGGATAGATCGCAGCCAATCGCCCATTGGCGCTCTTCGCCATTCCGAATCCAGAACGACCTCGTTGCCCGAACCACCTCGCCCGGGTATGGCGTCCGCGTGGTTAGGAACCGGGCGGGTTGGCCCTTTCCCTTTGGCGAATAGATCCCGAACTGCGGCACGTTGGCTGAGGCAGCCCGCCACTCCACGACAGCGCTTCGCAATCGCTCGACCCGGTATTGACGGTTCAATTCCACTTGCACCTGGCCTTTCGAGATCCGCCGCAACACCAGCGTGTGGAAGAAGGCGCCTTTCCAGATCGTTCGTTGCGCATCCAGCGCGGCTATCACGCTCTCGGCCTCGCTTTCAAATTGGCCCTCCAATTCGACATCCGTCAGGATGCCGGCAATCTCGGCAGGCGATTCGGGCTGCGAATCCACGTAAGCGATCAGCAGGTCGTTGCGGGGTCCGTCGTTGCGCGGTACCGGAGCCCACGTCTTGCGTTTACGTTCTGGAGCGGTGATCCAGACCGCAGACTTGTAGAGATCGGCGGCGGTGTCTTTACCAATTGGAAAGATGTCCGCTCCGGTTTTGCCGTAGCGGTCATGGCAGGGAGTTTCGGGGTTCATTGAGAGCAGTATCGTGTTCTCAATCTCGGGCAGTTTGACGCTCGGAAGCGTGTCGTGCTCTATCTGCTGCCGCACGCCCGTCAACGCGCAAATGCCATCCGGCGCGCCGCGTTCCTGCGCCAGCAACACGCGATGGTACAACGCTTCCATTTTCAGGTTCGCGACGCGTGCGAAGTCGTCCTCGGGGCCGCGTGCGATGTCTAGCACTAAGGTGATCTTCCTTTGCTCAATGCCGCGGTTCTTGGATTTCAGCGTGCCGATTAGGAGCTGCTCGGCCAATTTCGGGTCTTCACCCCGCTCAACAGCTGCAATCGCGCAGCGGACAATCTGCTTAAGAAACTCATCTGGATTGATTTCGCAACCCGCAAGACGCTCTAGCAGGAGCGGCACCGCTGGACCTTCGGCGGGGCGCTCCAGGAACAGTGGGCGCAGTTCGCGGGCGAATTCTTGTAGCCGGATTCTGAGGCGCCGGCCTTCGGCACGGCCAGCGGAGAATGGCGCCTCGCTACAGAGAGATTCGAGTATGGCGGCGCGGGCGGAGCCGCTCAAGTCTGGTCGCGTCAGTTCCGCGCGCTTCGGATGATCTGCGGCAACCGATAGCATCGGGCTATCCAGCTTGGTGGCCGGAAAGCTATTGAAGTTGTCCTTTTGGATTTTGCGGATTACCGCTCCCTCCGATGAACTTCGGAACTCCACTTCCCGCACCCCGCAGGCGGCGTCCAGGTTGGCGATCACGAAGTCGCCTTTTTCAAGGGGCTTCACCCACGGGTGAGCGGCTGGCGGATTGAGTCCAAAACGGCGCAGGCTGGCCGAGAGCGTCTGCAGTTCAGCCAGCATAGTCGAGGACCCCCTCCCTGATTTCAACGTTCTGCCGAAAGACAGGCGCAACCCTGCCGCCAATCGACCGGTCGAAAACCATGTGGAGCATCGAAGGCATTACCAAACTGATGCTTTTTTCCACTTGTGTTTCCGCCCGGAAGAGGCCAACATAACTCGGCACGAACTCCGACCAGCCAAGGCAAATCGGCCTGAACGATTGACCTTTCTCCACCCGACGCTGAAACATCTCCTGCAAGGCATGCAGATGGTTCGAGCCACTGGGTGCGGGGCTGAACTCTTCTACGATTCCGTACATGCGGTAACAAACATCGGCCAGCACGATGGCTGGCAACTGGTACGGGTCTCCGCCACGGATCTGGTTCGATTTCCGGAGCGGACCGTTGTAGTTATTGGTATAGCGGTGAAAGCGAATTGGCTTACAGATCTCGATACGCGTCGGGCGGATGTAGGCCGACTTGAGCCGAGCGATGGATTCAAACATCCCCTTGGCAGCAGAAAAAGTAGGTCCTGGATACGATACCGGGGCCGACCCAGCGTCCGGTTGTGTCCACATGGCTGCGGGTCCCGCTACCTCGAATTGAACTTGGTATTGCCTCATATATTCTTTCTAGTGGTATCAGCACTCTGTAAAACCGGCCTGTCAATACGACTCTACTTGATGCGGTTCTTCCCTGTCAAGAAAATTTTGAATGTCAAGGGAAATGTCTCGGCCGGGAGGTTCGCTCCCGGCCCCAACAAGCTATTCGAGTTGCGGATGCAACGAGAAAATTTCAATCCACTCTGTCGAACACTCGGCAGAGACACCCGGCGGATCAAATCATGCAGAGATGCCTGACAACGGGTACTTACCTACGTTTCAGGTACGAACCGCCTTAACCAGTTCGAAGTATAGCGCTCACGACTCAACGTATCCAGAGTCCAGAGCGGAGCGCGTTATCCCAAGAGAGTGACCGAATCGCAGGTTTCCGTCGGCAGATCATTTGGTTCGCAACTTGAAGGGGGAGCTTCCGGATCCCGCCGGCGATGAACCCGGCTGTAGATAGATTTGTAGCTGCTCGAAGCCTCCAGGAACCCCAAAACGCCCCAATTCGCTACAGGTGCGCTAGGCGCGCCGAACGCAAACGGTGCAAATAAATCAGTTGTTTACGGATGGTCGGGGCGGGGCGATTTGA
>OBLU010003490.1_pt1 | contig 14241 bp, 13 predicted proteins | sample 1518681 | NCBI WGS metagenome assembly OBLU01 (sample SAMEA3539304, study PRJEB22396) | soil metagenome | biome: tundra; feature: field; material: soil | place: USA | collected 2010-05 | depth 0.15 m
GGATGGGCCCAGCCGGGGCGCTCGCCGCGGCCGGGCCGCGGCGAGCGAGCTGGTGCCGGGGCGGGCGGCGCGGGATACAGGGCGTAGTTCCAGTCGTGGCGGCGGAGGGGATGCGCCGCCATCTGCTCGTCGCCGATCTTTACTCCGGGCAGGTACGTCGCGGTGTCCAGATCAGCGCGGACGCGTAACCCGGTGCGGCTGGTGGTGGCAGCGATGGCTTGCACGATGACCTCGTGGCTGGTCAGGGGCCTGCCCTGCCAGTTCATGGTGATGTGGGAGAACAGCCGGGTGCTCGATCTTGTTCCACTTGGAGGTGCCGGACGTTCCTCCGGTCCCAGGCGCAGGGGATCCTGGCACTGGACTTCTTCACCGCCGGCCTGCTCAACGGCACGAAGGCCTGCGTCCTTGCCGTCACCGGGCACGGCACCCGCCGCATCCGGATCCTCGGAGCCACCGGGCATCCGGTCCAGTCGTGGGTAGTGCAGCAGGCCCGGAACCTGCTCATGGACCTGGAAGACGCCGGGACACGGGCACAGTTCGTCCTGCCCGACCGGGACGCCGGCTTCACCGCCACATCCGGCTCGGTGTTCCAGGCTGCGGGCATCAGGGTTGCCCGCTCCGCGGTCCAGGCGCCGCGGATGAATCCGGTCATGGAACGCTGGATCAGCAGCTGCCGGCGTGAGCTGCTGGACCGGACCCTGGTATGGAATCAGCGGCATCTGATGATCGTGCCGCGCGAGTACGAGGACTTCTGCAGCAGGCACCGGCCGCACCGAACCCTGAACCAGGCCGCGCCGCTGCCCGATGGCGTCACCGGCCTGGATCAGTTCCGGGTCCAGCGCCGCGACCGTGCCGGAGGCGTTATTCATGAGTATCGCCTGGTGGCATAAGTTTCCGGCACCCACAGGCTTCATGGCCTTCCACGGGCAGCCGGAGCACGCCCGCCACCAGCGCTTCGCCGCCAGCCGGGGCACGATCAGCTAGGCGGATTCCAGGGCAGGAGGTAGGCGCGGTAGGTGCTGACCCCGGCCGGGAGCTTTGCGTTGAACAGCAGCTTCCCGGACGGGCTGAACTCGGAGATGTAGGGCAGCGCGCCCCAGCCGACGAACAGGTCACCGCCCGGCGTGGTCTGCGCGTTCCCCATGACCTGCGCGACCTGGCCCTCCGGCTGGTCATCCGACTTGACCAGGGTGGCCACCCGGGTGGCGAGGTCGAGCCGCACCGTCACCACCCGGCTGGAGCCGAGCAGGTTGCCGCCTGACTCGTCGTCGAAGAACGTGTACTCGCCGCCGCCGATGGCCTCCGGGTCGTGCTGCCAGGCGAAGATCTTCCCGTCGCGGTCGAGGACCTGGCCGGGGGCGGCGCGCAGGGTGAAGGAACTGTGCCTGCCGCCGAGCTGCCACATGATCTGGCCGGTGTGCCGGTTCACCTTGAAGGTGGTCCAGGTATTTCGGGAGCTCACCAGCAGGTTGCCGTCGGTGTCGAGGTGGACGGCGTTGATGTGGAACCAGTCCCAGGGCGTGCTCGGGGAGGACGGCCGCGGCACGTAGCTGTCGGCGTAGGGGACGTGGGCGGCGCTGTCCCACTGGAACAGCACCCGGCCAGTCCTGATGTCGATCTCCTGGACGAGGCCGTCAATGACCCGCTGGTCGGCGGGGCCGCCGATGGAGGTCAGGTTCGCGGTCGTCACGGTATCGGCCAGGATCAGAGCGGTGTTCCACGGCGTGATAAGAAACTCGTGGAAGTTGGTCGCGTCCCCGTTGGCCGCCTGGACCGTGGCGATCTGCTGGTAACGGTCGTTGTAGATGTAGTCGGTGCCGCTGGGACCGTTCGGGCCGACTTGACCCCCTGGGCCCCCTTGAGCACCTTGGCCCCCGGACTGGAACCAGGTGAGGACCGGCTGGCCCAGATAGGTCTGAGTGCGGAAGTCGGTGGCAACTTTCCCGGCGGGCAGCCGGTGGAACCAGACCACCTTCCCGGTGGTGGTGACGATCTCCGGGCCCGCTGGGTAGCCGCCTCCGGCCGGGGCGATGAAGATGTCCCCGTTACCGTCGCTGGTGTCGCGGGTCAGCACGGTGAGCGGCGGCGGCGCGGTGCCGGTAGTCGTGTTACCGGCGATGGAACTGCCACCGGGGCGTTCGACGGGGCCCTGGGAGCACGCCGAGACGCACGCGACGGCCAGGGCGCAGGCCGCGCCGGTGACCAGGACGGCCATCAGCCGCGGCCGCGACGGCCGCCTGCCCGTGGCCCGGGGCCTGCGGCTGACCCGCGGCCGGGATGTCATCATGAACCTCCGCCGGAGGTAGCCACCCGTTGAGCTCTCGCGCTCTGGTGTCTCTAACGAGCGGCTGCCGGACTGGTTCCCTCCCGGGTAACTGCCCCCTGGGACATCCGCGGGGGCTTGGCAACATCTGGAGGACACCCATCATAAAGGCGACTGACATGACGGTCATACCAGCAGCCCAACGCCACCTCGTCACCATCCGCCACAGCGCAACAACGCCGTGTCATCCAACTCGCTGGCATCGCCGCTCACACCCGAAACCGTTCACGCAGGTGTGCCAGCGCGATTAAAGATCTTTTAGAGGTTGGCGAGTTCGGCGTTGGCGCGGGTGGTGACGGTGTTCAGCCTGGCCTGCACGTCCCCTTCCCCATCGTCCCCCGCACGCGCGGGGGTCTTTCTGGCCGTTCAGTGTCGTAGCGAGCTTCCTGGCGGTCGTCCCCGCCCACGCGGGAGTCCTTCCCGAGGCAGCGGTGCACCTGTTGGCTGTGCCATGGTCGTCCCCGCCGCTGCGGGGGTATTCCTGGCCACGGGCCGTTGACATCAACGACACCGAATCCGCACAGGGCACGTTGGGAGCGCGGGTTCGCGGCTCGGCGCGCGGTAGGGGCCGGGCGAGTGCACGCCCGGCCCCGTTGCTGCGGGTCAAGCACCCTCAGTCTTCGGCCGGCAATGCCCGGACCGGGGCGCTGGCGGGCGTCGCCTGCGGACCGCGGATCGTGATGAGGATCACGAGCAGCGCGCCCACGTCGAAGATCGCCGCGACCAGGAACGAGGTGGCCATGCCGTGCGTGAGCACATGATGTGCCTGCGTGAGCGGGGTCGCACCGGCCAGGGGGTGCGCGGCGGCGTTCCTGCTCGCGCTGCCGAACACGGTGACCAGGGCGGCCAGGCCGAGTGACCCGCCGAGCTGCTGCATCACGTTGACCATGCTGGACGCGGCGCCGGAGTCCTCGGGCCGGACCCCAGCCAGGGAAGCGATGGTCAGCGGCACGAACACCACGCCCATTCCGATGCCGAAGAGCAGCATCGGGCCAAGGACACCGGACAGGTAACTAGTGGACTGGGAGACCATGGACAGCCACGCCATACCGCCGATGACCGGCAACATGCCGGCGAGCATCAGGGCCTTCGGCGCGAACCTGGCCAGCAGCCTGGGCGCGGCGCGCGACACGGTGAACAACCCGGCCGTCATGGGCAAAAACGCGATCCCCGCCCGGAGCGGGCTGAAGCCGAGGATGTCCTGCACGAACTGGGTGAGGAAGAAGAACATGCCGAACATGCCCGCGACAAGCAGGAGCCTGGCGGCGAGGGAGCCGGAGCGGCCGGCGCTGGAGAAGAGCCGCAACGGGGTGATGGGCTGCCGGGCCCGGGTCTCGGTGACCAGGAAAATTCCGAGCAGCACGACCGCGGCGGCGAAGGCCGCAAGGGTCAGGCGGTTGCCCCAGCCGCTGGCGGCAGCCCTGATGAACGCATAGGCCAGCGAGGTCATGCCGGCTGTTGATGTAAGCGCCCCGGTAAGGTCGAAACGGCCGGGTTGCCGCCGCGACTCCGCGATGAACACGGGAGCGATCGCCACGACGGCGATCCCGATCGGCACGTTGATGAACAGCACCCAGCGCCAGGACAGCCACTCGGTGATCACGCCGCCGAGCACCAGTCCCAGCGACGCGCCGGCGGTGACCACCGCGGTGTATATGCCGAGCGCACGGGTTCGCTCTCGGCCTTCCGCGAAGCTGCCCACGATCATCGCGAGCACGGCGGGCGAGGCCATCGCACCGCCGACGCCCTGGGCCGCGCGGGCCGCCAGCAGCATCCCGGCCGACGTCGCGAGCCCGCCGGCCAGCGAGGCAACGGTGAACAGGCTGATGCCGGCCAGGAAGACCCGGAGTCGGCCGAGGATGTCGCCCGCCCGCCCGCCGAGCAGCAGCAGCCCGCCGAACGCCAGAGTGTAGGCGTTCAGCACCCAGGACAGGCCGGTCGCAGAGAAGTGCAGTCCCTGCTGGATGTGCGGCAGCGCGATGTTCACGACGGTCATATCGAGGATGATCATGAGCTGAGCACCGAGCACCACCAGCAGGGCGATGCCCGGACGGTCATAGTGTCGGCGCCGCAGCGTGCGTCGCTGAGGTGGCGCGACGGTTTCTGACAGTGATGGAGCAGGCAAGGATTTCCCCTGAGGCTTGAGGTAGTATCCGGAGGTGTACTCCGATTAATATACGGAGGAACCCTCCGTTTGGCAAGCTATTAAAGTTGATGACGATGAGCGCGACAGAGACGTCCAGCCCGGAGCAGGCCTGCGCCATGCGGGCCGACGCACGCCGCAACCACGAGCGGCTGCTCGCGGCCGCAGCCGCGACCTTTGCTGAGCACGCGGCCGATGACGCGTCCCTCGAAGAGATCGCGCGGCGCGCGGGCGTCGGAATCGGCACGCTCTACCGGCACTTTCCGACCCGGCAGGCGCTGCTTGAGGCGCTTTACCGAGACCAGGCCGAGGCACTGCACGCCAGGGCGCTCGAGTTGCTCAACTCACCTTCGCCCGGCGAGGCGCTCGCCACGTGGCTGCGCGCCATGATCGAATTCGGCGCCACGAAGCGTAGCCTGTCGAAGTCGCTGATGGCCACGCTCGGTAAGGATTCCGAGTTGCTCTCCACGTGCAGCACCCTGATTCGCGAGGCAGCGACGCCGCTGCTGACCCGCGCGCAGCAGGCCGGCGAAGTGCGTGCCGACACGGACATCACGGACCTGCTCAGGCTGTCGCACGCGATCGCCGTGGCCTGCGAATACGCGTCCCCGCACGCAGACCAGGCCGACCGGTTGCTTTCGCTCATGTTCGACGGCCTCCGATCTCCTGCCCCTGGGTCGGCGACCCCAAGCCGCCTCAGCAGTAAGCCGGCCGTCTAAGCCGTTGCTGTCAGGCACCGCTGGGCGGGGGACGGGCTGGAGGCATTCACGCGAACGCGTGACGAGACCACGCTGATGTGAAACCGCATGGCCGGGTCTGGCGTATGACCCGTACCAGCTCGCCACGGCATGCTCGGAAAGCGTTGAACTCGAAGTCACGGCCGCCCCCCACGCGGGGTCTTCCCCACCTGGCCCGCTGGCTTGACGGTAGGAGGTGGTCGTCCTCGCCCACGCGGGGGTCTTCCCGGCTGAGCGTATAGCTCAAGCCCCGGGCACAGTGTAATCCCTGCCCACGCGGGTACCCCGTCAGCGCCCGCCGAGTTCCGGGACGCCTAACGGGTCCTCGCCCGCGCGGGTTATTCCGATGAAGGCGAGCAGATCGCCCCACGGATCGTGGTCGTCCCCCGCCAGCGCGGGGCTCTTCCCGGCATATCGCCAGTGTTCTGCCCGGCCGCGTCGTCGTCCCCGCCAGGGGCGGGGTATTCCCACGCCAAGGCCTTGCAGGTTGGGATCATGGCGTCGTCCCGCTGGCGCGGGGGTCTTCTTTGGGCGGCTTGGGTGACACCGGGCGCTGAATGGTCGTCCCCGCACGCGCGGGGATCATCCGATGCTGGACCTCACCGCCGAACTCGGCTCACCGTCGTCCCCACCCATCCGGGGGTCTCCCCGTGTCGGGCAGTTGCTTGAGGCTATTCGACAAGCCGCCAGTCCTTACGCCGGATGATCGGCTCCGGCCGGATTCCGCGTACCCGGTCAGCTTGCAACTGGCTTGCGAGTCTGCCTCCACCGGCCGCGGGACTCGCGGTAGTCGGGGCACGGTGCTGGTGATCCTTGAACACGGGGTCAGCGGCCAGTCAGGGGTCTCGGAATTCTGGGTTCGCGAACAAGACGTGATCATCACGGCGTCGGACTGAGCATTCCTCGCGGCATGTGCGGATGACGCTCTGCATCAGCGTGAGCTGCCGTAGCATCCGCAGATGGTGACCGAGGACGGCGTTCGCCAGGTCGCGCTGTCTCTGCCCGAGACCGCCGAGAAGCCTTACAACCGGCTCCCCGCTTTCCGGGTGCGCAGTCATCTATTCATCCGTATTCACGAGCTGCCGGATGCGTTGCTCGTGCGCTGCGCCGACCTCGAAGAACGCAACGAACTGCTGAAAGCCGGGCCGGACAAGTTTTTCATCACGCCCCATTACGACGGCTACCCGGCGGTCCTGGTACGGCTCAGCCAGGTTGACCTCGACGAGGTGACCGAGCTCGTGACCGAGTCCTGGCGGCTCTGCGCCCCCAAGCGACTGCTCGCCGCATACGACGCGGAGCACCCACCCGCACCGTGACCGGGGCGATCCAGCGGCAGTCCCACCAGCCCGGCGGCGCCGGATGATCGCGCACGAATCGCGGCAGATGAGTATGTCCGAGCCCGGTGCTCAGATCGGCAACAATCCGTCGGCAAGCTGCTTGGTGAGGCCGAGTTTGGGCAGCACTTTCCAGGCTCGTTCTTCGTTAGCGTCGGATGGCCCCCGGAAGCCGCCACCTTCGAAGGTGAAGCGGAGGTAGTCGACGAAGAACTCGCTATCGTCTGCCATTCCGAAGATCTGGAAGTCTGCGCTGGCGTCCGGGAGCACGACGTGATAGTTAGCTCCGCCGCTGTAGTTGGCCTTGTGGAACTCATCGCAAGCGAAGAACCACGCCGTGCCTGCAACACCGGGCCAGTTCTTCGGATCCTTGAGAAACTCGACGACAAGCGGGTCGTACTCGCCAGCAATCTCCAGCTCGGTTGCTCTCTTACGGCGGTCCTCCGGCCAGTAGTGAATGAGCTGCCCGGTGGACTGGGCCAGGTCCACAGTTCCCACTACGTCGTAGAAGGCCCGCAGTGACAGAGGCATCGGCCCGTGCCGGGCCTCAAACGCATTGAGCCTGATGGCGGTCTCCGGTGCCGGCGGGCGGCGAACCAGAGTCGGCTCCGCGAACCGGTATCCCAAGGCCTGCAGGCGCGCCACGACCGTATCGATGTTCTTCCCAACCCTGATCATGGTCTCCGTGGCGACGGCCGACGCGTGACGCCATAGTCGCTCGGACCGTATCTCAGGCCCAAGATCCCGCATTTCAGCCCAGACTGCGGCTGACTCACCTGACTGGTAGCGGCCCAGCCAGAGTTCAGCACCTGTGCTCACAGCCAACGAGGCCTACTGAACGGGTGTCGTCCCGCCATCAGTTTTTCCCTCTCTTCATGACAGCCGGCTGCGCTCACGCTACTGCCCCCTGCCGACAGGGGTTTTCGTACGCCCGGACAGGCAGTGCCGCCGCGCGCTGAGGATGCTGCTGGCCGGCATGCGATCTCGGTGCGATAGTCAGCGAGTGACCTTCGATCTGGAGTCGTTCGCCCTGGGCATCGAGGCCAAAGCCGCCATCTGGACGACGCGGAGCATGGGTCTGTCAACGGAACGTCAGCTGGCTTCGTCGGTTCCGTGCCCGGCCATTGCGGCCAGGACCCCCGCCCAAGCCGTGAAGAAGGGGCGGGGTCCAACCGCCCACCTTCCGCTTTTCAGGTGTAGCGATCAGCCCGTGTGAGCCTGGGCCTGCCCTGGCGGGGTGGTACCTACCGTGCACTAGCGACCGGTGTCGGATGCCGTCGTCACCGTCACCGTTGCCGTCAGCTCAGGCCTTGGAACTCACCGCCGCCGTCTGCGCGCCCGGCGCGAGCCGTCGACCATAGACGCGAACTGCGGGGGCTCGATGATCGGGCGCCCCCGCCATGGCGACATGCTGGTCAGGTCCGTATCCCCGGAGACCATGAGGAACGCGCCCACCGCCGCCGCCAGGTCGAGGATCCGGTTGTCCTCCCAGTCCGGGCAGTCGCCGACTGCCCGCGGCGGGTCCATGATTCCGCCGCCGGACGCCTCCGCCATCTCAGCCAGCACCTGCAGATACTCATCGACCTCATCGTCAGGGGTTTTGAGCACAGCGGCGAGTACCCGGCCGGTGTTGGCCATGATGTGCGGCGAGAGCCACAGCGCGAATTCCGCTACGTCATTAATCACGCCCAGACAGTCCGCGCTCGGGTTCCCTGACGTCGGCGGCGGTGACGGCCAGCTCCGGAACGGGGACTCGCCAGCGGCGACCGCCAGCACGAGTACATTCACGTCGAACACAACCGGGACTGGAACCGGACCGGGCACGCTCAACGCGCTGCTGTCCCGCCCTTGTACGCCTGGCGGATCTCCGCCAGCAACGACTCATAGTCCTGGCCCGCGGCTGCCGCACGCTCGGCGTTGCGTGCCTGAAGTTCACGCAGACGCTCCGCCCGGGCCAGCGACTCCATCACCGGCAGCGTCGCCCGCAGGTACGCCGATCGGTTGCCACCCCCGAAATGCTCTACCAGGCGGGCAAGACGCTCTTGGTCCTCGTCCGACACGGCGAACCCGACAGTCGAAGTAGACATGCCCCCATTGTATCTGGATTGCATCTGCAGATGCAATCCAGATGTATCCCCCTTAGCGCAGGTCTGGCTGCTGCGCCCCAGCTGTTCTTGTTACTGTGTGCCCAAAGGCCCTGGCCTGTGCACCCCTCCTGCGGAGGCGGGCCTGACGCTCTCTTGCTGATTCCGAACTGCGCTCGGCGGCCACGACCACGCTCTGGCCGTCATCGACACGGTTCGATACGACGTCTCGCAACTGCTCCGCGCTGACGCCCACCGTTCCAGCCAATCCATGCTTGACAAGCTCGATGAACTGCGAGTTGACCAAGTGGCGCTCCACTTGGTCGTAGCCTAGGATTCGGGCTTGGCGGTCGAGATCGGCACGCGGGTGCAGTCGTCTTCCAAAAGCAACCGCACGTAGGAGAGCGGGAGGTACATTCCTGGGGTAAGCCGTTCAGCCGGGCGCTCGCTGGGGTCTTGGGGCCAGTAGGCAAGCTTCAGGAAGCAGGGATCGCTTCCCAACCGCCACTCGCTAGGCTTGACCGCATGCCTACTCTGCTTCGCCACTATATCAAGTCGGTCGAGTTGTCCGCGCAGTCGCTTGTCTACGCGCATTGACCGCCTCCGAGGATCCAGGCGCTTGTACTGCACGAGCACGAAACTCTGGGTGGGCTCGTGGTAATAGATCATGTCGGTTCCGGTGCGGGCCTCGACCGACGTTGCATTTACATTTGCCACTTCCAATCGTCGCCCTTCGGCGTCCCACAGGACATGGATGTCGCACCGGACCTCATCGCCGGTCCGCCACTCGCTGAACATGCCGAAGGCATTCCCGGCCGCCCGGATGTCGTGCTCGATCAGGCTTTGCTCGACGGGTTGGGCTATAAGACCTGCCAAATAAGGTGCATCACGGGACGCAGGTCGCCGCCATGCTGCCAGCGCAGGCGGCGGAAAGTCCGCGATCCTGAGGAGGCATCCAGTCGCGTCGCGCTGCTCTTGCCAGGCACGGTCTGCAGGATCACGGCTATCAAGAACCGGGGGGTTAGCCTGCGCGAGCAACCAGTCGAGAAGGTCAGTTACACCGGGATATCGCGTGCGCAGTGCAGCATCTAGCGCTTCCCATACCAAGTCGCCACAAATTCCGACGCCTCCCGGCAAAGCGGCATTGGCAAATTGCCTACTCAGTTCATCCGAAAGTTGATCAAACAATCCGTCTCGCCCGTCCAGGGGAATGGCCTCGAAGCATTCCCTAAAAGGATCGATGGTGATGCTATTATCAACCGCACCCACAGTGTTGTGTCGGGCTACGACGCCTATCCATGCGAGACGCCGGACGCGTTTGCCAGTGCCGTCCTCGTTACTTTCACTCAGAACTAACGCTATCGGCGGCCCAGCCAGTAGTCCGACCGGTCTGAGGCCCTTGGGGAGGGCCTTGGTCAGCCGCATTTCTACGCGGAACTTGTTGAGGTTCTCGGCCAGTTCGGTGGCTGGCAGAGTCACGACGTAGACCATGCACTCAGCGTAGCTGGAAGCTACGCCATAGGCCTCAACATTGGTGGCAGCATGGGTGCCTGACCAACATTCGTACTTTGCCAACTGGCAGTCAGCGCGACAGGGCCCCAGCACACAACGGAACCGGCGAGGGCGCCAAGAAGGAACCCATCGGTCGGTGCAGTAATCCCCAGGCGGGTGTCGCCTTGGCCTGCCGTGGCCGGCGGCAGCAACCGGCGCGGCGTCGCTCGCTCTCGGTGACCTGCCGGTCGACCGTTGCGGCATGGTAGTCGGCGACGCGCTGGGGCTGGGCGGCGGCGACTGTCGCTACGGCTAGGGCTGTGGTGATCCTGATTGGCTGGTCTGTCACCGCAGCTCCTCGCGTAGCGCGGTCACGACCGGGTCGTTGTTGTCGCGGCCGCTCCACAGGAGTTCGGTGACTGTCAGGGCGGTGATCGCCTGGTTGCGGTCAAAGAACCCTGGCCAGTGGCTTACTTCCCACCAGCCGTCGGCTCGCTGCCTCGCGGCGGCTATGATCCGGTCTCCGTCGCGCAGGCACATGAAGCCGTCTGTAATCTCGATTGCCATGGGTAGCCCCTCTCCCGATCCGAGGGGGCCACGGGAGCCAGAAACGGGAGCCAACGTGTTCAGGCTCCCTCAGACTCACCGCGACCTGCTCAGAGCGTTCTTGCTGGTGGGGGCTCCCCGTTCGACTCCAATCGACTGAGATCGACCTATTAAATCCGCATGGCATGCAAGAGGTCTGGGGTTCGAATCTCCATAGCTCCACGCAGCTCAAGGCCATAATTCGAAAACTCGGGCAGCGAGTACAGCAGGAAAGTACCGTAACGGTAATCGCCCGAGGTGCCGCACGTCGGTTCGGATAGGGCATCTTCCTCGGCTAGTGCTGCTGGCAGGGCGGCCCCGAGAATTCCGGGCCATGGACGTAAGTCGTCAACCCGCTGAGCTGGGCAAATGCCCTGTTCTTCGATCCGTTGACTCTTGCTGCACAGTCACGCGCAGAGAGCGCTGGCCAGGCAGTTCCAACGTTGACTCTTGGCGCCAGTGCAGGCGGTCAGCGTCAGCGGGGGTCTGCCATTCGACCGGCGCCCGGGATGTGCGACACGACATGGTGCCGGCCCGCGCATGGCTCGGCGCGCCAGCGCCTGAGTCTGCCGCGCGGTCACGGCGCCAGTTCGCGCCGGACCCGGGCAACATTGTCGTCGACGTGCGCTGCCTGCGCCGCGGCTCAGCCCGGCGCAGCAGGCGCGCTGCGGAAGCGTCGCGCGCGGACCGGCGCAGAGGCGGCGCAGGTCGGCGCGGCCAGATGTCTTGGTGGCATGGACGGCAGGCGGGCCTCATGGCAGTTCAGTGACCGGTGACATTCAGATCGTCACCAGGGACTGTGGCTGTCCCGGTCCCGGGCGGCCTTCGCGATCTGGCCCGGCAACCATCTGGCAGTAATCTTGCTGACTACTTACTGACTACTTGAAGTAAGCATGAATCGTTGTGCGTTCAGCCCCTGGCCGCACATATCGAGTGATACACCCCTCGACGCCTGGGTCTGTGAGGCATATCAAGCGCAGATCAGCCAGCTCTGTGCGGCTTTATTACAGACTGTCTGCGTCAGGTCCTGGCAAGCAAGCAGGACCGTTGGCGACGTGGGCTGTCGCCCGGGTTCGCAGGGCAACGGCGTTCCGCGAGCCGATCCCTGACCGGGACGGGCGCGACATGAACTCTCTGGACTCTTGAGCTGGCCGGGCGACCGGCGTCCCCGGGGTGCGTCCTGGGCTGCGGAGGTCATTCGGCTTGAGCGGCATTGGTGGGCTTGCAGAACTCGCCGGGCTGGGCTGGCAACGTCGGTTAGTTCAGGCGTCGCGCTCGCAGGACGATGTCGTGGGTGTGGTGTGATCCGGCGCCGGCGGTCACGTCGCGGGGGCGGGTTTCGTTGATCTCGATTCGCCATTTGTCGTCGAGCAGTGTGGCGACGTCGGAGGGGCTCACATAGTCGTCGGGGTCGAAGCCGTGGGCTCTGGCCTGCTCTGCGTCGATGGTCAGGTGGTGCACGACGAGAAGCGTTCCGGGCGCGACTGCTGCGAGCAGCGTTCTCTCGGCGTCGTGATTTTCGGTCCGCAGCAGTGCGGGGTACTGGGCGGACACCAGGTCGAAGGTTCCTAGCCTGACTTTCCTGGATAAGTTGATCTTCACCGTGTTTGCACTGGTCAGCATGGGTGCATGGGCCAGTTCGCGTATTACCCATGTCAGCGCCGGGGGGCGTAGCGGCTGAGGCCGAAGATCTTTATGAGCTTGTCCTGTACTGGGGTGGTGTCGGTGAGCATGCGGTGGGCCCGGGGCCGGCCGCGGTCACCGGGGTAGAGCAGGCGGTCTCGCCGATGCCGGCGAGTTCGCCGAGCAGGGCGCGGACGGACAGGTGCAGTCCGGCCCGGGCGGCGCGGCGGCGTATGAGGTGGGCGAGCTGGAGGGCGAGCACGCAGGTGAACACGTGGACGCGGATGTTGTGCTCGGTCCAGTGGAACATCGGGCTGAAGGAGGCGGCGCGGGGGTCTTTCATCTGCCGGAAGGATGCCTCGGCCTCGGACTGGGACCGGTAGGCGGCGACCACCTCGGCGGCCGGCCAGTCGTCGTGGTCGGTGATCAGGACGTGCTTGCCGAAGATCTCCTCTTCCAGGGCGGCGCGGGCGTCCTGGTCGATGGCCCAGGTGAGCCGGTGGTCTTTCGGACGCTCGCCGGCCAGCTGCCAGGTGACGACGCGGCGCGCCCAGGTGTCGTGCAGGATCGCGCCGATCTCGGCTTCCACCTTCGCCCTGGGCCGCCGGGTCTTGCCGCGGGCCAGGGTAGCGGCCAGCTCATCCAGCTTCCTGCCTGCCTTCGCCAGGGTGGTGCCGGTGAACCCGCGGGCCTGCTTGTCGTGCAGCTCGGGTGAGTGGGTGAGGATCGCCCGGCGCCCGGCACCGTAAACGTCGCGGCGGGTGTCGCAGGCGGTCAGCCCCCCGAAGCGGTCCTCATCGACGACGCCACGGGCGCTGGCGGGCAGGGCGGTCAGGGCGGCGCAGTCGGAGGCGGGCACCGACCCGACGTAATGCAGCCGCGTCCCGGCGAGATGGGCGAAGTTAGCGGCCGGGTTCTGGCCGGCGTCGAACACGACGGTCACGTCCGCGGTGACCTGGCCGCTGGCGGCGCAGATCGCCTCGTGCCGGCCGGCCAGCGCGTCGATCATGGCGGGGAACTGGGTGACGTCGGGCTTGTCGCCGGGGTAGGCGTGCCAGGTCAGCGGGATACCGCCGTCGCGGGTGACGACCAGGCCCAGGCCGGCCAGGCGCAGGTCGGTGCGCTTCTGCTTGGCCTTGCCGCGCTGAGCGACCGGGGCGCGCTCGTTGCCGGTATCGATGAAGGTGGCGAAGTTGGTCATGTCCAGGGCGACGGAGGAGCAGTCCACGCCGGACGCATCGACGATGGCCAGCGCGATCCGGTGGCTGATTTCCTCCAGTTCCTCCAGGCCGACCGCGTGCATCGCGTCCCAGAACCGGCGGTGATCCAGCGCCGCCGCGCCGATCCCGGTGAACCGGCCGGCCGCCGTGCCCGCCCACCAGTCGGCGAAGGCCAGCTTGGAACAGGGCGCGACCAGGCGGCCCAGCGCGGCCAGCGCCAGGTAGGTGCCCACGCTGGCACCGGCGTCGGACCGCCGGGGCCCGGTCACCTGATCGATGATGGCGGCGGCGCCCAGGTCTTCCAGCATGCCCCAGGCAGCGGCAGCCGCGCCGAAGTCCTTATGCTGGGTCCGTGCGGGCAGGCCCAGCCCCCCGCCGCGCATCGCGGCAGCCAGCTCGCCGGCGGTGCCCAGGTACTCCTGCGAGACGATCCTCGGCTGGCCGTTCACCCGGGCGGACTCGACCAGGTAGTAGTAGGTCGCGTTGCCCCGCTTCTTGCCGACGATCGATGCCATATATGGGTAATACACTATTCGGTCGGCCGACGCCAGACCCGACACGCCGTTTGCGCAGGCAGCCGCGCTGACGGCGTGGCCTGCGACCCGCCTCAGACCTTCAAGATCAACTTATCTAGGAAACTCCCGCTAGGGGAAGCGAGGCTTCCATGAGGCCGGCGTGCACCCACCGCACCGGAACCTGGG
>OBLU010003493.1_pt1 | contig 14238 bp, 5 predicted proteins | sample 1518681 | NCBI WGS metagenome assembly OBLU01 (sample SAMEA3539304, study PRJEB22396) | soil metagenome | biome: tundra; feature: field; material: soil | place: USA | collected 2010-05 | depth 0.15 m
TCACCCCACCCAACAATGCAGAGAACCCGCTTGTGTTTGTACCTGCACCACCGCCCGTTCCTTGTAGTATTGCCTTTAATGCATTGCTAGATCCTCCTACTGTATTGGACAATGTTGTGATTTCAGCATTTGTAGGTATGTGCCAGCCTGTCGGACAGATTCCTTGAGTTCCTGGTGTAGTTACATACTGCATAGCTTCATTCCATTGGTATAATCCACCATATGTTGTACAATTTGCAGTGTCATCATTATAACAGTACTTTTCTATTATACCGTTGTTTGTTTGATTAACTGATCCATTTATCCTTGTTCCTACATTGAGGTTTTCTTTTAACCAGCATTGACCACCAATTGCGACAGTATTATAAGTTTTTCCAGCATAAACAACAGTGGCAAGTCCAGGACAAGGGTTTTGAGAATAGCTGTTACTACAAAAAAAGAATAATAAGGATAATAGTAATCCAATTTTTTTCATAAGACCTTTTTATATTAATTGAATAATATATTAATGTTTACAAGCAATTTAATACACGTAATCTACTCACGATTGGAATCCCCCGACATCATTCCACTATGGTGTTTTAAGTATACTTTAATTTATAATAAAAGTCAAGGGAAAAGATATCCTTACGATATATATTTTGCAGTTGTCCCTTTTATGTTAAATTTCAAATGAAATTCTTAATTTTAATAAAAGGACTGAATTTTTACTATCTGAGCCGCATCTGAAAAGTCAAACGTCTCTCTTTTATTAACAATTCCAATCGAGAAGTTGCTTTCCTCTATATTGAGTTAGTTTGAGAGAAATTAACTTCTATTTATCTCTATGCAAGACCTATTAAGACACTTTTATTTAGACATCACTTTTTAACATGGCTCCTTTTCATTAAATAAAGGGGTAACTTTTTGGTAATGTGTTATAAATAAATAGAAATATTTTCTATCTACATCCTAATGATTTACAAACCTTTACTATGGCAAACACTATGGCAATGAAAATTAAGTCATTATAAAATAATGGGTTATAGGAAGTGTTCACTTCCTTACAAGCAGAGGGTCTGGGGTTCGAATCCCTAAGCCCCCACGTAAAGCCTTGTGATATAATAAGTTACAAGGCTTTCTTTTTTCTCTTAAACTGGGGAGTAATTTTGTTCAGAATTCTGCCAGTCCCCAAAGTGTCCATTTTTTTTAATAATAATCTCAGTAAAAACAAAAAAGATAAATAGTCTTGTATTTGTCCAAACCCTATCCGCATTAAAAACAGCTAGATTCCTTTGAAATCAAAGGAATTCTTTCCTTATCTTTACACGGCCAATGTAATAATCAAGCAGATTAAATGTTCAAATCCTTATTCTTGCTTTTCCGAGAATTATTCTATAAAGGTTAATAAAATTCATTAAAAACCCCCTTGTCTTATAAACATTTAACTCTCCCTTTTTCCGTTCCATAAACGCATACTTTTATGGAAAAAATCACATATCACTTTGACTAATACCCGTTGATATCAGAAATTCCTCAAGTTACATTTCCCTTGGATGAATTGGAGTTATTCATTATCATAATTATTAACTCTGATCATATTGAATATTATAATTGTAATTAGAAAGTATAACTAATAACTATAAATGCCCATATGATAATATCCCACAGAACCATCAGCATTCCTTGTGCAGCTACTATTCAACTACTGTGCATCTACTGTTCATTAGCCGTTTATGACCTGCCAATACACTGTTCATACAGGATGCCTTAATCTTTGTTTATGATTATATCTCTTGCCCCCTATACTATTTATAATTCCTTTTTTTCATTTTTTGCCGCGAACCCATAAATGGCAAAAATTCATTTTTTGGAATTATAAATAGTAGAGGGTCACTTTTTTTTAGGAGTAGCATAATGAATTTATTAAAGACAGCCAAAACTATTATTTCCCAATTTTTAAATGGAATTGCAAAGATTTTCTTCCGTGCAGGTTCAATTGAAAAGCCTCAAATATGCGATTTTTGTCAAAATTTGATGCTTTATTTATATAAGCGGAGAGACAGGGGTTATACGGTCACCTAAAAAAGCTGCAAATAAAAAAACCCGGCATTTGCCGGGTTTTTAGAAAGATATTATTTAAGGTCTTACTTCATCAGAATCATTTTCTTTGTTGAAGTGAAGTTTTTATTTCCGTCAACTGACTGGGCAATCAACTGATAGAAATATACACCGCTTGATAAATTTGAAGATTTGAACTGAACTTCATAAATACCGGCAGTATTTGTTTCATTTTTAAGTGTCATTACTTCCTGCCCTAAGGAGTTATAAATTTTCAATACTACTTTCGATGTGAAAGGTAAGGAATATCTTATAACCGTGGAAGGATTGAATGGGTTTGGATAGTTCTGACTTAACTGGAACTCACTTGGAACAATGCCGCTGATATCATTTACCCCGGTATATCCTGTAGAATCGGCAATTTTAATATCATCTAACAGATAGGTGCCTCCAGAAGGTGAATATGCGCCGATTCTTATAAGTATGTTTGGCTGTCTGTAATTACCCAGAGAGTATACAAAATTTGTATAACTCACGCCGCTAAAATATGGCTGAGATAAAACATTCCAGGTCAAGCCGGCATCATTTGATGCTTCAACACTTAGGTAACCGCCTGCTCCGTCCGCTTTTTTGATCCAGAAAGATGCGTATGGTTTTGGTGCAGGGCTCAAATTTAATACACCGGATAATGTGATGTAATTATAGTTACCGCCTGAAGGAGGTAATGCCCAGACTTGAGATCCGCTGTGAGCGTTTGCGCCGGTAACATTCCACATTCCTGCAATCCAGTATTTATGTGAAGTTGTGTCAACCTCAACACTATCTACGATTGGAAGCTTAAATGATTTTGTGTTATTATAGATTTCAACGTCATCTAAATGCCACCCGTCCTGCTGTGTGCTTCCATTCGACATGGTCCTGAATCTGATATAGCCGCTGGCATTATTTTTCAATATACCTGCATCAAATTCTCTTTGCTCCCATCCGCCGGCACTGTTTCCTGTAAATCCGGCTATGGTTGTCCAGGTTACATTATCACCTGAATATTCTATATATCCATAATCGGCATTTTGTTCATAAGTATACCTATGATTAAATCTTAATACAGGTCTTGTTACACCTGCTGGGAAGTTAACCTGCAGTTCCAGTCTTCTGTCTGCGTTTGGTGGATAATTTCCAAGCGGACTGTCTTCATAAGCATGTGTTGCGCTGTGTCCTGAATCAGCGGCATCAGCTGCTGTAACTGCCCATGGTAAATCAGCTGCCCATTTATACGATGAACCTTCAAAATTCTCAACAAATGGCGCTGTTTCCGGTATAACACTGAAAGATGTATAAAGATCTGCTAAGTCGGATCCCTGATTAATAAGTCCTGTTGTATCCCTTTCATAGATCTTTGCATAGTAATGTGTATTGGTAAATGTTAAATCGGTCAGAGTTGTATCTACCATGCCCTTTGTATAAAAATCAATTACCCTTGTTTCAGCATGGCCATTGATTCCTGGAGCTACAAAATAATTATTTACAGCAGTCGGATCAGTAGATAAAACAACTCTGTAGGTGGAAAAATCTGCTGCTGTTGATGCAGTCCATTTCAGTCTCATTCCGTTATTGGTTGGAGTCATCAAAATAATTGGGTGTGGGGTTGGGGCATTATCTATAAGAATATCATCAATATAATAAGTGCCTCCGGAAGGAGAATAACATCCTATTCTGACTATGTCATTTAAACCCACATAATTTAAAAGTGAAGCTTCAAACCAGGTATATTGCGTTCCGCTAAAATATGGCTGAGATAAGATATTCCATGTTAACCCGGCATCATTAGAGACTTCAATACTTAGGTAACCACCTGCTCCGTCAGCTTTTTTAACCCAAAATGAAATATATGGATTAGGTGCTGAAGATAGATTAAGTTTCCCCGCAAGTGTTAGGTAATTATAATTTGCGCCTGCAGGAGATAATGCCCAGACTTGACCATCACCGGAATGATCATTGGCTACTTTTACATTAAATTGTCCCGCAATCCATAATTTCTGCGAAGTTGTGTCTACTGCAACATTATCAAAAAATGGAATAGTAGATGTTTTTGTGTTATTATAGATTTCAACATCATCTAAATGCCACCCGTCCTCTTGTGTGCTTCCATTAGACATAGACCTGAATCTGATATATCCGGTACTTTGATTTTTCAATATACCTGCATCAAATTGTCTTTGCTCCCATCCGCCGGCGCTGTTTCCTGTAAATCCGGTTATGGTTGTCCAGTTTACATTATCACCGGAATACTCTATATACCCAAAGTCAGCTCCTTGTTCATAGGTATACCTATGATTAAATCTTAAAACAGGTCTCGTTACTCCTGCCATATTAATAGCAACTACCAGTCTGTTGTCAGCATTCGGTGCATAATTTCCACTTGGACTGTCTTCAAATGCATGTGTTGTACTGTGCCCTGGATCAGAGGCATCAGCCGTTGTAACAGCCCATGGTAAATCCGTTGCCCATTTATATGTACCCTCAAAAGTTTCTACAAAAGGAGCTGTTTCTGTGGTCACAGTGAATGTTGTAGCAAAGTCTGATCTGTCAGATCCTTGGTTTATAAGATTATGAGTGTCTTCTTCATAAACTTTGCCGTAATACTGTGTATTGGCAAAAGATATATCTGTTACAGAGGTATCAAGCGTGGTTTTTGAATATATATCAAATACCTTTGTCTCAGCATGACCGCTGACTCCTGCTGCAGCAAAATAATTATTTACTACAGTTTGATCAGTTGAAAAAACAACACGATATCTGTAAAAATAAGTAGATGTTGATTGTCCCCAGTGAAAATGCATCCCGTTATTGGCAGGGGCGGATAAAACTAATGCTTGTGGTGTTGGTGCATTGTCTATGCGAATATCATCAACATAATAAGTGCCGCCGGAAGGTGCATAACAACCTATACGCACCAGTACAGTAGCCGATTTAATATTTTGCAGTGAAGCCTCCATATGAACATAAGCACTGCCGTTGAAACTTGGCTGGCTTAATATTGTCCATGTAGTTCCGCCGTCACCTGATGCTTCAAGACTCAGATAACCGCTGCCGCCATCAGCTTTTCTAACCCAGAAAGCGAGATAAGGATTTGCGGCTGTTGATAAATTTATGTTTGATGCTAAAGTTAAATAATTGTATTGTCCAACTGATGAGCCCATAGCCCATACCTGGGTACCGCTGTATGCATTGGCAATTTTAATCTGCCACAAGGTGGTATCTCGTGTCCAGTAAGAAGATGAAGTTGCATTTGTTTCGACATTATCGAAGAAAGGGAATATTGTTTGAACCCCGTTTGGAGATTCTGGTTGCTTATTCTGTGCAAATGAAAACGTACAGAAAAGCGACGTAAATACAAAGATATACAATAGAACTCTTTTCATGACGAACCTCTTTTTGTTAATTGATATTATTTAGTACTATTTTCTTAGCTAATTAAAGACAACAAAAACATAACTCCCTTTTATTTTTATTCAGCTTATAAATACTTAATTTATTTGACTCTGAAGTTAAATATTTAATACTTTATCAACATATAAAATGATTTAACGCACACCCATCATGCTGTGTTTTCAAAAGGAGCGGAATAGACTTGTGTTAATCCAATCCAAAACACAAACAGTTAATCAATAAAAGCATTTACAGAATATTGCTTTTAAGGAACAACCTGTCTTACTTAATAATTTATTATTTTAATGCATTACAAATAATTTTAGTTTATAAATGATAGAACCCAAAATATTTTACCGCAAACTGGATTTTCTTCAAAACAAGATCGGTTTGGGAAAAACAGGGAAAGACTTTTTATTCTCAATTGTTAAAGAACTTGAAAAAACTCTTGGGAAAGATCTAAACATCATTAATGGAAGTATTTATGAAAGGGTTGAAGCGGAGTATTCCTTAATCTCAACATCTCCCAAAATTGAAAATATACTTAAATCCAGAATTTCGATTGATGATCCATCTGTCCAATTAGTAATGAAATCGAGGACATATATTTTCGACCGCCCTGTGTTCAGTATTGATGGCATAGAAGATAATATCAATGATTATAAAACACATGCTGCCTTTCTTGTAAGAAGCCCTTCGAATGAATGGATTTTTGTGTTTGAGCTTAAAAGCGGATGGATTCGCGAGGAGATTGATCTATGTCTTAATGCCATCCGCACATCATTGAATTATAGATTGATTTCCGAGTCTGTAAAGAATGAATTGGAACAGGCTGTGCAAATTCAACAAAGTTTGCTGCCCTCTATACCTCCTAATATACCGGGTTATCAGATTGCTGCCAAATCACAGCCCGCTGAACTTGTGGGAGGAGATCTTTATGATTATTATTTTTTAGATGATAATACACTCGGATTCTGCATCGGTGATGCAAGCGGTCATGGCTTACCTGCCGCCCTTATGGTCAGGGATGTGATAACTGGTTTGAGAATGGGACTGGAAAAAGAAATGAAAATGGTGCATACTCTTAAGAAATTGAATTCAGTTATTTACCAAAGTGTTTATTCGGCAAAATTTGTTTCTCTCTTTTATGGTGAACTTGAAAGAAATGGAAGTCTTCTTTTTGCAAATGCCGGGCATCCTTCTCCTTTATTATTTGATGGCGAAAAATTCCAGGCACTGGAACCGACCGGTATTGTTATAGGTGCCTTTCCAAATTTAGACATTTCGCGTTCTTATATTAGAATTCATCCGGGCAGCATTTTTATTTCGGTGACTGATGGAATTCTAGAAAGAAAAAACAGACGATCTGAACTATTTGAAGTTGAAAGACTGAAATCTGTAATTATGGAAAACAAAGATGAGAATGCGGATACCATTTTATACAGGATATTTGAAGCTGCTGATTCATTTGGAAAGGGGAAAAAATGGGAGGATGATGCAACAGTTCTTGTTATTAAAAAGGACTAGTACTAAGGAAAGCAAATAAGTCTTTGATTTAAACGAAACTACAATTATTTTTATAAATTAACTAATACTTTTTGATTAAGGACTCTATTGAAGAAAATAGCTGTTATTTTTGGTACAAGACCCGATACGATTAAACTAGCTTCTGTTATTTTAGAATTAAAAAAAGAGAAGAAATATTTCAAAGTTATTACAATTGCCACCGCACAGCATCGTCAAATGCTTGATCAAGTGCTGGATATTTTCAGGCTAGTTCCCGATTATGATCTGAATATAATGCTGCCAAAACAGTCCTTGGTTACAATTACCCAAAATACGATCAAAAAACTTGATGATGTTATCGTAAAAGAACTTCCGGATCTGGTACTTGTGCAGGGGGATACTACAACAACATTTGTGGGAAGTCTGGTAGCCTTTTATCATCAGATTCCTGTAGGGCATATAGAAGCTGGTCTTAGGACAAACGATAAGGCAAATCCCTTCCCTGAAGAAATAAACCGCAGATTGACAAGCGCAATTACTGATATACATTTTGCTCCTACGGAAACCGCCAAGAAAGCTTTGTTAAGGGAAAATATTTCCCGGGAATCGATTTTTGTAACTGGAAATACAGTAATAGACGCTTTGAATATCGCTATTAAAAAGAATTATAAATTTACTGTCCCACTGTTAAATGAAATAATATCACAGAAGAAAAAAATAATTCTTCTTACTATGCATCGCCGTGAGAACTGGGGGGAACCTATGAAAGGTGCCTGTAAGGCAATTAAAAGATTAGCTTTACTGTATCCTGATTTTAATTTTTTATTTCCTGTACATTTAAATCCCGTAGTTCGGGAAGTAGTTCATGGAACTTTAGATAATCTGAAAAATGTATTCTTAATTGCTCCTCTGGATTATTTGGACTTTGTTAATTTTATGTCGAAGACTTATTTAATTATTACGGATTCAGGGGGTGTTCAGGAAGAAGGCCCTCATTTTGGAATACCTATTTTGGTTTTAAGAAAAGTAACTGAGCGCCCGGAAGCTGTAAAATATGGAACTGTTAAACTGGTCGGACTGGATGAAGAAATAATATTTAAGACTGCAAAAAGATTAATTGAAGATAAAACAGCATACAAAAAGATGGCTTCTGCAGTTAACCCTTATGGTGATGGATTAGCTTCAAAAAGGACAGTCCAAATTATTAAGAATTACTTTAATATTTCCAAAACAAAAGTTGGGGAATTTATTCCTCACAAATAAACTTAGGGTTTATGAATTATAATATTAGAAAAGCTGTTACCGGAACTTTAACAGCGACTTTATTCTATTTACTCTTAATGTCTATCTTATTTTCTTACGCAGGCAGATCCTATGCACAGGAAAGTACTCAAAAGAAAATCCTTATTCTTACAGAAGGGAATACAGATCTGAAGAGTTTTGCTTTTGCCGATGGACGGCAGTTAGCTGTATTAATGGGGCATTTTAACACAAAAACTACCCTTATCGGAGTCAATCAATATTCTAAAAATGAATTAAACAACTTTGATTTTATATTTTACATTGGTTACAGACTTAAAAATAAAGTACCTGATGTTTTTTTAAATGATGTTCTGATATCAACCAAACCGATTACATGGCTCTATACTGGTTTTCTTGAATTTTCAAAAAGTCATAATCTTTCAAAAGTTTTTGGGTTTAATATAACTAACTATGATTCAACTACCGGTTATGATTTTGTAAAAAGCAGTGGTAAAATATTTACAAAAGGGGACGTACATACGAGTATAATCAATATTTCTGATAAAAAAGGTGTACAGATACTTGCTACCACATACTCATCTAAGAAAAAGAGGGAGACCCCTTATATAATCAGGTCAAAAAACCTAATATATGTAGCGGATTCTCCGTTTTCATATGCTGATGAAAACGACAGGTATCTTCTTTTTGCAGATATGCTGCATGATATATTAGGAGAAAATCATAAAGAGTCCCATTCTGCGTTAATAAGAATCGAGGATATATCCCCAATGGATAATCCGGATAAACTCCGGGATATTGCAGATGTCTTGTCGGAAAGGGGTATCCCCTTTTTGGTTGGAGTAATTCCTTTCTATGTTAACCCTGGAGAAGGTATACGGGTAAGCTTGTCTGATAAGCCTGATCTTGTTGATGCATTAAAATATATGGTTAAAAACGGCGGTACAATTGTAATGCATGGAATTACCCACCAGTATAAGGGGATAACTGCTTCTGATTTTGAATTCTGGGATGAGGTCACTAATAAACCAATTAAAGATGAAACTGAAACTTCGATATCCCGTAAAATTGAATTGGGTGTCCAGGAATTCATGAAAAATGGATTATATCCGATGATATGGGAAACACCGCATTATACAGCATCCTTCCAACTATATAAAACAATCTCAAAATATTTCAGTACTGCAATGGAACAAAGACTTGCAATTGAAGATTTTGATCATAGTCAATATTTTCCTTATATAATTAACAAGGATCTTTATGGGCAGAAGATAATACCCGAAAACCTTGGCTATGTACCTTATGATGAAAATAATAAAAGTATAAGTGAAAAAGCTGTGCAGGATATCATTAAAGGAGCTAAAACAAATCTGAATGTAAGGGACGGTTTTGCTTCCTGCTTTTTTCATGAATTTCTTGATCTTGATTTCCTAAAAGAACTTGTTGATGGGGTAACTGCACTTGGATATACTTATGTAGATCTGAAAGATGAAACCAATTGGGTAAAATTAAAGGACAGGGTAATACTGACTGGTTCTCAGAGTTATACAATAAATCTTGACGACCAGTATTTAATTGAAGCCTACTATGCTCATAACGGGGATATTAAGGAAAAAATTATTTCTGATAAAAGATTAAAAGGACTGGTAACAAGAAATATAGAGTTAAAGCCGGGTGAATTTTACCGTTCTGAACCGACTGAATTCAAAGAGCATGAGTTAACGCTTGTTGAAAAAATATCCAATAGTGCGCAAAAAATATATAATAACTTATTTGTATCAAATGAAGATTGGAATATTGCCCGGCCAGTAATACTTTGGAATTATTTTTCTAAAGGTGGAGCATTTAATGATCAGGCTTCATTTGCTTCAGTTTTCAGAAGTGTAAATATTAATGTGGATACTATTTTTCTGGGACAAAATATTAACCTTACTAAATATAATCTTCTGATAATTCCTAATGCAATTGTTGATTCCTTGGAGGATAAAGATTTCGATATAATATCCGCTTTTATAGAAAATGGTGGTAATATTATTACTGATACGAAGAATGAAGTAGCAACTGAGTTAGGAATTAAATTTTCTGAAAATAAGATAAGAGTAATTAGGCTCAGGGATAAATTCTTTCCAGAGGAAAAAATATTATGGCGGTACTCTGAGCAGGTAAATAAAATTGAAATTGAACCTAAAGATGAGACCTTCTGCTTTGATGAGATAACCGAGATGCCCATGGTGATTGGCAGGCAAATAGGTAAAGGGAAATTATTGTTCTTTAATTCCCGATTTGATCCTTATTCCCGGATGGGCTATAGCCTATATCCTTATTTAATGGAATACGTAAAAAGATATTTCAATCTGAGACCATTTGTCAGGAAAGATAATCTTGAAGTATTTTTTGATGTCGGGTTCAGGCATACATACAGCATCGAAAATTTAGTCAAGCAGTGGGTTAACCAAGGGATCAGGATTATTCATGCAGCTGGATGGCATGATTATCCCACATGGACAGAAGACTATAAGCGGCTTATAAATCTCGCACATGCCAACGGAATTTTAGTTTATGCATGGATTGAACCACCCCAAGTGAGTTTGAAATTCTGGAATGATCATCCCCAGTGGAGAGAAAAAAACTATAAAAATGAAGATGTCCGTCCTTCATGGCGTTATCCTGTTGCTTTAACAGATGATAGTTGTCTTTATGCAATGAACTTTGAATATAAGAAGTTTCTCGAAAGTTTCGACTGGGACGGTGTTAATCTGGCTGAACTTTATTTCGAAGCAGGAAAAGGGTTTGATGACCCAAAATATTTTACTCCTATGCATCGATCTGCCAGGAATGAAGTAATGAAATTATATGGAATTGATTTATGGAAAATATTTGATCCATCTTCACCCTCATATTGGAAGAACAGTAATGACGTTAAAAATAAAATAATACAGTATAGGATTAAAAAAATAGATTCTGCATATGATTTATTTCTTAATACATTCACTCAGGTTGCAAGGAGCAAGAAAGGATTTGAAATAGTCGTTACTGCAATGGACAGTTATGGTTCGCCTGAAATGAAAGAATATATAGCAGTAGATATGGGGAACATTATTCAGCTTCAAAAGAAATATGGTTTTTCTCTTAATGTAGAAGATCCCGAAAATCTCTGGTCTACAAATCCTATGAGATATATAGATGTGGGCAAATTCTATTCTCAGATGATCGGTGATAATTCTAAATTATCCCTTGATCTCAACATACTAAATTTCAGGAAAGAAAATGTAATAACTCCTTTCCCTACATTGATTCAGACCGGGACGGAAAGTTTCCAACTCATTAATGCTGCTACAATCGGTGCACCTCGTTGTGTTATTTATTCTGAATCGAGTGTAAATGCTCAGGATCTTTCCTACTTCCCCTATGCTGCTTCAGTTGGAATAGAATATAAAGTGCTGGAAAATGGCTATGAATTCAATTCACCAAATTCATTTGAATTAAAGTTGCCTAATAATATAAAAGAAATCAACCTTGATGGTAATCCAATTGCGCCATTCAGGGACAACAAATTCCCAATACCTGCCGGAAAACATATTATTGCTTTTTCAGATATGGCTGTTACTTCATTTTCCACACATGAACTTCAGGCAAAAATACTTTCATTCTCAGGCAACCTGATATCAGTGGCATATGGTATGAAGGATATTAAAATTGTATACAATTCCCGCATCAGAACTATATTATCACTTAACAGAGAACCAACCTGGTTGAAAGTTGACCAACATGATTATAAGTTTACCATAATGGAAGGTAATGACTGTTTCAGTATATTCCTTCCGCCGGGTCAACATTTTGTTGAGATTGGGGTAGGTAATTCATTCTCCTATGGTATAAATTTAACTTCCCTTTGGTCATCAACCGGCATTGCAATTTTCGGTACGCTTGCCGTGACTCTTTTATTATGCATGTATCTTTTATTAAAAATAATCAGAAGAAAATATTTAACCACATAATTCAATCATACAATCGCTAATGTCTTTTTTAGAACTCAGTTTAAGTTTTTTCTTTGTAATTGCAGTTATACTTATATGGTTTATGATTGCCTACCAATTCGTTTTAACCGTTTATGGTTACATAAACCTTGTGAAATCACTTGAGGAAAAAAAACATGTCAATGAGATGGAATTTGATTACCCCACTTGTTCAATCCTGATTCCTGCGCATAATGAAGAAATAGTTATAGGGAAGACAATAGAATCCATGTTAAAAATTGTTTATCCGAAAGATAAGTTGCAGATTATTGTAATTAATGACGGCTCTACAGATGCTACGAAAAAGATTATAGAGAGTTATGCCGAAAAAGACAGACGTGTTCAGCTGTTTGACATACCAAAGGGAGAAGGTGGGAAGGGAAAATCCCGGACATTGAATATTGGGATGAGCGTTGCGAAAGGAGAAATCATTGCAATATATGATGCGGACAACACTCCGGATAAAGATTCACTTCGATATCTGGTTGCCCAGCTTATTCAACACAAGGAACTAGGCGCAGTACTTGGCAAATTCAGAACAGTGAACAAGGACAAGAACTGGTTAACAAGGTTTATTAACATTGAAACATTAAGCTTCCAGTCGATGCTCCAAGCCGGGAGATGGCAGATGCATAATATTGCCACCCTGCCGGGAACTAATTTTGTTATGTGGAATTGGTTGATAAAAAAGTTAAATGGTTGGGATGAGGAAGCGCTTACTGAGGATTCAGAGTTGAGTATAAGAATTTACCAGGAAGGATATAAAATCAAATTTATTCCATATGCCATCACTTATGAACAGGAACCAGAAAGCTGGAGAGTCTGGATAAAACAGAGGATGCGCTGGGTAAGAGGGAATAATTATGTTATCTCTAAATTTGCCAAGCAGCTAACAAAATTTAAGAACAGGCGTCTTGCATTTGATATTCTTTATACTTTGGCTCTTTATTATGTCTTTTTTGCCGCTATTATAATTTCAGACCTTCTATTTATCATCGGGCTGTTAAATTTAGTAAGTATTTCTCTTCCTGGCCCTTATACTTTTGTGTGGATTATGGCTATGATTCTATTCATTTTTGAAATTATGCTTGCTATATCCTACGATAATGAAGACAGTTTTGGAAAGGTCGGATTGATCCTCTTAATGTATTTTTCTTATTGTCAGCTTTGGATATATATTGTACTTAAGGCTGCTTATTCTGAATATATTAAAAAGGAGAAAAATACCTGGGCCAAAACAATAAGATTTAATGTAGATAAAGTTGATGAAAAAGTAAACTAAAAAAATATTCATGGTATGATTCGGTTTGATAATTCAAATCGGATCATTATTATATATTGACAAAGCTTTTTATTTCAATAATCTTATGGTGGAATATGCTGCAATTGAAACGATTCCCGCTTAGTCGGAAAACCTATTTCCCTATATTATTTCTAATAATAATTACTTTTGGGTTTATATCCGCTGCTATTATATTTGATAAAACTATAAACAAAGAATCTATCATTCAGGCAGAAAATATAATTGGACTGAATTTTAATGATACTAAAAGAGATTCATTGATCGAAAGCTTGAATGTTCACCTGAAAAATTATCAAAACATTAGAGAATCTTTCCTATTAAATGATATCGGTCCATCTCTTATATTTAACCCCATTCCCCCCGGCTTCCAGTTAAATTCAAAACAGAATCCTATCGATTTTGGCAGATTTGATAATCTAAATCTTCCATTGAATAAAGAGGATCTTGCATGGTACTCTATAGGACAACTGGCAGAATTAATAAGGACTAAGAAAATCTCATGCATTGAACTGACGAAATTTTATTTAGATCGCCTTAAAAAATATTCTCCAAAGCTTCATTGTGTTATTACCCTAACAGAAGATTATGCTTTAGGGAGAGCGGAGGAGCTTGATAGAGAACTTGCAGCTGGAAAATACAGGGGTTGGCTGCACGGAATACCCTACGGATTAAAAGATCTGTTTG
>OBLU010003494.1_pt1 | contig 14237 bp, 10 predicted proteins | sample 1518681 | NCBI WGS metagenome assembly OBLU01 (sample SAMEA3539304, study PRJEB22396) | soil metagenome | biome: tundra; feature: field; material: soil | place: USA | collected 2010-05 | depth 0.15 m
CGCCGGTTCTGTAAGCGCTGAGCGCCGTGGTCCTGATCCGGGGCCGCGGCGCTCCTCGACCGCTGTCTGTCTGACGGCGCTCTGCCGTTCCGCGCCCCCGCGCGTGCCGTCATACAACACACGAGGGGCCATCCCCTCTTTCTCGGAGGAGATGGTCTGATGAACGCTGTTCGTAGGCTGACCTTGACGACCCTGGCTTGGATGTGTGTGTCGGCCTGCGCGCTGGCGACCGGCGCGGCTTCGGCTGGCGCGGAAACGCGGTTCGGCGAACGCGGTAGTGAATCCGGGCAGTTCCAAGCTGCTAATGGCGTGGCGGTCGATCAGGCCAGCGGCGATGTGTACGTCACAGACCTTTTCAACCAGCGGGTCGACAAGTTCGATGGGTCGGGGGGCTTCCTGATGGCGTTTGGTTGGGGTGTCGCCACCGGCGCCAACGAACTGCAGACGTGTACGACCGTCTGCCAGGCAGGGCTGCAGGGGTCGGGTGCGGGTGAGTTCGAAGCAGGCGGAGCTCAGGGTGTGGCAGTCGATAACGATCCGTTGAGTTCCTCGGCTGGGGATGTGTATGTGGTCGACTGGGGCCACTACCGTGTTGAGAAGTTCGATTCGTCCGGGAAATTCCTGTTGATGTTCGGCGGGGGCGTAAACGCAACGACCAACGGCGACGTGTGTGTCACGGGGGAAGCGTGCAGGCAGGGGACGGAAGGCACAGCCGATGGCCAGTTCCAATGGGCTTATGGCGCGCAGGTGATCGCTGTCGGTCCCGGCGGCGATGTTTACGTGGGCGACAAGGTGCGCGTCCAGGTGTTCGAACCGTCGGGTGCCTGGAAGGAAAACATCTCGCTGTCCGGCCTGTCGAGCACGGGCAAGGTCAGCGCGCTCGCGGTCGACGCTGCGGGCGACATGTTTGTGAAGGACGGCAAGGAAAGCGAGGAACCCAACGTGCTCGGTGTGCGGGAGTTCGAACCAAACGGGACCGAAAAGACCACCCAGTTCGATACGGGCAGCACAACCGTCCAAGCGATCGCCTTGGATGGTTCTGGCGACGTGTTCGTGGCGGAATCTGACAACGGGTCCCCGAACGTCTCGACGTCATTCCACGTCGTGGAGTACGACTCGACGGGCAAGAGGCTCGCCACCCTCGGTTCGAACACGGCGGAACATGTCGATCAGGGCATGGCGTACGCGAGCACGCTAGGCGAGCTGTACGTGAGCGGTAGCCGCCTAAAGCCACCGCCAGACAATTTCAACGCATCTGAAGAAGCCGTGTGGATCTTCACTCCGCCGGTGCTGGGTCCGCCGGTGATCGAGCCGAGTGGCGTGTCGGCGACGCCGGGTGCGCGGGGGCATGCGTCTTTGGAAGCGACGTTCAACCCGGGCGGCTTTGAAACGAAGTACCACTTCGAGTACGTCGATGAAGCGGCTTTCCAGGCGAGCGGGTATGCGAGCGCGTCCAGCACCCCGGAAGTCTCGGTCGAATCGAGCTTTGAAGACCACGTGGCGAGTGCCGCGTTGACGGGACTGGTGCCGGGCGGGATCTACCACTACCGGATCGTCGCGACGAACGCAGAATCGAAAGGCACGGCTACGACGAGTGCCGATCAGACGTTCACGGAGCTGCCGCCCGCTCTTATCAATGGTCCGTGGGCGGTGGACGTGGCTGCTACGAGCGCGACGCTCGACGCGGAAATCAACCCATTGGGAGCGAGCACGGAATACCTGGTGGAATACGGCACGAGCACCTCTTACGGGCAGAGCGTGTCCGGGAGCGTAGGTGCGGGCGAAAGCTATGTCCTGGTCAGCCATCACCTGCAGGAACTCCCGGCAGGTACGACCTACCACTACAGGGTCGTGACGCACAACGAAGGAGGAGGCACCGTCGAAGGTCCAGATCATACGTTCACGACTCAGACCGCCGGTGGGCTGGAGTTGACGTTGCCGGATGGTCGGGCGTGGGAACTGGTCTCACCGCCGGATAAGAAAGGCGCTTTGATCGAACTCCCGGGCTTGGGGAGAAATGGCGCTGATATACAGGCCGCGAATGCCGGGAATGCGATCTCCTATGTCGCGAGTGCTCCTATCGGGGAAGACGGGGAAGGCAGGACCGGGGGGTTCAGCGGGGAGCAGGTTTTCTCGGCGCGTGGTCCCTCCGGTTGGAGGTCGCAGACGCTCAATCCACGGTTGGGTCCCCCTTCCTATGAAGAACTGGGCGCCAGTGGTCGTGAATTTCGGGTGTTCTCCTCGGATCTTTCGTCGGCTGTTGTGGAGCCTCCGGAGACCAGTAGTGCCTCGGCGCCGTTGTCGCCCGGGGCGACGGAAAGGACGCTGTATTTGCGTGATGATGCGACCGGGAGCTATCTGCCGCTTGTGACGGAAGCGAACGTGCCACCCGGCACGAAGTTTGGCGGGTCGATTGATGGCCAGACCGGGATGGTTTTTCTTGGCGCGACCCCCGATCTGAGCCATGTGGTCTTGGGTTCGCCGCTCGTGTTGACGCCGGAAGCTTTCAGCGGTGTCTCACTGTGCTCAGGAGGACTATGTCGTCCTATTGAAAACCTGTATGAGTGGAGCGGGGGACGGTTGCAGCTCGTGAACATCCTGCCGAACGAACAACCGACGCATGGCACAAGCAACAACTTTCTCGCTGACCAGGATCACGTGGAGTTTGGTGGTGCGCGTTCCAATGGTGTCTCGAGTGACGGTCGGCGGATCGTGTGGTACCACGGCGAACCTCTCTATGTTCGTGACATGGTCGAAGGGAAGACTGTTCAGATCGGTGGGAATCATGATCCGGTGTTCCAGACGATGAGCAGCGACGGGTCGAGGATCTTCTTCTTGGAAAGCGGTGAACTGTACGAGTTCGATAGCGAAACGGGCGTGCAAACCGATCTCACGGGTAATCATGGCGCAGCCGAACATGATGCCGGTGTGCAGAACGCGGTGTTGGGAGCCAGCGAAGACGGTTCGTACGTGTATTTCGTCGCCAACGGCGTGCTGAGCAAGTCGGCCAACGCTCGCGGAGAAATTGCCACGCGCGGAAGCTGCGCGAACGAAGGCAAAGCACCTGCGGGGACCACGTGCAACCTCTATCTGCTGCACTACAGCGGCGGGGAATGGGAAGCGCCGACGTTTGTCGCGTCGCTGTCGAGCGAAGATCGCAACAGTTGGTTCGCGCGCGGAAGTTTCAGTGAATTGGAGCTCTCGGAAGTGAGCTCGCGTGTCTCGCCGGATGGGCGTTACGTGGCGTTCATGTCGGAGCGCTCGTTGACGGGCTATGACAATATCGACGCGAACAGTGGTAAGCCGGATGAGGAGGTGTACCTGTATGACGCGGTGTCGGGTCGTCTGGTGTGCGCTTCGTGCGATCCGACGGGCGCCCGGCCGGTCGGGGTACTCGACGCCCAAGGCCACGGGTTGCTGGTGGATCCCACCCGGTTTTGGGGCGGCGACGAAGAATATTTGGGTGGTCCGGGCGAGCATTGGTTGGCGGGCTTCCTTCCTGGCTGGAGCGAAGTCGAAAAGGACGTGCATCAGCCGCGTTATTTGTCGGATAGCGGTCGGTTGTTCTTCGATAGTCCGGATGCGCTGGTGCCGCACGACACGAACGGGCTCATGGACGTGTATGAGTACGAGCCCGGGGGTATCGGTGGTTGCACCGTGACGCAGGCTACGTTCAGTGAACGCTCGGGTGGTTGTGTGAACCTGATCTCCTCGGGCACTTCCAGCCAGGAATCGGCGTTTCTTGACGCGAGTGAAAACGGTGATGATGCCTTCTTTATCACCGCAGGCAAGCTGGTGCCAGAAGACCGTGAAGGCGGCCATAGCGTGTATGACGCGCATGTGTGCTCGACAGAAGCGCCCTGTGTAGCCGCGCCGGTGTCTCCGCCGCCGTGTACGACGGGTGATTCGTGTAAGGCGGCGCCTTCTCCGCAGCCGGGGATCTTCGGTGCGCCGGCGAGCGCGACGTTCTCCGGCGCCGGCAATGTCGTGCCGTCATCTACGACGGTCGCGCCGAAGAAAGCCAAGAAGAAGAAGAAGAAGAAGACAGTCAGGTGTGCCAAAGGCAAGAAGCTCAGCCACGGTAAATGCGTCAAGGCGAAAACCAAGAGTAAGAGGAAGGCCAAAGCCAAGAAATCCAGCAACAACCGGAGGGCAAGCCGATGACCACCTTCAAAGCCCTCCTCAACAAGGCCCGCATTGGCTTGGCGGTCTCTGTAACTGCGATAGCCCTTCGGGGCGTGCTCTCGATGGCGCCGTCTTCTGCGTTCGCGGCGATGCCGTGGTGGCATGTCACGACGATCTCGGCGCCCGCGAGGCCTGCCGGCGGCGAAGCCAGACTGCTGGTGGACGTGGGTAACCTCGGTGACGCGTACGTCAACGGGTCAGAATACCCCGTGACGATCGCGGACAGGCTCCCGGCTGGAGTGACGGCCACCCATGTCTATATGGAAGGTGGTGGCGGCACTGGCGCCGAGGCGTCAGCGATTTTTAACCCAGCGTACACGAAATGTTCGCTTGCGACGGTCACATGCACGTTCACTGGGCCGGTGTTGAGCTATGAACATTTGGAGCTCACGATCATTGTGCAGGTCGCGCCGGGTGCGGGTGACGGCGTGAACGAAGTGAACGTGTCTGGTGGCGCTGTTGCTCCGGTGGTCTCCCGGCGCCCGCTCGCATTGGAAGCTTCGGGATCGCAGTTTGGCGTGGAAGGCTATGAACTGGCTCCTGAAGAAGCGGGTGGTGGGCCTGATACGCAGGCTGGTTCGCATCCGTTTCAGTTGACGACGACGCTTGTGTTCAACACGGTGGCGGTAGCGCCGTTGCATGAAGCCTTGCCGTCGATGCAGCCGGTGGCGTTTGCGAAGGATCTTCGTTTCAACCTTCCGGCTGGACTGGTGGGCAATCCCACGCCGTTGCCGAAGTGCAGCACATCCGTGTTCACGCGCCTAGGAAAATCAGGAGGATCGGGAGGGCGGGTTGAATGCCCGGAGGATACGGTCGTCGGCGTAGCCACACTTATCTTCAAGGGGGCAACCAGCGAAAGTGCCCCTGCGCCGAGGATCTACTCGGTGCCTTTGTATAGTTTAGAACCGTCGGTGGGTGAGCCGGCGCGGTTCGGTTTCCAGACGCTCGTGGGGTCGGTGGTCCTCGATACGGCGGTGCGTACCGGCGGGGATTATGGTGTCGTCGTGACGGCTCCGGACATCACTGAGAATATAGGGTTCGTCGGCAACGAAGTGACGTTCTGGGGCACGCCGGCCGATCGGCGGCACGACAACGCGCGCGGGGAAAAATGCTTGGACCGGGGCGAAGAAGAACCTTCTGGCAATGTCAAAGCCGTACTCAAGTCGGAACCGTCGTGTCCGGTGGGGGAAGAACCGCAGCCTTTCTTGATCATGCCGACGTCGTGCATGGGCCCGTTGCACACGAGCGTGGAAGCGGACCCGTGGGACCAGGCGGGACAGTTCACCGCTCCCAGCGAATACACGTTCGCGAACAGTGCGGGTGAACCGTACGGCCTGGACGGGTGCAACCGCCTGAACTTCGAACCGTCGATCAGTGTCGCTCCGGATGGGCAGCAGGCCAGCACCCCGACGGGTTTGACGGTCGGTGTGCATGTCCCGCAGGACGCGGGCCTGAACCCCACCGGGCTGGCCGAGTCCAACGTGAAGGACACGACCGTCGCGCTCCCCGCCGGTGTCGCCTTGAATCCCGCGGGAGCGGACGGCCTGCTGGCGTGCTCCACTGAACAGGTCGGTCTTGAAAATCCCGGTCCGATCTCCTGTCCTGAAGCGTCGAAGGTCGGCACGGTCGAAATCTCAACACCGCTGTTGCCGAACCCGCTTGTGGGCGCCGCGTATCTGGCGGCGCAGGACGCGAACCCGTTCGGGAGCCTCATCGCCCTGTATATCGTCGCTGAAGACCCGACTGCGGGCGTGCTCGTGAAGCTCGCGGGCGAAGTCAAGCCGGACCCGGTCACCGGGCAGCTCGTCTCGACGTTCAAGAACACCCCACAACTCCCATTCGAAGATTTGAAGCTGCACTTCTTCGGTGGGTCGCGGGCGCCGCTTGGGACCCCGGCGCTGTGCGGGGGCTACACGACGAGTGCGTCGATCGCACCGTGGTCTGGGCAAGAACCGGTCGGTTCCTCTTCGACGTTCGACATCACCTCGGGTCCGAACGAGAGTCCGTGCTCGAGCCCGTTGCCGTTCGCGCCGGCGCTGACGGCGGGCACGACGAGCAACCAGGCGGGCGGGTTCAGCCCGTTCACGACGACATTCTCCCGCGAAGACGGCAACCAGAACCTCCAGGCGATCCAGCTCCACATGCCCCCCGGCCTGCTGGGAACCCTTTCACATGTCCAGTTGTGCGGCGAACCGCAGGCAAACGAGGGAGCGTGTGGCCCGGAAAGTGAGATCGGCGAAACGACCGTCAGCGTCGGTCTCGGCGGGGACCCCTACACCGTGACTGGCGGGAAGGTGTACATCACGGGCCCCTACAACGGCAGTGGCCCGTGTACCCCGGGGACCACGGAATGCGCGCCGTATGGCCTGTCGATCGTCAACCCGGCCGTGGCGGGCCCGTTCAACCTGGGGCAGGTGGTCGTGCGAGCGAAGATCGAAGTGAACCCTTCGACGGCGGCGCTTACGATCACGACGAACCCTTCTGGGGAATACTCGATCCCGCATATCTTCAAGGGCATCCCCTTGCAGATCAAGCACGTGAACGTCAACATCAACCGTCCCGACTTCACGTTCAACCCGACGAACTGCAACAAACTCCAGATTACCGGGACGCTCGGCAGCAGCGAAGATGCGAGTTCCGCACTGTCGGTGCCATTGCAGGTCACGAACTGCGCGACGCTCGCGTTCAAGCCGCACCTCACGGCCAGCAGCTCGGGTAGGACCAGCAAAGCCAACGGTGCGAGCCTCGCGGTGAAGCTGACCTACCCCGCGGGGGCGTATGACGCGAACATCGCCAAAGTCAAGGTCGACCTCCCCAAACAGCTCCCTTCGCGTCTGACGACGTTGCAGAAGGCATGCACCGCTGCGCAGTTCAACGCCAACCCCGCGGGATGCCCGGAGGCTTCGTTGATAGGGCATGCGAAGGCCGTTACACCGGTGCTGCCGGTTCCGCTCGAAGGGCCCGCGTACTTTGTCAGCCACGGTGGCGAAGCGTTCCCGAGCGTGATCATCGTGCTGCAGGGCTACGGTACGTCCGTAGACCTCGTCGGCACGACGTTCATCAGCAAAGCCGGGATCACGAGCAGCACGTTCAAGACGGTCCCCGACGTCCCCGTCGGCACCTTCGAACTCACCCTCCCTCAGGGCAAGTACTCGGCGCTGGCCGCGAACGGGAACCTCTGCAAAGCAAAGAATCTCAGGATGCCAACCGCGTTCGTGGCCCAGAACGGCATGGAAACGCATACCTCCACGCCGATCGTCACCACGGGTTGTCCGAAGGCGAAGAAGGTCGCGATGAAAAAGCAGAAGAGCAAAAGGGGGGCCCACAAGAAGTGAGCTAGCAGCAGTGTCCAGACAGCCAACCGCAAACTTGACGATCGAGAGGAACACGCGATGTTGCAGCGACTACGCAAACATTTGACACCGAGTACGTTCATTGCCTTGCTGGCGTTGATCTTTGCCACCACCGGGGGCGCCTTTGCTATGCGCGGTACCGGTACCGGTAACGGCGCCGGTTTGCCCACCCGCAGTCCCACTGTTGCCACGACCGCGGCTGTGGCGAAGGCGAAGCCCAAGACCAAGGCCAAGACAGGGCCCCGCGGTCCGGCAGGCCCCGCGGGCAAACCCGGCGCGAGTGGTCCGGCGGGAGCTACGGGCCCCGCGGGAGCTACAGGCCCCGCCGGCTCAGCTGGAGGGGTGGGACCCGCCGGCCCGACAGGTGCCACAGGCCCGCAGGGTCCGCAAGGCGAAAAAGGCACACCGGGGATCAAAGGGGCGACGGGTACGGATGGTTCTCCCTGGACCGCTGGGGGGAAGTTGCCGTCCGGGGCGACCGAGAGCGGTACATGGTCGACGGTCTACACCGCGACGGCCGCTGGGCAGGCGATGTCCTCCGCGATCTCATTCACGATTCCGCTGAGTGCCGCGCCCGAAGTTCACTTCATCAAGGCGGGGCAACAGCCACCAGTGGGTCACTGCAGTGGCGAAGCGGCAAAACCAGAAGCGGTGTCGGGTAACCTTTGCGTATTTGCGGAAGAGGAAGAAAACGATGAAGAATATCTGATCTCCGGGATACTTCACAGCCACTATTTCCTGGACAGCTCGGCATCCGGAAGCGTGGTAGCGGTGCAGTCCACAAAAGCAGAACCGGTCATCGCCGAGGGCACGTGGGCAGTCACCGGGTGATATCCGCTCGAGGCTGATGTCGGAGTGCCCGTGGTGAGGAAGACGACACTCCGGCATCGCGGCCGATATCCCGAAAAACAGTGACATATATGGCGACGGGTACGATCTCGGCAGTGCGCGCTTTGCGTGCCCGCATTGCCGAGATCGAGCAGGCGATCTTCGTGCGGGTGCAGGGGAGCGCGTTCGATCGTGCAGGCATGCAGGACGCGGAGTATCTTGCGGGATTGCGCGCGGCGGTCGCGGCTGCTGTCGAGTATGCCCTGGAGGGAATCGAGCAGGGTGAGGGGTGGGCTGGCCCGATCCCGGTCGTGGCTGTGGAGCAGGCGCACCGCGCGGCGCGCGCGGGTGTGAGCCTCGACACGGTCCTGCGCCGGTATGTACTGGGACACACGCTGCTGGGCGAGTTCGTGATGCAAGAGGCCGACCGCGATAGTCCCGTCGGTGGCAGGAGGGCGCTGGCTGGTGCGCTGCGCGCGCAGGCAGCGGTGCTCGACCGTTTGCTCGGGGTGATCACCCGCGAGTACGAGCAGGAGCTGCAGCGCGCTGGACGTTCACCCGAGCAGCGCCGCGCCCAGCGCGTACGGGGCCTGGTCGCCGGTGGCTCGCTCGAGTCGCCCGGGCTCGGCTTTGACGTCAGCCAGGATCTTGACTATGACCTCGGCGGGTGGCACCTTGGGATGATCGTCACGGGCCCTCGCGCCGCCGACACCTCGCAAGAGCTGGCAGCGAGGCTGCGCCGCCGCCTGTTGAGCGTACCCCAGGGCGGCGAGAGCGTGTGGGCGTGGCTCGGAGGAGCAGACGGGCTCGCGCCCGGGGAGATCGAGCGGTCCCTCGCCGCCCTGGCGGTGGCGGACGGTGCGAAGCTCGCGCTCGGTGAGCCCGCGTGGGAGCTGCGGGGATGGCGTTTGACCCATCAGCAGGCACAGGCGGCGCTGGTGGTCGCGCTGCGCCGGCCGCATCGGCTCACGCGCTATGCCGACGTCGCGCTGCTCGCGACAGCCCTCAAAGACCCGCTGCTCGCCGACGCTCTGATCGACATCTACCTGTCCCCGCTCGACGACGCCGACGGTCGCGGCGCGCTGTTGCGCGAGACGCTGCGAGCCTACCTCGCCGCCGAGCGCAACGCGTCCTCTGCGGCCGCCGCGCTGGGTGTCGTCCGCGGGACCATCGAAAACCGCCTGGCTACAATCGAAGAACGCCTCGGCCGCTCACTGCACCCGTGTCCCGCGGAGCTCGAGATCGCGCTTGCGCTGGACGATCTCTCCCAACCAGCGTCATCGACGATCCAGCTGCCGGAAGTAATCTTTCGTAGCTAACGAAGTGGTCGCGCGACATACAACATGCGCAAGCGAGGGTCTCGCATTTGTGCACATTGCCCTAGCGTCGACCAGACGATAGCCGGTATTAATCGGCTATCCCTTTCCCAAGTATTGGCAGGGATGAGGATCAGCGCCATCTATCCCCACAGGAGATGTGTACTTCGATCATGGAGTTATGCGCGTGGTCCTTGTAAAACGCATATTCCCAAAGCAAGGAGATAGCAAATGGACGGCAATGGACTCAGTCCAAAGAATTTCGGCTCGTCTGGAGCGGGTCGAGTCGCCCGTCAGATGGTGACGGCGCTCGCTGGCGCACTCGCGTTGTGTATCGCCGTACCGGCGGTCGCGAGTGCGCGCGTCGCGTGGCACGCCAACTACCAGCCGGTCACCAGCGCGGTCGCGACGGAATGGAGCGGAAAAATCAAGCTGACCTCCACGGGGGTCCCCCGTGGTAGCGGCGTTGAATGCACGGACACAGTCACAGGAACAGCCACTTCGGGCGGCGCCGGCGAAGTGACCAAAGTAACCACCTCAGGGTGCAAGGGAACCGGAGGGCTCTGTCAGCTGACTGAAAAAAATAGCGCGATCACGGCGCTGAATCTCCCTTGGCGCACAGAACTCGAGTCGGTCGAAGGAGTCCTGCGCAACGTGCTGGTGAGCAGCGGCAAAGGCACCCCCGGCCTCAAGCTGGAATGTGAAGCGGGAGTGAAGGATGTAGAAGAATGCGCCGGGACGCTCGGCACGAGCATGACCAACACGGAAAGTGGCGTCAGCGGGGCGTTTATCAGCACTGAAAAACTAACCTGCGACTATGAAGGCAAAGCCGTTGGCACCGGCACCGTGACCGGTAGTCAGAGTATCAGCAATAAAAGCCAGATCTTGAGTGCGATGCTCGAAGAACCGGTTCCCAGTTGGGAAGCAAACAAAAAACCGGTTGAAGAAAACCGGGCCAGCACATGGAGCAAAGGATCGCTGACGATGTACGTCGACACAAACGTCGGTGAGCTCGGCGTTACCTGTGAAGACAGCGGTGCCGGACAAGTCGGAAAAAGCGGAACCGGCTCGATCACGAGCATGACGTTCTCGAAATGTGGACAGGCGGTGAGCTCGGAATGCCGGGCCGACTACGCACTCGAAGCTAACAACCTGCCCTGGACCACCGGGCTGATCATCGGCTTCGGCAACAAAGACATCGAAAACTGGATCACGGCAGGCAGCTCCGGCAAGCCGACATTCACGCTGAAGTGCGAACCCAAAGGTAAGGGAGTGGTGGTCGAAGAGCGCTGCGAAGCGTCCGGTGGCGGCCTTGCGGCGAACATGACCAACACCACAGAAAGCGGTGTCTTGGCGGAATTCCGTCGAACAGAAGCATTCAACTGTAAAGGAACTGACTACACGACCTACGGCGGTGAAATCGAGGCAGGCAGCCAGACGATCAACCTCACAGGCGGCGAAACGCTGCGTGTGACATGACATCGGAGGGGCGTGTGACGCGGATACCCTCGTCACCGTAGGCAGTACCGGTGCCAGGCGGGGCGTCAAGCCCCGCCTGGCTTGGACGTTTGCGCAGGGTTTGGGCCGCGTGATCTGCACCAAGAACGCCGATAGTGGCGTGCGATCCTGGGTCACACCGTTCGCAGCGCTTCGGTGGGTGAGAGGCGCGCGGCGCGTAGCGCGGGGACGAGGCCGGCGACCGCGCCGATTAGGAGCGCCGCGCCGAACCCGCCCGCCCGGGCGAGGGTGGGGATGACGATCGCCCAGCCCTTCGTCTGAGCGTAGTTCGCGGTCGCGAGCGCCTCGGCGGCGGCACCGGCCGCGAGCAGCACCATGCGCCGGCGAAAGCTCATCTCACGATGGCCTCAACACGTAGCCGACTCCCCGGACCGTGTGCACCACGCGCGACTCTCCGCCGGCCTCGGTCTTGCGCCGCAGATAGCCGACATACACCTCCAGCGAGTTCGGCTACGGCCCGAAGTCATAGCCCCACACACACTCGAAGATCTTCGTGTGCGAAAGCACCTGACGAGGGTGGCGCATGAGCGGCTCCAGCAGCAAGAACTCGGTGCGCGTCAGCTCGAGCGGCCGCCCGTTGCGGCGCGCCTCGTGCGCGAGCGGATCGAGCTCCAGATCCTCGAAGCGGATGGGCTCCTCGTTGCCCTCCCACCCCGTGCGGCGCAGCAGCGCGCGCAGTCTGGCTGCCAGCTCCTCGCTCGCGAACGGCTTGACCAGATAGTCGTCAGCACCGGCCTCGAGCCCCGCCACCCGCTCTGACACCTCCGCACGCGCGCAAGTCGCGTCTCCCCTTTTGTTTCGAAAACCCCTTGACTGAAGTTTTGGTATGCCATACTCTCTTTTACATGCCTACCAAAGAGTTGTCGCGCTCCCCGGCGGTCGAGGACTACTCGAAGGCGATCTTCTCGCTGGAGTCACGCGGCGACGCGCCCGTGTCGACCAACGCTCTGGCAGAGCGGTTGGGGATCACGCCGGGATCTGTCTCGGCGATGCTCAAGAAGCTCGGCGAGCTGGGTCTGACGACGCACGTCCCCTACCGGGGAGTGCGCCTTACCCCCGATGGGCGCCGCGTCGCGCTGGAGGTGATTCGCCATCACCGATTGATCGAGAGCTTCCTGGCCGATGCGCTGGGGATGCCCTGGGATCGGGTTCATGCCGAGGCCGAGGTGCTCGAGCACGTGTGTCAACGGACATTCAACACGCTGCTGCTGCTGCTGGCCTCGACGATCGGCGTGACGGTGACGCCGTGGATGATCTTCTTTCAGCAGAGCGCCTCCGCCGACAAGGGTATGACTCCCAGCGACGTCAAACACGGCCGCTATGACACCGCCGCCGGTGCGGTGCTGGCCGCGATCTTCGGCATCGGCGCGCTCATCGCCGGGGCGGCGCTGCTCACCCACAACGGATCTGGCATCCAGGGATTCGCGGGCGCCGGCTTCCCCGAGGCGCTTAAGCACGTCGCCGGCAGCGCCGTCGGCACGGTGTTCGCGCTCGGGTTGATCGAGGCCGGAGCGGTGGCGATCCTCACAATCTCCGCCAGCACCGCCTACGCCGCCGGAGAATGCGTCGGGGTATCCCACAGCTTCAACAGCTCGCCGCGCAACGCCGGCGTGTTCTATGCCGCCAACGCCGGCATCGCGCTGCTCGTCGCGGCGGTCATCCTGATTCCGGGCGCTCCGCTGCTCTCGATCGCGCTCAACGCGAATGTGCTCGCCACCGTGCTGCTGCCCGTCAGCCTGGTCTTCATGGTGATGCTCGCTAACGACAGGGGACTGATGGGCGCATGGGCGAACAAGCGCTCGACAAATGTGATCGGGATCGGTGTGATCGCGTTCGTCGGCCTCTGTGGAGCGGCATACGGCATCGACTCCTTCCTGCAGACGATCCATCTGATCGGCTCATGAAAACAGCGACCCCCGTCACGGACGACGCACACGACAGCCCCGCTATCCAGGAGCGCGACCTGCAGTCACAGGAGCGCTTCGAGGACGAGCTGATCATGCACCTCGAGCGCGACCAGTTCGTGGCCGAAACCTCCCGGCCCGTGCCGCCGGCCATGCTCAGCGCACGCGCGATCGCAGGACTGTGGGCATTGCGCGTGTTCGTCGTGCTCGTCAGCCTGATGGTCATTTACACCTTCATCGACCAGCTCTAACTGTCTTCGGGATGGGACGCAAGCAACGAGAGAGCGAGTTTCAGAACCTCAGCGACGATGAGGTTGCCCGCCGTGCACGCGACAAGAGCCTTCCGTCTGCGGAGCGCCGTCGCTACCAGCGTGAGGAGAAGTTTCGTGGCCTGCGGAGCAAGCGCAAGCGGCGGCGAGGAGGGGGGACGTGAGGGAGATATCATGGTGGACATGAGCGGTGGCCGGTATCGACTGAGGACGTGGTTGCGTGGGCGTTTGCCCGTCGCGCTGGCCGAGCTGATACCCAAGGGTGCTCGCGACTGCGGCGCTCACGAGTGGTATCGCGCCGATGAGAAAACGTGGCGCTGCTATCACTGCGGGCCGGCGCTCGCAAACTCTTCGCCGTGGACTCGCGAGGAGCATCTTCAGCACACGCTCGGCGGGATCAACGCGACGTTGCAAATGCTGTCGCTGCGTGGCGCGCCGCGTGGCGAGCAGGAGCTGGCCGAGCTGCGCCGGCTGGTCGGGGAGGCGCTCGCCGCGCTGCCGGAGGAGGAGCATCGGCTCGAGCGTCTGGCCGCGGCCCCCGCCACGGAGCTTCCCGGACTCGTGCAGGCCCTGCACGCCGGCTGAAGGCGGGTCATTCACATGCGAGCAAGCGGGGGCATAGGGGCCGTAGCCGGTAGCGTGTGATCCATGTCCCTCGCGTGGCCGGCGCTTTCCTACGAGCAGTGGAGTGAGACATGCGACACGCTCCACGCGCACACCCAGGTCCTCGGCAAGCTGGCGGTGGCGCTCGCCCCGCCCGAGCCGCAGCTGCAGCACGCGGCGCTGCGCTTGACCGCGCGAGGGTGGGAAACCGCGCCGCTGCCGGCGCCCGACGGGTCTGGGGCTCTCGTCGTGGCGCTCGAT
>OBLU010003495.1_pt1 | contig 14233 bp, 12 predicted proteins | sample 1518681 | NCBI WGS metagenome assembly OBLU01 (sample SAMEA3539304, study PRJEB22396) | soil metagenome | biome: tundra; feature: field; material: soil | place: USA | collected 2010-05 | depth 0.15 m
CGCGCATCGAGGATGTCTACCTCAGTGCCGCCGCCGGCCGGATCACCGCGCTGGCCGTGCCCCCGCTCGGCGAACCGCAAGCGACCGCCGGCGCCAGCACCCTCGCGTGGTGCGACGTGTTCTTCGGAGGCGACCCGACGCACATCACAACGGACGCCGACCCCGGCCTCGTGCGCGCGATCTTCCTCGCCCTGACCGGAGCGATGCACCCCTCAGGCCCCACGAACCTGGACGAATGACCGGTTTATCGACGGTTATACGTCTTTTATTCGGGACCTAACTTCGCCCCAAAACAGGGTCCAAACCCCCAGAACCCGCATTCTAGAGCCGTTTATAAGTTCGCGAAAACGTACCTATCCGACCACGGCCGCCTTCCTAACGCGCTTTTCGAGGAGTAGCTTCCCGAAAAGTCGACCAAGAAGGAGGACAGCAACCAGATTAAAACCACCTCAGGCAGACCCGCTCCGCCGCTGCACGCGGCGGAACACGACGGGTCCCCGAGGCCCTCTCTCGTAGCTGACGTCGCCGGTAGCGACGGCGCTGGCCACGGCGAGGCCAAACCAGTCTTTCTGCGTGCCAGACCGGGGAGCAGAGCAAAGCAGGGACCCTGGAGCGCCCGCCTCACAAGAAGAGCGCTCCAGAGCCAATCGCATCAACGGTCCGGCCAACCGGTCGGGCCGCCAACAGCAAGGAGATGATAGCAATGAGTAGGAAGCTATACGCAGCATTCGTCCCGCTGCTTGCGGTCATGGCGTTTGCCATGATCCCCGCGGCGGCCCAGGCGCAAAAAAAATCGACCCACTGGTACTCCAACGGAACCCTGATCAAAGCCGGCACAAAAGTGGCAATCACGTCACATTCCGCTTCTCTGACGTTGAAAGATACAGGGACAATAGCCCTAGGACTGACGGTCACGTGTGTTGTGGACAACAAAGGTTTTGTGGAAAACCCCAAAGGCGGCGGGGACGGGATCGACTCGATCACGAGCCTGACGTTTAGCTCATGCACCACGAACGAGCCAGGGTGTACGGTGACAGTGACCGCGGTAGTCCCGATAAAAACCGGCCCGATTTACGAAGAACCACCTGGCTCTGGTAAATTCTTCGATCCGATCGGGCCACTGAGCGGTACGCTATTCTTCGCCAACAACCCCCCGCCAACCTGTCCGCTTCCAGCCACAGAAAGCTACGGAGGCTCCATCGTCGGGTCCTGGGTCAACGGCAACCCCAGCACCATTGTCTTCAACGCAACGCCAGGTCTCACGCTCGACAATGGAGATAGCACCACTCTGACCGGTACCATCACCGTCAAAGGACCAGTAGGTGACGAAAGGATCACCCAGGGCCCGTAGCGACGAGGGCTGACCGAGTGAGCGTAGAGATCACTCACGTGAAGTGCCATTGTGGGGTCGCGGGCCATCGGGTCCGCGACCCCACTTGGGTTACAAGGGGCGTGACCGTCAGTGCGAGTGGTGCATTCATCGCGGTTCGAATCGCGGTCCACCGAAAATACGAACCGCTGTTTGACTCCAGAGTACAGAGAGTCGATAGTACACCGGCATGAAGACTTCATACCGGTATGCTCCTATTCCCACCTTGCTCCTCGCGTGCTTGACGCTTCTCACAGCCTGCCTTGTCGCTGCTAGCCCGGCGAGCGCAAAGACCACCTACGTCCTTCAATCGAGCTTCACAAGCAGTGGACCTCCCGCAGGTGGCGCAGGTGGGTTTGGGGAAGTGTCAAGCCTGGCCGTCGACGACTCAACAAGTCTTGCGGACTCGGCGAAGGGCTCCATTTACGTTCCTGCCAACGAATTCGGTGTGGTGGACCGGTTTCAGTTCAATACACAGGCGAACCTATATCAATACGAATCGCAGCTGACCGCCAGTGAGGTTCCTGTCGAACCCTGGTCCCCGCTTGCTGTAGCGGTCGACCCATTGACCGGGAATCTCCTCGTCAGCGATTACCTGAATAACGACGTTGACGTATTTGACTCTGAAGGCAAATACAAAACCCAGTTCAATGGCGCAGGAACGCCAGCCGGATCGTTCGAAACTCTATTGGGCGGCGTGGCAGTCGACCCCTCAAGCGGCGCTGTGTGGGTCGCGGATACCGGAGAAGCAGCCGCAGGTCACAATGTGATCGACCAGTTTAAGTTCAACGCCACTTCGTCCAAATATGAATATGGCGGAGTTCATCTGACTGCTAGCGAGATCACCGGCGGATCCGGATCTTGGAACCTGGGGACGCGTTCAGACCTGGCCGTTGACGACAGCGGAAATGTATACGTATTCGACAGCGAAAACGACATGGTCGACATCTTCAATGCTGCCGGGGCATATCAAGACCAAATCCCTGTGTCCAGCGAAGCTGACTCGATGGCGGTGGACCCTATTTCAGGCGATGTGTACGTCGGTCTCTACAGTGCAGTCATCGCCGAGTACTCGCCGTCGGGAAGCCTGATTACGCAGTTCGGCTCTGGCACCACTGAAACTGCGGGCCTGGCTGTCACTGCCGATTCTGAACACACTCGCGTCTATGCCACGGGCGGCGTTGCCGTCCAGATTTTTGAAGAGCTGTTGAAGGCGACGCCTACCACGGGCAGCGCTACCGAACTACAAGCGACGAGCGTAACAGTGCGAGGGACGGTCAACCCGGAAGGGTTTGCTGCCACGTCACTGTTCGAATTCGGCGCCGGTCCTTGCCCTCCCACGACTCCCTGCACCCCGACTGCTTACAGCTCCACTATGGCCACCTCTCCGAACGACGGTGCCGACGGCGAAGGGACAAATCCCGTCGGCGTGGAAGCGCACCTGACCGGGCTCGTGCCAAACTCGCTTTATCACTATCAGTTGAGCGCCAGCGACTCCAACGGCGCCGAACCAGGAGGCGAAAACACGTTCACGACCCCTGCGCTCGCACCGGTGCTGACCAACGCGCCTGTGTCAGGAACGTCGATTGTGCCGGCGCCTGGTTCCGGGATCGCGAGGTTCACCGGTACGGTCAACCCGGAGCACGCTGATACCCACTACCACTTCGAGTATGGGACGACCGAAGCCTATGGCACGAGCACACCAGTAACCGACGTTGGCGCTGGTTATGGAGATCAGACGGTAAGCCAGACGGTCGAAGGCTTGGCTCCGGATACCGTCTACGATTTGGCGCTGGTCGCGGAAAACGAATTCGGCATGAAATCGACCAGCCCGAACGCGACGTTCACAACGCTCGCGACGGCGCCACCACAAGCGATCACCGGGTCGGCCCAGGGTGTGACCCAGGAAGCGGCGACGCTCACCGGAGAGGTGAATCCGCAGGGGCTCCCGACGACGTATGAGTTCCAGCTCGGGTCCGACACGAGCTATGGAACCAACGTGTCAGGCGACGCGGGCTCGATTTCTGAAGCCACGTCTGTGACGCTTGCGCTAAGCGACCTGGCGTCCGGCAGCACCTACCACTACAGGCTGGTGGCGTTCAACAGCGCTGGCACGAGCTACGGCGTCGATCAGACCTTCACGACGCCGGCCTTCCCGTCGCCGCTCGCCCAGCCGTTGACGCCGGCTCTGATCCCGACGCCCACGATCACGCCGCCCACCAAGGAATCCCCTGAAGTGACGCAGAAGAAGCCGCTGACGAGAGCGCAGCAACGGGCGAAGGCGTTGAACGCTTGCAAGCGAGATAAGTCGAAGCAGAAGCGAACTCGCTGTGAACGGCAGGCGAAGAAGAAGTACCGCCCGGCTCACAAGACCACGGCGAAAAAGAAGAAGTCCACCAACAGCGACCGGAGCAGGAAATAGTGGCTTCGCTTCGCCGTCTCCACAGAGCGATCGGCGTCACGCTGGGCGGGCTCGCCGTCCTTTGCCTGCTGTCCGTCGCGCCCCCCGCCTTCGCCGAGGGCATCCCTGCTTGGTCTATCACGTCGATTCATGGCCCGACGAACCTTGTCCCTGGTAGCGCCGCGCAGTATGTATTGGTCGTTTCCAACATAGGGACGGCGGCGTCGTTCGAACCGATTGAGGTGACCGATGCGCTGCCGTCCGGGGTCACGGCGACGGCGATAGAAAACGCGCCTGGTTCTCTATCAGGTTCGCCGTGGTCATGTACGCTTGCGACGGTGACGTGTACGAGCACTGCTCCCGTAAAGGCGGGCTTCTTTGTCAAGGAGATCGTGTTGAAGGTCCACGTGGCGAGTACTGTGGTGGAAGGCCAACAGCTGGTTAATAAGGTGATGGTTTCTGGTGGTGGTGCGGTGGCGTGTGGCGGGTCCGGCCAGCCTCTGTGCGCATCGGCAAGCGAATCAGCGACTGTCAGCGCGAGCGCCCCGTCGTCCGGCGTGCAGAGCCTGACAGCCGGGTTGATCGGCGCCGGCGGTGCGCCATACACGCAGGCGGGCGGGCATCCCTATGAGGCCAACGCGTCGTTTGAGTTCAACACTCACAACACAAAGTCGGGTTATCCGTACCCGGTCGGTGGAGAACCAAAGAATGTCGTGGTCCAGCTCCCGGCTGGGCTCGTCGGCAACCCGCTGGCGGCGGCTTCCCAATGCCCAGTGGGCGCGTTGCAGACAGCTACGTGCTCGCGCGAAAGCCAGGTCGGGGTCATCGACGTCGGCCAAGAGGGCGAGTTCCTGCCTGTGGATACCAATGTTCCGGTTTACAACCTTGTCCCCGAACCGGGATATCCGGCGGAGTTCGGATTCATTGCATTTACAAAGTACCCGATCTTGGTGTATCCGAGCGTGCGTACGGGTGGTGATTATGGTCTGACGCTCACGTCTCCCAACATTATCGAGGCCCGCGCGACGGGTGCTTTGTTCACGTTCTGGGGTGTGCCGGCGGACTTCAACGGTGGTGGTCGGACGCCCGCTGCGTTGATGACCGCGCCGACGGATTGCGCGCTGGAGGCGCTGGAACCGCCGTCGACGTTGATCTCGATCGATACGTGGGCGGAACCGAGCGTGTATACCCCTACCATCGTCGGCCTGCAGCCGGGGGTCACGGGCTGCAATCTGTTGTCATTTGAACCGTCGGTGAGCTTCACGCCGAGCTCGTCCTCGCAAGGCGGTACGACCGCCGCGGACGAGCCGACAGGGATCGTCAACAAGGTTACGATCCCGCAGAATGAAGCTGTCAGCGGCCTTGCCACGCCGCAGCTGAAGGACGTCACGCTGACGCTGCCTGAAGGCATGTCGATCTCTCCGGCTGGCGCCGGCGGTCTGCGTGCGTGTCCCGCCGAAGGCCCGGAAGGCTTCAACCTCAAAAGCGAAACGGCGCCGGATGCGAACGATGTGCGTCACGGCGAACCGGGGCACTGCCCGGAAGCGTCGCGCGTCGCGACGGTCAAGGTCACCACGCCGCTGCTGGCTTCGCCGCTGTCCGGTCACGTGTATCTCGCCCAGCCTTTGTGCGGCGGAGAAGGCCAGCCCGCGTGTACGGAAGCGAGCGCTGCCAATGGCGAACTGTTCCGCCTCTATCTGGAAGCCGAAGGGTCGGGCGTGGTCGTGAAGGTCGCCGGGACGGCGTCGGCCGATCCGCGCACGGGCAGGTTGACCGCGACGTTCCAGAACACACCCCAGCTGCCGTTCAGCGAACTGGAAGTGGTGTTCAAGGGCGGGCCGCGCGCGCCGCTGGCGAACTCCCAGACGTGCGGGCCGGCGCGCACCACATCGGACCTGACGCCGTGGAGCGCGCCGGACACGCCCGACGCCACCCCGTCCTCAGCCTATGAAGTGACGGGCTGTGCCAGCCCCACGCCTTTCCACCCCGGTTTTCTGGCGCAGACGTCAAGCTCGGCTGCGGGTGCTTTCAGCCCGTTCACGTTGACGTTCTCGCGTAACGACCGCGAACAGGACCTCTCAGCGATTCAGCTCTCAACGCCGCCGGGCCTGCTCGGTATGCTCTCCAGCGTCTCGCTGTGCGGCGAACCGCAGGCAGCGCAGGGCACGTGCCCCTCGTCCTCTGAGATCGGCACCACGACGGTCGCCGCAGGCTCCGGCGAACATCCCTTTGGCCTGTCGGGCAGCGTGTATCTGACAACGGGCTATAAGGGCGCGCCGTTCGGGCTGTCGATCGTCGTGCCCGCGATCGCGGGACCGTTCAACCTCGGGAACGTGGTCGTGCGGGCCGCGATCAACGTCAACCCGTCGACGGCGGCGTTGACGATCACCTCAGCCCCGTTGCCGCAGATCATCGACGGGGTGCCGATCCGTCTGCGTTCGGCGACGGTCGCGGTCAACCGTTCGGACTTCATGTTCAACCCGACCAGCTGCGCCGCCCAGTCGATCTCAGCGACGCTCGCCTCCGCACAAGGCGCGAGCGCCAGCGTGTCCTCGCCGTTCGCGGCGGGTGGCTGTAAGGGCCTGGCATTCAAGCCATCCTTCACGGCCTCCACGCAAGCGAAGACCAGCAGAGCGAACGGTGCGAGCCTGGACGTGAAGGTTTCCTACCCCAAGGGTATAGAGGCGAACATCAAGTCGGTCAAGGTGGAACTGCCAAAGCAGCTGCCCTCGCGGCTGACGACTTTGCAGAAGGCGTGCCTGGCCGCCACGTTCGAAGCCAACCCCGCGGCGTGTCCCGCCGGCTCTGTCGTAGGTGTCGTCAAGGCGTCAACGCCGGTTCTGCCGGTCCAGCTGAGCGGCCCGGCGTACTTCGTCTCCCACGGCGGGGAAGCGTTCCCCTCGCTGATCGTGGTCCTCCAGGGCGACGGGGTGCGCGTGAACCTCGTCGGCGCGACGTTCATCAGCAAGGCGGGGATCACCAGCTCGACGTTCAACTCGGTCCCCGACGTCCCCGTCAGCTCATTCGAGCTGACCCTTCCCAGGGGCCGCTACTCCGCGCTTGCCGCGAACGAAAATCTCTGCAAACAGAAGCTCATCATGCCGACCACAATAACCGGACAGAACGGCGCGGTCATCCACCAGCGCACAAAGATAGCGGTGACCGGCTGTCCGAAAACGCAGGCCAAGCCACTGACCAACACCCAAAAGCTCGGTAAAGCACTTAAGGCGTGCAAGAAGAAGCCAAAGAAGGAGCGAGCCGGTTGTGCGACGCGAGCCCGGAAGGCATACGCCATCAGGTCCAATGCCAAGAAGCCGGCGAAGAAGTCGAGTAACCGCAACGGGAAGGCAGGCCGATGATGAGGACGTCCACGAAGAAGCCCCGTTTTTCCCGGGTAGGCTGGCTCGCGCTCCCCGTGCTCGCCGTGGTCCTCCTGCTTCCGGCCGCACCCGCCTTCGCCGCCGAACCATGCCCCAACGAACAACTCCGTGTCGAAGACAACTCGACCAGCCTCCCCGACTGCCGCGCCTACGAGCAGGTCAGCCCGGTCTTAAAGGAGGGCAACCCATTCGAGGTTAAATTCATCACTGAAAATGGCGAATCGGTCGCTATGGACTCTTACGGCGCAGTCTCTGGGTCGCCCGGACGTTATGTTATACAAGATGCGTTTCTAGCACAACGGTCAGGATCCGGGTGGGAAACGACCTCGCTGGACCCTTCCGAAGATGAATTCCCTCCCAGCGGCGCGAACGAGCTTGACTCAACGCCTGACCTGCTGGGCCAGGTGTGGCTCTCTGGCGGTGGCCCCGAAAAGGAAGGCTTCGAATTCTGGGTTCGCCAGCCCGACGGCAGGTGGGCTGGGAGCAAAAGCGACTTGGCGGGCCCGCAAGGCGGCGCCCCCCAATACCTGGGAGGTTCGAGTAATCTCTCTGATCTCATCTTCCAGGCTGCAGCTAACGTGTTGCTGTCGCCGGCTGACAAGGTGGTGACAGGCTTCAATCTGTATGAGATCACCGGGGCTGGGACCGGCTCGCCGACGTTGAGCTTCGTGCCGGTCGAAGATAGCGGTAACGCTCTCTCGACTACCACCGCAGCCGAACTGGGGTCAGGTGGACATGCCGAAGAGACCCACCAAGGCAGCGAATGGCATGCGATATCGCGCAACGGGTCGAAGGTCTTCTTCGACGTCGCGCCGAGCTCGTCCTCGTATAACGGGGATACGGATACTCAGGTCTTTGCCAGAATCGAAAACAAGGAAACAGTCGACCTTTCAGAGCCGCTGGCGTCTGAATGTTCGGCCTGTCTAGAGACGGCCCCAAAAGCGGACGAATTCGTGGGCGCCTCCGAAGAAGGCTCGAAGGTGTTCTTCACCACCGCACAGGAACTGCTCTCCGGGCAGAGCACCAACAACATCTACGAGTACGACTTCGAAGAACCGATCGGCCACAGGATCGTGCTCGGCTCGACCGGCACGACCAAACCCGAAGTGCTCGGCGTGACGCGGATCTCCAACGACGGCTCACACGTCTACTTCGTCGCCGCGGGGGTCCTGACGTCGGTCAAGAACAACGCGGGCCAGGAAGCAAAGGCCGGTGCCGACAACTTCTACGTGGTCGATACCGAAACGCACGAAACAAAGTTCATCGCCGACCTGTGCTCGGGGCCGGGCAAATCCGACACGCTCGCCGACACCCAGTGCCCGGCGGCGTCCACCGAAACCGACTCGGCACTGTGGAGCACCACGGACCGCCGACCGGCACAGGCCACGCCCGAAAAGCGCTACCTGGTGTTCACGAGCGTGGGCGACTTGACCGCGGGAGATACCTCGACCGTCGCACAGGTGTTCCGCTACGACGCCGAAACCGGCGAACTCGTGCGTGTCTCAACCGGCGAAAACGGCTATGACGACAACGGCAATACGACCACGAACCCCGCAAGCATTAACAGCCCGTACAGCGGACGGACAGCAAACATCGGCGGCGCGGAGGCCGACTTCGAAAACTCCTTCGGGTACCAACGAGCCATCAGCGCCGACGGTTCCTATGTCGTGTTCAGCACCACGGAAGCGCTCTCGCCCCGCGACACCAACCACGCGAAAGACGCCTACGAGTGGCACGATAACAACGTGTCGCTTATCTCCGACGGCAAAGACCCCGCAGGGTCCGAATTTCAAAACATGTCCTCCAATGCCAGCAACATCTTCTTCTTCACCCAAGACAGCCTCGTTGGACAGGACACCGGTAGCGGCGATGAGGACATCTACGACGCCCACATCGACGGCGGCTTCCCGGCCCCCACGCCTCCTCCATCCCCCGGGTGCAGCGGAGAACCCTGCCAGGGTCCGCTGAGCTCCCCGTTCTCGCCCCCTGGCCCGGTGGGCAGCTCAACCCAGGCCGCGGGTGAAAACGCGGTGGCACCGACGACAACAACGACCACAACCACGAAGCCGAAGGCGCTGACGAAGGCCCAGAAGCTGGCCAAAGCCCTCAAGCAATGCAAGAAAGACAAGAGCAAAACAAAGCGCACCAAGTGTAAAAAGGAAGCCAAAAAGAAATACGGAACCAAAGCAAAGCAGAAAGCAAAAAAGTAAAGAACAACACGACACCCGTCTTGTCCTGATCCATCGGGCTCGTTCGGAGGGCAAAGAAACTTGGCAACGTCGAGATCTATTGAGCTTGAGCGACCGCAGATCCTCCAGCGGCGCTCGAGGAAGGCCCCCCGGACACGTCGGAAGCCCGCGTGTCCGGTCCCTGCTCCCAGCGGGCGCCACGGCCTCTCCCTCTGGGCCGTGGCGCCCGCGCCCTTTGGAGTAAGAGGCTTGAGGAGCGCTTGTGCCGCCGATTGTCATCTTGATTGGGGCTGCCTGGTTCACCGTCGTGACGGCTACGATCTGCGCCTGCCGGCTAGCGGCGCGCGCCGACGCCCGTTTTTCTGGGTCCGCTCGCTTTCCAGTTGGTTGGGTTGAAGCTCCCCGAGTGCCTTGCAGGTCAGGCGGCGGGCGTGGCTTTGCGCCGGAAGAGCTTGCGGAAGAACTTGCTCACCGAAGCGGGGATGAGGAAATCCGGTCCGCCGAGGCCGGGCACGGTCTCCTGCTCGAAGTGGAAGCCGGGGGGAGCGTTTGGGGTTTTGAAGAAGGTCTCGCCGGCGTCCGTGCTTGGGGGCTCGGACACAGGCGCTTGGCCGGTGGTGGATGGCTCCATGGCGCTCATTGTACTACCCGCCCCATCAGCTCCACGAGGATCGCCAGCACCAGGAGGGTCTGTGCCCGATCGAACAGCGGACCCTTGCGAGCCATGTACGAACCAACCCTCCCGGCGACCCATAGCCTCACGCGGACATCAGCGCCTCAATAAGTCGCCGCACGCGCTGAGACCGACCCTCAAACGCCGAAACCCCGACCTCCTGGGAGACCGGGGTGCCCCGATGGCTCGTTGCGACATAGGGCTGCAGCATGCAACAAAAACGCTACATCCTGCAGCGAGGCGTCGCGAGCGGGTCTGCGGCCGCAACATAACTTCGCAGTTTGTAGCGATCGGCGCTACATCCTGCAGTAGTATGTAGTCATGTCTCAGTCGCTCACAAAGCGAGACACCGCTGTCATCAAGCGCGCTCAACAGAAGCGCCGCAGCGTTTTGTGCCTTCGCGAGGACCGCGAGTGGTTGAGCGATTACGCCTCAGATCCTCGACTGCTGCTCTCACGGATGGCCAAGCGCGGCGCGCTCGTACGTCTCGGGGGAGGCCGCTACGCGATAGCGGCACTCGGCGACCCAACGCTCGCGCGTCTGCCGCAGCTGAACCTCCTCCACGCCGACCTCGCGCCGCTCGGGCCCTACTATGTCGGCTTCTGGTCGGCGCTTGCGCTGCATGGCCTCACCGACGTCGACTCACCCTCGATCACCGTCGCGATCGGCTTCGAGAACGGACGCGTCCAGCAAAGCATCAACACAATCGGCGGCACAAGGGTCCTAGTGACGAGCATGAGCGGAGAGCTCATGGACTTCGGGCTGGAGACGATCCGACTGTCGCGGTCGGAGCGCTACGTGCGATCAGACCGCGAGCGCACGGTGATCGACTGCCTACTGCGGCCCCGCATGGCAGGCTCGACCGAGCTGACGATAACGGCATGGGGACGCGCCCTCGCACATGAAGAGCTGCGGGTCGACGCGCTCGCCGACTACGCGGCGCGCCTGGGGCCGCGCGCGTCACGTCGCGTCGGGGCGCTGCTGAAGGTGGCGGGCCGCGGCGATATAGCCGCCGAGCTCTTTCCCGCTGCGAGACCGCGCTCCCGGCTGCTCAGCCTCGGCGAAGCCACACCACACCCCGAAGACGTCGACACCGAGTATCGCGTAGCCCTGACTCCGAGCCGCGAACGCCTGGAAGGCTGGCTGAGCTATGGCAAGTGAGTACCTCAGCGTCCCCGAGGACATCGACGGCCGCATCACCGAGTTCGTCCGCGGTCGCCGCGGCGTGACGGTCGAGATGGTGCTGCGCGACATCACGCGCATAGCGACGATCGTGAAGCTCGTTAAGGACGGATGGCTGGACGGAAAGAACGCTGTTCTGTGTGGGGGAATGGCAATGCGTTGCCTTGAAAGCCCGCGGTTCACGATCTTCGACACCGACACATCGAGCATCCACGAGCCCGACCGGCACGCCTTGTCGCGCGCGATCGAGACCGACGACGACGATCTTCTCGTTCAGCCGGCCGCGCCGGAGCAGTGGAAGGACGGCAAGGATCTCGTCACGGCGCAGCCGATTGACTACGAACCGCGCTTCAGCACACTGAACGCCGGCCACGCGACGTTCACCCTCAGCGTCACCTGGCGAGGCCTCGAGCGCAAGGCCGTCTGGGAAACGATGAAGCTCGGCTACCCGTTCCCCGTCCTCCCGGACCCGGACATGAAGATTCCGATCATGGCCGCGAACGAGATGCTCGCCGAGAAGCTCTGCGCGTGGTGGATTAACGGACTGGCCAAGCAGTATCACGACGTGGCGTTTCTTGGCGGCCGACTGGACAACCTCGGCGAGCTCACAAAGCCCGAGACCCGAGCCGACCTGCTGGAGCTAATCGACGTCAAGCTCAACGGCAACCGCTCGGTCAGCAGCCGCAACCGCGAGGCCGTCGAACGGCTGAACGGCCCGAGACGGATTGGGTTGCTCCGCAGCCCCGAGCGACACATCGAGCCCGGCAAGGGGTTCGACACGTTGAGCTTCCTATTCGGCGAGTCGCCCAGCGTCGCCGAGATGGCCAAGACCGTCGACAAGACGATCATCCGCCCGATCCTCGCGCCCGCCCGCTAGTCCCCGTAGCCCACGCCTGAGACAGGAGGCCTATGCGGAGCGTCTGCGCGCAAGGTCGCTGAGGATCGACGATCCCGTCCAATGCGCGTGGTATCGCGCGCGTGTAACTATAAGCGCTTGTGTGCGCGATCGGGATCAGGTGAGTGTGGGAAAGCGAGATATCGTCGGGCAGCCTCACCGTCCGCCGGAGGTCTCTACGGAGAAGGACACTCCGCGAGGTTGCCAGGCGCTTTGAGATGGATTGGGAGATGCGCTGGTGGGGTGAGCGCCGGCGCGTCGCGATTCTTGTCTCACGCCATGACTATTGCCTGTTTGACTTGCTGTGGCGTTGGCGTCGCGGTGAGCTGGACGCGGAGATCGTGGCGGTGATCTCGAACCATCGCGACCTGGCGCCACCGCGCACTATGTGACGGAGCAGCTCGACGACGGGCCGATCATCGATCAGGATGTCGTGCGCGTCGATCATCGCCAGAGCGCCCGCGACCTGGAGCGCGTGGGGCGGGACGTCGAGCGCCTCGTGCTCGGCCGCGCCGTCGCCCTGCACCTCGACGACCGGGTGATCGTGGACGGGCGGCGGACGGTGGTGTTTTGAGTAGTGCGGGTGAAGCTCAACTGCGAGCTTCGGCATCCAGGCTGTGCAGGACATCGAGCCTGTGATCGTGTCGCAGGGCCTGGGTTATATGACAAAGTGCGATTCGTAAAAAGAAGAGCTACGGCGCCCGACGCGTTGTATTCGATCGGCTTGTGGCCTTGCCGGCCAGACGTTGTGCGATTCGCCGGGTCTTGGTCTCGCGTTTTCGGTGGCGGAGGAGAGTGGCGGGGGAGGAGGGTTGGGTATGTCCCGTTTGGGCGATCCCGTCGGAATAGGGAGCAGGGATGTCCGCGAAACCGACCTAACCCGGACTCGCTGCCAGCCTGCGCTCGCTGGCCGAGTGCCAGCTGCTGATGCAGACATCGCGATCAGCGGCGCTGGACACGGGCGCGCTCGGTGCGATGGCGCTCGATGCGGCGCTGGCCACGATCGTGCTGTCCATCGGGCGCACCCATCTGTGGATCCCCGCCCTGTCCCTACTGGGCCTATCGCTGACGCTTGCCGCGGGCGCCCTGAGCCTGCCCGGCACCGAGCGAACCGGTCCATCGATCGCCCGCATGCGTCGCGACCGCGCGAACCGCGACGATTCCGATGCCCTGGAGCGACTGTTGGACGGGCTCGAACAGGACATCCATACCAACGACCGAGCCGTCGTCCGCAAAGCCACGCTATTCGACGGGGCGATCACGCTCCTGCTGTTCGCGATCCTCGTCGAGCTGGCAGGGAGGCTATGATGAGACCTATGACACGCACCGAGCACACCACCAAGAACGACACCGACACGCCGATGATCGAGTCCCAAATGCTGCCCGGCCTCGGCTTCAAATGGCCACGATGGCTGGTCCGTCACCTCAGCGCGCTGCTCAAACGCGCCACACCCTCCCACTGAGCTTTCGGCCAGCGCGGCCCCTTCGCTTCGCGCGAGAGCAGCCGGGCGGGTTGATAAGTGTTCTTCAACCCTTGGTCCGTCCACGGCCGTGCGCTCACGGTGACGCGAGACCGAGACCTCGCAAGTTGAACGACGTTCTGCCGGCAGGCCGTCGCGCTAGGTAATGCGATTTCCCGGGCGCCGTAGCTCATGATTATTAATCGAGAATGTTCCTACACGCCAATGCACTTTAAGTACTTTAGCCTCCGGCTCGGACGGAACGCCCGGCGCGGCATCGAGGTGATGTCCTGACGAGTCCGGCCAGTCGGCACTACACCCCGCGCGAGCGTGGCGGCTGAGCGAGGACGAGAAGAACAAACTGACGAGCGTTCGGGCGCTTATCCCGATGTCGGCATAAGCGCGCGAACGACCGAAGCTTGTGGTGGCCATCGGCTCTCCCCACCAGTGGCCATCGTGAGCAGAAGTGGGGAGCTTCCGTAAGCAGGGTGGGCGAGCACTCAATCCCCGAGCGCCGCTGCGTACCCCAGCAGCTTTGGCCCTTCCGCCAAATCGCACCCCGCCGGCGTCGCGTCGGGTGGGCGGGCCATTATCGCTCCCCATCGCCGGTGTACCCCATCGGCGGTACTCTTGCGAAATGCGACCCCTTCGGTACTCCATCAACGTCACATTGGACGGGTGCTG
>OBLU010003496.1_pt1 | contig 14232 bp, 10 predicted proteins | sample 1518681 | NCBI WGS metagenome assembly OBLU01 (sample SAMEA3539304, study PRJEB22396) | soil metagenome | biome: tundra; feature: field; material: soil | place: USA | collected 2010-05 | depth 0.15 m
CAAGGCTCGCGCCGTAGCCGCCGGCGCGGAAACCGCCGCCAGTATGCCCGCGGGCTCGGGCGCCGTTTTGCCCGACGGCGTGAACATGGAAAACTACGTCGCGCAGATCGAGCGCTCGTTGCTGCAATCCGCCCTCGGACAAACCCACGGCGTGCAGGTCCGAGCCGCCGATGTGCTCGGCATCTCCTACCGCTCGTTCCGCCACCTGATGAAAAAGTACGAGCTGTAGAGCAGCTGTCAGCTCTCAGTTATCAGTTATCAGTGTTCAGTTCTCAGCCACCCTATCCAAGTTGTCATCCTGAGCGGAGGAGGGACTTCACGAAGTGAAGTTTCTGCGGAGTCGAAGAACCCCTGCATCTCTGTCGCTGCGTCAGGCGCGTCAGGGAGTTGTCTCCGTGCTTCCGATTTTTCGTTCCTGTTTACTAATGAGGTATTAACCCGTGTTTACCACTACCCCCCTCCCCCCTAGGCTTTGGAATCATGGGGTTAGGCTGTGGAAATTTTCCAAAATCTAGAGCGCAAAGGACTTATATGGAAAATATTCCGGAATAAGGACTTAGCTGGATTCCTCGCCCAATTCTCTCAAAATTCGTAGTTTTGGCGGCGGCTGACCCCTGCCCGTTGCCTCAACTTATGGTTATCAAAGAGCCACTGGCGATTGGCCTAGAGCAGCCTCGGTGGCCTTGGTTGGGGTTGGCGCACCTCGGCTGCAACAGATCAGGGAAGATTGTCGCGCTTGGCCGGTCGGAAGTCTGTGATGGGTGGACCGGGCGTTGGTGATGAATCGGGGTAGTCCCTTTCGTTACCTGGCCGCATCAAAACATGTGGAAATTACGTCGTTCAGGCGGCTAAAGTTGAGTTGTGAGGTACACTAGCGTGTCGCCTGTAACGAAGAGAAAGGCTCGCACCATGTCGGCACTTCCAGTTCCACCTCCCGAGTCAAAGCGGCGCACTACTCGCAAGGATGGACTCAGGACGATTGCGCGACTTCTCGAAGAGCAGATGGACGAGATGGGCTTGACCGAAGAAGAAAAGGATCTCAAGGTCGACACCTTGGTGGAGCAGGTCGAGAAGGTTAAGTCCGCGCGCGCCGAATCTCGGCCCAAGTAGCCATCGCTTTCTGGTACCTCGGATTCCCTGGTTTTATCCCGAATTTTTCTGCCAGTACGCGTTTGTAGGTTTCCTCGTCGTCTAGGTCGATCAGATCTGCCATTGCATCCATGATCTTCTGCTCTCGCTTGCGAGCCTCGGCCTTCGGCGTTCGCGGCCTGGCTTCTTGGAAGGCGGAAGTCTTTTTCATAAGTTAATCCCAGTTCGTTCAAATCCTCTTCGGCGCTGAAACTGCTTCATTGTTCGGGGTCACCTTCCGGAGCCCCCACTCATCGCAAAGTGCGCGATGAGTGGGGCACCCGGCACGTCCGGTTGGAAGTCTGTGATGCGTGGGCCGGAAGTTGGTGATGAAAGAGGGCATGGGGAGTTCGCTCGCTCGTCCGCAGCGGCGACCGGCCAACCGCCTCACTCCTTCAGAGAAGGCTGGGTAGTCTTCGTCCCCTTTCCCTTCGTCCTTCGGCGACCCGATTAAATCGAGGTGAGTACCCTGGGAAAGTTTCGGCCAGCACGTTGGCCAGTGCATCTAGGCGGGTAAATATGTCGTTGCCGGTTTCCGCTCCTTCACGTGGCCTCTTTCCGGCTCCGCCCGAAGTCCTCCCAATCCAATCGTCTAGTGTGGCCGGATCGTCGCGGCTGATCAAATAGAACTCAACGACTTCCTTCCACCAGTCCTCCCCCTTTAGAAAGCAGCGTAGGGCGTGCGCAGGTCGGGTTCCCATCGGGTCACTTGCGAGGTACTGGGCTGCTAGATATTCCTGAAAAGAAAGATGTGCGAACACGATGTCTTCGCCGACGCGGGCGAGAATACCATCCTGAATTATTTCTGCGAGTAAATCACCTGCTCGCGGAATTAGTGCCGGCATTGTGTCAGTGACCGCCTGAACAAACATTGATTCCCCACAATCCGCTCGGTGGGAAAGGTGCATGCGATATGCCATCCCTGGAAGGGGACGCAGCTTCTGTTCGTTACCGAAATGTCCGGCTTTATGGATTCCTTTAGCGACGTCCCAACCTCCGGAATATAGGTCTACGAACGCGCGGTATAGAGAAGCTTTGTTTTCAGGGATTGCCGGTGTCTTCCGGTATAGATTGAGGATTAGCGTAGCCAAAAGGGGCGTCCCCATCAGCTTTTGGAGGGCGGGCGAACATGAAAGCTGGCTAAAAAATGCGCTGACTTGGCTCGGGTCGTCAAGCCATCTCGCCGCCAAAGTTTGTTGCTCAGAAGGTCTCAGCTCAGCCATGTGTACGCGAGGGAGCCAGTTCAGCCAACTTCCCCAGACGTACGGTCGGGACGTCACAATGACGACCAGGCGAGGGTATTTTCTTAAGCCTTGCTTCAGTGCATCTACTACGCCACGCTGCTGCTCCCTGTCTGGTAGCTCGTCCAATCCGTCGACGAACAAGCGAATGGGAATGTTCAGCCTCTGATCCTCTTCGGGCCAGAGTCCGAGTACATCTACTCCTCCCAGGAAGGACTCTTCAAATCCTGCGGTCCGTGAGGAGGCGAATCTGTGAGCCGGCACGTATATTGGGAGCGGCTGACTCCAGTCGACAGAGAACCGCTCTATTGCGCGGAGTGTCTGCCATCGGCAAAAAGATGTTTTCCCTGACCCCGGGGGTCCAGAGACAAGAATGGCTCGGCAGTTCGAGAACAATGACTCAGGATCGACCGGCGAGCTCACGCGCGATTTCTGCTTGATGAGGCCCGGAACCACGTTCAGGTAGTCGTAGGAAACCGACAGAAGACCAAAATTGTCATCGGCGATAATTTTGCCGAGCCCCCCTTGCACCTTCGATGCCGCCTTGCGTGCCTCTGTGGAAGCTTTTTGAATTCTGATCAGCTGTTGATTCACTCGGTCGAAAATCGAAAAGCACCTGGCGTACTGGGTTTGCAGGTCGGGCGGGACCTCGATCTGACGTTCTTCGGGGTCCTCCTGCTTCGGTGCTCCGGCGACGCGAGGCTTCTTGTTTCCAGTCGGACCCCGGGCGATACCGCCCAGTTCGGAGGTACGGGTTCTCCTGGTTTTCACAGCTTGCTCCCAGTACTTCCGAACTCTTCTCCCGAACTGCTCGACGAATCCACTCAGTTCCTTGAGCGTCGATGCGTCTTCTCCAGTTAGTTCCGGTGAACGGAGGGCTTGTCGCCAGAACCGCAGACGCAACGCCGTGTCTTGCAGTTCTTCCCAAGTGAGATGTCGAGTCAGAGCGTCTTGCCACGGCAACGGCGTCTGCGGCGCTTCTAGCGCATCCAAGCGAATTTCCACCTGGTTCGCCACGTAGAAGGATTCGAAGGGTTTCAGGCCAAGGTTCGCGTTGTGCCGTGTCAGAAGGGAGATAAGCGCGTTGTCCACTGACAGTCCAGCACTCAGAGTGCTCAAGTACCGGGTGAGGACGGCTGACTCGAAGCGCAGGAAGTCTGACCAGTTCTCTTGAAAGAGGGTTAATAGGTCTATTCCGCAGATGAACTCGATACGGCGAGCCTGCTCCCTAAGTTGTTGTTTAATGCTTTCTACGGCTTCAGGGGTACACTCATTCGGGCATATGACATACACGGAGTGGACCTTCGCCTCTATTCCCGTTGCCGGGTCAGTATAGGGCTCATTTAGCGCTTGGAGCGCCTGATTCAGGACCGTTTGTGCCCCTCCACGCGAATCCGCTTTCCCGGTGATCCTATCTTTCTTTACGACGCACGCGTAGAGCACATCCTTCGAGAGGCCGCCCTCCTTATAGAAAATAATGTCTTTGCCATGCTCATTTGTCCCGTGCGTAATGCGTACGCCCTTGGCGCCGCTTTTGGTAAGAAGGTCGCGGAGAACTGACCTGAGGTGGGCCTCATCGCGAAATTCCTGAGCGAATCGGCCTAAATCGGAGTGTTGGCGGATATCAATCGCAACCACGGAACTTAGTTTGCTCCGATACGAATCGGACATCAAGACAATTACATCGTCATGCCGGGCTCGGGGATTCATCACAAACGCAGTGTGATGGGGTGCACTTACAAGTGGCGCTGCGGCGGGGAATGATGGTAATCGGGATATTGACGCCTATGGGACAGCGATGTCTTCGTTCGCCGCGGTTAGACGCGGCGAGCCGCGTCTCTACGGAAGGTCTTATCTTGATGTTTTGTCTTTTATTTCATACTTCATGCGGGAAACAGGAGCTCGAAAATGCCTTTATATCCGGAGAGTGTTGCTCGGTGTCGCCATATTAAAGTCAACGGAACGCAGTGCGGATCGCCGGCGCTGCGCGCGGAAAAATATTGTTACTTTCACGCGATCTGCCATCGCAAGGGGAAGGATGCCATCTTGTATCTAAACGAACTGGAGACGGCGATGCTGCCGACGCTGGAGGACGCCAACTCCATCCAACTGGGACTCGCCGGGGTGATTCGGCAACTGGTGAACCGGGAGATTAATCCTAAGATGGCGGCGCTGCTGCTGTATGCGCTGCAGACGGCCTCGGCGAATCTGAAATATACGTCGTTTGAACCCGAGCCGACGCGCGTAGTGATTGACCGCGAGTGCGTGGAGCGGCGTCCGATTGGGGCTACGGCCTGGTCCACGGTCGAAGGGCGCGAGTACGACGAGATAGAGAAAGACGACGTGGAGAAGGACGATTTGGACAAAGAGGTGGAGAAGGAGTGTAGGTCGAAGGAAGGCCAAGAGTTTATGGCGGACTTGCAGCGCCTGTCGGACGGGGTAGCGCGTGATCCGGGGTTTCTGGATAAGAGGGTTGGCGAACGCGGAGGCGAGCAGGAAAAAGAACCCGCCGGGAACTGAGCGTTCCCGTCAGCAAAATGGACGAACTCAAGAAGTTCTATCGCATGATCGCCACGGACGAACGGAACACCGCGGTTCTGAAACCCACCGCAGGCGGCAGATAGCGGAATTGAGAGCGGAAAATTTGGTCGGGGCGCGCGGATTTGAACCGCGGACCCCCTGCGCCCAAGGCAGGTGCGCTACCAGGCTGCGCTACGCCCCGACTGTATTGCTCTACTGATTCTAAATCACTTTGCTTTTTTGCATCGTGGCCGACTGCACGAAGATAGACGAAGCTGGTCTCGAAACGCCTCAACCGCCAAAGGCGTCAACGGCACCTCGGCCACTCCATTGGGTGTCTTGGAATCGGGGATCCAAACCACCGCATTCTGAAGGTCCAGTTGGCTCTTTTTCATCGGCATCAGCTCCTTGTACACGCGCAGCCCCGTTTCGGTGATGATCCGCACGATGTTGCGCAAGTACTCCTGAGCATGGACCTCGATTTTGCGCTGTTCCGACCACGAGAGATAGTGCGGGCGGAACAAGCTTTTCAAAGTGACCGGGAACTCCACCCCGTCACAAGGCAGAATGTGCCACACAGCCTCACGGGACCAGATTCGCTTACCTGTAGCTGTCGGTATACCGGCGTCGTGAAGCCGACGGCAAACCTCTGACAGACCACAGCGGTCACGTCCGATCCAAGCGGCGGCCAGCCAGGTCGCTATCTTCCACTCCTCGTCTTGGATGAAAGTACGAAATGTAATAAGTGGAATGGGGACGAGATGAACATTCACTTTACAAACTTGCCGTTATGCACTTCATATTCAACGCGAAACGGCTTCTGTGTTTTGCGATCCTGCCAACCCTCCTGCACGATCATGCTGTTCGCTTGGGCGAGTCGCTCCGACGGCTGAGGATGCGAGCGAAAATAACCCTCCAAGCTTTGAATGGCTAGTTCCGAGAGCTCTTGCTCCGGGCTCTCCGCATGAATAATGTATTCGCTGTGCAGCTTGCCGAATATCTCGAACAGGCTCACCGCACCGTAAGGCGAGTAACCGCCCAGAACTGCCAGGCGCATGCCTTCTCGATCGGCTTCGAACTCCTCGTCCTTGTTGTAGCCAGCTTCCCACACCGCAAGCGGGATCTGCACCAGCGCGCCAACGATGCCGAGGTTCAGATGGCGCAGCCGGGCCTCGATTTGCACACGTTCGGCGCAGTGGTAGTGGTCGATATGTTCCAGCTCGTGCCCAAGGAGGAAAGCGAGTTGGTCCTCGCTGGTCATCAAGCCGAGCAGACCTTCCCCGACATAGACGTGGCCGCCCGGAAGGGAGAAGGCATTGATCATGGCGCGATTCTGTACAAGATGAAACGAATAGGGAAGGCGCCGATGCGCGTGCAATGCAACCGTGTTACCGACGCGGCGGACGTAACTTTCAAGCGCTTGCTCTTCTGGACTTACTTCGGCGTTGGTAGCCGGGTATTGCTCGGCGAGTTGGTTGCCGATCGCGATCTCTTCGTCATCGGAAAGACGTGTGAACCGCATGGGCACTCGACTCAAGTCACGTTGGGCATCGGCCGCGATGGCCACAACCGCGTTGGCCGAAACGGGTGTGGCCTCGCGCCGGCGTTGGCTCTGGTAAAGCGCCGTAACCCCAATCACGAGCACGGCAAGAAATGCGGCCATGCGTTTCATAAGCCCTGCTTCATAGGAATTGCCGAATGGCGTCGCGGTACTTGCTATACAGAAACGACACCAGCAATAATGCTGCGCCTAGAATAATGAAGGTGATGTAACGGTCGCGCGGCGCCAATCCCCATGCGTCCCTCGCCAGCACCTTGCCGACGCAAAGTAATAGCAGGCTCAGGCCGGTCAGCCGATAGCTGCGTTCACTGACGGCGAGGGCGAGCAGCACGATCAATACCCCTTCAATGCCCCATGCCACAGTGACCATGCCCGCGCGCATTTTGAGAGCGAGCATGAGCGTGAGCAGAAGCACGGACGCAAAGAACATGAACTGTTCGGGATGCCGCACAACGACTCCAATCCAGCGATTCGAAGAAGGTTGCGCTTTGCAGCGATCGCGCAGGCGAAAAGCGAACGGAAGACATGCCAAAAGGACGGCTACCGCAGAACCAAGGACAAGATACCGTCCGGTCCAGTCGCCGCCGCTGAAATAGCTGGCACCGAAGAGGTTGTGCATCACGCCCCGGGTACAGGTGCCTAACGTCAGAAGTAATCCCTGGTGCAGGAAGATGGGCCGGCGCAATAAAAGGGCGAGTCCCAATAGAACAAAGACCACAACCGCCCATGCAGTGGCAAGCCAGTCGTTCGCAAACTGGAAGTACAACAGAGCAACGACGCTGCCGGTGCCCATGTAACCCATAAGCACGTCGAAATACAGCCGACGATCATCCCGGACAGTCGTTTCGCCTTGCCCCAACTGGGCATAGACAAAAAAGAAAATGAGCGTGAGTGGCAGCACGGTATAGATTCGGGGCCCCCAGAACTCGCCCAGATTACCGGACGTGAGGTTCGCAAAGAAGATACGGCCAAACGCAGCGGCCAGCGCGACATACGCCTGAAATCGAAATTGCCGAGTATTGCGCCAGAGGCCGTATTCGAAGAGAACCAACCCGAAGACCGCCCATCCGACAGCGACACTTAGCGGCTGCAACTCATACCACATGAGCAGCGAAACCAGGGCCGATGCGGCCCACGAATAGATGTGATGAAACTCCCGGGTTCGCCATTCTTCGGGCATGCGAATGATCCGAGACAGAGCGTATAGGACGACCGCGACAATGGAGAGCGAGAGCAGTCGCACGCTGATGCCATGCCAGGTTTGAGTCACATACAAGTTCACCGTGACACTGCGGAACATGGCGAGTCCGGCGAGCGCGTGCGCCTGCCACGCGAGTTCCTCCAATTCAAACCGGCGATCCACCATTGCCAGCACGAGAGCAAAGACCGCCCAAACAACTGCAAGCCATCCACCGGGAGCCTCGTACCATGCTAAGACGGCTAGCAGCGCGGTCGCGGCAAAAGTATGCAGATAAGTGATTGCGCGCCTGGATTCAGAGTCGGGCATAGTGGCTTGGCGCGAGAGGAAATAGAGGCCCGCAGCGACAATCGAAGCCGTAGCCAGCCGCACGGAGATGCCTCGCCAAAGCATCTGCTCCAGCGTGAGGTTGTAGGTGTAGGCACGCACCAGCGCACACGCTGCCACGGCGTTTGCCTGCCACGCGAGGTGCTTATAACCGATCCAGCGCAGAGCAAGCGCGAGCGCGACCGCAAAGAGAACCCAGGCGACAGCAATCCATGGAGCCGGCACCGCCTCGTTGAGCACCCACACCATCACGCCCGTGCCCACCCAGCTATAGGCGATGCGTTCGAAATCGATATGCCGGGGATCGATGTGGCTCCGGTTGGGCAGGCTTATGCGCTTCGCGATCCAATACGCTCCCGCAACCACCGGCAGCGCCCCAAATGCATGCAGCGGAATGGTGTGCCAACGTTGGACGCCCGACGGATTAGCAGTCACAGCCGCCAGCACCGCCAGGGCAGTGAGCACGTGAGCATGCCAAGCAAGTGCGTGATACTCGATCCATCGGCCAACTTCCAGCAGCAACACAGCAAAGGCGATTGCCGCCAGCGGCTGCCAGAGTTCTGGCACCTCGCAATAGCCGAGTAACGTGACAAGCGCCGTGCCGGCGATGGCAAACACCCCGCGCAATGTGCGCTGATTTTGATCGTCGCGGTACGCGGCCCACTTCGCCGTAACGTAAAATGCCGCGGCAATCACGGGCAACGTCAACAGGCGCATTCGGACATGAGTGTATTGAGGAAGCTCGGTGTGTGCGTTCACAACCACGACCCGATACAACGTGAGCACGCCAATGGCGCCGTACTGCAATTGCAGGTGCCAGGACTTCAGCTTCGATCCGAGTCCCGAGAGAGCCAGCATGATGCCGGCGAAGGCCACGGCAGTCCAATCGTGAGAGCACAATGCCCACGCAGCGGAGGCGGCGGCAAAGCCTCCAATATAAGAATGTGCACAAAGCAACTGCGCATCGGACCATTCGCCAAAAGCCCGAGCCCAACGCTCTCCGACAAAAAGAGCATTTAAGTAAAAGACAATGGCGCACAGCCCAAACATCACCCCGACGGTTAGAACAAGATCCTCGCTGGTCTGCCGCACCGAGATCAAATGCATGAAATCGATTCGCACCAGATGCGCTCCAACCAGAAGTCCAGTGAGCAAGCCGAGGCGCCGGAAAACCACTTCGCCGACAACCACGCCCGCAACAAGAAGAGCTTCAGCGCCGACCAGCCACAAGATGGCGACATTGTTGCCGGAATAGCGGAACGGGACTGCGGCAATCATGAGTGCCGCGCCGAGAACGCTCAGAACGATAAACGCTTCGCGACGGCGCTTGATCATGGGGAGCTGTCCCAAGCTGAACTCCGCCGCCCCAATCAGCAGGAGAGCGAGGGCCGCCAACTCAGGGCGCACCGACTGAAACTTCATCACTCCGAGCAGCAGTAATGTATTGATCAGTGCGGCTGCAGTCGATATATGTTCGAGAAACGGAGACTTGATTTTTCGGACCACGTACGAAGTCCGGAAGATTAACCAGTAAAACAAGAGGATCGCGGTGCTGGCATGGTATTCGGGAAACGCATGTGCTTGCGCGCCTTCAGGCCCCAACAGGCGATACAACCAATACAGGTGGTTAAGATAGCTCGACAGGATGCCGAAGACTTCGAGCTCGAACCAATCCATCTTGATGACGATGCTGACCAGCCCAATGGCGAGGATCACGCCGGAGGAGAGACTGTACACGTCGTCATGGCTAAGGGCCACCGTGCTATACGCCAGCAGAAACGCAAGTCCGGTAACAAGTTGCGACCGATAGCGCAAGGTGTGTGCCGCCATGGCGATCGCCACGGCGAGCATGAAAATGAGATCGGTGGTTTCCGAACTCATCACGCGCATGGCCTGCACGTGTTGCAATGCGTAGGTGGTAAAGAAAAGCAGTGCCCATCCGCCGCCGATCAAAGTGTGGCCAAGAACGCGGTAGCGCTCCCGTCGCTCAAGAAGAATCCCGCCTCCCAAAAGCGCCAATGAGACTACATAAGAAAGGCCCACCTTGCCGAGAGGACCAAGCTGACCGAGTTCGTAAATGCCAAAGAGCGCGACTCCTAACACCAGGATGATGATGCCGAGCTTGTTGAGCCAGTTCCTGCCGAGTGTTTCTTCTAGAGCGAACACTGATTTCATGCGCTGCTGGGCAGTAGGCTTGGGCGCGGAAGATCGGAGGGGGGCAAACTGTGGGGGTGCGGCGACGCGCGCGGCCTCATGGGGCAGCACAACCCGAGGCGCTGGCGAAGCGTGCGGTGTCTCCGTGCCCGGAGGCGCTGGTGGTATGACTGGTAGCGGCGGTGTGGATGGTTCTGCCGGTCCGGCAGCTTGTGGCGGATTTACCGGCGTTACCGGCGCGGCAGCATGTGGTAAGTTCGCGGAGAGATCTTCCCAGCCAGGCTTAGGCTCCCCGAGAATCCTATCGACGGGTTGGCTCGCGGCCGGTGCGGCAGGTTCTACGGAAATCGATTCGCGAACCGCAGGCACTTCTTCTTTTTGTTTTTCACGTGAACCCGCCCAACCGATGAACCTCTGAACCTCTGATGGCCTCCCAGCCGCTTCCGGAGTCGGACAGTTACTAACACCTCCAGCATGGACTGTGCCGCACCAGCCACAGAATGCGGGCTGGGATCTCTTGTCAACAAAAGGCGATTTCTCGATAGGTGACGCCTCAACGGGTACGGGCTTTGCCGCGGGTTCCTCAGCGTGCCCAGGCCGCGGAGCAACAGGCTTTTCGGCAATAGGGGGCATTGCAACAGGAGGGCGCCGCACAGTTTCTTCATGAGATGGTGGGGCCGAATCCGCAGCTCGTGGAGAGGCCGCCACTTGGCGCTTCAGTTCGAGCAGTTCACGATGCAATGCGTCATTGCGATCGTTGCTCGACTCTGTCAGTTTCAGGAGTTGCTGGCGAAGTTTGTGCTGCCGCCATAGCAGGAAGACTGTCAGTGGTGGTGTGGCGACGGCTAACAACCCGAACACTACGAGTACGAGCTCCACGATCGGACTCCCCCGTATGTACGCGATTTGGCAAGCCAACATTGTAGAGCGCGCGGGGACGCCAGTCTTGCACTTTATTTTGCTCCAGCAAGCTTGAAAGTCACCACCGTTCTGTAGGTTGTGACTGGAAAGTAGACCCACTTCATGACAAGATGTGCAGAACTCCCACGACTTACAGCTGCTTACTAAGGTTTTTCTATGAGCGAAGTTGATTCCGCGACTGCCGTCGAGACTCCGCCAACTGGAACTACTGAGAATCCCGAACAACCCGTCGTTCGATCTCGTTCCTCAAGGGGAAACCGGGTTGCTGCTGGTGCGTGGCCCCAATGTCATGCAGGGATACTTGAATCGTCCGGAGAAAACGGCCGAGGTTCTCCGCGACGGCTGGTACAACACAGGCGACATAGCTGAGATGGATGAGGACGGATTTGTTCGCGTCACCGATCGCCTGACGCGGTTCAGCAAAATCGGCGGAGAAATGGTTCCTCACATCAAGGTCGAGGACAAGCTCCATGAAATAATCGGAGCGACCGAGCAAGTCTTCGCCGTAACCTCTGTGCCCGATGAAAGAAAGGGAGAGCGCCTAATCGTGTTGCACACCTTGCCCGATGATAAATTGCAAGGATGCCTTACCCAATTGGGCAAGTCGGACTTACCGCCCCTCTGGAAGCCGCGGCCCGATCAGTTCGTGCATGTAGGGTCGTTGCCATACCTCGGCACTGGAAAGATTGACCTGCGGCGATTGAAGGAGATCGCGACGGGATCTTAGGCATGAGTTCAACCGGAACGCACCCTCGCGTCGCTAACGATTCACGCCCAGCCCGAAGCGGACGAGCGTTAGCAATTCGCTTGACCGTAACCGCCGTAGCCCTCGTCATCTGGTTCTGGACCCAATCACTGATCGGTACACGCGGCCTGCCTGGCGCCAGCATCGGGGATTGCCTACATACTGCCACGGCGTCCGCGAATTCTTACCTGCACACTCATCCGACGGCGGCAAACGCACTCTTGATTGTGAGCTCTGCAATCGTCGATTTGCTGGCGATCTTTCTTCTCTCCAAATGGATCTTTGGAGCTTCGGCCCGGCCATTTCTCGGTTTGGTGATCGTGCTCGGGCTCCGCCAAATCATGCAGGCATTGGTGACTCTTCCCGCCCCTCCAAGTGCGATTTGGCATTATCCCGGATTTCCTTCCCTGCTGGTGACCTATGGCGTAGCCAATGATTATTTCTTTTCAGGGCATACGGCGATTGCAGTCTTAGCAGCCACCGAAATGGCTCGTATGGGCCGACGTTGGCTGACAGGGTTTGGCGTTCTGATTGTGGTCTTTGAGGTGCTGGCCGTGCTGGTGCTCCGGGCACATTACACCATGGACGTCTTCACCGGCCTTGTGACCGGGCTGTATGCTGCGCACATGAGTAGCCGTATTTCCGGCCAACACGAGGCAAGCGAATTGCCCGGCATTCGGCCGTAATCTGCACCACACTCGATTGCCCTGTCCCCGGGCGTTGATTACGTCCTGTTCCTTCGACTAAGCGCCAGGTCGGCCAACTTTTCCGCTGGCATTCGCCCGACGCTCACCCCTTCTTTGGACTGAGCTTCAGATTGTCGCGAACGAGCGCGCACTAACTCGCTGCTTTCTCAACCAAGCTTGCTTTCGGCGCAATGAAAAGACTTCGGGCTGCCCATTTCAGAATCCGCCAGCCCACTGCGGCCCCGGCGAGGATCGTGAACAGCCACAGCAGGATCGTGGGCAGATAGAACACGAACGCCGTCATCGCGGCAGCGTACTCACCGAGCCCGTCCAGACCCTCGCGGGCGGCGCTCTTCAGTTGATATAGCGGACACCAATTGAGGCCGAAGACTTGGGCATCGGCTTCGGAGCGCAGGGTGATGTTGAGGACCACGGTTTCAACCCGCTTCGAGAGCGCCTCGAATTCCGCTTGCCTTTCTTCGATCGCGCCGCGAACTTCGTTCAGCTTGTCACTTACTTCAAGCGTGTCCTTCACGGTCGCAGCCTTACGCAGGATCCCGAAATACTGCTGCTCCTGAGCTCGCAGGTTGCGCAGGCGCGCTTCCTGGTCTACGTATTGTTTGGTGACGTCCTGGGTTTCGATGCTTTCGCTCTCCACGCGCAGGCCGAGCTGTCGGATCTGCGCGCGGACTTCATCGAACTTGGCGGCCGGCACGCGGATGCTAAAAGAGGCGCTGGTGGCGTCAGCACCACCGTTGACATTAGAAGATACGAGAAATCCTCCCGCGCCTTGGGCGATCTGGATGACTTTCTCGGCGGTTTCGGCCGGAGTCTTCACGATAAGGAAGAGGGCGGCCAACCGGACGAGCTTCCGGTCCTCCGAAGTGCCTTCCTGTCCGCCGCTATCTCCTTCTGAAAATGTCATGAGAGAGGCACGTGCGACGACGGCCCGGTCTGCGGGAACGCCTCCAACGATGCCTTTCTGAAGGTAGGCTTCGCGTTTGAGCGGAAGAATTGAGGTTTGTCGCCAGAGCGATATTGGCTCCCAACCCACGCCTCCGCTCACGGCGGCAAGGCCGGCCGCCTTCTCCGAAGCAATGCCTTGCGCCCGGTCACGGGGTTGAATAACTCCCAAGTAGAGCGCGACTACTCCGGCCGTAATAAGCCAGCCTGTTTTCAGAGCCTTTCTGCTTTTCGCCGAGAACACTCCCCAGCGGATGACCATGAGGCCTCCTACATGAAGGATTAGACACGGGCGGTGATGCGGTTGTTCCCACAGGCTCCTGATAGTTGATCGTGCGAGACGATTGATTGGGTACGGGAGGATAGAAGCTTTCTGCGTGGGGTTTTCGCGAACGCGTTCTGATCTGCCACGTGCTCGGTCCCGGGCACCCCAACAGTGGGGCCTCTGAAAATGCGTGCACTATCTCACATTTTCATGCTACATTGAGGTCGTGAAGCGCCTGCTTCCATTTCGATCTTCATTACGACTCTGTCCATCCCGACTGAGTTATTAACTCCTGCACAATTTCCAGCTTTAGGCCCGTGACGGAACTGGAATACGTAGTTGCCTCAAGAGCAGCCTTTTGTGGGTTCAAATCCCACCGGGCCTACCAGAATTCCTTTGTTCTTTGAAAATTCAACGGAGAGAACTACCGGTAACAAGATGACGCCGATGAAGAAGACGGCTAAAACAAAACTGGCTATGAAGAGGAAAACTCCCAAGAAGGAGTTGGCGAAGAAGGCAGCTC
>OBLU010003497.1_pt1 | contig 14230 bp, 19 predicted proteins | sample 1518681 | NCBI WGS metagenome assembly OBLU01 (sample SAMEA3539304, study PRJEB22396) | soil metagenome | biome: tundra; feature: field; material: soil | place: USA | collected 2010-05 | depth 0.15 m
CGCTTGACATCCCGCCTGGACAGAGCCTCGCGATCACAGGACGGTCTGGCTCTGGAAAGTCGACCCTCCTTCACCTCATCGGCGCGATGGATGTTCCCGACGAGGGTCGAATCACGATCGACGGCATGAACATCGCGCGGTTGCGCGACTCGGAAAGGGCTGCGCTCCGCCGGCGCATCGGGTTCGTATTCCAACGCTTCCACCTGCTTCCCGCCCTCACGGCACTGGATAATGTCCTCGCCCCAGTCATTCCGTATCGAACTGACTTTGACAAGGTGGCTCGCGCGCGCGATTTGCTCGGTGCAGTGGGCCTTGCCGACCGCGTGAAACACCTACCGTCTCAGCTGTCTGGCGGCGAGCAGCAACGCGTGGCCATCGCCCGCGCGCTCATCAATCATCCTGGCATCGTGTTGGCCGACGAGCCGACCGGCAACCTCGATAGCCATACCGGCGCCGACATCGTTGCTCTGCTTCTGCAGCTACGCGACGAGCATGGGCTCACCCTTCTTGTCGCCACTCACGATACGAGCATCGCCGAGCGCTGCGACCGTGTCGTCAGCCTGAGCGACGGCAGACTCCTGGACGAAGGGGAGAGAGTAGACGCAAATGAACGGACACCTTGAGTGACACCCTGCGGGCCGGACGATCGCTGTGACGAGCGAGCGGAACCCCCAACCCGTTTGACGCTATCCAACACGGCGACGATTGGCGGACGGCTGTGGACTCGCTAGGCACGGTCACAAGAACCGCGCCGATCAGCGTCCAATCCTGGGTTCGAGTAAGGGGACCCTCGCCCAGGCCAGCATAGACAAATGTCGCCAAATCGGGCGGCAAGCGATAGGCCCGGAACCTTGCGCCGGGCCAATTTCGTCTCCGTACTGCTCGCTACGGCGCGGTGACGATTCGGGACTAGGACCTCACGATCGAAACCGGGCGTTCGAAGATCACCTACCGGGCGTGCGCGGTACTCCCAAGCTGCGCTTACCGGAAGTCGTCAGCTTTCGGTTATGAGGTGAAATGCAGTCAATCGACGACAGTCAGGGTGCGAGGCGCGAGGAACAGTGGAAGGACCTTGCCCTTGCGACGCTGGGAGGCAACGAGGTGCGCGCGAGCGCGGCGGCCCGCGCTGCGGCGGCTGCTGAGGCTGCGGGACACTCGGCGGATGAGTCCTTCGATGCCGCTCGGGAGGCGTATCAGGCTGCTGAGGTCCCGGCGATCCCGATCGACGGCGCGAGACCGGCCATCGTTGTTCGACCCAGCGGCGGCAGGAGGTTCCTGCTCCTTCTAGTCGGCGCCGTCGTGCTAGGAGTGGGGGCAACCATCGTTAGGTTTGGAAGCCAAGGTCTACTACCAACGATCGGAGCATCGGTCTGCGGGGGCGCTCTGCTTTATGCACTCTGGATGAGATGCATGGTCGTCGTGGAAGGCAGGACTGTCTCGGTGCAGGGGCCGCTCAGGCGGCGCCGGCTGGACCAGCTAGCCATCAGCGAAATGGTTGTACAACCTTGGAATCCCTGGTGGCTAATACGCAGTCCGCTGGTCAAGCCGTGGTTTGTCGCAACTTTTGTCGCTGACAACGGATCGACACTACTGGAGATGCCTCAGGGCGCCTGGACCGCAGTCGATATCGCGCGGATTGGGACCGCTATTGGCGTCCGGGTCTCCCAGGATCGTATGTCTGGTTTGGGCTGATTCAGCAAGCGACGCAAGGGACTGCGACGAGGTACGTCGCCCAGGCGAGACATCCGCGAATGTCGCCAGAGGATCCCAGGCAGCCGTCCGATGCTCGCCCGGCTACACGCTCGGGGCACGTATGCCTCAAGCACCCTGCGATTAGGCACAACGCCACATGCCGGAGACGTTGAGTCCGACGGTGGGCGGCGTGGGTTCGCCGCCGACATATGCGAGGTCAGCTTTCACAGAGCCTGATCGACCATCGGGACCCGTGACCCTGATAATGCCGCCAGACATCGACTGCCATATCGCACCCGTGACGTATTCGCGTACGGCGACGCCGGCATGGACATAAGTAACACCTGAACCGTGGTAGCCGACGATGGTCAGGTACAGCAGGTAGCCGTGCGTTTTGCCCTGCAGATGCAGATCATCTCTTAGGGTGCTGCCAGAAACGGAGCAATACGAGGCCGTCCCGTTTGCCGCACTCGCCGCGCAGTCGTTGAAGACTCCCACGAGTTCGAGTTGATCCGTCGTACACGAGGGGGGCGTGGGGAAAGGGGGAATGGGCAAAACGGGAAAGGGCGATGGCGTGGCCAGGACAGTCGGGGTCGCCCGTGGCGGTGGTGGTGCGCGGCGGATGGCACCTGTGGCAATCAATGACGCCAGGCCGACCACGAGGACGACCGCCCCAAGCGACAGCAGCGTTCTATATCGGCTCATGCCGTTCCTGATTATCGACACCCGCCCTCCAAAGGGCGGTAATTGGTCAGTTTGACGGCGGGAGATGAAGACATCGTTGCGCTGCTCGCGCTGCCCCGGTGATGCAAAGGTCAAGGGGTCCGAGCAACTGTATGGCTGCTCAGGCCAGCCTCATCTCGTTCGATGTGGCCGACACCCTTTCGGACACCCAATTTCGCGGTCGCTCCCGATTCTGCGCGGACGGAATCGCCGTGCGGTGCCTAGTTTGGAATGCGACACAGCCTTCAACGGACACGGTCGAACTCAGGAGGGACGGCCTCAAGGACCGCACGGTGCGTCGCCCCGGGGTTGAAATGGGTTTCATGAGGTCTAGGCTGTAGTTGTGCGGAGGCCATATCGAGCGCGGAATGACGCTGGGATGGACTTGGTCGCTGGTCCGCGGCTGATCCGCCGGAGTGGCGAAAGCAAGGATGTTTAGGTTCGCGTATGCCGGCATCCTCACCCTCTTCGGGGTGCTGTGCATCTTGGCTGGAACGTACGAGATCGCAGGCAAGAGGCGCCTCTTCGGAAGAGAACTCTTTCCCCGGAAGGCCCCGCATCGATCGAACGATTGGACCCCAGAGGAGTGGCGGAAAAACGGCATCAAGCTTGGGTTGGTCGGAGCACTGCTCGTGGGCATCGGCGTCGCGGCCCTCATCACTTGAGGAGCCATTCGGTCTGACGAGACGGATGCTGGAGCTCAAACGCGTGAAGTGCTCTAACGAGACGGTGGTCGACCGCGCGAGCCTCATCTGCCTTGAGCCGACTACACCTATCCGACACCCTATCGCGCGGTCAGGTCCGGACTCCGGCGGACGCAATACCGGTGTGACGGCCGAATCTGAATACGCAGCGGACGCTCACGACCGCCGCCGGAGTCAATGCGGACGAACTTGAAAACCGCTGGGGGGAACCCTCGTCCGGGTTCAATTCCTGGGTCCGGTACGTCATAAACCCATTGGTACACAAGGGGTTTCCGCAGCGAGCCGCGATCGGTTCGCCCTCGCCCTGGTGCGGTTGGAAGTGCGCGATGAAAGCCTCGCGCCTAGGAGTGCCCGATGAAGAAGACCGTCATCACCCACCCCGACGGCAGCGTGACCACCATCCGGTGGGGTACGGACTGAGGCTGCGGCGGGGTCTTCACGCTGCTGGTGGTCCTGTTCGTGGTCGTGGCTCCGGCGTACGACGCGGGCCAGGGGCAGTGGCCTCTGGGCTGGGCGGTGCCGTGCTCGCCGACATCGTCGAGGGCATGATCGCGCTCTCGGGCGTCGTCACCTAGGCGCAGCGGCGACCGGTAAACCGATAGCAGGTTACTCCCGGCCAACTGGAGAGGCCGCGCCGGCTGAGCCGGGCAAAGCGCGCGTCTCGCTACGGGGCGTTGCCCTCTGCGAGAGTGAATTCGTACCCCTTGTGGTTCAGGCTGTATCCAACGGCTTCGCACGTGGACGCAGACACGCAGGACACGCCGGTCAGGTCAGCAAACTTCCGGTAGGTGGGATTCGGACTGGACTCAATAGCCCACGTCACACCATTCCACTGCTCGGCTAGGGTCACGAATGTGCCGCTGACAATCTGATACATGCCCACGGCGGTGCATGCACTGGGTGTCAGACAGGACACACCGGAGAACTCACCTGTAAAAACGCCGCTCGGAGTCGACTGAGTCGCCCATGTGGTGCCGTTCCACCGCTCCGCCAGCGTCAAGGTCTGTGTGCTCGACTCTTGTTTGCCCACCGCGGTGCAGGCGGCGGCCGATTGGCAGGACACACCAGAGAGCGAGGTCTGTAGGGCCCCGGCAGGACTGGGGGTGGATTGGATGGCCCACGTCACACCATTCCACCGCTCCGCCAGCATCACCTCCGAGTTTGAGCTGTCAAGGTAGTACCCAACAGCGGTGCATGCAGAGGAAGCGGAGCATGACACGTTGGTCAACTGAGTCCAGTGACCTGCTGCGGTGGGGTTGGGCGTGGATTGGACCGTCCACTGAACACCGTTCCATTGCTCGGCGAGGGTCACATTGGGTCCACCAGTGACGGCCTGGTAGGTTCCGACTGCTGTGCAATCGCTCGCCGAAGGGCAGGACACTCCGAGCAGCATAGGACCATAGGATCCGGGGCTCGGCGAGGACTCGATCGACCAAGCGGTTCCGTTCCATCTCTCAGCAAGAGTGAATTCGGAGCCCGAGCCGTCGAAGTAGTAACCGACCGCCGTGCAGGCCGTGGGCGACGTGCACGACACGCCCTGCAGGCCGCTCGTTGCCGCCCCGACGGGTGCGCTTACGGACAGAGGTCGCCACCTTGTGCCGTTCCATTTGTCCGCAAACCCGCTCCCCACAGATCCCGCCCCCGTCCCGACGCCCATGCACTTCGTGGAAGAAGAACATGAGATTGCAGTGAATGCACCGCCGCCCGTCATGCTCGGCGTGCGGCTCGACTGGATCACCCATGCAGTTCCGCTCGCGGATGCGATCTGCGGGGCTAATACGGTGGCTGCCACTGCGGCTGCGCCGACGATGGCTACTCTGAGCCTCATGGCAATGTTCCCTCTCTGAGCCTGGTCCTCGGCGCCACGGCGGAGGGCTCCAATCGCTCCATGGTACACGCCCCGGCGCCGTCGCGTCGGGGCCGGTCCCGGTCAGCCGAAGCGCTTGTGTGCGGCACGATCCCTATATACGTTGCCGGTTGAGCCCTATGAGCAGGCACTCGGACCCAAGGTCTCGGGATCCCGGCGGAGATACCAACATGGCGGAACCCGCTGACGTTCGACATTGATTACTCCTTGCTCCACGCGTCAGGTCGAGCGCCAGCTCGCGGCGGTGAGCCGGTGGCGGCCGACGATCGCCGGGCTCGTCTTCACCGACTCGCTGGACGCGCCCTTGATTCGGACCACCGTCACCCGGGCGTTTCGGGGAGACCCGCGAGGCTTGGCTGGGGGCTTTGCCGCGCTAGATCGATCCTGTAGGTATGATCGACGTGCGGTCCGAAGTCGCCGCAGTGGAAGGAGGGGATCATGAGGCGCTTCGCGCTCGCAGCGGTGCTCGTCGCGATTGGAACTGTCGCCAGCGTCGCCCGTGGTGAGGCCGCTGGCAGTCCCACCTGGACCCTCCAGACGACGCCGACGCCGAACGTCCCGGCCGAAGGCGGTGAGCTGGTGGGGGTTTCGTGCCCATCGTCGACCGATTGCGTGGCGGTCGGCTTCGACGTGGCGCTCCCGCTCTCCGAAACGTGGAACGGCGCGAAATGGATGGTTCGTCCTGTCAGCGTGCCCGCCGGCGCGCTCGGCGGTGCGATGCAGGGCGTCTCCTGTCCGTCCACCTCCATGTCCGGGTGCACCACGGTCGGCGCTTACACCGAAGAAGGCTCGGGAAACGGAGCCACCCTTGCCGAACGTTGGACCAACGGACATTGGGTGATTCAACCCACACCACCAACCACTGGCGGGACGAACGGTACCGCGATCCTCTTGGCGGTCGACTGCGTCAAGGCGGCCGACTGCATCGCGGTGGGTACGGACGGATTTGCCAACTCGGGTCAAAGCGCCACCCTTGTGGAACAGTGGAATGGGAGCAGTTGGGCGGTTGTGCCATCGCCCACTCCGCCCGGATTCGCTTGGAGCGTGCTCAACAGCGTTTCGTGCTCCTCTCGCACCTCATGCATCGCAGTCGGCTACTCCCAGCCCTCGTCGGGCAACCAGTTCTCCCTGGCGGAGGGATGGAATGGTGTTGAGTGGACGATGCTGACCGTCCCGGAGCCGGCCGGTGCAACCGAGAGCTCGCTCGGGAGTGTGTCCTGCGCGCCAGCCTCCGGATGCGTCGCGGTGGGCGCCGCCACGATCGCCGGCACGGACATCCAATCGCTCGCGGAAGGGTGGGACGGGAGCCAATGGACCATCGAACCAATGCCCAGTCTCAGTGCGCCGGAACTCAACGGCGTCTCGTGCCCGGCGCCCGGCGAGTGTACGGCTGTCGGGAGCTACGGCACATCCGGAGACACGGGCGAGCCCTTGGCGGAAGCATGGAATGGGACCGCGTGGAGCGTCGAATCAACACCGAGCCCAAGCGGCCGTACTGAGGCTTGGTTCTGGGGGGCGTCCTGCGTCTCGGCTATCTCGTGTGAGGCCGTGGGCTTCAGCCTGGACAAGAACGCCCACTTCCACACCCTCGCGGAGGGCGCAACCGGTTAACCCTGGCCCGACGGCCTGCCCCTAGGGCCACACTCGAGTTCCGATGCGGAAGCCTGAGCGCGAATACACAACGGCAGGTCACGGGCAGCGCCGAACACATTGCGGACGACCTTGAAAACTGGCACTGCTAACGTACCCGGCGAGCAGGCAATAGGGTGAAATCCCTCGAGATGTAAGCCTGATCAAACGAGGCAATTTCTGTCAATCTTTGAGTGTGGGCATCTTCATTGGCTGGTTCGTCAGAAGCCGATGGTTTCTCGTTGCCGGGTTCGTGATCGTTCTCTTGGCTCTGTTCATGCCTTGGCCGAACGGCGTCATTGGACAAATCGTGCTCTGGCTGGGCATCGCGGTCATGGCGGTGCAGCTGGTGGTGATCGCGCGCGTCACCTCTCATCGTCCGCGACCAACTGACCCTGACTGACGCACTTCCTGTGAGTCAGTAGACTTGCGCCGCGAATCGCTTCGTGGTCGTCAACTCAAGAACCGCTCGGTCGCCGCTTACGGTAAGGCTCGACACCCGACCCCATCGCGCCACTGGGGGTCGATGAGCTTTCTCGGATATCGCGCTGCCTACCCGAGGCGGTGACGCATCCAGACATTCGGCTCGACATAGACAGCGCGGTCGTGAGCGATCGACACGTGGACAGGAGCGAGCGCGCCCGGCACCGTGATCATGCCGTCTTGGTCGAAAGGCAAACCCGTCCACTCCCGCCACTGTGCCAGCGAGCCCGCGATTGCCATCGACGCGGGACATACTTTGACAATCGTCGCGCCAAGGCGAGCATGAACTCGGAGCCACGGATCCATCGGTAGGCCGTCACCGCGTACACGTCGCGCGTATTCCTCCATCGATGTGGCTGGCTCAGCATCCTTGCCGTTCGGACGCACAGGCGCTACGAGGTCCGTGTGTCCGCGCAGCCGGGCGTTGTCGCGCATCGCGACGACGACGAGCGTGCTCAGGCCCTGTCCCCGGCGCTCAGGCAACACAACGATCTGGAAGGCTGCAACTGCCGGTGTGGGACGGGGAGCGAGGTGCGCGCGGACCGCACGTCCCATAACATCGTCCCAGCCTTGATCTGGCAGGTCCGCCGGCGTGCCGTCCCATGGGATGGGGGCGGAATGCCCGTGCCCGATGACCCTGTCGGTGTCATCGAGAAGCGCGAGCTGATAGGCAGGAAAGAGGGCCACCAACGAGGCAAAGTTCCAGCCCATTGGATCGTTCAGCATGAACGCAGGCAATCCGGTTGGCATGGTGCGTACGGACTCGGCCAGGTCTGGCCGATCGGCGAGGGTAACTACGCTTGCCATGGCTGCAAGTCTGAAACGGCGGGGCGGGTTCCTGGGGCTCCGGATACAGCGCCGGACTCGAGCAGCCCGTGCGGGTGACTGCGCGTTCGGCCACGCCACCCCTCTCGCCTGATGAGTGTTGACACCCTATTTGACAACCTGTTTCGCGGTCAATCCCGGTTGACGGTGGACGGAATCGCTGAGCGCACGCCAAATGTACGTACGAGACGGACATGGCCGGCCACCGTCGAACGCTCCGAGGACGACCTCAAGAACCGCACCGATCACCGTCCACCCTGGGTTCGAGTAACGGGACGATCGCCCAGGCCAGCCTCCGTGAATCACCCCCGAGCGGACTCGGCGTGGGCCAAGACGGTTACAGGGGTGCGACCGCCTATCTCGGAGGGTCGGACGGGTGCGAACATCGCCTCTATGGTCGCGACAAGTTCCACTCGGTTGGCTCTGTGATCGCGGGTAGCGGCGTCCTTTGGTTGATGGCTGGCTGCATGCTCGGGTTTGTCGTGCTCACCGCCATCATCCTAACCAAGGCCCCACGCCGTTCCGTTCCGAGGGTGCCGGCGCAGCGGCTAGGGTGGCTATACGTTGTCGTCGCGGTGGCTGCCGCTGCAACGCTCTTGGCGATCGGCCTGCCGTGGTGGATCGCGGCTCTCGTGGCCGCATCGTTCACTCCAGCGGTCTACGCGCATTGGGCACGGCGGGCGATGTAACGCTCTGACACGTGAGCGTCATCTGACTTGAGCCGACTGATCCCCTATCTGACACCGTATGGCGCGGTCAGGCCCGGACTCCAGCGGAGGGAATACCTGTGTGGTGGGCGAATTCTGAATACGCAGCGGACATCCACGACCGCCTCCGGAGTCACTCCAGACGAACTTGAAGACCGCAGAGGCCGTCAAGCCCTCGGCAGTCGAATCGCTCTCCCTCCGCCAAATACTCCGCTACAAAGATCGAGCTCAAGGCCGACTAGGGATCTTGGGCGGCCGACTGGACGATAACTCGGAGGACCTGCGTCCGACCGCCAGCTGGCTGATGATGGTCGGCACTTCTGCCAAGCTTTCTATCCGCGGGCGATATATCTCTGGGTCCCTGTCGTGGCGATCCAGCCAGACACCGCAGAGTCCAGCGGCGGCGGCTGCGCGTGCATCAATATCGAGTGCGTCGCCGATATACACGGTGTCCTCGGGAGCCACTTCTAGCCGTCGACATGCTTCAGCGAAGCACGCGATCGCAGGTTTCGCATAACCAAGGTCTTGTGACACCAGCACCTCATCGAAGTACCCGAGGAGGCCGCATCGAGCAATCTTTGAGCATTGCTGATGGTGCTCACCGTTCGTCAATACCCCAAGCTTGGGATGCAAGCCTAAGGCCACGAGGTCATTGAGGCGGGGATGAACATCACGATAGGTCGTCCAGTTGGCCTCATAGGTTCCTACGTATCCGATAAACCATGCGTCAAGTTCGCCGTCAGCCCCTGGTGTGATGCCTAACTCGGGTAAGAATTCACGGAGCCGTCGACGGCGTTGCTCAGCAAATGAACAGTCGCCGACAAGAAAGGTATCCATGTGCTTTCGCTCGAGCGCGAACCACTGCCGCTCGAGACTCGCGAGTCCAATGGAATCCACCCGGCCGCCGGAGCCAAGGGCTTTCCGCAGCGCAATGGACGCCGCCCTTTGGTGATCCACGAGCGTACCGTCGAGATCGAAGAGTACAGCGGCGATCACGACGTACGAGGATACTCGACCTGGCTAGCTGCACACAGACAGGGATGGATTCGCAAACGCGGCTTTCTCAGCGAGCACGACGCGTGTCCTTCCTGGTGCCGTTGAGATACTGCGGTTCGGGCGGTCAGCGGGTTGACATTTCAAGGAAGCGCAACCACTGACACCCTAATTGACACCTTGCGAACCGGACGCCCGCGCACGCCTACGTACACGATCGCCATGCGTACGCTTGAGTGGAGTACGAGGCGACGGCCAGCGAAGTTGCCCGGATCGCAGAGTGCGATCTCAAGAACCGCACCGGTTGCCCCTTCGCGCACGCCTCGTCAGTGGTTTCATAGCTAGCAGATCACCGTACGAGGCGACGGATTACTACCTTGAGGGACGCCGGGGTTTAGAGCACCCCCGGTTCAGCCTGGTTGCTCAGTTCGAGTGCGGGAACCCCGGCCGGATCAGCCACAGCTCGGCGTGGTCCTGGGAAACATCGGCGCCGGGATTCGGCACCGTTGTCAATGCGATGGCATCGGTGTTCGGCTCGTCTTGTGCTTGGACCTCAGGCACGAGGCCATTCCGCTCGGCCGCGGATTGATTGCGCCATAGGACGGTTCCCGTCTGCCAGTCGACGGCCTCCAAGGAGAAGGAGTTGGGCGGGGTGGAGAGCGACTCGATCACCACGTGGCCCGCCCACGAGATTGGCAGGGGCTCCCCGTGTAGACGAGCCACTACCCTGCCCGTAGCGAGATCGCACACGACGCCCTGACTGGTACTTCCTGAAGCCTCGTACGTGTCACCTTGCGAGATCACCTGCGAGGGGAAGCAGGCAGCGGTAGAAGCACCCGCTTTCTGCTCCCAGACCGTGGTGCCGTCGCTGAGGCGGACCTTGATCAGCGCCTCCACCACTCCCATGAAGCTGGTCGCCAGGAGGGCGAAGTTACCGGCGACGTTGCAGATGAGCACTCCCGTTCCTTCATGGGGTCCGAAGCCGCTCAGGGTCGCGACCTTTCTGCTCTGGCTTCCGGGACCGACCACGTACAGGTCCCCCTCAGCGCTGTCGCGCCCGTCCTGCTCCATGACGCAGCTGTGAACATCATCCTCAGCCCAGACACCCAGCGGCCCCGTCAGATTCTGAACCAGGTTTCCGAAGCGACCCAGGACCACTACGCTCGTCGACGTGCCGACCTCCAGCACAGACCCGTCAGGCAACTGCACGACCGTGCAGCACCCGAGCGGCACCGCTGCAGTGCCGTGCCCGATCAGATCGCCGTCCCAGTCGTAGACCGACAGCGCCGATAACGAGCCGGTGCCCACGGAGAAGAAAGTCGCTGGCCCACCCGTCGGTGTCGCGCTTGCCGATGATGTCTTCGATGGCCTCGGCGTCAATGTTCCTGGCACCTGACTCCCGGCGGGAGCCGACCTGGAGGACGTGCGTGGACCGCAGCTGCTCGCGGCCAGGGCCAGGGCGACGACAAGACCAGCGAGTCCCGCGCGCATCACATCAGCTTACGCGCCGAATGGCTTCGGAGCTCATGGTTGCAACGAGGTTCCTAGGCGCCCGGAGGGGTCCTCCACCCGAGCCAAACTGCTGGGTGATGTCAAGGGAACGTCGACGCGGTCGTCACTGGCCGCACACCATCCTCGACCACCAATTCGGCGCAGGAATGCACCGTGAGGGACCGCGCCTTGTCAGCGCTCATGTCGAGCAGCTGAGAGACGCGCCGCGCCAATTCCCAGAGATAGACGTAGTCCTCGCGAGCTAACTCCAGAATCACTCGCCGAGCAAAGTCAGGGTGGTCCGTCTCCGGCACAGGTGGGTACTTGGGCGGCTGGCGATCCATCTCCCGAACGGTACTCGCCGGAACGCGGCCTGGTAAAAGCGCAAATCGGTCGTCTTTAGATCAGTCGAGGGAGCGCGGAGTTCTGTTGGCCACAGCCGCTGACTTTACGTTGGCCACGCCCCCCGTTGCCCCCTGGCACATCCCGTCGGCTCCTCAGGAGGCACCGTTTGCCGCCGGACAAAGCCCAGAGGCGCCTGTGCAGCTCGTCAAGCCCAACACGCCGAGCTCCCCGTCTGAGAAACGATGATCTGTGGCATCGCTACCACAGATCATCCGGCAGCACGACGTCTTCTCTGTGGGACTACCCCGCGAGATTGGGCAGATCATCCCAACAAACCGGAGTTCCGTTAGAGGCAACTGGTCCAAATCCAAAGTCACCTAGATTTGGGGTTGGCCCGTCCGCATTTATTTCGAGGGTAGCAACGGTGTAGTGGACAGCGGGGATGACATCTCCCGTCCCGCTATTCTGCTGTTGCTGCGTGAATTGTCCGTAAATTGCGATGACATACATATCGCTTGATGAGGACGGGTGTCCGGGCACAATGATGACGCTTGACTTTGGTCCGGGTGCTCCTGTCACTGTACCTGGCACTGGAAGGGATGTTGGATGGGCAGTAGTAGCTGGATACGCCACTGTCGGCCCGCTGTTACAGTCTGCGGCGTTTCCTGTTTTCCATGCAGAAGGATGACCTGCCGCCTCTCCAATTCCGTGTTCGAAGTCCGCCCACGTCATCTCTTTCACCTGGACAGACGTTATCTTTTGCACTGTCAAAGGGTATTGATCGCCAGAGGCGAAACTTTCGAGTATGTTTTGCAGCGCTGCTTGAATGACCGCGTTGTTCACATTGGGAGTAGGCACAGGAGTAGTAGACGTAGCTCGCCCCAAAGTGAATCCGGTGACTGCGGCCAGAACGAACGCGAGCGTAATAACCGATACTAGTCTGCCCAAAGGAAGGCGTCGAGGTCCCGGCATCGCTGACGGGGCTGATGCCAGAGGCGCACTTGCGGAAATCTGTGCTGCGGCTTGTTTGATGTGGCGAGAGAGGGCATCCACTTCGGATCGCTCCTTCATAGTGTCTCCTTTCATAGTGTCTTCTTTCTTACGTCCATACCCATATATAGGCACCGACATGGCGGGAACCCCCAGTCGGTGTCAAGGGCGAGGTACCGCTGACGCCGCTACCGCCCCTTCTCAAGTGTTGTAATCCTCCCCGAGAATCGCTCGTAATCTGTGCCTACCCTCGCGCAGTTGATTCTCCACGGTCTTTGTCGAGCAGCCAAGCATGGTCGCAATGGAACCGGCACCCTGATCTTCAAGGTGGGCCAAAACTACGCACACTCGCATCTTGGAAGGCAGGCGACGTAGCGCGCGAGCTACGTCGATCGTTTCCACCTCCCACGCGCGGGAAGCGTCGATGTCCTTGCTTTGCAGCAGATTCAGCAACAGTTCACGGCGCAATCGCGCGCGAAACCGAGTTGCCAGACGTACCGCGGTGATCCGAAGCCACGGCCACACGGGGTCTGTGAGATAACCTGGGCTTCGTCGCTCGTTTCGCAACGCAATCACGAACGACTCCTGCGCAATCTCCTCGCCTATGGCCCGTCCGCCAGCCAATAGCGACGCTAGGCCGACAAGTCGTTGATAGTGAAAGGCGTAGATTGCAGCCACACGCGCATCTGGGTCAGCGACCCCGTCCACTGAGACGGCGGTCGAGAAGTGCGGCTCCGAGCCAGCCCGGATGTCCATACCTCTATATAGACACAGACACGCTGTGAACCCCTAGTCGATGCCGAGATTGAGGTGCCACTGGACCTGACCGATAGCGTCCGCGGATTGCGGATAGTCAAACGTTAGGCTCTTCATTCCGGAGAGCATTTGGGATTCCCTCATCTCTCAAGATTGGTCACCGAAGCCAGCTATCTCATCCATATCCATTCGTGATCGCCCCCCTTTCCGAAACCACCGAAAACCTCGTGTTTGTAACGGTGACTTCTCCATAGCAATCGTGCCAAGCCATCTCGGTGAGCTCAAGCAGTGCGAAGACCGTCTTCAGCGCTGGCTCGTCAAAGAACTCCTGTATTCGGCTGCGTCGCTCATCAAACCGTTCCGCTCTACCTACCGCCATGCCCGAGTGACTCTCGCATCCCTAGTGTGATCTCGCCAGGACACGACCCTCTCACGCGCCCCGCCGACTGTTTGCGGAAGATGAACAGAGGCAGCTCTGGAGACATTGGCGGATGCTGGCCTGCGCTCGGCTGCTCTACCCTGGGGTGATCGTGAGCGTCGACGGTCGGATGGACATTGACCCCGATAACCAGGTGCCTCTTGCGGCCTAACCGCTCGGAGATAGGCAACCCCCCCGCCCGAGCCTCGTGCCAACAGCATCTATGTGAAGCCATCCCACAACACAACGGATCAGCTCCTAGGGCGGGAAGGGCGCCTACGGCTCCGTGATCTGGAGACTCACGTTGACGGTGGCCCCGTTGTTGACCGTCACGGTGGCGCTGTAATGACCCGGTTCTTCTTGCTGCGGCGCGGAGACGGTGTAGGTTCCGGGCGACACGTCGACGTCAAAGACGCCGCTGGCGTTCGTGGTTGCCGTGGCGGCCACCGTTCCATCGGGACGCGTTACGGTGATGGTCGCGTTCTTCTCCGCTTGCAAATAGCCGGAGGGGCACGGAGACTGTCCCGTGCAGGTGGGAACGGGTCCCGCGGTGAGGGTGAAGGTTCCGTGGATGTGGCCCTGAGCCGTAAGTCCCGTCGACGGCGGA
>OBLU010003499.1_pt1 | contig 14221 bp, 11 predicted proteins | sample 1518681 | NCBI WGS metagenome assembly OBLU01 (sample SAMEA3539304, study PRJEB22396) | soil metagenome | biome: tundra; feature: field; material: soil | place: USA | collected 2010-05 | depth 0.15 m
ACGGCGGCGCAGTTCGGGATCGCGCAAGAGCATGATCACTGCCTGGGCGAAGGAAAGGGCATCGTCGGCCAGAATAATGTCGCGGCCGTGATGAACATCCAATCCTTCGGCGCCGACGGTGGTGGAGACGACGGCTTTGGCGGTGGCCATCGCCTCGTAGATCTTCAGACGCGTTCCGCCACCGATGCGCAAGGGAACGATAACGACGGCGGACTGGCGCAGATGCTCGACGACCGAGGGCACACGGCCGGTGACTTCGATCGAGGCGTCGCTCGAGTCATTGATCTTATTCGAGGCCCACTTCTGAACGCGGCGGTCGGGATTGCGGCCGACGATGCGGAACCGCGCCTGCGGGACTTCGGCTTTGATCGAAGGCCAGACTTCGCCGCAAAAATATTCGACGCCATCGACGTTCGGCTTCCAGTCCATGGCGCCGACGAAAGTGATCAGAGGCGCGGAGGCGTTCGCATCGGTCGCCGCCGGATCAGGGCGATACTGCGCGAGATCGACTCCCGTGGGGACGACGGTGACGCGATCTCCATCCACCCACTGCGTCATGAGGGAGCGATCGTTTTCGGAGACGGCAATCACATGCTGGAACTTGCGGACTGCGGCGCGCTCGTAGCGGAGCATTTTCCGGAATTCCATACGGTACATCATCTTTTTTGGCGGATTGCCCGCAGTGGCGGCATGGCGGCGCCAGATTTCGCTTTCCACGTTGTGCTGGAAGAGCACGCTGGGGATGTTGAGGCGTCCGGGAAAGTTGACCGCAGCGTCCAGGAAGTCGCAGACGGCGACATCGAAGCGCTGCTCGCGGAACCAGTCCTGGAGCTGCTTCTGAACCTTAGTGTCAGCGAAGCGGCTGACCGCATACGGAGGCTGGGCGCCGAGATGAACCAGATAGTCGAGAGCGCGCGCGGCTCCCGCGAGTACGCGCTTGCCGGTGCAGACGGCCACCGCGCCGGGCAACTGGCGCTGCAACTCGCGCTCGTAGTCCGGGTCGGGCGTTCCTCCATAGTAGGAGTAAAACGTGAGCTCATGCCGCGCGGACAGATATCGCAAGACGTGGTACGTGCGGATATTGCCGCCGTTCTGCACGGGGAGGAGCTTATCGGCTTTGACCCAGAGAATTCTCATGGTGGCTCAGCGAAGCCAAACTGCCTTTCTGCCCGTGACAAAGTTAATGAAGGCGACCATGGCGGCGGAATTGAGGACGACGAAAGTGCGGGCAGGATCGGCAATGCGCGAGAGCGGGCCAATCTTGACGCCCGCAAGCGCGGCCAGGCTGAGTGCGTAAAACGCCAACTGCGCCCCGAGCGCCGCGCGATAGAGCGGCTGGGGCAGGAACATCGAGGCAATCAGAAGCGCCATCAACGCAAAGGGCACGGCCAAGCGCGAGAGTTTGTGGCTTACGAATTCAAATCGAATCGCGTTTTGCGAGCTCAACAGCCAGGGAGCAAGCTGCGGGAGCTGATAGTTGCCACTCAGGGTGCGAACCTTGCGGGCAAATTCACGGCCTTCGCCCAAGTCGGGCGAGTCCCAGGCGCGGGCGCGGGCGTCGAAGATCACGCGAAATCCCTTGCGCACGATCTGCATGGGCAAGAGGACGTCGTCGAGGATGGTGCCCTCGGGCAAGGGATCAAGCAATTTCCGGCGGGCGCAGTAGATGGCGCCGGTGGCGCCGGCGACAGAACCGGAAGCGGACTCCAGTTCGCGAATTTTCTTTTCGAAGCGCCAGTACAACCCCATTCCCTTTCCAGTCTCTCCGCTGGTGGGATCACCCAGCATCAATTCGCCACTGGCGGCGCCGACATCGGGGTCGGCGAAATTCTCGATCAGCAACCGCAGGGCACCGGATTCGATCTGCTGGCGGGCGTCGGTAAACAGCAGCACTTCCCCGGTCGCCAGTTTGATCGCATCATTGAGGCCAGCGGCTTTGCCTTGGGATACGGGTTTCATCAAAGTTCGCACTCTAGTCGGCAACCCGGAATCGCGGGCATAATCGGCGAGAATAGCGGTCGTGCGATCGCTGGAACCGTCGGAGACGACGACGACGTCCAGCTTCGCCTGGGGATAGTCGAGCGTCAGCAGGTTTTCGAGCTTGCGAGCGATCACAGCTTCCTCATTGCGCACGACCAACACCGCCGAGACCGTGGGTGCAGCGGGGCTTCCGACAGCACCCCGGCGCACCGGATGCGGCGACCACCGGCTGCGCAGCCACAACCACACCGGATAGCCCAGGTAGGAGTAGCCGACCAGCGAAGCCGCGAGCCAGAAGACGAGTTTCATCTTGATTGCGCTCATTATTGCGCACCCCGGCGCAACAGAACCGTCTTGACCGTCAGGAACATGATCAGCAGATCCAAACCAATGGAAGCGTTCTTGATGTAGAAAAGGTCGTACTGAAGTTTTTCGCGCGAATCTTCGACGGTGCTGCCGTACTTGTACTTGACCTGCGCCCATCCGGTGAGGCCGGGCCGCACCATGTGGCGCACGCCGTAATAGGGGATCTCTTTGGAGAGCCACTCGATGAATTCCGGGCGCTCGGGACGCGGGCCGACGAATGCCATGTCGCCCTTGAGCACGCACCACAACTGTGGAATCTCATCGAGGCGCGAGGAGCGGAGAAACTTGCCAACGCGGGTAATGCGGGGATCGTTATCGCCCGCCCACTGCGGACCGTTCGTGGCTTCGGCGTCCTGGCGCATGGTGCGGAACTTCACGACCTTGAAGATGCGTCCGGCCTTGCCCACTCGCGTCTGGGCATAGAACACGGGGCCTTTGGAATCGAGGCGGACGGCGAGCATGATCAAGGGAAACAAAGGCAAAGCGAGGATGAGACCAACCAGCGAGATGGCGATGGAGATCACGCGGCGAACCAGGATGAAGGGGGTGCTGCGGCGGAATCCTTCGCCATATACCAGCCAACTGGGATACAGATTCTCGACCTCGATCTTGCCGGAGATTTTTTCCAGCCAGGAGGTGGCGTCCTCGATCTGGACGCCCTTCATGCGGAGGTCAAGTAGTTCCAGCATGGGGATGGTACCGCGGCGATCGGGCATGGCGACGATGACGCGCTCGACTTTCTGCTGGTGGACGACATCCATCAGGTGCGCCGCCACGGAGTCGCGGGTTACCGCGCCGTCCATCTTGCCTGTCCAACTGGCGATCTCGACGCCGAGTTCAGGATTCTGACGCAGGCCCTGGACCAAGCGCTGCGCGCGGTCGCCGGTTCCCAGGATGTAGACGCGCTCGACCAGAATGGGCAACTGGACGAGCCAGGTGAAGCCGAGCCGCCATCCGAACAGAGCGACGGTGAGGATGAGCAGGCCAACCGCCGAAGAACCGCTCCCCAACAAGTAATTGGGCCGTACGTAGGCGACGCCCGCCAGGATGAAGGCCAGCACGCCGGGAACCATGAGCAAGCGGAAATAAAGCTCACCTTTGGTATTGAGGCGCGCCGTGTCGTACAGGTCGAGCCAGTGCGAACACAGCAATACCAGCACCGTAACTCCGAAGATCTTGTAGAAGCCGTCCTCGTAGTGGAGCGCAATGTAGCTGTCTTCCCGAAGTACCAACACGGCCCCGAGCAGGAACGAGGTCCAGACGATCAGGGCCTCCCCGATCAGCAGGACTAGAGTACGGACTGGGTAATAGACATTGAAGAGCCGGATCAACGCGGGCCTCGGTTCGTCTTCATTCCAGATATCAGGATTGGCTCTTCACGGCCTCGCCATAGTAGTACTTCGACTGTGCCAGCTTTCCCGATGGGGCTCCGTTAAGCACAACTCCGAGCAGCAGCTTGTCCGGGAATTCTGCGCGGGCACGGCGAGCCAAATCGGAAGGCGTCGAATTGGAGCGCACGACCATGAGAATGCCGTCGCAGCAACTGGCAACCAGGGTGGCATCCGATACGGGGATGACGGGCGATGAGTCGAGAATGATCCAATCAAACAAGGGCTCGAGGCGCTGCAGCAACAGCTTCAGACGGCCGTTGGAGAGCAATTCCGGGGCGCTGCCCGCAATCCGGCCGGCGGGCATGAAAAACAGGTTTTCCATGGGCCCGCGTTGCAGGGTGGCGACCTCGTCGCATTCGCCCAACAGGTATTCGGCCAATCCGGGCGACTGGGGCGCTCCGAAGTGGCGGTGCATGCCGGGGTTGCGCAGATCGCCGTCGATCACGAGGACGCGGCGCCCGTGCTGCCGCACCAAGACCTGGGCGAGATTGGCGGCCACGAAAGACTTCCCTTCTTTGGGAAGCGCGCTGGTCACGAGCAGGCGTTTCAGCGGCATCTTCTCGCGGATCTGATAGAGGCGGGAGCGCAGAGTGCGGAACTCTTCCGCGCCGATGCGACTGTCGTCTTCCTGGAAGAAGAGCATGGTGCGCTGATCCGGGCTCCATTCGGTCTGGGGGCAGCGGGCGAGCAGGGATTCGTAAGTCATCGCGGAGGCCATGGTTGGCCTCGCGACGGCTCCCGATGGTTGCATCGAAGGCATGTATTCACGTTGGACTTCGTTTCGTACTTCGGGTTGATCGAAAGCGGGCTCGACGTGCGTCCCCATGGAGGTTGCTCTTTCCTGCTCGGCGCGTTTCAAAGCGTCATGGATGCGGCTCATAGTTTCCTTTCCTTGGGGAGATCTTGGGGTTCGGATTGGCGCAGCCGGTCGGCCAGGGTTGCCAAGGTGCGTAAGGCTTCGACCAGGTCAAACTTTTCGGACGACGGAACCGGGGCGATCATGGCTGCGGCGGCGTTTCCATCGCTCAAATCGAAATCGCGGGCGACCGAGTCGACGACTTCGACAGCGACCGTCCTATTCTGGTCGACGAACGCGCTGACCAGGCAGTGCTCGCAGAGCAGGTTGATGATGCGCGGAATGCCCAGCGAGTAACGAAAAATGGCGACGGTGGCGTCGGAATCGAAAATCGGCTCGCCGTTCGACCCCGCGATGCGCAGGCGCTGGTGGATATAGGACTTGGTTTCCTCAAGATTGAAAGGATGGGTTTTGGCGCGCAGCGTCAGGCGCTGGCGCAACTGCCGTAACTGGGGCTGCTTCAAACGCTGTTCGAGTTCCGGCTGTCCGACCAGAACGATCTGCAGGAGCTTTTCGGTGAAGGTCTCGAGATTGGTGAGCATGCGGATCTCTTCGAGCACTTCGTCGGAGAGGCTTTGGGCCTCGTCGATGACCAGCACCGCCGTCTCACCGGCGCGATAGCGATCGAGCAGCCAGTTGTAGAGGCGCTGCAGGAGCTGGCTCTTCGACTTGGCATCGCAGGGGATGCCGAAATCGGCCATCATGAAATCGAGGAGCTGGGGCACATCCATGCGCGAGTTGAAGATGAAGGCGGTAGCGACCTGCTGCAGGCGGAGCCATTCCATCAACTTGTTGATCAGCGTCGTTTTGCCCGTACCGACCTCGCCGGTCAGCAACACGAAGCCTTTGCGACTTTGTATGCCGTAGGTAAGGCAGGCCAGCGCCTCTTCGGTATGCCGCGTGAGGAACAAGTAGCGCGGATCCGGATTGACGTTGAACGGGTTGGCGCGAAGTCCAAAAAATTCTTTGTACATAGGCTTGCGCTAGACCTCGACGTTCTCGTGTTCTTTGGACGAGGGGGGATCACCCCGGCCCCAGAAACGGCGGCGTCCGTTGCCATTGGCGGCGGCATCGTCCTCGTCCTCACCCAGCCAGGGCACCGAAATCAAGAGGGGCAGATCCATGATGGCGGCAGCATCCTTTTCGGTGCGGATCGACTTGTCACTAAACTCCAGAAAAATCGCGATGACGACGCCGAGCGCCAGACCGGCACCCAGGCCGGCTGCGGCAAAAACCGGGCGGTTGGGGAAACTGGGAGAATCCGGCAAGCCAGCCGAGACCAGAATGTGCATCTGCTCACCCTGCTGCTGGTTCTCCATGCTGGTGCCGAGCGCGGCGGAACTTTTCTTGGCCAGCAGATCTTTGTAGAAGGCCTGGGCGTTATCGTTGTCGCGGGTGAGCAGCTTGTATTGCTCCTCGACGTTGGGGCTCATGGCGGTGCGGCTCTGGTAGACGCCAATCGAGCTTTGCAGCTTCTTCTGGTCGAGGGTGGCTTGCGCGATCACGCTCTGGTACTGGTGAATCTGTAAACGGAGCTGGCGAATTTCAGGAGGTTCGGCGGCGCTGGCCTTTTCGCTGCTGTCGGCAGGATTGGCGGTTGCGGCCGCGGCGTTGACCTCTTTCAGCTTCTTTTGCACCTGGGCGATGTCGGCCAGGGTCTTGATCACGTCGGGGTGATCGGGGGTATAGCGCGCCTGCAGGTCGAGCAATTGCGCCTGCAGTTGGTTCAATTGTTGTTCCAGGGTCTGTGGATTGGTACTGGACTGCGAACTCTTCCAGGCGGCGATCTGCTGCGCCAGCATGCTTTCGGTGTAGGCCTTATCCTGTTGGGCGCGGCTCAGGGTCTGGGTGGTGGCATCGAGTTGCGAGTTCAGCGACATGAGGATGCGCATGTTGTTGTCGGCGTCACCGGGCAACTTACCCATGTATTGCTTCTTGAAGTTGGCGAGCTTGGCATCCTGATCGTCAATGGCGCGCTTGGCGTCTTCGACCTGGCGGCCGAGAAACTCGGTGGTGCTCTGCGCGATCCCGGCGCGAGAGCGCAGGTTCTCATCCACGATCAGCGAGGTCAGGGCATTGCAGATTTTTTGTGCGCGGACTGCGTTGCTGTCGGCGTAGTTGACAGTGAAGCCGGGCACCGGCTCGTTGGTAGCAGAGGGTTTATTTTTCTTGGCGCCAGACATTCCTGCCGTGTTAGCGGCAGCGCTCATCGAGGTGATCACCGGCTGGACCTGCATATTCTGCTGGATGTCTGCGATGAGCTTGCCCTCTTCCTCGGGCTTGACGAGCGCGAGGCTCTGAATCACGGGACGCAGGCGGCTGGGGCTTACGACCTCCTGGCTGAGCGTCTGTACGCGCTGGGTAAAATCGGCAGTGATGACCGGCTGGACGTAGTTGTCGGGCACCTTCTGGCCTTCCACCAACACCGTGGACTGGGAGGTGAATTTCGGTGGGAAGACATAAGAGACCCCGAAGCCCGCGATCGGGGCAAGCAGGGCCGGGATCAAAATCACTTTAAGGCGCCGCCGCAGCATCGCCAGATAATCGTCCATCGTCAGTTCGCGATTCTCACTCATACAGTTCACCAATCCGGCCGCGCGAGGCGGTCAAGAAATTATTCGATACGAGTCGGCCTGGGGTGCCATTCCACCCCAACGGTGCCGACGTGCCGCTGACTAATCCTGCCGGAGGAGCCACTCAGGTCAGTAGGGGCAACATTGAAGGCCACCTCGTTAAAGCGATAAGCGGCAAAAAAGTCGTAGGTGCGTCCCAGGTGTTTACGGAAAACGCCCCCGGCAGAACCGTCGTTGTAGCTGGTGGCCGGACTCGCGCCAAACAACCCCGGCACATTCTGGATTGCCTTGTTATGGGAGTAGCCCAGATCGCCAAAGAAATCCCATGTACGTCCCAGTGAGCGGGTATAGCCGAGGCGAGCCGCCTGGGTGTTGGCGCCGGCGAAGAAGCCCGATCCTGCCGAAGTGAATTTTTCGTAGCTTGCAACCACCGCCGCATGGCCCAACTTGTAGCGCAGCTGAACCCGCGCGCTCAGCGACCAATGCGAGATGGCGCCACCTTCTTCCAGGTCGGTATACTGCGGACCGGCTCCGACAGTGAGGCTCAGCTTGCCGCTGATGGTATATTTCCAGCGCAGATTGACGATGTGGTTATAAATCTGGCCGCCGGTAGCTTGCGGAAATTGAAACAGCTGAAAAGCGTAGATTACGCCGATCTGATCGTGCCGGGAAAGCAGATGGGTGTACCCACCCTCCATTGTGACTTGGTCGCTGTTGATCAGAATAGGCGGGTTCGAGGGGTCGAAGAAATGAGCGTTACTGAATCCGCCCGCCGCGGTGATCGCGGAGACCGGATTGAGCGCCTCAACCGCATCGAGAATCGCCGTGTTCGTGAGCCGGGGAATGTTTCCGACCGTACCGAACTGACCGCTGCCGAAGATGTGGCTGCCGGGCAAACCACCACCCGCCTCTCCGGTGCCGAGGCCGCCGGTGGCAAGACCCAGCCCGGGGGCGCCCCCAAAGGTGCCGATGGAGAAGGAACCGTCGGGCAGGTAACTGAAGGCATCGCGCAACGTGGCCTGGCCAGTTCGCCAGCGCGTCACGGCCTCCAGGCCGGCAGCTTGCAATTGCCTCGCTTCATAAGGACTGCTGTAGAACGCTCCGCCGCCGAGGTACTCGAGAAGGAGATCGCTCTTGGGCCAGAATTGCTGAAGATCGAGAGCTCCGAGAACACGAGTAGTAGATTCTAAACCGGTGGTGCCGAGCTGGTTGCCCCCGTTCGTGTCCGCCGATTCGCTCACCTGTAAAGCTGGCGAAACGAAGCTGCGGCTGGCCGTATGCAGTTCGAGACCGGGCTCGTCCAAGCCCGATACCGGCGGGTTCTCCGGGTTCAGCACCTGCGCGTTCTGGCCGAAGGCCGGCGCCGGAGTGGTCGCTGGCTGGGACTGGGAACTATTCTGGGCGGCCGCGCAAACGCTCATGCCGAAAACCAGCAGTGCTAACCGGATTTTTCGCATTCTTACCATGCTTTTCACCCGCAGATCCCTTACGGGACCGCATATCCCTTACGGGACAACAATTGTGTCCCCCGGCTGCAATACATAATTCTGTTCGATCTGCTCGCCTTTGACCAGCTTCCGATAGTTCACCGGCAGTTTCTGCTGTTTGCCGTTCTCGGTGCGCAGGACGTAAATGCGTTTGGTGTTGGCAAACTGGTTTAGTCCGGCGCTGGACAACGCTTGGAGAACGGTCATGTTAGGAAGCATCGGCGTGGCCCCGGAATGCAACACCTCGCCGACCATGTAAATCCGCTTGCTGTTGATCTGAGTCACCACCACGGTAACGCGGGGGTCGGCGATGTATTTTTTCAGCTTCTCCGTCACCGAAGCGGCCAACTGCTGGGGCGTCAGGCCTGAGGCCTGTACGTCGTTAAGCAAGGGAAGAGAAATCTTGCCATCGGGACGCACTGGCAAAGTGGCGGTTAGGTCGGCTTCCTTCCAAACCGCAATGTGGAGGTCATCCTCGGGGCCGATGACATACTCGGGTCCGCCCTGGCTGGTGGGAGCCGGATTGATTGGGTTGTCGGAAGCGGTCTTGCCGGAAGCGGGATTGGCGGCGGGCGGGGCGGGCGCATCCTGCGCCAACGCAATGCTGCTGGTCAAGACAAGTGCCGCAACCGCCGCTTTCCATGTCAATTTCATGTCTTTCTCCTCTAAACTCCCTTACTGCTCTCAGGTTTCAAGGTCTAATCGCTGCGATTCGCCGCAGTAGTGATTCCTTTGTTCTTTGCACCCTTGAAACCTTGCACCCTTACGCTCAGGCCCCGTACTCTTCGCACCCGATCTGTTTCAGCTTGTAGAGAAGCGCTTTGTAGCTGATCTGCAACTCCTGCGCGGCCCGGCGCCGGTTCCAGCGGGTGCGAGTCAAGACCTGCAGGATGATTTCTCTCTCGGCTTCGCGCGAGGCGGCGCGCGCCGCATCTTTGAGAGAGATTTTCTCGCCGTTGCCGCCGCGATCGACGCGCCGCAAAAGCGAGCGCAATCCTCCCATGGCGAGCGTTTCATCGCCCAGCGCGACAATGGCTCGAGCGGCGTCTTTCAGTTCGCGAATGTTTCCCGGCCAGTTGTATTCCAGGAAGAAGTTTTGAGTCTCGGGACTGAGCACCGGTACGGCCCGGCAAAAATCACGGGCAGCGGCCGAGAGAAACCAATCGCGCAGAACGGGAATATCCTCCTTCCGCTGGCGTAAGGGAGGCAGCCGCAGACAAACTCCGCTGATTCCATAATAGAGGTCTTCGCGGAACTTACCGGCCTTGACCTCGGGCTCCAACTCGCGCGAGGTTCCGCAGATAAAGCGCGGCACACGGCGCTGCGCGTCTGTATTGCCATTCAAACCGATCTGGCGAACCAGTTCCTTCTGGGCCGCCACGGTGAGGTCGCCCACTTCCTGAAGATAGACGGTTCCACCTTGACCGTCGCGGGCAGCCAGAATTTCTTCGCTGGCTTCACGCCCCTGATAGACCTGAAATGGCTCCGCAGCGCGGCTGGAAAGAACATGGATGCGCGCTGCCGCTGCCGCCTTGCCGGAACCGTGCTCGGCCACCACCAGCACGGGAACGTCATTCTGCGACAGCTCGCGGATCACGGCTTCGACGGTGCGCATGCCGGCGCTGACGCTTTCGAGCCAGACACGAGCGCCGCCGTTCTGTGGTGCCCCGGCAGTCGCCAGGATTTCGGTTCTGTCGAGATCCATATTATTCCGCTTCGTTATTTCGCGGCCAAGACAGCGGGGGGAGACGTCTTGGACAAGGACTTAGACAGTCTAGAGCACACCCGCTGCCAATCCGGTCAAAACAGTTGCGAGTTGCTCTAAAACAATATTTGCTTATTTTTCAATGACTTGCGACTTGGTCCCCATTGAGGCGACGGTCCTGCTAGGTTACCACATTGCGGACAAATGGGAAATTTGTTGCCCACATCTTTGGTAACCTGTGGGGATTACTTCCCACTTGTTCCGGGGGATAAAGTCCTAACTCTCTGTAAGCACTAGCAAATTGGCTTCTGCCTAAAGAGACGAAGGCCGCTGACGACTGCTGGAGTGGAATGGGAAATAGTTTTCCATTTTTGGGACGGCGCTCGCACGGTCGAGTGCCCGAGTGAAGGCGACCGGCCTGGAGGTCACTTCTGCTCGTCGCCCGAAGTGTTGGCCCGAAGTGCTGGTTTTACTTTGCGCGAAGACCCACTTTCGCATATTCTCAGATGCAAGCGCGCGCCATATGGGTAACTCAGTAGAGGTAGCTCCGCTCCTCTCGATGAGGGAGGGTCGCTTGTCGTCCAATTTGCCCCGTTGGCAGGGAGTGGCGCTGCTGCTTCTGATCGCATGGCTTTACGCCTCGACTCTCGCCCGCCTTTTCCTGCAGTGGGTCGGGCCCTCCCGCGATCCGAACTTCGAGCACGGGATCTTCGTCCCCCTCTTTGCATTGTTTGTTCTCTGGCAGAACCGCAAGAAACTGACAGCAATTGCATCCGCCCCATCGTGGGCTGGTCTTCCGCTGGTGGCGCTGGGCCTGCTTACGCTGGTTCTGGGAGTCTTGGGCGCGGAATTGTTTTTCTCGCGGGTGTCGCTGCTGATCCTGCTGGCGGGCCTGATCATTCTGTTTCAGGGATGGACGTTCTTTCGCGCGGTCCTGTTCCCTTGGGCTTTTCTGATTCTGATGATCCCAATCCCGAACCTGATCCTGCAGCAGGTCACCTTTCCCCTTCAGTTGCTGGCCTCAAAGCTGGCCACTGTACTGCTGGAACTAGTCGGAGTTCCCGTGTTGCGGCAGGGGAATGTGATCGTGCTTGCTTCCATGCCGCTGGACGTGGCGGAAGCATGCAGTGGAATCCGGTCCCTTCTAACCCTGGTAACGCTGGCCATCATCTATGGGTACCTGATGGAGACTCGGGTGTGGGTGCGGGTGGTGCTGGCACTCTCAGCGGTGCCGATCGCAGTGGCGGCCAACAGTTGCCGCATTTTTGGCACCGGACTGCTGGTGCAGTACTGGGATCCGGATAAAGCAGAGGGATTTTTCCATGCCTTTTCGGGATGGCTGATCTTCGTGGTGGCACTGATCATGTTGTTCGCGGTGCACCGCGTGATCTCGCTCACCTGCATCCGGAGGGGCGGCCCGGAGGTGAAACCCTGATGAAGACCGGGTCCCTTCGCTTCGGGATTGCGGCGGTGCTCATGTTGGCCACGGCGCTCGTGCTCCAGGCCCATTCGCGCGGCGAGTTTTTTGCGCCGCGAGCGTCTTTGAGTTCCCTGCCCTTACAGCTTGACGGTTGGACGGGAACGGACGAAGTCCTCGACCAGCAGACGCTCGACATCCTCGGGCCGGGCGAGTTTCTGGTGCGCGAGTACGCGAACGCGAGTCAGCCGCAACCGCCGATCAATCTCTACATTGCATACTTTCCGACGCAAAAGGCGGGGGATACGATCCACTCGCCGAACCACTGCCTGCCAGGTGCGGGATGGGTTCCGACTTCGCGGGAGTTTATTCACCTTACCCGTCCCGACGGCTCTTCATTCCCCGTCAACCGCTACGTGGTTGCAAAAGGGGGAGAGCGGCAACTGGTGTTGTACTGGTTTCAGGCGCATGGTCGCGTCGTAGCCAGCGAGTACCAGGCCAAGTACTATCTGATCTCCGATTCGATTCGCATGAATCGCAGTGACGGCGGGCTGGTGCGCCTGCTGACCCCGATGCTCGACGGCGAGTCTCCCGATGCCGCGCAGGCGCGCATGATGAAGCTCGGTTCGCAGTTCCTTCCACTGCTCGACAGTTACATTCCGCGCTAAGGAGAGCCGGGCGTCCCGCCCGGCTGGACGGCCGAGACGCCCGTCCCTCCACTGTATGATTCATCACGCGGTCGCGGTACTAGGCGTGAAGGCGGATCTCCTCAGCTTTCTGATTCCGCGTTTGCGCAAACGCTTGCGGCAGGAAGCGCACCAGGTCCGTCGCCACCAGAGAATTCTCGCCGACGGATTCACTGGCCAGATCCCCCGCTAGTCCATGAAGATAGACAGCGAGAGCGGTTGCTTCGAGCGCATGTTGCGGATGTTGCGCGATTAGGCCGGCTACCATTCCGGTGAGGATGTCTCCCGTGCCACCGGTTGCCATGCCCGGATTGCCGGTGGGATTCACCCAGACGGTGCCATCGGGCGCTGCGGTCGGCGCTGCTATCAGAGTGTGATGTCCCTTGAGTACGACAATCAACTCATGCTCGCGAGCGAAGTTTCGCGCGACTTCCAGGCGGTTCGCTTGAATTTCGGGAATGCTCAAGCCGGTCAAACGCGACATTTCTCCCGGGTGCGGGGTGATGACGAGGATTCGTCCGCGGCCGTTCAGCTGGCCGGCCGATCCTTCGAAGGCGTTCAGCGCGTCCGCATCCACAACTATCGACGTGCCGCCACGCTTGACGATCGCGCGCACAAATTCAGCGGTCTCGGAATTGCGCGAGATGCCTGGGCCAATTGCGAGCGTCTTGCGCTCCAGCAGCGAATCCAGGCCTGATCCGAGCGCTCGCAGTGAGATCGTGCCCTGTTCGGTGTCTGCCAGCGGCTCGGTCATGACTTCGGGATGAAAGGCCGCAATGGTCGCGAGCACGGAGTTTGGCGCGGCCACAGTCGAGAGACCGGCGCCCGCTCGGAGCGCGGAAAATCCCGCCATCGCCGCCGCGCCGGCTTTGCCGAGCGACCCGCCGATCACCAGCACGTGTCCGTACCTGCCCTTGTTGGCGTCGCGCGCTCGGGGCGCGAGCAGCGGAGCGAAATCGAAGGGAGTACTCAGATTGAGTGCGAGCTGCGAGACAATTGCTTCTGGCGGTGAACCGATGGGCGCAATCACGGTGGGCCCGCTGGTCAGCGCCGTGAAAACGTGCGCCGGACGCGGCGCGGTGAAGGTCACGATGGCATCGGCACGCGCTTTGTCACTAGAGCCAGCCGCGGTTTGTGATCGCCTGGCGTCGGCATCGGCGCCTGAAGGAATATCGACCGCAACAATCGGAGCCGAAGCCCGATTCATCTTGCCGATCGCTGCCGCATAGAGTGGGCTGACCGGCGGACGAAAACCTGTGCCGAGAATTGCGTCCACGATCACGTCCGCAGCGAAGATCTCCACCGCATCCGATGAATCGAGTCCACTTGGCTCGCGCACGATCAGAGGCGCGATCTTCATTGGCTGGAGCGTCTGCAGCATGTTGTGAAACGTGGCCGCCGCATCGCCGCGAAGCTCTTCGGGATCGCACAACAGCAGAACGCGAACGGCACGGCCCGCTTCGACGAGCTTGCGGGCCACGACAAATCCATCGCCGCCGTTGTTGCCTTTGCCGCAGACAATGCCGACGCGCTCCGCTTGCGGGTAATCCGAAAGGACGAAACGAGCGACGGCCGAGCCGGCGTTCTCCATCAAGGTGATGGAAGGAACGCCGAAGCACTCCGAGGTGGCGCGATCAATCTCGCGCATTTCCGCCGCGCTGACGATTTTCATGGTTCGGACCCAGCCGTCTGTTCGAGTTCGCGAAGTTGTTGCGGCTCGCCCATGGCGATCAGAAAATCGCCGGCTTCGATGCGATCGT
>OBLU010003501.1_pt1 | contig 14214 bp, 13 predicted proteins | sample 1518681 | NCBI WGS metagenome assembly OBLU01 (sample SAMEA3539304, study PRJEB22396) | soil metagenome | biome: tundra; feature: field; material: soil | place: USA | collected 2010-05 | depth 0.15 m
GATGGCGGCGGTCAGGCCGTTCGGCCCGGAGCCGACCACGCACGCGTTGTTGCTAGTGGGCCGCATTTGTCAGTCCAGCACCTGCATAGAATGTGGGGCAGGACTCCACCAGTCCTGCAGCCGGCGTCCACGCCGGCCTAAGCGGGTCCTGGAGGACCCGGCCCAGAGGGCACCCCGACCTGGAGGTCTGCCCCACAAGGCCTGTGAGTGGCATTGGGCTTAAGCTCGGCGGGAAATACGTGCCCACCAGTTTCCGCGTCCACCACTGCGCAGTCGCGGCCCGCTCGGCCGGAGTCGTGAAATGGTACTCGTAAAGCAGCGCGCGCACGTAGCGGGGCGGGCGATCCGGGAAGGGATTGGTCCGCAGCAGCGAGAGCACCGGGCGGTCGCCTTCGAGCAGCTTCTGCATGAACGGCGCGAACCAGGGTTGCTCCTCGTAGGACGACAGGGCCGCGAACCACATCAGCCAATCGAGCCGGAGGTGATACGGCGCAATCTGCGGAGGCATGCGTGCGAGGCCGCCGGGCTTGCCCTTGAACTCGTACTCGCGCCATTTCGTTGAGGCGGTCAGCACCGGTTCGTCCGTTCCTTCCACGATCACCTCATAGCGCGGCCGGGTGATCGACCCGAATGCGCCGTACGTGCCCACCAGATGAAAACGATTGTAGACCGTATTCATCACCTGTGCCGGGGACAGCATGTTGCGAATAGGTTGGATGCTGAGAATCGCGACCAGGATGCCAACGCCGATGGTGGCCAGGCGATGGGCCAGCGCGGGCCGCCCGGTCGCGGGCGCGCGGATGGGAAGAAACCGCGCGAGGAACCGGTCGTCGAAGGTGCTGACGGCCAGGACCATGGTCAGCGCGTTCAACCAGGAGAGATTGCCGCCCGCGAAGATGAGCGACTGGAAGGCGATGGTGATCGCACCCGCGATCGCGGCGATCGGCTGCGGGAGGAAGTAGCCGAACGGAACCACCAGCTCCGAGAAATGGTTGAACAACACGCCGGACTTATGGAACCACGCGGGCGCCCAATGAAAGAACCAGCTCAGCGGACCGGGCATGGGCTGGGTCTCGTAGTGATAGTTGAGGCAGGTGAGATCGCGCCAGCACGGGTCGCCGCGCATTTTGATGAGGCCCGCGCCGAACATCAGGCGGAACAGCAGCCATCGCAGCAGCCAGATGACGATGGTTTGGGGCGTGGCGCGGCGGCTGCCGAGGAAGATGGCGTAGAAGGTAGCCTCCAGCAGGATGGACTCCCAGCCGAAGGCGTAGAAGATCTGCCCGGCGTTGACGAAGGAGATGTAGAGGACCCAGAGCATGGCCCACACGAGCATGGAGAACCAAGTGGTGTAGCGGTCCGCGATGCCGGTGAGCGCGAGGCCCGCCAGCAGCACGCCGAGCCAGGCCGCGAGCGTGAAGGCCGTGTCGGTGGGGGCGAAGAAGAACAGGCTGGGCGAACTGCTGAACGGGACCGCTTTGGTGAAGAGCGGGACGGGAAGGAGTCCGTGCTCGCCGAGCAGGGGTTTGAATTCAAATGCGGCGTTGAGGAAGGCCAGCAGGAGGATCAGGGCCAGGCATCGTTGGTAGACGAGGCGGGTGAGGCAGAAAGTCTCGGAGCCGATCCAGCGCATCGTGCGTCACACGATAGTAGCGCCTGGGTTTTGGGGGCGTCAATGGCGGTGGGGTGGGGGATCGGCGGAGGGCGCGCATGACGCTGGCAAGGTGCTCTTCAATCGGCAACAGAACGAGGCCCGGCGTTCGCCAGGGTTTGCTCTCACGACGGCCCGAATCGGACTGCCCATTTACGGCGCAGCCCTGGGAATTCCGGCCAGAGCGTGAAAAGCGCGCCAGACGCGCCTCAGTGCCGCGTTGCAGGCAACACCATACTGCGCCCCTAAAGCCGTCGCCTGCCCCAGCCGATACATACTCGGCCCCATAGCGCCCCACATGCCCGCCGCCATCAAACTGGATCGTCCCGCACGGCAGGAGTCCAACATCCAACACGGGAGCAGCTTCGTCGACCGCCTCCGTACCCTCCTGGTGCAACGTGAAATCCTGAAGCGCCTCCCCCGAACCAGCAGTCTCCGGGTCCTGGACCTTGGTTGTGGCTATCACGCGACCTACCTGAAAGCCAGCCCGGCATGTGATATGGACGAGCACCGCAAGCTATGCATGATCTTGTTCGCCCCGACTATCAAGTTGTAGACGACTGGGACCGCCACTGGATGGATTTCAGCGCTGCGGCGGAGTTGTCGCCGGCCACGCGCTACCGCCGCAAGCTGGCACTCCGGCTCCTTGGCATAGACCGGCACAACGCCTCCGTGCGCATGCTGGAGATCGGCAGCGGCGCCGGCCAGTTCGCCGAAGAGTTCCTCGCGCATGCCCCGCGCGCGCAGTTCCTGGGCTTGGAGTTGAGCCGCACCGGAGTCCGGATGGCCGCGCGCCGCACACCCGCCGCCCGCTTCCTGCAACGCGATCTGCTGGCGCCCGCGACGCCCGGCGACGGCCTCGATTTCCGCGCCACGCACGCCCTCTGTTCCGACGTGTTGGAGCATCTCGACGATCCGGGTGTGCTGCTGCGCCACGCCGCGGCATACATGGCGCCCGGATGCCAGCTCGTGGTCACGGTGCCGGGCGGCTGGCGCAGCGCCTTCTACAGCCACATCGGTCATCGCCGCCACTACACCCCGGCGCAACTGCGCGGTCTGCTCGAAAGCGCCGGTTTCGCCGTCGAGCGCGCCTACGCCGCCGGCTTTCCGTTCTTCAATCTCTACCGCATGTTGGTCACGCTCCGCGGGCAGGAGCTCGTCGCCGAAGCGGCCCGCGGGCCCACGCTCCTCATGCGCGCCGCTGGCGCGATCTTCGAGGCCCTGTTCCGCCTGAACCTGATGCACCCGTGGGGCTGGCAGACCCTGGCCGTCACCCGCTATCGCGGCCCGTAAGGCACAGGCTTGGGATCCGGGGCGTCCGCCTCCACCAGCCAGACCTTGCGGCCCTGCTTGCGGGCATCGTAGTAGTCCAGCAACTCGCGGTTGGCCGCGTCTCCCATATCGCGCGCCCACACAATCGCCGAGCCGTCGATATCGGCGTGATTGTATACCCACTCTTCAAGCACGTTGTGATCGGGGGCGTAACGCACGATCGCCAAGTGACGCCCGCCGCGCCCGCCTTCGCTCTCGATCCGGTGGATCACACTCCGCCGGTGTGCGGAGAATTGCCGGTTCGCGTATGGGTTTGGGGCTCGCGCCACATAGATCCCGGCATTCGCGAAAAACAGCACGGCGAAGATCGCCATGGCGCTTGGACCCCAGCGGACACGCAGGTACTGGGCGCTCAGGGCGACCAGCGCCAGCACCAGCCCGGCGGCCGGCGCGAAGTAATGCGGCAGAGAGGTTCTTTCCAACAACAACCCGGCAATCGAGACCGCCAGCATGGCAAGCACGTAGCGCACCTTGCGGCCGCACCGCAGAATCGCCGCAATCGAGACCACCGCTAGCGCGAAAGGCGGGACAAAGAACCGCATCGTTTCATAGAAGGCGATCGGCACATGCCCAGGCGATGCGCGCGCCCTCTGGTAGACTGCCCTGTCCAAATCCATCCACAGGCTCCGAATGACTTCGTGGCGGTAGACTGGCGGCGTTTTGGGCGGCATGATCCAGAAGATCGGCGCAGCTCCATATTGCGCCTGGTTCACGGCATACGGCGTCAGAAGCGCGTTGCCCGTGACGCGGTAGTTGTAATAGAGCATCGCCGCCAGCCCGCAGCCCAGAATCGCGCCGGCCGGCGCCGCGACCCGCCACGCGAGCAGTTCCTTGAATGGCCGCCGCGTGCTGCGCCGCCAGACCAACAGCGCGCCTGCGGCCGCCGCCGCGGTGACCGCGCCCTCATAAGGCCGGCTGTTGGCCAGGGCCACCACACCCAGTGCCGCCAGCGCCGCCACCCCGCCGGTGGGACGCCGCACTAGACGCGGCACGGCACCCACCACCAGCGCCCCTGCCGCGGCGGCCACCGCGCCGCCCCAATAGGAATCGATCCAATACCCCGCGACTCCCCACTGCGCCACCGCCATCAGGCCGCCCAGCAACGCGTAGCGCGGCGGCAGCCATCCTTGCAGCATCCAGCACAGCGCCGCGCACATCAGCCCGCAGCTCAGCCACACGCCATACCAGGGATGCCCGAACAGCTTCCAGCCCAGCGCCAGAAACAGCGACTGCGCCGGCGGATACTTGCTCGCATAGGTGGGTTGGAAGTTCTCGTGGAAGGTTTCGAAGTGTACCCACATGGGGTGCGGCGGGTTCGTCACCCGCCCCAGGCAAAACGTCTCCGCGCCCAGCAGATAGGCGAACTCGTCCTGTACCGTTGGCTGCGGAATCGCCCGTACCGGCAGCAGCGCCAGGCGCACCGCCAAGGCCAGCAAGCCCACCCCCAGACACACCCACTCCGCTCTTTTCTGAAGAAGCATACGCATCCGGACTGCCAGCGCCGGTCATCGCCGCGCCTGTCACCGAGCCGCGACCGTCAGGGAGCGGTTTCCGTCATCGCGGCGCGTAGGGAACAGGCGCGGGATCGAGGGCATCCGGCTCCAGCAGCCAGACGTGACGGTCCTTATAATAGTCGACCAGCTCGCGATTCCTCGCATCGCCCATATCTCGCGCCCACACAATCGGCGATCCGTCGATATCCGCGTGGTTGAAAACCCAGTCGTCCAGTGGGTCGTGATCGGGCGCGTACCGCACGATCGCCAGGTGGCGCCCACCCTGGCTCTCCAGCCGGTGGATCACACTGAGCCGGTGCGCAGTGAATAGACGGTGAGGATATTCGTCCGCGGTGGGGCGGGATGCATGTATCGCCGCGGTTCCGAAGAACAGCACGGCGAAGACCATCAACGCCACCGCGCCGGCCTTGACCCGCAGGTATTGCACGCCCAACACCACCAGCAGCAACACCAGCCCCGTTGCGGGAGCAAAGTAGTGCGCATTCGGGAATCTCTCAAGCAATAGCCCTGCCGTTGCAACTCCAATGATTGCCAACGCCATGCGCACCTTCCGGCCGCGCCGCAAGAGCACTGCGGCAATCAGGGCCAGGGCCGAGACCGCTGTCACAAAGAAGTACCATAAGGTGCGCACGAAGGATATCGGCACGAGCCACGGCCAGGCACGCGCATGTTGATAGAAAGACACGTCGTAGGTTGTCCAAAACCGCCGGATGATGTCGTGACGGTAGACCGGCGCAGGCCCCAGCGGCATCATCCAGAAGATCGGCGATGCCCCATATTGGGCTTGGTTCACAGCGTACGGCATCAGAAGCGCGTTACCGGTCACGCGGTAGTTGTAGTACAGCATCGCCGCCAGCCCGCAGCCCAGAATCGCTCCGGCAGCCGCCGCGATCCGCCATGCGAGCAACTCCCGGATTGGCCGCCGAGCGCGCCGCCAGACCCACAGCGCGCCTGCGGCGGCCGCCACTGTAACGGCGCCTTCGTAAGGCCGGCTGTTCGCTAGCGTCACCATACCGAGCGCCGCCAGCGCCGCGACACCGGGCGTGGGACGACGCGCCAACCGCGGCACCGCGCCCACCACCAGCGCTCCGGCTGCCGCGGCCACCGCACCGCCCCAATAGGAATTGACCCAATACCCCGCGATTCCCCACTGCGCCACGGCCATCAAGCCGCCCAGCAGCGCATAGCGCGGCGGCAACCATCCTTGCAGCATCCAGCACAGCGCCGCGCACATCAGACCCGAACTCAGCCACACGCCATACCAGGGATGCCCGAACAGCTTCCAGCCCAGCGCCAGAAACAGCGACTGCGCCGGCGGATACTTGCTGGCATAGGTGGGCTGGGAGTTCTCCTGGAAGGGTTCGAAGTGCACCCACATAGGGTGCGGCGGATTCGTTACGCGCCCCAGACAAAACGTCTCCGCGCCCAGCAGGTAGCTGAACTCGTCCTGCACCGTCGGCTCGGGAATCGGCCGCACCGGCAGCAGCGCCAGGCGCACCGCCAAGGCCAGCAGGCCCACCCCCAGACACACCAGCCCCGCTCTTTTCTGAAGATGCACCAGAACTCTGAATTCGTGGGGCAGGATTCCAGTCCTGCGGCCGGCGTCCACGCCGGCCTTTTTGTGCCCGCGAAGAGCGGGGCCTGGAGGCCCCGCGCAGACCTGGAGGTCTGCGCCACGCTCTACCGAGCGGCCATCAGCGCCCGTAAGCGCCGCGCCCGCTCTGGGGCCCGCAGTTGCCGCAGCGCCTTGGCTTCGATCTGCCGGATGCGCTCGCGCGTGACGTCGAACTCCTGGCCGATCTCTTCGAGCGTATGCTCCCGCTCGCAGCCGATCCCGAACCGCAGCCGGATCACCTTCTCCTCCTTCGGAGAAAGGGTCTTCAGGATGCCGGCGGTCTCGTCGCGGACGTTGGTCTCGATTACGGCGTCCACCGGCGAACCCACCCAGCGGTCTTCGATCAGGTCGCCCAGGGCCGATTCGCCGTCGCGCCCGACCGGCGTCTCCAGCGAGACAGGGTCGCGCGAGATGGTCTTCAGCTTTTGGACTTTCTCTACCGGAATATCCATCCGGCGTCCAATTTCGTCATTTGTAGGAGTTCGGCCCAGTTCCTTCTCCAACTCGCGCGAAGCCCGCAGGAACTTGTTCATGCTTTCGTTCATGTGGACCGGAATGCGGATGGTCCGGGACTGGTCTGCAATCGCGCGCGTGATCGCTTGGCGGATCCACCACGTGGCGTACGTGGAAAACTTGTAGCCGCGCCGGTATTCGAATTTGTCGGCGGCGCGCATCAAGCCGATATTGCCCTCCTGGATGAGGTCCAGCAGATGAAGTCCGCGGTTCACGTACTTCTTGGCAACCGAAACCACCAGGCGGAGGTTGGCCTCCACCAAGTCCTTCTTGGCGCGTTCGGCTTCGGCTTCCCCGTGCCGGATTACCGTCAGCGTGTGCTTCAGGTCGGGCAGAGTAGCAGCCGCCACGGTCTCCCGCTTGCGGATCTCCTTCTTAAGGTCCTTCAGCCGCTGCTGGATTTGCGGCTGGCCGGGCGCCTTCACTTCGATCTTCTTGACCTCGCGATCCAGTTGGCCGAGTTCCTCGACGGCGCGCTCGATTTCCTTGGAAAACTCCTTCCACCTGAGGGAGCGAAAGGGGATAGCTCGAATCCCCTGAGACACTTGCACCTTGGTCCGGTTCAGCCGGTTGCACCAGCGCTTACGCTGCTTCTTCATGTTGACCGGCACCGTCTCCAGCTTGTCGGTGACCTGCTGCAGCTTGCGGTACACCACGATCAAATCGGTGAACAATTTCAGCAGATCGGCGCGCTTCTTGAGATCGGCCGGGGTGCCTTCCTCGACGTCGCCCACGTCCACCACATTGTCGATTTCGTCGGCGCCCTTCTTCAACTGTTCGGCCAGCTCCACCACCACCCGCTGCACCAGGGCCGAGCGGCTGATGGCCTTCTGCATGCGCAACTTGCCGCGCTCCATGCGCCGGGCCAAATCCACTTCGCCTTCCCGAGTCAGCAGCGGAACCGCTCCCATTTCACGCAGATACACGCGTACCGGATCGTCGGTGTAGATGGACTCTTCCACCGGCGCGGGATGCAGGAAATCGGGCTCATGGCCTGCCTCCGGATCGAAGAATTTGGCATCCTCCTCGAAGTTGAGGCCCAAGGCGTCCGGATTATCTGCTAAAAATTGATCTTCGAATTGATCCACCGTTCGACTCACCTCCCCCCTATCAACGTCATCGGAAAGTACCTGTGCTTGGTTAGATTCTGGGGCTTCTGAAAACGCTTCGGACTTGCTGGTTCGGCACGCCAATGCGGGGGGGCTACCTACGCCGCCGGCACATCAACTGATGATAACATCGATCACCCGGAAAGTTAAGTCCTATCTTTAAAGATGTTTCAGAACCGTTTTGGTTACACCGTTCTGACTCCTGCCTTCTGGCTTCTGCCTTCTCAACATCGACCGTCTTTGTCGATGTTGGCGCTGCAAGCGCCTACGGCACCTTATGCCGCATTAAGTTCTTCAATTCATTAAAGAACGCCTGCTCGTCCTGAAAGTCGCGGTAAACCGATGCGAATCGTACATAAGCGATTTTGTCCAGATCTCGGAGCGCGTCCATGAGCAATTCTCCTATTTCAATAGTAGATATCTCCCGGTCCGCCGAATCGGTGACCTTCGCCTCAACCTGGTTCACCAGTTCCGCCAGCCTCCCCATGCTTACCGGGCGCTTCTCGCAGGCCTTCAGCAGCCCCGACAGCACCTTCTGGCGGTCGAACTTCTCCCGGCGGCCATCCTTCTTGATGACCATATAGGGCACTTCGTCGATGCGCTCGTAGGTGGTGAAGCGCCGCTCGCAACCCAAGCACTGCCGCCGCCGCCGGATGGCATCACCCTCCCGGCTCTCGCGTGAGTCCACGACCTTATCCTCTATGTGATTGCAGAAAGGGCACTTCATACGGTAACCTCGGGATCTAACTGTTTCAGAGTGCGCCACCGGATGCCTTCGTGCAGCGCCAGAGCCACACCCAGCGGCACAACTACTACAAATGAAATAAACCAAAGCACGAGCGCTACGCTGGTGGAAACCTCCAAGGGAATGCGGAACAACTCCGTCAGCACCAGTACGGAAACCACCTGCATGCCGCCGCCGATCCCCGGAATCTGGACGACCGCCCCAAAAGCCAGGAACCCCAGGAAGATCAACACATCCAGCCAGCCGAAGTGCAGCGCGCCGCCGAATGCCTGCATGACACAAAACACCGTCAAGGCGATAGTGGCCCACTCCAAAACGGTGTACCAGACCACCAGCAGCATCGCCTTTTGGCTCCTGGTGGATTCCACCCCCTGCACGAAGGCCGTGATCAGGCGGTCGGCTCTCTTGAAGTGCCGTTCCGGCAAGGCGGCCAGGGCACCCAGCAGACGGCGCCGCATGGCCGCGGAGAAGTGGCGGAAAGCCGCTAACAGCCCCAATACTAGGACCGACAAGGCTCCCACGAACCATCCGCCCGTGGCAAACACCCAGGAAAGCGCCGGACCCAGCGCCACGTCGGAACGGCGCACGCGGCTGAGCGCGAAACCGAATATGGCCAGCACGATCAACACGTCGTATATGCGCTCCAGCACCAACGCCGCCATCTGCGACGAAGCCGAAACTTTCTCTTTGGCGGCAATCAGATACGGTCGCACGAATTCGCCCGGGCGCCCCAAAATGGTGATGGCGCTGAAGCCGATCACGGTGGCGGAAAACAGGTTCCAAAGGCTGGGGTCCGCCTTAACCGGCCGCATCAGCACGCGCCAGCGCAACGCCCGGCCATAGTAGCCGGCCATCACGGACCCGCTGGCCGCCGCCAGCCACCACCATCTCAAGGCCAGTAAGGTGGCGCGGAACGCCCGCCAGTCGAACCCCCGGCTATTGAGGAAGAGGCGGACAAGCCAGATCCCCGCCGCCAGACCCGCCACCCCCAGCGCCAGCCACTTCCAGTTGCGTTTAATCGGAACTCCTCATTTCTAGGAGAAAATGAGCCTAACACAATAATGGAGCAGGACAGAAGTCCCGCGCCGGGACTTTTGGCCTTTGCGTGGGGCAGACCTGGAATAGGCGATAAAACAAACATGACTGGACTGCGGATTGCTGAAGCTGGCGTTACGACGAGAGAAGGAGCCATGGAAGTGCATTTCAAACCCGAGGTGCAAGCGAAGCTCGAGCAGATGGCGCGGGAGAGCGGACGCCCGAGCGACGAGCTGGTTGAAGATGCCGTGGCGGGTTACTTTGACGAGTTGGCCCGCACTCGGGAAATGCTCGACCGGCGCTTTGACGATCTGGAAAGCGGCAGGGTGAAGCCAATGGACGGCGCGGCAGCGTACCTGCGCTTGACGAAATAACCGGTATCTTTATTCGCAAGGACCGCAGGTTTCAGCCGCTTGCTTCTGGCGGACGATAGCCCTTATGCCGCAAGGCCAACAACAGGAACGCCGACCGCACGTGGCCTCAGATACGTGATCGGCGTCAAGAGTTCATGGCCATTGTGAAACGCCTCGAAGAGGAACAGATGTTCTTCTCCGAAGTCGTCGCCGAGAATAATTTCGCCCTTCCCCAGGGGCTCGGCAAATTTCGTTGGAATCTAGCTGGGAAGGGCGGGGTATTGGGGCGTCTGGGCCGCTGAGATCCCGGCAAACAAGCACAGGCCGCACAATCCATGGTTGCGTTTTTCATTTCAGGCCAGTATAACAACGGGCTCCGCCCGGTTCTGGAGTTTGGCCTCATCCCGGCGCAGGCCGCACAACCACCATCCACCAGCCACCAACCACCAGCCACGGCGGCGAGCTGCTGCTCGCCTATCGGCGCTGCAACTCGCTTCTGATTTCCATCCAGATATTGAAATACAACCACTCCGCGGGAGGATCGGGTTCCTCGATGTGGTCCGGCCGCAGAATCAGGTCTCCGGTCTGGAGCAGAATCTCGCGCACCTTTGGATTCTGCTCCAGCTTGGCCCGCATCGCCGCCACAATCAGCCGGTAATGCTCGCCTCTCTCCTTCGACCGGTACGGCATCCGCCGGCCCTCAAAGGTCACCCAGTCGATGCCCATCTTTTGCATGTTCGCCTCGGCCAGGATCCCGGCGTCCTTGGCCTCGAACGCCGCCATCCGCGCCACCTCGTCGCGCGTGTGCGTCCACCTGATTCCCCGCGCATTCGCGCGCGCATCGTGCGCGCCTTCCGGATACAACATCATCTGCCAGAACCCTTCGACGCTGGCATAGCGCTTGCCGCGATATGTAAATGGTGTAGGGGCGAAGTTGGACAGAATTCCCAGCTCGTTGCGTTTGGAAAGGATCACCTCGCCTGGCCTTGCCGCTTGCGGCAGGATCTCCCATACCGCCTTCTGGTCCTCGGGAACCGGCGTCCACCAATGGGCGGGATAGGGTCCGGCTCCGGCATGCTGCGCGACGGCTACCGCTCCCGTCAAAACAGCTTGGCAAACTGCGGCCCCGATTGACCAGCGCATAATTGGCTCCAAAACCCCGCTTTAGCGCTAGAATACAAGCAGGAGTGGACCATGTCTACTATGTTGGTGTATGTGGTTTATGGCTTCTCCGTCGCCCTCGCTCTGGTTTTCGTTTACCTTTTTCATGCGCGCTGGTACTGGCATGTACTGAGCGTGCTGGCGGCCTTGGCCGTTGGGTTCTCGCCGCCGCTGCCGGGCTGGGAAGGTCCCAGCCGGGATCTCGCGTATGGCTTCGTAGTCCTGTTCCTGCTGGTGTGGGGTCTGGCCGAGCCATTCGTGCACCGTTTTCACCGGCACGGCGCCCATGCCACTTGATTCGTGGCGGTCTCCGCGCACTGGAGATGGGCCATTTCAGTGGGGCAGACCCCCTGGTCTGCGCGTCCGCCACGGACGCCCGGCGAGCGAAGCTCGCCTAGAATCCGCGTAAATCGGCATGCAGCCCGCCGGCACCTTCGCCCGCCCGCCCGCCCGGAAGATCCTCATTCTGGCCGCCATCCCCGCTATGGCATGCCTGGCTTACTGGCCGCTCCGCCTGGCTTGGGCGGACCACCTTTCCAGTGCGACTGACGCCGAAACCGTGGCGCGCGCCGTGCGCCTGTCGCCGGGCGATGCGGACTTCCGCCTGAAGCTGGCCGCCGCCCAGCAAGCCGCGGGCGCAGACCCCACCGCCGCGCTGGAAGCTGCCGCAGCCTTGGATCACGGAAACGCGGACGCGTGGACACGGCTGGGCGTGGCGGCTGAGATGCGCGGCGATCTGCGCACCGCGGAGAGCTGCCTGCTGGAGGCGGCGCACGCGAGCCGCCAGTTCGCGCCGCGTTGGGCGCTTGCCAATTACTACTTCCGCCGCGGCGATGGAGCGCATTTCTGGCCGTGGGCGAGAGAGTCCCTGCTGATCGGCTATGGCGACCTGAATCCGGTGTTCCGGCTTTGCTGGCACATAAGCCAGGATGCCGGGCTGATCTTCGAGCGCGCCATCCCGGAGCGCCGCGCGGTCCTGAACGCGTATGTCTGGTTCCTGATGCAAGAAGGCCGGCTGGCCGTGTCCGAACCGGCCGCCACAAAACTGGCCGCGCTGGCCACCATCGAGGACCAATCGATACTGGTCTCCTGGTGCAATCGGCAGCTCGACGTGGGCTCGGTCCCGGCCGCGCTGGAGGTCTGGAATACGCTATGCGCCAGGCATCTGCTTCCCTATGCCCCGCTGGACCGGGACCGCGCGCCGCTGACTGACGGCGGCTTTGCGGCAGCGTCTGTTGGCGGGGGCTTCGCGTGGCGGCTGGCGCCGGCGCGTGGAGTCACCATTGGCAGGAATCGGTCGCCGCGGTACCTGTGGGTCGCTTTCAGCGGCGATCAACCGGAATCGTGCGCGCCGCTACTGCAATTCGTACCCGTGACACCGGGCGCGATTTACAGTTTGCGTTTCGAGTACCACACACCCGAACTCCCGCCCGACAGCGGTTTGCGCTGGAGCGTATTCGACGCGCGGACGGGCACCGATCTGGCAGCCACCTCGCCCTGGCTTTCCAGCCCGGATTGGAGGCCTGCGGAATTGGGTTTCACGGCGCCGGCCGCCGGGCTGGTGCGCTTAACGCTCACCTGCCGGCGCCTGCCGGGCGCCAGGCGGATCGAAGGTTCGGTGGGGCTGCGCCATTTGTCGCTGGAGCGCCGGCCATGACCCGCGCGATAGCCGCCCTGGCTGTATTGCTGAGCTATGCGGTACTCACGAGCTGGATCGACCAGCGCTGGGCGTGGGGCCTGGCACAGTTCGCGGTTTTTGTATCTATAGCCGGCTGGGCTGCCGGCCAGTGGCGGCGTCCGTTTCCCGTACGCGGGAGCCTGTGGCTGGCGCCGCTTTGCGCCGCGCCGGTTTGGGGCCTGCTGCAGCTCGCCACCCACCGCACGGTTTATCGCTGGGGGACGTGGAATGCCGTATTGGATTGGGCCACCTGGCTGGCGCTGTTCTTTCTGGCATTGCAACTATTCCAACGATCCGCCGCGCGGCACTGGTTTCTGCGTTTCGCGCTGTATTTCGGATTCGGGCTGAGCGTGCTTTCCACGGTTCAGATGTTCACTTCGGGCGGTAAGATCTTCTGGCTCTTTCCGAGCGGCTATACGGATTATGTGCTGGGGCCGTTCGTCAACCGGAATCAGTATGCCGCGTTCCTGGAGACGATCCTGCCGATCGCACTGTGGCAGGCTCTGCGCGACCGCCGCCTGGCATTCGCCAATTGCGCGATAGCCGCGGCCATGCTCGCTTCGGTGGTGGCGGCAGCTTCGCGCGCCGGGTCCGTTCTGATGTGCGTGGAGGTGGCCGCGGTGCTGCTGCTGGCCTGGCGGCGCGGCATGGCGCCTGCCCGGGCGGTAGCCCGCGGCTTTGCCGCGTTCGCCGCCATTGCCGTGCTATTTACCGCCATTGCCGGTTGGCAGGCGCTGCGGCAGCGTCTCTGGGAGCAGGATGCGTTACCCGGACGGCGCCAGTTTCTGGTCTCCTCTCTGACAATGCTGCACGACCGGCCTGCCATGGGTTTCGGACTGGGGAACTGGGCGCGCGCTTATCCGCAATATGCGCTCTTCGACGACGGCACTTACGTGAACCAGGCTCACAACGATTGGCTGCAGTGGGCGGTGGAGGGAGGTGTGCCGTTCTTTGTGATCCTATTATCGTTAGTCGTGATGGCAGTTCCGGCCGCGTTGCATTCGGTTTGGGGGATCGGTCTGCTGTCGGTTTGGGTCCATTGCCTGGTCGAGTATCCGCTGCAGCAGAGACCCGCCATCGGCGCCTGGTTCTTCGTGTTGTTAGGAGTGCTGGCCGCCAGCCGGAGCCGGGGCACCGGCAGCGCGGAACGCGCGGCGTCCCCCGGTAGTGGGGTATCCGCTTGACTCAGGTGATCGTTCTGCCAACAGGCTTGTGGGGCGGTCCCCCGGCATGGGGCACAGTCCGCTGCGGACGCCCTCGTCCGCCCGCCGGCAGGCCGGCCAGAAGGCGCTCATCGCCATCGAGACACGGGCTCTGTTGAGAGGACGTCTTTCGCCTCGCGCCGAGTTGATCGAGGATTGGAATTTGGCGAGGCACGCGGCGCAACTCAATCCCATTGCGCCTCTGGAGTAGATCGTGTTGAAGGACATTGTTGCCGCAAAAGCGCTCGGCGATCGTCGCTTGCATCTTCGGTTCGAAGATGGCGTTGAGGGCGTGGTCGATCTCGC
>OBLU010003503.1_pt1 | contig 14208 bp, 11 predicted proteins | sample 1518681 | NCBI WGS metagenome assembly OBLU01 (sample SAMEA3539304, study PRJEB22396) | soil metagenome | biome: tundra; feature: field; material: soil | place: USA | collected 2010-05 | depth 0.15 m
CAATGGGCGGAAGATTTATCGCAGCGAAGTCGACAAGTATTACGCCAACCAGACCGCGGGCTCCGACCAGGCCCCCGTTGGCGAGCAGGCGGTGAGTCTGCGCTTGAGCATTCTGAATGAGCTGATCGAGACCGAAATCCTGATGCAGCGGGCGGAAAAGCTCGGACTGCTCGCGACCGACGAGGAAGTAGACCGCAAACTGAACGAAATCAAGTCGCCTTACACCGCCGAAGAATTCAACAAGCGCCTGCAGGATAAAAAGATCACCATCGATGATTTCAAGCGCGACCTGCGCCGCTCCCTCACCCGCGACAAAGTATTGAACAAGGAAATCACCTCGCGCATCAACATCACCGACCCGGATGTTTCCGGCTACTACCACGATCACAAGGCGGAGTTCAACCTGATCGAAGCGCAGTACCATCTGGCCAAAATCATGGTTTCGGGAGTGACGACCGGCCAGGTGCACAATCTGCAAAACAGCAAGGCGCAGAATGACGCCGAGGCGGGCAAGAAAATTGAGATGATCGCCAACCGGCTCGATAGCGGCGACGACTTTGCCACCATGGCCATGAATTATTCCGAAGATCCGGAGACCAGCAACAATGGCGGCGATCTGGGGATGGCCCCCGAATCCGCCTTAAAGACCGCCGATCCCGCAACCCGAGAAGCCGTGATGAAGCTCAAGCCGGGTCAGTGCACGCCCGTGATTCCTCTGCTGAATCCAACCAACCATCAGCCCTACGCCTACATGATCGTGAAACTGATTGCCAAGGAACCGGCGGGCCAGCGCGACTTGAATGATCCGCGTGTGCAGCAGGCCATCCGCCAGCAATTGCGCGATCGCCGCGAGCAGCTTCTGAAAGCCGCCTACTACGAGAGCCTGCGCGACGACGCCAAAATCACGAATTACTACGCGGCAGAAGTGCTGAAGAGTCTGGGAGCGGCAAAGTAGCGCCGGGATGAAGTATCTAGAAGGGGTCACTGCCATTTCCTCGAGCTGCCTCCGGGTCTTTTGGAGTAATCAGTTTTGATCTCCCCCGTGTGCCCCTGTGTCCCCTGTGGTGAACGGTTTCGGTCTCCTCCAGGTCCCCTGTAGTAAACGGTCTTGATTGAGCGACTAACTGCCTGCTCTAACGAATCGGCGCACCCAGCAGCGAGGCACCGACCACTTCTCCGCCATCCGCCTCCTGCACAAAAGCAATCAGCCGCACATTCGCCAGATCGCCCGGAGATTTGATCTTCACCACAACCTCACGCTCAAAGTTCCTCCCCTTCTCGACTGTCCCAACTTTCTCCATGCTCTCCACTACCGCGACGTGACGTATGTCGCGTCCCTTGTTCTCGCCGGCGAGAACGTGCGATTCCGCATGATCGAGAGCGACCGCAATGAAGATCTCAGCTTTTCTGGCCTTAACGTCTCCCGGCAACGCGTCGACCTCGATATGGACCCGCAGCGCTTCCGGCTTGACCACCGAAACGGAAGAGATCCGGACCGGAATTTTGAAGTGGCTGCGCGCGCCTTCGATCGCGTGAGTCACCGCTGCGGCATCGCTCCCGTTCAATTGGGAGGCTCCGTCGATCACCATCTGCGGCGTGTACACGCTGTGCAGTCCAAAGTGGCGCCCGTAATTCCCCTGCCGATCTGTGAAGAAACTTGAGGAGTAGGTGTCCTTCCACCCATCATGGTTCCAGTAGTCCACATGTTCGCTGAGCACGATCACCTGTGTCCCCGGAACCGGCTGCGTGCTGTCGAGCTTCCCCAGCAAGGCATCCGCCGGAGGACAACTGGAGCACCCTTCCGAGGTAAACAACTCGACCAGTACCGGAGTATCGCTGCCAGAAAGATCGTTGCCCGAGAGATCGCTTAGAGAAAGATCCGAGGCAGCCGCTCCACCCAAAGCGACCGCTATGACAATGACGGCAAGGAAAGCCTGAGTAAGCCCTGTCGCTTTCATAACCCCTGCCTTCTGACGTTCGTGTGGTGGCGGGGCTTTGCCCCGCCACGGACGGGGCAGAGCCCCGCCTCCACACGAACACCCCTATCGCTGCTGCTCCCGCTCCTGATGCTCCTCACGTTCTTCCCCTTCCCAGCGTCCGCTCTAGTGGTCGTCACCCCATTCGCCACTGCGCCAGCCTCGGAATTGTGCGCCGTCAATTACGCTCCCGTCCCGATACTCGAACATCCGCTCGCCATCGAGTCGTGGTTGATCCGGAAAGGCCGCTCCTGACGGGCCAACAGCCTCAGCCGCTCCGTAACGTCCACATGGTTGCGCTCGTTGCCATACTGCGCGTCGAGAATCACATACTGCCCTTCGTCCTCCGCCGCTACCGTTGCCAGCAGCAGAACCGACAGCGCCATCATCAGGAAAATCGCAAACCGTATTTTGAACATGAGAGTCCCTCCCTGTTTAAAAGTGACATCAATCGAGTAGAATGCACGCTCCCCGTATCTTACATAGGAGACGACGAATCCTGGAGGCGACGAATCAGGAGGCGACGAATTATGGACACCGCCCGCATCGCCGGCCTCCTCGATCCTTTCCTGGAAGAATCGCTCTCCGCTTCCCAGCTCAATCATATATCGATATACATCGATCTATTGCAGCGCTGGAATGCGCGCATCAATCTGACGGCCATCCGCGATGAAGAAGAAATCGTGACCCGCCACTTCGGCGAGTCCTTGTTTCTGGCCCGCCATCTCTTCCCGTCAACTTCAAACCCTCGTCATACTGAGCGCAGCGTCCTCGACATCGGCTCGGGAGCCGGATTCCCCGGCGTGCCCATAAAAATCTGGGCCCCCGACATCCATCTGACGCTGATCGAATCGAACCATAAGAAGACTGTCTTCCTCCGCGAAGTAGCCCGCGCACTTATATTGACGGACATCAATGTAATCACCGGCCGAGCCGAAGACCTGGCCCCCCATGCACGCAAGGATTTCCCCCCGGCCGATGTAGTGACCCTGAGAGCCATAGAGCGCTTCGAAAAAATCCTCCCTCAAGCAGTGACTTTCATGGCTCCCCAAGCCCGCCTGGCCCTACTAATAGGAGCAGCCCAACTCCCCCAATTGACAAAACTGACCACGCTGAAATGGGACCCTCCCATACCAATGCCGAAGTCCAATGCCAGGATGTTGTCGATCGGGGTACATCGGTGAAGTGGGATGGCAACCATGCAAATGGTAGATAAGTGGCAATAATGTTCTGTTTGACTCCGAAGTTTGTCTGTTATAACTTCAATATTCATCAATAATGGTACCTCGACATGAAGCCGCAAAAGTGTTTCACGTGAAACACTTCTCCGGATGCGGATCCAGGATCGTCCCGGAGTGGGGTGAAAACCAGGCACCAAAGCCCCTTTGACAGGGCTAGGATCCGCAAAGTGTTTCACGTGAAACACTCCGCGGATGCACTGAAACCGGGCATTGATTTCGAGGATGGGTTCACTTATGCTGGCCCCCAAACCTAAGAAGACCGAACGAAAGACTGACCATGGGACGTGTCATCGCGGTTGCCAACCAGAAGGGTGGCGTCGGCAAGACTACGACTGCCATCAACCTTGCTGCCTCACTTGCCGCTGCCGAGGTCAATACGCTGCTGGTGGATTGCGATCCGCAGTCGAACTCCACCAGCGGGCTGGGGCTGGTGAAGAATCCGGAGCGGATCAGCATCTACGACGTGATGATGGGGGTCGCGTCCGCGGAAGAGGCGTTGCAGCTTACCGCGCTCGAGCAGTTGTGGCTGATCCCGTCGCATAAAAATCTGATCGGCGCGAACATCGAGCTGGTGGCGGCGGAGCGGCGCGAGTATCGTCTGCGGGATGCGCTGGCTGGGTTGCTGGAGCGTTTTCAGTTCGTCGTGCTGGATTGTCCTCCGGCACTCGACCTGCTTACTTTGAACGCACTGGTGGCGGCGGATGCGGTGCTGATCCCGATGCAGGCGGAGTACTTCGCGCTGGAGGGCGTGTCCGAGTTGCTCGACACGATCGAGAGGATACGGGCGGAGCTGAACCCGAAGCTGGCGGTGGAGGGCGTGGTGCTTACCATGTTCGACGAGCGGACGAACCTGGCACAGCAGGTGGCGGAAGAGCTCAAGAAGTATTTTGGGGAAAAGCTGTGCTTGACTACGATCCCGCGGAACATACGGCTGGCCGAGGCTCCGAGCCACGGGCTGCCGGCGCTGCTGTATGACGTGCGGTCGCGCGGGGCGGAGAGCTATATACGGCTGGCGAAGGAAATTCTCGACCGGCAGGCGCGGGCGGTCCGCGGGCCGGGTGAAGCGGCTTAGATGTATATATGTAAATATTTATGGCTATCAATATATTGCCTGAAAACAGTTGACTAAATTCTAAAGGGTATCGGCAGGGCTCGGAGATTAACGGATGACGACAACGAATTCGGTGGCGGTTGACAAGGCGGCGGAGAAGGCAGGGGCGGCTAAGGGTCAGGAGAAGTTGGCGGAGAGGCGGCGGGCTTTGGGGCGGGGGTTGGAGTCATTGTTGCCGGGACCTCGAGTTGTGCCGGCGGCTCCCACCCTTCCGCAAAGTGCGCGGAAGGATGGGGCACCCGCTGTTTCGGCGGTACCCGGTCTTCCGGCGGCTCCCGCGGGCGACACTTCAGCTGAACTTTCTCGGGGATGGGCAGCGACTCCCGTCGCTCCGGTGAATGTTTTGGGCGAGTTGCAGGCGGTGGCTGCTCCGGACGGGGAGCAGGTCCTTGAGTTGGCCCTGGATAAGATCGACGAGAATCCTTATCAGACGCGGCAGGATTTCGAGCCGAAGGCGCTGGGGGACCTGGCCGGTTCGATCCAGTCGCAGGGGGTATTGCAGCCGATTGTGGTTCGGCCAGGAGCGGTCCGAGGGGCGGTTGCGCTGGGAGTCATGGGTCCTGGGACGGAGCAACGCTTCATTCTGATTCTGGGCGAGCGGCGCTTCCGGGCTTCGAAAATCGCGGGGAGAACGACGATCCCGGCGATCGTGAAGCGGGTATCGACGCAGCAGGCGGCGGAGATGACGCTGGTCGAGAACCTGCAGCGGCAGGACCTGGACTGCCTGGAGCAGGCGCAGGCGTTCGCCAACCTGAGTACGCAATTCAATCTGACGCAGGAAGAAATTGGGAAACGGGTGGGAGTATCGCGGGAGCAGGTGTCGAATTATCTGCGTTTGCTGAAGCTGCCGCCGACGGTACAGATGGCGTTGCGGAAGAAAGAATTGACATACAGTCATGCGCGTCTGCTGCTCTCCCTGGATGACGAGCACCAGATTGTGAAAATGGCGCTAACGGCGATTGCGAAGAAAATGTCGGTGGCGCTGCTCGAAGAGCTAGTGATGTACAGCCACACCCCTAAGGACCCTGCGGAAGCGCGGAAAGTCGGCGGGGCGCGGTGGGTGGATCCAAATGTGCGGGCGGAGCAACGGTCGCTCGAGGCCATTCTGGGGATGAGGGTGCGGATACGCGACCGGAAGGGAAAAGGGAAGATCACGATCGAGTATGCGACGCTGGAGGATTTTGACCGAGTGGTCACGATGCTGAAGGGGAATTGAGGGTAGCCCTCAGTGGCTAAAGCCTAATTCAGAGCGCGGCGGTTACCGCAGCGGTAAACCGCTGTGCCACCCCAAATCAAAGGCAACGCCATCTCTTACGCGAGTTGTGAAGTGCTGGGCCGTGCTCAGTCGTCCCTCCGGGACTTGAATCGAGGATTCCACTTTCCCCAGCGCTGAAGCGCTGCGCTACTCTCGATCGCCCCTTCGGGGCTGGGCTCCTACTGATTCTCGCTTCGCCGATCGCCATCTTCTCCCACTTGTTACTCTCCTGATTCTTGCTCTGCAGATGGCCGTCGTGTCCCACTTGTTACTCTCCTGGTTCTGCTCTCGTAAACGGTTAATGTCCCGCTTGTCTTGCTACACTACCGGTCATGGCAGTCGTCACTTATCTCGAAGCTATACGGCAGGGGATCTGGGAGGAGATGGAGCGCGATCCTAGTGTGTTTTGCCTGGGTGAGGACATTGGTATTTATGGCGGCGCTTTCAAAGTTACCGACGGCTTCATTGATCGCTTTGGGCCGGAGCGGGTGATTGACACACCGATTGCCGAGTCGGCGATTATGGGGGCTGCTTTCGGGGCGGCGCTTACCGGGTTGCGTCCGGTGGCCGAGTTCCAGTTTATGGACTTCATCGGCTGCGCCTTCAATCAGATCGTGAACATGGCGGCGAAGGCGCACTATCGTTGGGGAGCGCCGGCTCCGCTGGTGCTGCGTGGTCCGAGCGGCGGGAATGTGCATGGCGGGCCGTTTCACTCGCAGAATCCGGAGATGTGGTTTGTGCACGCGCCCGGGTTGAAGGTGGTGTGTCCGGCTACGGCTTACGATGCCAAGGGACTCATTAAGGCGGCGATCCGCGATCACAATCCGGTGATTTTTTTCGAGCACAAGTATCTTTATCGGCGAATCAAGGAAGAAATTCCTGACGGGGATTATGTGGTCCCGCTGGGAAAGGCTCGGATCGCGCGCGAGGGACATCATCTTAGCGTGATCACTTACGCCGCGATGCTGTATACGGCGCTGGAGGCGGCGGAAATCTTGAGCAAAGAAGGAATCGAGATCGAAGTCCTCGACCTGCGCACGGTGTCGCCTTTGGATCGCGAGGCGATTGCGGCCACGGTGAAGAAGACCAACAAGGTCATCGTTCTGCATGAACATGCGCGCACGGGAGGGCTGGCGGGAGAGATCTCGGCCATTATTCATGAAGAGGCGTTTGACGATTTGGATGGGCCGATTGTCCGGCTGACTTCTCTGGATACGCCGGTGCCGTTTTCTCCGCCGCAGGAGGAGTTTTTTCTTCCTAAAGTTTCCGATCTGGTGCGTGAAGCGCGGCGGCTGCGGGCGTATTGAAGTGGGGGGTATACTGGCCGTGGCTGGGAGAGTTTCAGATTTCGGCAGCCGGATCCTAAGGAGTGTCCGGGGGAACTCAGTCGTCCCTTCCGGGACTTTTATCATCTCTTACGATTTTCCCAGCGCTGAAGCGCTGGGCTACTTTCGGCCGCCCCTCCGGGGCTGGATTCTCCTCGAAATTCCCACCCTTGCGCACAGAACGCGCAAGAGTGGGCACCCGAATCCTTTTCTTGTAGTTAGAAAGGAAACTGGGAATGACCATCCGACGCGAGATTTCCTGCTGCGTTAAGACCTCCGGCTCCCGCGAGATTATCTGCTCTCGCAAGATTCTGTGCTGCTTACTGATTGCTGCTTGGACTTGTGGTATGACTGTTTTTGCTCAACCCAGGGATAAGGATAAGGACGAGAGCTCTGAAATCAAATTCACGGCTCGCACTGAACTGGTGCTTGTGCCTACGCTGGTGACCGACAAGGCGGGCAATCACATTACCGGGTTGAAGAAAGAGGACTTTACCGTCCTGGAAAATGGCGCGGAGCAAAAGATCGCCACCTTCGAGGAGATCACCAGCGACGCGCACCGGTATTCACGTCCCAGGAATCCGAATGAATTCAGCAATTCCGTGGGGGGCGCGCCATCGAACCGGCGCATTACGCTGCTGGTGCTGGATTTCATCAACACGCGCTTTACCGATCAGGCTTATGCGCGCCAGGACTTGCTGAAATATCTCACGCAATCCGTGGATCAGCGCGAGCCCACAGCGCTCTACACTCTGACTCGCAGCGGTATTCACGTCATCCATGACTTCACCACCGATCCGCGCGTGCTGGTAGCCGCGCTGCATAAGGTGAAAGGCGACGCTTACCAGATCGTCGACAGTCCGGAAGATGTGGAAGCCTTGACTGGAAGCGCCAGCCCGGATGGCAGCGCAGGGGTCGATCCCGGAGCCGTGCAGAGCGAAGCTCAAAGAATCCAGACCATGATGGAAGACTCGGAGCTGAATTTTCAAGCGTTCCAGCAACGGCTGGCCATCACTTATACCCTGGAGGGGATGCAACAGATCGCACAGGCGCTGGCGGGATTTCCGGGGCGGAAGTCGCTGATCTGGGCGAGCGGCGGATTCCCTTTCAGCGTGAGCGACAACACGATGCAGCTCGCTCCGGCCGGGCGCGATTCTCTGGTTGACGTACTGCCGTTGTACGAACACACATGGCAACTGCTGAACGATGCGCAGATCGCGCTCTATCCGGTGGATGTCAAAGGGCTGCAGGTTGTGGGTGTACCCTCGGCCTCGGTGCGCAACCCGGGAGCGAACTATGGGCGCAATATGAGCTGGCGGAATCTGGATACGCAGGGGGCGTTCCAGACTTTTGCTGCGATGACTGGAGGCCGCGCTTATTACAACTCCAACGATCTGGTAAAGGGCTTTCGCAATGCGGTGAACGATTCTTCCGAGTACTACATGCTTGGTTATTATCTTGACCGGTCGAAGACGAAGGCGGGGTGGCGCAAGCTGGCGGTGAAAGTGAAGCGGGAGCACGTGGATGTGCGCGCGCGCAGCGGCTTCTTTGTGACCCACGCTACGACCGACCCGGAGAACAGCCGTAACAGCGACCTTTCGTCGGCCTTGCAGTCGCCGTTGGATTACACGTCGCTTCCGCTGGTGGCGCGGCTGGACAAGATTGAAGCGGGCAAGGAGCCGGGCAAGAAACATGTGAATTACGAGATGCATCTGGCGCCCGACTCCGCGTTCATCGACAGCGCGGACAACAATCATGTTGTGCTGGACTTCATGGTGGTGGTGAAGACGCCAGAAGGCAAGGTGGCCGATCCTCCCAGCGGGAAAAAGATTGACGCTCATCTGAGTGCGGAGAAGCTGGCGGCGGTTCGCCAGAAAGGGCTGGCTTATGGCGGCGCCGTGGATCTTGCTCCGGGTGAATACACGGTTCGTTTCGTGGTGCGCGACGATCTGAGCGGACGCATCGGCTCGGTGGCCGGGCCGTTGAAGGTAGAATGACAAAGTACGGGGCGGGTAGCTGCGGTTCACTCCCGTGAATTGAGAGTCTCCACGGAGCTAAAAATGCGCAACTTCATTCTGGGGGTTGTCATCACCCTGCTGGTTCTGGGTATCGGAGGGCTGGGGGTGGCCTTGCTGGGCTTTGTCCCGACCAATGCGAATACGGCGCCGCCGCAGATCGAAAAGCAAGTTGCCATGAGCGCGCTGGATGCTTCGATGGAACGACATGCTCCGCGCGTCAACAATCCGGTGCCGCCAACTGATGAGAATCTGATCGAGGGGCTGAAGATCTACACGATGAATTGCGCGCTTTGCCACGGCGGGATCGACCGTCAACCGTCGGTGCTGGAGAAGTCGTTTTATCCGCCGCCTCCGAGCCTTATTCTTCACCCGCTGGATGATCCGGAATGGCACGTGTTCTATGCCATTCGGACGGGGGTGCGGTACACCGGCATGCCGGCGTGGGACAAGGCGCTCTCCGAGTCTGATCTATGGAAGCTGACCGCGTTTCTCACTCGCATTGAGAAGCTGCCGCCGGCGGTGCAGGAGTATTGGAAGAAAGCTAGCGGCGCGGCGCCTCCCACGGGCGAGGCGGGGCACGGGGAACACCATTAGCGGGCATGGGCTTGGCCCCACACCGGACTTGCACCACACAAGTCTGACTAATTGGGCGGGTTAGTGAAGTCGATGGTGATTACGGTTTGAGTTGCGACGGGGTGGCCGTTCAGAGTGTAGGGTTGGAAGCGCCACTGTTTTACTGCGGTGATCGCCGCTCGACCCAGAATGAAATATCCCCTAACAATTTTGAGGTCTTCGACGCTGCCATCGCGTCCCACCCTGGCCTGGAGCACCACTGGACCGTGAAGCTTCTGCGCTAACGCTTCAGGCGGGAATACGGGGTCAACCGTGTGGACGAGCAGCGCACGCTCGGCGGCTTCGGTCAGGGTGACCGGTTCGCTGAATTGCTGAACGGCGGGCTGCAGTTGCGGGGCGGAGGCGGGCATCATCTGCGCCGGACTCACGGTCACTACAACGGGAGGCGGAATGGTGGCGGAGTTCCTCATGCTTTCCGGGATCGTGGCTTGTGCCTTGCGAACGGGCACTACTTCCCGGCGCTCGAGCGTTGGCGTGGGCAGGGGAAACTCTGGAGCCTTGCGCAAAGGGATTTGCATTTCTGCAAGGGTCGACTCAGTGGCAACTACTCTAAGTGCAGGAGTCTGCGCATTGGAGTTGTGGGCGTCTCTGCTGAAGTAGGCATCGGGTTGCTGGCCGGTGGCGGAAACGTTGGGCGAGGCGGCGGTTGGGTTGGCGTGAAAAAGAGCCGCTACCGATTCCTGCAAGACGTGGAATCCGCCTTCAGGGGTCTGCGCCAGGTACTCGAAGATCTCGTGCGATCTCCACAGGAAAAATGCGGCTGTTAACAACAGCAGGGCGGCACAGGGTCCGCGAAACCCGATGGCATGGCTGGGGCGGGGAGGTTCTTCTTCCGGATAACTTGTGTTGGCGCCGTAGTCCTCGGATGGGTCGAGTTCCGGGGAAAGATCGGGCTGAGTCTGCTGAGTGTATTGCGTTTGATCGGCGCCAAAAGAAGTGGCGGCGTCGGGGTGGTTATCTTCCTCAGGACGCTCGGCAGTTTCCTCGTCGTCTGAGGGGTGCATTTTTTCGCGCGCTTTCGCCAATACCGTTTCGGCGGCTTCGACAGAAAATGAACGCTGGATTAAGAAATCGAGGCGGGTGTCGCGTAGTTCCGCTTGGGTAGGATCGCGATCGACGACCGCCAGGGCCAGTGTTTCCCTGTTCACGGCAGATTCGCGCGCACGCTTTAGCAGAAAGCTCGACTCGGGCTGGTCGGCCCAGTCGGCGATTACGCAGGAGAAGGCTTGCTTCTTCACTTTTTCGATGGCGGTGAAGATGTCCGAGCAGACTTCGGCGCGGATTCCTGCATTTTTGCAGGCGGCCGTGAGGGCTGCATTGGTCTCGGCGTTTTTTGAAAACAACAGGGCGCGGAAAGCCATCGCGGGACCAGTTTAGCGGGGATTGCTGAAGCGCAACAGGTAACCGGCGGGTAGTGCACGGGTGGAATCCGGCCAAAGTTGGGCAGGCGCGCGATTCGACGTGGAAACATGAGTGACTTTCGTAACCGGGAGTGGGGAGCATCCTCAGGGTGGGGCGGCGGTGCTGAACAGTTTGATGGCGAAATCAGTTTTTTCGGCATGCAGCCGCAAAGGGCATTGAATCGGAGACGTTTGCGACATCGCTAAAGCGATGCCCTGATACGAGACTTTTCAGAGTCAGATTTCTGCCCAGTCGCCGGATAACTCATGGCGCAGTTTTTGTTGGCGCTGCTGCAATCTCTGCTCGTAGTTGTGAAGAGTGCGCTGGCGTTTCTGCAGGGTGCGTTGTGATTCCTGCAGCTTCTTCTCCATTTCGGGGCAGTGCAATGCCTGATCAATTTTCTCGGTGATGGCGGGGGTCAGGCGGGCAATTTCGTTTTCGGCGCGGTCGATCGCCTGCTCGGTTTCCGCGGTGAAATCGGGGAGGTCGAGGCTCTCTTCCATCAGTATGCCGGAATCTTTCTTCTCGGGAAGGGACAGGGTCAGATTCTGCTCTCTCTTTTCGCGCATGACGGTCACTGCGGCGGTGCCGGACGATGATCGCAAAGCATGAGTGAAGTCCGAGGTATCGTGCACGGGCTGGTTGTTGACCTTGGTGACCACATCGCCGGCGTGGAATCCGGCTTTCTCAGCGCGGCTGCCTTTTTCCACGGAGCGCACGAGGACGCCTTTGCCGTCCTTGACGCCAAAGAAATCTCCCAGTTGAGCGGTGAGGTTTTCGACCATCAGGCCGCTGCGCAGCGAGGAGTGGACGATGACGACCGAGACGGGGATGTCAAAGTCGGGCATGGTGGGCATTTCCGGCATGGCAGGCATCTCGGGCATCTTCGGAAGATTCGGCTGCCAAGCCATCGATTTGCGCCGGTCGGCAAGTTGCACCTTGATAGTCATCGCCTGACCATCGCGGCTGATGCCGAGCGAGACGACGCGGCCGGAGGGGGTTTCCTTGATCATGCGGCGCAACTGGGCAGCACTCTCGACGGGCGCACCGTTCAGGCTGACGATGACGTCATGCTCGTGCAGCCCGGCTTTTCCAGCGGGAGCGTCCTGGTCGACCATGGTGACTTCTGCGCCGTGCTCTTCCTTCAGTTTCAATTCTGCGAGGCGCTCGGCAGAAACGTCGGCAATATCCACGCCGAGATAGGACGAGCCGCCGCCCTCCTCGGAGCTGCCACTCCAATCCCCGTTGTCGCCGCGATAGTCATAATTTGAGCCGGGATTCGACTCGACGGGTTGCGCGTTGGCTGGCAGTGAAACGGCTAGGGCAAGAAACATGCTGAGCAGGAAGCGATGGATCATAGGTTCCTCCTGGAAAATCGGTCGTTGGTCGTTGGTCGCTGGTCGTTCGCGTTTTACTGCCGGTTGCGAAAAGTTTGCCAACGACTAACGACCAGCGACTAACGACCGTTCTTAGCGACTTACTCGGCGGAAGTTTACATTTCCTGAGTTGGTTCGCACTTTCAACACCGGTCCTCCACCATTGAGCTGGCCTTCTGCCGTGACCGTTTTCGGGCCCCACTGTCCGCCTTCACTGGACACACGAATATCCGAGAAGTCGCTGTGGATGGTGTGACCATTGGCGATTTCGATTTCCGCCCGAACGGATATCGCCAGATCATTGGCCAGATAGACGGTAATGTCGCCGGCTGAGGTTTCGAGCGTGGAATTAGTACGAGCTGCAGCGGACGAGGCAAGCAGTTTCACGATGATTCCGCCTGCCGAAGTTTCCGCCTGCACCGAGGTAGCGCCATCCAACTGGATGCTGCCGCCTCCGGTCTGGGCCTGCACGCGCCCTTTTGCGGACGCCAGCCGAATACTGCCCGCGCCGGTTTCAATCTGCGCCGGGCCTCCGATATCGCCGAGGTCAACGCTGCCGCCACCGGTCGTCGCTTTCACCGTGCCGGCGCACTTGTCGACGCGAATGCTACCGCCGCCCGTCTCCAGCACAGCGCCTTGCAGGCCGGAGAGAACGACCAGGCTTCCGCCTCCGCTTTCCGCTTTGATCTGTCCCTTGGCCGAGGCAATCTTGATGTTTCCTCCGCCCGTCTGCAGAGACACGTTGCCTTCCACTTTGCCGACTTCGATCGAGCCTCCGCCGGTCTCGGCGGTTACGTCGCCGCCGATATCATCCATGCGAAGATTTCCGCCACCACTGGCGATCTCTAGGCGTCCGGCAATTCCGGCGCTGCTGATGTTGCCGCCCCCAGATTCGATTTTGGCGGAATCCAGATTGCGCGGCACGTTGATCACGAATTCATCCGAACATCTGGAGTCGCGGCGGCTCGATTCCGCCACGATCCACGCGGTGTCTCCTTTTAATGAGGTGTTGATGCGGTAGGACTCGAATTCGTGCCGGGCCTGCTGTTCTGACGAGGTATAAGCTTTGCGATGAATGACGTATGTAATCCCAGCTTGCGATCCACCTTGAACCCGCACCGAACCGGCGGCGAGTTTGACCCGCAGATTCTTCGCCGCACCCAGGTCTCCGGTCATTTCCTGGATCCAGTTGTTGCCCTCGCGATAGACGCGAGTTTCCTGGCACAGGGCCAGAGACGCCAGCGCGGCTACTACCGCTGTAATGCCGGCGAGTTTGATTGGTTGCTTCAATGAATGTTCCTCCTTAAAGTACGTCGTTAGTCGTCGGTCGTTCGCGATTCATCCTTAACCGACGACGAATGCCGAACGACTGACGACTAGCGACCAACGACTGTTCCTAATCCATCTCCGGCATTTGCGCCAGCATGGTATGCGCCTGGGTGCGGATCGAGACGTTCTGGTCCGACTGCGACAATCGGGTCAGCACCGAGCGCACATTGCTGTCCGCCTTCATCGGTTCCACCAGCCGCAAGGCCTGCAACCGCACACCCGAGTTCGTATCGCTGATCAGCGCCCGCAAAACTCCGTCCCGCACCTGCGGATCCTGGCGCACGAAGCCGCTGAGCCCTTCCAGCGCCTTCAAACGCACGCCGGGATTGGTATCGTTCTGCAGGGCATACATGAGCGCTTCCCGCACGCGCGAATCGTCGGGCGCCTGGGTCAGCAAGTCCACCGAATCCATGCGGACGCCGGAGTTGTAGTTGTTGCGCGCGGCAAACAGGAGCAACTGCTGAATGCGCTGGTCGTTGAGCGAGCCCTGCGCTTCCTGGGTCAAAACCGTGTCGTACTTGATGCTCACCTGATTCGATCCCG